>ERZ773062.973-NODE-973-length-12964-cov-10.737083_pt1 | contig 12964 bp, 11 predicted proteins | sample MGYA00580626_ERZ773062 | MGnify/ENA primary metagenome ERZ773062 (study PRJEB29015, sample SAMEA2738003) | human oral metagenome | biome: human oral; feature: human-associated habitat; material: dental | place: China | collected 2058 ...
ATGCCGGTGGCCGCGCGGGCGCCCAGGACGGCGACGTTGGCCCCGGCGGCCATCCACACCACGCCGGCCACGACGATGAGGTTGTGCTTCTTCATTCTCATTCATTCCTCCAAAGGACTGTTCCAGAACCGGTTGACGGGGCGTCGGCGTACAGGGCGGCGTCGAGGAGCGCGAAGAGCGCCTCGCAGTCGGCCCCTTCCAGCAGCGGCGCGAAGACAGTGCGCAGGGTGAAGCGGCACAGGCCCTCGCGGCTTCCCGGGCACTGCGCCCACTGCCGGGAAGGCCCCGCATCCAATGAGCGGGGTTCATTATAGGCGCGCTCCAGGGAACCTCACTGCTCCCGCGCTGAGGCCGCCGCATCGTCCAGGCAGCGCAGGAACTCCTCGCACGCGCGGGAGCGCAGGCGATTCTTCTTCCACACGAGGAAGGACGCGATCGTCAGGGGCGGATCGAGTGGGATGAAGCGCATTTGCGAGTCGTCATCGACCTGCACGAGGTGCTCGATCCCCATGGCGCACGCGACGCCCGTTCGCACGAGGTACGACGCGTTGCCGATGAGGTCGAAGCGCCCGACGACGTTCAAGCGCTCGGGACTGATGGCCCCATCCGACCAGGCGGCCACGTCGACGGCCTTGTTGGAGGTCCGCGAGCTCACGAGGAGGGGCATCCGCTCCAGGTCGCGGGGGCCCACGGCCCCGAGGGAGCCCCACGGGCCGTCGGCCGCCACGCACACGCCGACACGATCAACGGCAGGCATGCGGACGGACTCGTACTTGTCCAGGTTGACCGGTTCGAGGAGGAGCGCGAAGTCCAGCAGGCCGCGCTCGAGGCGCTCCTCGACCGCGTCCGCGTTGCCCGTGCACAGGTCGACGGTCACGTCGGGGTACGCTCCGCGCAGCTGGCTGAAGGCCAAGAGCACGACCCGCATCGCCCGCGTCTCCCCGGCTCCGATGCGCACGCTCCCGGCGACACCGCCCTCCCGATCGGCCAGCTCCCGTTCGGTCTGCTCGACGAGGGCGAGGATCTCCTCAGCCCGCTGGCGCAGGCGCATGCCATCCGCCGTGAGCACGCACGCCCTATTGGTGCGCTCGAAGAGCACCACGCCCAGCTCCCGCTCCAGATCTGCGATCTGACGGGATAGCGTGGGTTGAGTCACATACAGCACGTTCGCCGCTCCTGTCATGTTCCCTTCGCGGGCGACGGCGAGGAAGTAGCGAAGGGTCCGGAGTTCCACACTCCCCTCCCATACGTATTACACATTTATAGGTATTTTACATGTTGTGCGGCGAGGCATACGCTGGCAGCAGCGCGGTGATCGAGGTGCGCGCAGGTTTTCGGGCGGCCCCCGATCGCGCAAGCGATACGACTGAGGACGAAGGAAGGCAACAATGAACCACATCACCCTGAACAACGGCGTCGAGATGCCCCTCGTCGGCCTTGGCACCTACCAGCTCTCCCCCGACGAAGCCCAGGCGTCCGTCGCCTTCGCCCTGGACAACGGCTACGAGCTCATCGACACCGCCAACGTCTACGTCAACGAGCGCGGCGTGGGGCGGGGCATGCGGGCCTCCACCAAAGCGCGCGAGGACGTCTTCCTGGAGACGAAGCTGTGGCCGTCCTTCTACGGGAGCGACACCGCCGTGGACGAGACGCTCGAGCGCCTGGGCACCGACTACATCGACCTCATGATCCTGCACCAGCCCGCGGGCAATATCCGCGCCGGATACAGGAAGCTCGAGGACGCTTACAGGGCGGGGAAGCTGCGCTCCATCGGCATCTCGAACTTCAACGCGGCAGAGGTCCAACACCTCATCGACGAGTGCGAGGTGATGCCCGCGCTCATCCAGACCGAGTGCCATCCCTACTTCCCGCAGACCGAGCTCAAGGAGCTCCTCGCGCAGCACAACATCGCACTGCAGGCGTGGTACCCGCTGGGCGGGCGCGGCAACGACTCGATCATGGGCGAGCCCCTGATCGGCGAGCTCGCCAAGGCCCACGGGAAGTCCCCGGCGCAGGTCATCCTCCGCTGGCACGTGCAGCAGGGCAACATCGTCATCCCGGGATCGAAGACCCCCTCGCACATCGCCCAGAACATCGAGCTCTTCGACTTCGCGCTGACGGACGAGGAGATGGCGCGGATCGCGGCGCTCGACCGCGGCAACACGATCTACCACCGCACGCCGGAACTCCTGGACCAGTACCTCCACTTCGTTCCCGACGTCGACGGCCAGAAATAGAGCCGAGGCCGAGGCACGCAGGCACCGCGGTCGCAAGGCGGCGCATGCGCGCGAGAACCACCCCGGCAGCCTCGTCCCCGGTTCTTGCTGAGACACCGGAGATGGCCTCACAATGCCATAAGACGTGAAGGAGCACACAATGGCAATCAAACAGACGGCGGGACGCGACAGGCTCGGTGGGTTCGCCCCCGAGTTCGCCCGCCTCAACGACGACGTCCTCTTCGGCGAGGTGTGGAGCCGGGAGGGAGCACTCCCCCTCAAGCTCCGCAGCATCGTCACGGTGAGCGCGCTGATCGGCAAGGGCATCACCGACGGCTCGCTCAGGCACCACTTGGAGTTCGCCCGCGCCAACGGGGTGAGCAGGTCCGAGATGGCGGAGATCCTCACCCACATCGCCTTCTACGCCGGATGGCCCAACGCATGGGCGGCCTTCACCATGGCGGCAGAGGTCTACGGCGAGGCCGGGGCCGAGGAGTCCGGGCACGGCGGCCTCTTCGGCGTGGGCGCCCCGAACGACGGCTATGCGCAGTACTTCAGTGGCCGCTCATGGCTGAAACGGGTGAGCCGCGAGGGCGACTACCTGCCGGTCTTCAACGTCACCTTCGAGCCGGGGTGCCGCAACAACTGGTACGTGCACCACGCGGGCAGCGGCGGCGGACAGGTCCTCATCTGCGTGGACGGCGAGGGCTGGCACCAGGAGGAGGGCAAGCCCGCACAGCGCCTACGGCCCGGCGACGTCGTCGAGGTTCCCGCGAACGTCAAGCACTGGCACGGCGCCACCGCCGGTTCGTGGTTCAGCCACCTGGCCTTCGAGTACCCCGGCGAGGACACGAGCACCGAGTGGCTGGAGCCCGTGGACGACGAGGCCTACGCCGCGTTGGAGGGATAGCCCGCGCAGCCCCCGCGAACCAGGGCCTCCCGTGCGACACGGCGGGGACGGTGGTCATATCCACGATCGCGCGGGGCGCCTCGGCGAACCCGGCGCACGCGGTGACCGTTGCCCTGGCGATCATCCTCATGGTCGTCCACGCAGCGTGGGCGGCCGTCGTCCTGGCGCGCGAGAACCGCGAGGCCATAGCGCGTTTCCACGATGAATCGAACCCATGTCGCAGTTGTAGGTTCACAACCTACAACTGCGACGCCGCCCAGGCGCAGCAGTCGTATGCCCACTATGGGGACGCACTGGGTATACTATCTATACGAAGAAGGGAGCGATGACGCCAACGAACGCCCGCAGTGCCGAGATCAAGACCCGCACGACCGCCCAGATCAAGGCTGACGCCTCAAAGGTCTACGCTCATTGGGGAATCAGCCTTTCGGACGCGATCAATATCTTCCTCACCAAGTCGATCGAGGTGGGAGGACTTCCCTTCGACATGCGTCCCTCCGCCCCCTCGTTCGACGGCTTGGAGCGCTACGCATACCACCCCAGATTGGACCCGAATGGGGTAGCCACCCTCCCGGGAGACTCGGATGAGGACGAGTGAGCCCCCACCCTCCCCATGGGAGATCTGGCACGCGCGTTTCAACTTCGACAGACACGACTACAAGTTCCGGCCCGTCCTCGTACTGAGCCGCGCCCCAAGCGGCCTGCTCGCCGCCATGAACATAGACTCAGAAGCAACCGCGCTTTCAACAAAACACGGTATGGCACAAGGAAACAACCATCAAAGTCACTACGACTTGCACGCAACGACCTCAATCTCCTTTGACAAACGCGACATGAACCCCGTCAAGGACGAAATAATTTTTTTAACATCTTCAATTGAATTACCGGAAAGAACCTCCTTTTTCAGCTTATCATACTTCCGACCTTTCGCATGCGCCGTCCCCCTCGATCTCAAGTTCTGCAGTTGACGCAGGGGGATCATGTCAATGTTAATATTATTAACCTTGAGAAAGCGCTCCATCCTATTCAGGCTCCCACTATCCGAGCCCTTTACAGCCGAAAACTGAGATTCATCAATATATTCGATCAGCAGCCTTTGCAAGCTTTGAACTATAGAATCAAACTCCTCCTGACTACGAGTTGAAGGGATATGAATCTGCTGAAGCAAATATAAATCGTCATCATGAAGCTCTCGGTATAGCTCCACACCAAAGCGCTGGCACCAAGACTGCTTCAACCGGTCCAAGGCGCGAAAGAACTGAGAGACAACACCTTCCGTCCGCTCAGTCCAGAGACCAAGCAAATCGGCAGCAACCACTTCAGCCGCAATTCGATGACCAACAGGCGACACTTCATTGGCAAGAAAGTGCTGCCGCTCAAAACTCGGCAGGTAACGGCCCAAGTCACCAAGATAGACCATTACTCGATCAGAGTAAACATTATCGATTGAAAGACGCCATGAGCTACCACAACGAATCTCTCTTTCAGTCACAAAGAAAACAGGATCTCTGCGGTACCTATCAAGGACCTCGGGCCTAAAGAACACCGGCGTCAAGTAGCCCGGCGCTTCCGGATCACCACCAGAGCCGCCTCTGAGCCGATCAGGATCACAGGTAAACCGCCGAAGAGTCCCATCCGGCAATTCTTCAACACAAAACTCCGGAAAAGAAGTATCCTTTACCTCAAACGGCCATATTCCAGACTCTTCAACTGGCCGTGGCCTTACAACGCTCCGCGCCTGAATCATCGAAAATAGGTAGTCTTTTTTTGAATTTGTACGATAGTCAATGAAGCAGTTCCAACTCTCACCTTTAACGTCCTGATGAGAAATCACATGAACATCATTTGGGTAACCCGGCTCTGAACTGACCCTCGAATCAACGAATTGAACAAATAGCAACCGCTTCGCACTCATGTATCGAATTAGGTGCCGCGTCCTAACCCGCACCTTCCGCGCCGAGATCTCAACCACCACCTCCTTCTTGCCCGACTCATCCACGCTATAGTAGTTACCATCGGACCCCCTATACAACTTTAGAAGAAGGATAAACTCATGATTAACAACAAACTGCTCTTCATCCAGCGCATAGAAGTCCTGCGATGCAACAATGAACTCATACCCATCGTCACACGCTGACTCATACACAACACGATCGCCCTCCTGCACAAAGCCGGGACAAAACCAATTAGGACGTTTGATCCAACCAAACCCTGAGAGGATTTCATCCTCAAGTTCCGTTGCTGCAAGACACGCGAAGACACGAAGCGAATCAGGAAGCCGTCCAGACCCGTCATATATAACAACCCAAGACTCCTTGAAGGGAGATTCAATCGTTTCAATTGCGCGGATCTGAGATAGCAAATTCTTATCAAATCCATTTGACTCAACAATTGACCGAACAGTTTCATTCATCAATTCAACCGCACCTTTGTCTAGGGTAAGCCATCGTTAATATGACACTCAAATTATAGTACCGAGAACCCATCAGGGTGCTTCCTGGGCGCGTACATGATTCCTCATTCTTCCTTGGAATCAATGCCTCCACTATACACGGGATATTCCACTAGAGGACTCTCACTCCCACTCGATCGTGGCCGGCGGCTTGGAGGTGACGTCGAGGACGACGCGGTTGACCTCGGGCACCGAGTTCGTGATGCGCGTCGAGATGCGGGCCAGGACGTCGTAGGGCAGGCGCGTCCAGTCGGCCGTCATCGCATCCTCGGAGGACACGGGGCGCAGCACGATCGGGTGGCCGTAGGTGCGGCCATCCCCCTGGACACCCACGCTGCGCACGTCGGCGAGCAGCACAACCGGGCACTGCCAGATCTCCTGATCCAGGCCAGCGGCGGTGAGCTCCTCGCGGGTGATCAGGTCGGCGGCGCGCAGGATGTCCAGGCGCTCGCGCGTCACCTCGCCGATGATGCGGATGCCCAGGCCAGGGCCAGGGAAGGGCTGGCGGTTCACCAGGTAGTCGGGCAGGCCCAGCTCGCGGCCGACCGCGCGCACCTCATCCTTGAACAGGGTGCGCAGGGGCTCGACCAGCTCGAAGGTCATGTCCTCGGGCAGGCCGCCCACGTTGTGGTGGCTCTTGATGTTGGCCGCGCCCTCGCCGCCGCCGGACTCGACGACGTCGGGGTACAGGGTGCCCTGAACCAGGAACTTGACCTCGCCGCCGGCTGCGCCGACCTCTTCGATGACCTGCTTCTGGGCGGCCTCGAAGGAACGGATGAACTCGCGGCCGATGATCTTACGCTTCGCCTCGGGCTCGGTGACGCCGGACAGGGCGGACAGGAAGCGCTCGGACTCGTCGCAGGTGACGACGCGGATACCCATGCCGCGCGCGTAGTCGTTCTCCACCTGCTCGCGCTCGCCCGCGCGCAGCAGGCCGTGGTCGATGAAGAAGCAGGTCAGCTGGTCGCCGACGGCCTTGTGCACGAGCGCCGCGGCCACCGAAGAGTCCACGCCGCCCGACAGGGCGCAGATGACCTGCGCGTCGCCGACCTGCTCGCGGATCTTGGCGACCTGCTCGTCCACGATGGAACCGGCGGTCCACGTGGGCTCCAGGCCAGCGCCCTCGTAGAGGAAGTTCTTCAGGGCCGCCTGGCCGAACTGGGAGTGTCCGACCTCGGGGTGCCACTGCAGGCCGTAGAGGCGACGCTCGCGCGACTCGAAGGCAGCGACGGGAGTCTCGGAGGTGGATGCCGTGACGGTGAAGCCCTGCGGGGCACCCTGGACGGCGTCGCCGTGACTCATCCACACGATCTGATCGTCAGGGGTGCCGCCAAACAGGCAGGAGGCCCCCGCGACGGTCGCCTCGGTATGTCCGTACTCGCGGGTGCCCGTGCGACCCACGGTGCCACCCAGGGCGTGGGCCATGGTCTGGAATCCGTAGCAGATACCCAGAACGGGCACGCCGGCCTCGAAGATCGCCGGATCGACGGAGGGGGCGCCCTCCTCGTACACGGAGGACGGGCCGCCGGACAGGATGATGGCGGCGGGCTCCTTGGCGAGCATGTCCGCCACGCTCATGGTGTGGGGGACGATCTCGGAGTAGACGTTAGCCTCACGTACGCGGCGCGCGATCAGCTGGGCGTACTGAGCGCCGAAGTCGACAACGAGGACGGGATGCATGTCAGAAGCGTTCACCCTGCCAATGGTACCCGCGCGCGCCCCGCCCCGTCGCACTCCATTACGCATGTCACCAGAGCGTAAGCCAAATACGACGACGGCCCCGCCCCCGGGTGGGAACGAGGCCGACTCGCATGACGCTGAAGCGCGTGTATCAGCGGAAGATGGAGCGCAGCACCGGGAAGGCGCCGGTGGCCACGGCGGCCTTCACCAGGTCGCCGATGATGAAGGGCACGAAGCCCTTCATGAGGCCCTGCTCAAGCGTCATGTGAGCGAAGGGGATCATCCAGGCAAGGCCCGCGACGTACACGGAGAACAGGGACACGAGCGCGGTCGGTGCCATGGTGATGATGCGACGGTCCGCGCCGCGCTGGGCGGCCGCTCCGGCGATCGCTGCGACGAGGAGGTAGCCGAGGATGTAACCGAAGGAAGCGAAGGCCCAGCCGACGTTCGTGCCGGTGAAGACGGGGGCACCAGCAATACCGAGGAGGGCGTAGGCGGCAACCGAGAGGAGGCCTCGACGAACGCCCAGGGCAGTGCCGACCGACAGCGCGCCGAGCGTGCCCAGGGAGACGGGCACGGGCGTGAAGGGCAGCGGAATCGAGATGCGCGCCAGGACGATCATGGCGATCGTGCCGGCCGCCACGAGGGCAATCTCGCGGGCGATCGTGCCGCCGAGACGGTCTGCGAGGACGCGGTTCTTGTGCGCGAGGGCGGCGGGCTGGACGGTCAGCGTGGTCATAGGGAACCTTTCAGCAGGGCTAACAGCCTTTTATTCAATACTTGAAGGATATGCTGCCCCGGCTTCCCTGTCAACCGCACGGACAGGATCTTAACGGGGGCGAGCGCCACACCGGCGTTCGCCCCCTGACGTCAATCAACAGGCGTGATCAGTGAGCGAAGTGGCGTGTGCCCGTCAGGTACATCGTGATGCCCGCGGCATTCGCCGCATCAATCGACTCTTGGTCACGAACGGATCCGCCGGGCTGGACAACGGCCTTCACGCCCGCATCGATGAGCACCTGCAACCCGTCGGCGAAGGGGAAGAAAGCATCCGACGCGGCAACCGCGCCGATGGAACGCTGCTCGGGAGCCTCGCCCACAACCTCGGACGCGCGAGCGCCGCCCGCACTATCCACGGTGGAGACGGCCGCGTCGCCCGTCGAGCGCGACCCCAGCGTGTTCGCACGCTCAACAGCCAGCTTGCACGAGTCCACACGGTTCACCTGGCCCATGCCCACGCCCACCGAGGCGCCATCCCTGACCAGCAGGATCGCGTTCGAACGCACGGCACGCACCGTACGCCACGCGAACTCCAGGTCCGCCAGCGTCGCCTCGTCGGCCGCTTCACCCGCAACGAGAGACCAGTTCTCCGGGGCATCTCCGGGCGCATCGATGTCGTCGCGCTCCTGGACCAGCAGGCCGCCACTGATTTGCTTGAACTCATACGAGCCGCGAGCCGGGGGCTCGACCTGCAGGACGCGCAGATTCTTCTTCGCGCTCAGCACCTCGAGCGCGCCCTCCTCGTAGTCGGGGGCCAGCACGACCTCGGTGAAGATCGGGACGATCTGGCGGGCCAGCTCCACGCTCACCGGGCGATTCACGGCGATCACGCCACCGAACGCCGACACCGGATCGCACGCGTGCGCGAGGCGGTGCGCCTGCGCCACATCATCGGCCACCGCGATGCCGCAGGGGTTCGCATGCTTGATGATCGCCACGCAGGGACGCTCATGATCGTAGGCCGCACGCAGAGCCGCGTCACCGTCCGTGTAGTTATTGAAACTCATGGCCTTTCCGTGCAGCTGGCGAGCGTTCGCGATCCCCGGGGCCAAGGCCTCGTCGCCCGCCCCCTCATCCTCGAAGGACTCGTCCATCTCACGGTACACGGCCGCGCCCTGGTGCGGATTCTCGCCGTAGCGCAGCGACTCCACGCGCTCGAAGGCATCCGCGACGAACACTGGCATTCCCGAGGCCTGCCCCTCCTCCTCTGGCACCTCCACCGCGTAGTCTTCCCCGGCCTGGTAGCCCAGCGACTCCAGGAACGCCGCGTCCGAGGCATCCAGGTGGGTCTCTGCGGCCTCGTCGAGGGTCTCGCGCACGTCCTCCAACTCCAGCTCGTCGGCCAGCCAGCCGGCGATCGCCAGGTCGTAGGTCGCCGTGTGCGCGAAAGCCTCGGCGGCCAGCTCGCGGCGCTGCTCGAGGCTAAAGCCCTCCCCCGCCACGGCCTCGACCACGTCCGCGTAACGCTGCGGGGAGGTCACGACCGCGACCGACGGATGGTTCTTTGCGGCGGCGCGCACCATCGAGGGGCCGCCAATGTCGATCTGTTCGACGCACTCGTCGAAGGACGCACCCGAGGCGACCGTGTCCTGGAACGGATACAGGTTGCATACGACCAGGTCGAAGGCCCGGATACCCAGCTGCGCGATCTGCTCGCGGTGCGCGGCCTTACGCTGGTCGGCCAGGATGCCGGAATGGATGAAGGGGTGCAGTGTCTTCACGCGCCCCTCAAGAACCTCGGGAAAACCGGTGACGTCGTCGACCGGGGTGACGGCCACACCCGACGCCGCAATACGAGCGGCCGTGGATCCGGTGGACACGATCTCCACGCCGGCATCGCCGAGCGCGCGGGCGAGATCCTCCAACCCGGTCTTGTCGTAGACAGAGATCAGGGCCCGTTTGATGGGGCGCACGTCGACGGGTTCAAGGTTGTCCAGGGAGACGGACATAGTTCCTCCAGGTTGATACCAAACCCAGGCGCCCAGGCGGGCGACGCCTCGCGGGAAATGCGGCCGCTCCCCGGTGGTCATCCACCCTCGCCAGTCGCGGCACCCCCCAGTCTAGTTCAGCCCTCTGCGCCGCGTCCCCTTCGTCCCGGGGTCATCCGCGTCACCTTCGCTCTGGCCCACTTGACTGTCCGCAGCCTTGTCGTCGCCCGCTTCCGCGTCCTTCGCATCAGCGGGACCGGAGGCCTGCGCCCATGCCTCGTCCATCTCCGATGCCGCGGCCCCCTCACGGGAGGCGCGCTCGACGCCGCGTCGGCGCAAGGCCCCACCCTCATTGCGAAAGCGCCCCGCTCCCTCACCCAGGAGGGCCCGAGTCGTCGGATGGGTCGCCAGCGCAATGATCAGGGTGGGCAGCGCAATCTCGAGAACGAGCGCGAGCGTCGCCCAGCCCACGCGCGGACCCATCGATGCCAGGCGCGCGGAGCCCAGGCTCATCGTCGCGCTCCACATCCACAGGGCCGTCACCGAGGCGACAATCACCGAGGCCAGAACGCCCTGGGCACTCTGGTGTAGCAGGTGCTCGCGCCGGAAAGAACGCGCCGCGACAACGCCCAAGGCGATGCCCAGAGCGATCGGAGCGAGAACCACCCACATGCCGGGGGCCGTCTCGGGGACGGCACCCAACAGCGGAATCGGCGGAATCGGGCCGGGGGCCGCCACCGCCGGGGAGTGCAGCGAATCCGTCGCCGTCAGAAAACCAGCGCCCGACCACCAGGCGGCAGCCCACGCCATCACCGTCGGAGCAAACAACACCTGCCCGCCGACGATGAACGCCGTGTCCGTGGCCGAGTCCGCACCCAGGATCTCCTGGATTCCGGCCATGCGGTTCCACCCCGCGACGAGCGCGATCACGGTCGCCACCAGCGACGCGGCCGCGAGCGCGAGGACCGACAGGCCGCCCAGCTTGAATCCGCCCGAAATCCAGTGCTGCATCGACGGGGCCTCGTTGTCGCGCGAATACCCCGACGCAACGAACCACAGCGAGCCGATGAGCGGGATCAGAATCGCGCCGATCGTGCCCGTCCACCAGTGCGAATAGATGCCCGATGCGCCCGCAAGAAGCCAGGACGTGAGCAGGAAACCGGGCACTGCGAACAGCGCCGAGGAACGCGGGAAGTCAGCCGTATTGCGCAGCAGGAGGCGCACGAGAACAATCAGTAGGATGCCCGCCAGCGTCGGAATCGCGCGGTAATGCACTCCCCCAACCACCGATGTTCCCCCGATGACGGCGGCCCACAGGTCTGAGCCCAGGCCGAGAGCATCACGCGGCGTCGTGTTGTTCATCCACGAGTTCGATCGCATCGTCAGGTACGCGATCATCGTGAAGACCGTGATGAGTGCCCATCCCGCGAAGGCAGCTTCGATGCCGGCCAGCACGCCGCGCGCCCAGCCCTGCGGGACGGCGACACGAATCGTCGCGCGATCCGGCACGTACGTGGTCGTGGTTCGCCGGGGGCTGGGTACTTCTCTGATGCGCTCGCTCACATGCCCATAGTGTCAGAATCGGCCCGGGGTCGCGACGCTGCGCGCCGACCCCGGGGCCGATTCATGCTGTGACGTTAGCGCGAGAGAATCTCGCGGGCGATCTGCGCCGTCTGCGAGGGGGTGCGACCCACGCGCACGCCCACGGCCTCGAGCGCCTTCGCCTTCGCGGCGGCCGTGCCCGACGAACCGGACACGATTGCACCCGCGTGGCCCATGGTCTTGCCCTCGGGGGCAGTGAAGCCCGCGATGTAGGCGACGACGGGCTTCGTCATGTTCTCCTGGATCCACGCCGCCGCACGCTCCTCGGCGTCGCCGCCGATCTCGCCGATCATGATGACGAGGTCGGTGTCCGGGTCAGCCTCGAAGGCCGCCAGCGCGTCGATGTGGGTGGTGCCGACGACCGGGTCGCCGCCGATGCCCAGGCACGTCGTGAAGCCGAAATCGCGCAGCTCGTACATGAGCTGGTAGGTCAGCGTGCCCGACTTGGAGACGAGGCCAAGGCGTCCCGGTCCCGTGATGTCCGCCGGGGTGATGCCCAGGTTCGCCTGCCCGGGGGAGATGATGCCGGGGCAGTTCGGGCCGATCAGGCGCACGCCCGCCGCGAGCGCGCGCTCGACGACGATCGTGGAGTCCTGGACGGGGATGCCCTCGGTGATGAGGACGATCGTCTCGATGCCCGCCTCGATGGCCTCGAGGGCGGCGCCCTTCGCAAAGGCCGGGGGAACGAAAATGACGGACGCGTTCGCGCCGGTTGCCTCGCGGGCCTCGGCGACCGTGCCGAAGACGGGGACCTCGACCTGGCCGTCGGTCACCTTGTCGGCACCCGGACCGTAGCCGGCCACGTCGAAGGTGACGGTCGTGCCGGCCTTGCGCGGGTTCGTCCCGCCGACGATGGTGGTGCCTGCGCTGAGCATGCGCTGGGTGTGCTTGCGTCCCTCGGCGCCGGTCATGCCCTGGACGATGACCCGGGTGTCAGAGTTGACGAAGATAGTCATGGGTGTTCTCCTGCGGTTCTCGGGTCGTTACTTCGACGAGGCCTGGGCTGCGAGCTGGGCCGCGCGCCGGGCCGCCCCGTCCATCGTTTCTTCCATGTGGACGAGCGGGTGCGCAGCCTGCGTGAGGATCGCTCGCCCTTCCTCGACCTTGTTGCCGTCGAGGCGCACGACCAGCGGCTTGGAGGCCGCGTCGCCCAGCGTCTCGAGCGCGCCGACGATGCCTCGGGCCACCTGATCGCAGGCGGTGATGCCGCCGAAGACGTTGACGAATACGGAGCGGACCTGCTCGTCGCCGAGGATGATGTCGAGACCCTTGGCCATGACCCCGGCCGAGGCACCGCCGCCGATATCGAGGAAGTTCGCGGGCTTCATGCCGCCGAACTCTTCGCCGGCCATCGCGACCACGTCGAGCGTCGACATGACCAGGCCCGCGCCGTTAC
>ERZ773062.975-NODE-975-length-12951-cov-5.056994_pt1 | contig 12951 bp, 15 predicted proteins | sample MGYA00580626_ERZ773062 | MGnify/ENA primary metagenome ERZ773062 (study PRJEB29015, sample SAMEA2738003) | human oral metagenome | biome: human oral; feature: human-associated habitat; material: dental | place: China | collected 2058 ...
TAGGAATATTGAATTTCAGAATTAATGTTTTGAATACAAAATAATACACAAGTGCGTATACAGGCCCTAATATCAGTATCCAGTAATATGAAGTTTTTGCATTTCCTTGTAAAAGTCCAAAGAAAGTGAAATCTATAATTCCTCTTGAAAATGTAATTCCTACTGCCACATTAAGCACATACATCAGCATATAGGCAAGTCCTTCAAGCACTGCATGAATTACATATAGTACAGGTGCTACGAATAAGAAAGTAAATTCTATCGGCTCAGTTATTCCCGTAAGGAATGATGTCAATGCAGCTGACAGCAATATCCCTTTTACAACCGCTTTGTTCTTACCATCCGCAGTTCTATACATTGCAAGGGCCGCTGCAGGTAATCCAAACATCATAGGTAAAAATCCACCTGTCATTGTTTTTGTCGCCGCTGCGCTAAAATGTTTTACCGAAGGATCTGCAAGCTGTGCAAAGAATATATTTTGCCCTCCTGCTACCATCTGTCCTGCCACTTCCTGATAACCTCCAAGCTGAGTATACCAGAACAGAGGATATATAGCATGGTGTAATCCAAATACATTTAACAATCTCATTGTAAATCCATAGAAGAATGTTCCTATAGCTCCTGTAGCTGCAAACATTTCTCCAGCTTTTACAATTCCCATAAAAATTGTAGGCCAAACAAACGGAAATATTGCTGCCAAAGGAATAAACAAAATAATCGTCATAACAGGCACAAATCTATTTCCGCTGAAAAATGCCAAATAATCAGGTAATTTTTTATCTGAAAACTTGTTTGTAATTGCCGAAGCCACAATACCACACACGATACCACCAAACACGCCTGTCTGTAATGTAAATATTCCAAGTTCCTTCGCATACAATGCCGCTGTCCCTCTTGCCGCAGCTTCACTCAAACCTTTTCCAACAAGAGCATCATAAGTTACTGAATCAGGAGTTATTCCTTTAAAACTCAAAATTGTTCCTATTATAGTGTGAAAAAGCAAAAATCCCAAAACTGCTGATAAAGCGGCAGTTTCTTTATTTTTATTTGCAAGCCCTATAGCTACACCAACTGCAAACAGTAAAGGTAAATTTGCAAAAACAAACAATCCCACATTAGAAAACAGCTGCATAAGATAATTTAACGGAGTTCCTGGTTCAAGAAAAGTTAAATTATATGTTTTTATAAGGACAGGATTCGTAAAAGAACCTCCCACTCCTAAAAGTATTCCCGCCATCGGTAACACTGCGATAGGGAGCATAAAAGCCCTACCTATTTTCTGTAATACTGCAAAAATTCCATTATTTTTCATAGCATACACCATATATTGAAACCATTTAAAACATTAAATTTCCTCCTTCCTTTCTATGTTCTAAAACAATTTCAACAATTCCTTTCTATAAATAATATTTATTTTAATCATTAATTTTTTATATAATTTTAAAAATTTAATACCAACTCTCTATCTTTAGAATATCTTTTTTTTCACAAATAAATAAAATTGAATAACTTTTACTCCATTTCCCTAACAAATCTTTGAGCAATCTCAAGAGGTCTTGTTATAGCACCTCCGACAACTACTGCAAATGCACCCAATTCCAGCATTTTTTTTGCCTGCTTCGGGTCGTGTATCTTTCCTTCTGCTATTACTGGAATATGAAGTGTTTTAGAAAGATTTCCTACTAATTCAAAGTCAGGCCCTTCTGATTTTTTACTGTAGGGAGTATAGCCACTAAGCGTTGTTCCTACAAAATCTACACCAGCTTTCTCAGCATTCACTCCTTCTTCAAATGTTGAAATATCTGCCATTAATAATACATCAGGGTATTTTTCCTTAATTTTTTTTATAAATTCATTTATTGTTTTTGCTTCAGGACGTTCTCTCAATGTACAATCTAGTGCAATTATATCGGCTTTAGCTTTCACTAAATCATCTATTTCCTTCATCGTTACAGTTATATGCTGAGGAAAGCCTTCATATTGCTTTTTGATTAATCCTATAACAGGTAAATCTAAGTTTTTTTTGATTTCTTCAATATCTCTTACTCCATTAGTTCTTATTCCAGCTGCTCCAGCCTGTGCCGCTGCATTAGCCATAAGATGCATTATAGTTCCATTTTCTATATAAAGAGGTTCTCCAGGCAATGCCTGACACGAAACGATCAGTTTCCCTTTTAATTTTTCCAATAATTTTTCTTTACTCATAATTACACCTTCTTTTATTCTTTAATTAATATCTATTACATTCCTATGTTACCCCATTTTTTTAATTTGTCAATAGAAAAACTTTTAAATACTTTTTTTATTTCTTTAAATCTATTAATTTAATTCACACAGTTAATTCTTTGGCACCTCATAAGCCTGATGGCAAATCGGACATTCTAAATATTCTTTCCTTGCACTTATCGGAAAAACTGGTATCCAAAACAAAGTAAACCAGTCACGATATTCCATAAAATTCCAATCAGATGTATTGTTGCATCTTGAACAATGACAGTTTTCTAGTGTTCCTAAATTTTTAAATTTTCTTTTCGTTCCAAATATTAAAATCATTCTGGATGCTTCTCCTTTAATTTTTACATTTTTTGACAAGGGGTCAAGACCCCTTGCTAATCTTTTAATTATAAAATTTTTTTAATTACTAATCTTCTTTTTCAATTTCCAGTAATTTCAATCTCAAGTCATCTTCAAGCACTTGTTTTTCAATTCCCGCAGGCGCTCCAGTCATCAAGTCTTGTCCTTTATTAGTTTTAGGGAACGGAATTACTTCTTTTATTGAATCTTCCCTCAACATTGCCATAAGCCATCTGTCTATTCCGTAAGCAAGTCCTCCATGTGGCGGAACCCCGTATTTCAATACTTCCAAGAAAAATCCAAATTTATCTTCCAATTCTTCTTGGCTAAATCCTAATTTTTCAAAAACTTTTGCTTGTAAAGCTTCATCGTGAATTCTAATACTTCCTCCACCGATTTCATAACCATTTAAGACAATATCGTATGAATCTGTCTTAATTTTTGCAAGTTCATTCGTATCAAGATACTTTCTATCTTCTTCTTTAATCGAAGTAAACGGATGGTGTTGTGCTTTATATCTATTTTCTTCTTCACTCCATTCAAACATAGGAAAATCAACTACCCATAAGAATTTAAACGCATTTTTGTCGATTAATTCTAACTCTTCTCCCAATTTCAATCTCAACGCTCCCAATCCATTATGCACAACTTTATATTTATCAGCTAAAATTAACGCAACTTCATTATTTTTAATTCCTAATTTTTCAATAATTTGTGCCAATTTTTCTTCTGAGAAAAATTTTGCAATTGGAGAATTTATCTCTCCATTTTCATTCATTTTGATATATGCCAAACCTTTTGCTTTAAAGTATGTTTTCACATAATCTTCCAAATCTTTAATATATTTTCTTGAGAATTTTTTTGCATTTGGTGCAACAATTGCTTTTACATTCCCACCATCTTTCAACGCATTTTCAAAAACGCCAAATCCACAATCAGCAGTTTCTTCAGATAAATCAATCAATTTCATATCAAATCTCAAATCTGGCTTATCTGAACCATAAAAATTCATTGCATCATCATAGCTCATTTGAGGAAATTTTTCAGTAATTTCAATTCCTGTAACATCTTTAAATACTGTTTTTGTTAATTCTTCAGCCATTGAAATCACATCTTCCTGCTCAACAAACGACATTTCCACATCTAATTGAGTAAATTCAGGCTGTCTGTCCGCTCTCAAATCTTCATCTCTAAAACATTTTGCCAATTGATAATATTTGTCAATCCCAGAAACCATAAGTATTTGCTTAAACAATTGTGGCGATTGTGGCAACGCATAGAAATCCCCTTTGTTAGTTCTACTTGGCACGATAAAATCCCTCGCTCCTTCAGGTGTCGCTTTTGCCAAAATCGGAGTATCGACATCCAAAAATCCATTTTCATTCATAAATTTTCTAATCGAAAACAGCATATCGTTTCTTTTAATAATATTATTTAACATTTTCGGTCTTCTAATATCCAAATATCTATAAGTCAATCTCATATTTTCACTAAGATTCCCAGTTTCACTAATCTCAAACGGTAACTGTTTCGCACGGCTTAAAACTTCAATTTTTTTCGCTTCAATTTCAATATCCCCAGTTGGAATATTTTTATTTTTACTGCTTCTTTCAGCCACAACTCCTGTAACCTTCAAAACCCATTCATTCTTATACTTTCTAGCTTCCTCAAAAAGTTCACTCCCAGAAACTTCCTCATTCAACAAAATTTGAGTAATCCCATATCTATCCCTCAAATCAATAAACACAAAGTGCCCCAAATCCCTAACTTTAGAAATCCATCCCGACAAAGTTACTTCTTCGCCAATATTTTCCATTCTTAACTCGTTTAATTTATAGTTTCTATACATTTTTTGTCCTTTCTCTTTAATAATTTTATATTTTAATTTTTTTTATAAGATATATTTGATAACCTAAGTTTTTTATTTCTACAAGGGGTCAAACTCCCTTGCTTCAGAATATTTATTTTATTAAATTTAATTTTATATGGTTATCAAACAGATCTAATATATATATTTTTTTTATTCTTGATTTTAATCAATAAAAATAGTCAAATCTTTTTGAATTTTCAATCCAATGCCTCTTTTTCAGCACAAATCAGTTCAATATCTTCAAACGCATTTTCTATCGCTTCAATGTGGTACATTTCATACATATCAAATATTCTTTCAGTTACCAGAAGTTTATCCCATTTTTCTAAAATATTTTTTGCATTCTCATTTTTCCATTCTGCATATTTTTCCAGCAAATACACAAAAAACTTCATTTTTTTAGACACCGCTCTCACCTCTTATATACACAGAATTTCTAGGATCTCCAGTAATTTTCTCATTTTCCCACATGTCTAAAATTACTAATGGACTAAATTCCCACATTTCCAATTCAAAATCTGAAAGCATTTCATAAGTTTCTGAATACAAAAATTTTCTCATTGATTCCATTTCACTAAATCCATATTTTTCTGAAATAAGTTTTATCACTTCACTATCGTAATTTGCCAAAATGTCTGAAAATATTTCTTTCATATTCATACTTGCATCAACTCCACAAACTTCAATTTTTCCAAAGCCTTTTCTGTCTTAAATGCATATTGATCTTTTAGTTTCTGTGGCAATAATCTTTTCAACGCTTCTTTTTCATCATATATCCCATTTAAATATAAATTTAAAACTGGCATTGTTGTGTCATTTGCCACTGCTCCAATTACAATATCTAAATCTTCATCAAATATTTTACTTGTTCTATTTTTAGAAATATATTTTAACCACTCCTCATTTGCATATTCAAACTTCAAAACTTTTAAATTTTCTAAATTAACTTTTTTAATTTCAAAAACAGAAACAATGGGATTTCCTGTTTTTCTTCGTTTTGTTATTAATCCTGCCCATTTACTTGCCTGTTCAAAATCAGAAGTTAAGTAAAAACCGTTTCCAAAATCTAAAAATCTATTATTTTGAAGAATTTTAGGTTTTTCCACCCCAACATTACTGCCATGATATAATTTCATTTTTCCCCTTTCTGTCAATTTAATAAAAAAATTACACAAAAATCTCTACAACAATCGGAATAAACAAAGCTGGTAACATATTTGCAATTTTGATTTCCTTTTTAAACAGAAGATTTATTCCAATCGCCATAACCATTATTCCGCCAAGAAAATTTATGTCTGAAATCGTATTTTCAGTCAAATATGGTTTTAAATAATTGGCAAAAAGATAGAAAAATCCTTGATAAATAAATACTGAAATTGCTGAAAATGCCACGCCAATTCCGTATAACGATGTTATTACAATCGAAATTATTCCATCTAAAATTGCTTTTATATTCAAAGTTGTATTATCTCCAGTGAGTCCACTATTTATCGATCCAACAATTGACATTGCTCCTGTGCAAAATAAAATTGTAGCAGTTGAAAATCCTTTTGCAAAACCTTTTTCATTTTCACCATTTTTAAAATTCTTTTCTGAATTTTTTTTACCTGAACTAAATTTTTCCTCTAAAAATAGTCCAAAATTTTTTAATTTCAAATCAATATCAATAATTTGACCAATTATCGAACCAATTATCAAATAAATCAAAACAATGATATCACGCTTTGAATTTATCGTACTTTTCACACCGACAATTACTATAAACAGCCCAGCACATTCCATAATTATATTTTTCATATCTTCTTTAAACTTGTGACCAATAAAAAATCCAATTAAGCTTCCAAAAATAATTGCAGTGCAATTTACCAAATTTCCCAAAAAATCACCTCATTCAAAAATTTTTAAAATCTCAAAATTCCTATTTTAAAATTATTTCAAAATCTCTAAAACTTCTTCAAAGTCATATTTTTTCTGCTCTCCAGTGCTAAACTTCTTAACCGTGATCACATTTTCATCTCGCTCTTCTTCCCCTAAAATCAACACATATTCAGCATTCTCACGGTTTGCCTTTTTCATTTGTGCTCCAAAGCTTTTTGCATTGTAGTCAAAGTTTACTTTAATACCATTTTTTCTAAGTTCGTTTACTGTTTTCACAAAATATTCTTTTGTGTCATCGAAATAAATTACATAAATTTTTTCTTCATTTTCAGAAATTATAGAATCGTCCATTAACATCGCAATTCTTTCCATTCCAGCGGCAAATCCAATTCCAGGAACTTTCGCATTTCCTAATATTTCAAGCAATCTGTCATATCGTCCACCCGCTAGAACTGTCGCTTGCGACCCCAATTTATTCGATTTAATTTCAAAAACCGTGTCCGAATAATAGTCAAGCCCTCTAACTAATTTATCATTTACAACATAATTCACGCCCAACAATTCCAAATATTTTTTAGTATCTTCAAAATATTTTTTACTTTCTTCATCCAAATAATCGTAAAGTTTTGGTGCATTTTTAAACTCTTCCTGATCGCCTTTATCCTTAGAATCCAAAGCTCTCAAAGGGTTTTTCTCATATCTTTTTTGCGAATCTTTACTCAATTTATCAAGTCTTTCAAACATAAATTTTTTCAAATCTTCAATATATTTTTTTCTCGACTCAACATTTCCTAAGCTGTTAATTTCCACAACTAAGCCAGTAATTCCAAGCTCTTCAAGAAAATCGCAACCCATTTTAATAATTTCTGCATCCAGATATGCACTTCTCACACCAAACATTTCCACTCCAGTTTGATGAAATTCTCTCATTCTCCCTTTTTGAGGTGCTTCGTATCTATACATTGGACCATTGTAAAACCATTTCACAATCGGAGAAGACTTATGAAATCCAGCTTCAAGATACGCTCTTACAACTCCCGCAGTCCCTTCTGGACGCATTGTAACATCTCTTTCTCCCTTATCTTTAAAATCATACATTTCTTTAGAAACAACATCAGTCTCATCTCCAACTCCTCGTTTGAAAAGCTCCGTTTCCTCCAAAATCGGCGTAATTATCCGCTCAAATCCATATTTTCCAAAAACTTTTTTTGAGACATCCACAATCGCATCATATTTTTTCACATCATCTGAATATCTATCTTTCATTCCTTTTAAGGCGGTTATCATATTTTTTTCCTTTCTTAATTAATATCGTCAATTTTATTTTATAAATTATTATATCACAATTGACTAAAGATTTTAAGATGTGGGATTTCATAATTAATCCTTTCATTCAACATCTTTATTTGTAAAATCACATCTAGTTAACTGCTCCATCGCATGTTTTCTTATCATTTCTTCATCACTTTGTAACAATAATTCCAGTTTTTCTTTCGCCTTAGGAGTATTTATATCCCCTAAAGCATAGCAACATTTTTCAACTAATTGACAGTATTCGTCATCACGATATTTCTCAAAATCTGAAATTGCTAATTTATAAAGACATTCTACTGTAGACGGTAACTCCATTTCCATGAAGTAAATAGCAATATCCTCATGTCTTTCATGCCATTCTTCTTTTGTTAATTTACATAAAATATCAATAAAATCTTCACTGTACAGATTAAATACGAAGATTGCTAAAATTAAAATATTAACATTTTTTTCGTCTTTTTTAATATATGCTTTTTCAAGTTTAGATTTTATATATTTGATTCTTTCAATATCATTTTCAAAAAAGTTTTTTTGTAATTCTTGAAAACTTATTTGTCTTTTGTAATTTTTTATCATTAAATTTTCTAATTTTTTTAAATCTATTTTTTTCATTTTTCTATTCCCTTTTTATCTTGTATTTTCCGCATCATCTGTCAAATTTTCATTTATAAAGATGAGATTTTCTATTGTTTTTAAGACTGTTTCATCTGTTGCTTTTCCTTTAAGTATCTCTACTTCCAAATCTTCTTTAAATTTTGTAGGAGTAGTAGCATACTCAAATGTTTAGCTTTCAATATTAGTATTAGTCAAATTAAAAATGCTCTGCCGTTTTAAATTTTGATACAATGCAAAAATTATCGTGATCTTTTTATAACTTACTCACTAATTTATTTTATTTTTCTCATCTTCAATCAAATCTCTTAAATCGTTGCTTCCTTCCTCATAAATTATTTTTGCAATAACCCTCAAAATTTTATAAAGTTTTCTCAAGCCATAAAATATTAAAATTGTCAAAAGAAAAGTTTGTGAAAATAATAATGAAAATAATAAATTTATGTTTTTGTTGATTTTGTACAAACTTTTTTCCAAAAAAAGGCTAAAAACGATATTTCTTAGCAAATAAACTTGCACAGGGATATAAATTGCAGTTGCCATACGGATTATTTTTAATATTGAAAGCACAAGTTTTCTTATTTCAAAAGAATACTTTTTTTCACTTTGTAAAATTTTATACATAATTTTTTCTTTTGTAATAAATTCCAAGTCAAAATATCTATCTTTTAAAGTCAAAAGTAACATAAAAATTACAAAAATTAAAAACATCACATAATTAATCTGCTTTTTAGTTTTCAATTTTTTATCCACAATGAAAATTTCTTTCCCTTTATTTTTTTGAAAATACCGATAACTACTGTTTAACGGCAAATAAATTCCATTTGAAAGTTTTATAACTTTTCCTGAAATAATATTTCCGCTATAAATTTTATGTTTTGAAAAAATTTTCACAACATTATTTTTTAAATCAATATATTCGCCCTTTTGAGATTTCAAATTTCCATTTTCTTCTTCAAAATTATTTCTATTTTTTTCATAATAAAGCATAAGGCTGCTATTTTCCTTGACTAACAAATTTTCAACTCTATAATTTCCTTCTATTTTATTTCTTGAATCAATAATTTTCCCGTTTTTATCAAACGACCATTTAAAATGATAATTTTCATTCAAAATTTCAATAGTTGAATTTTTTAATAAATCCATATCATCTATATCATCGCTTTCTAAAATTAAAAAACTCTGATTTTTTTCTAAAAGTTTTTTTGTATAATTTTGAAAAGTAAGATTCGCTAAACTCAACAAAATTATTCCAACTATTATTTTATTCCATTTTATATGCAAATAAAAAGCACCAATATAAAACTTTTTCGTCATCTGCACCCAAAATAGACTTGCCCATCTTATAAAAACCAAACTTATCCAAACTATGACAAATGTTATCCAGCTCACAAAAATCAATAAATAAATGTGATAATCCAAAACTTTAATTTGCCAGGCGATATTTAAAGAAGTCAATATCAACATTGCATAAACTGTGATTTCAAAAAAGAATTGGGAAAAATCCATTATTTTAATTTGATTATTTTTTATTTCCAAATATTTTTTTCGCTTGTAATAAAGTTTTTTTAAATTTTTTTTAGTCTTATTTTCTTCACAAACTTTTCTTAATTTCCTTATTTCATTTTCCATTTTTTTTAATATTGTAAATTTAAATTTCTTTAAACGAATATCATTTTTCAGATATTTATTTTCATTTTGCATAAGCTTTACTTTTGTAGAAATGAGATAAGAAATAATAGTTTTATACAAAACTTGTAAAACTTTTATAATTTCTTGCATTTTTCCCTCCTTTTTTGTTTCTAAATTTTTCATTTTTTACAATTTTTTATATTATCTGAACTTCCCACGACTGAAGTCGCAGGGTTCTAAAATCTTTAAAATCATTTAAAAATTTTCTAAAAAGTTTGATAGCTTTACACTACCCTTATTCTTTTAGGTGTGTTCAGCTCACCTCTATTGTATAGGACACTTAAGTCCACAACTTTACTTTTTCTTAAAATATTTAATGCTCCATTACAATCTGCATTTATGAGTTTACCTTTTCTTGTTTTATATAGTCCTCTTTTTATTCTTTTTCCACTAAATATATAATTAGTTTTATTATTTTCTTTATCATATACTGAGATATCATCTCCATCAAAGAAACTTGCTTTTGATGTATAACTTTCTTCTTTAAAGTTTATCAAAAAGACTGTCTCAAGTCTAGTCTAAATACTAAAATATTTTATTTAATTGTTTTATCAATTTAAAAATTAAGTATTTAGATAAATGTAAAAATTAATGTTTATATTTTAAGAAAATTATGATAAAATTTTATTATATTAATTTTGAAAAGAAGTGAGGAAAATATGTATAAAGTACTGATTGCAGACGATAATAAGCAAATCGTGTCAATACTTTCAGAATACTGCAAAAAGAATAATTTTACTGTAAGTGCTGTTTTTGATGGGGAAACAGCATTAAAAGAAATTGAAAAAAATAAATTTGATATAGTTTTGCTGGATGTGATGATGCCGAAAAAAGATGGATTTGATGTGTGCCGTGAAACGAGAAAATTTTCAAATGTTCCAATTATAATGATTACAGCACGTGGAGAAGATTATGAAAAAATAATGGGACTTGAAATTGGGGCAGATGACTATATTGTAAAACCATTCTCGCCAGGAGAAATAATTGCCAGAATAAATGCAATTTTGCGTAGAATAATGCCTAAAAATGATGAAAGTGAAAAAATCTTTACTTTTGACAATCTTGAAATTGATTTAAATAATTTTACAGTAAAGGTAAATGACGAGATAATTTCATTGACAAAAAAAGAAATTGAAATTTTATGGACTCTTGCAACAAATCAGAATAAAGTTTTTACAAGAGAGAATTTGTTAGATCTAATTTGGGGATTTGATTATTTTGGAGAAAGTCGTACTGTCGATACACATATAAAAAGGCTTCGTGCAAAATTAGACAACTATGAGCATAAAAAATGGAATATTAAGACAATTTGGGGTGTTGGATATAAATTTGATATTTTAGAAAAATAATAAGAAGAAAAAGAAAAGAAAAGAAAGGATCAGATTTTTTTATGAGTAAAAGAATAAAAAAAATTTTATTTAACGGAGAAGAATATCCTCCAGAAACATTTCGATTAGGAATGATGCTGTGCATGGTTGGAGGATTTATGGATGCATACACATTTATTACACGTGGAAAAGTACTTGCCAATGCACAAACTGGAAACATTGTCTACCTTGCAATAAATTTAGGAAAAAGAGAATGGGTAAAATCCTTCAATTACTTTATGCCAATTTTGTTTTTTGCACTTGGCATATTATTTACTGAACTTATAAAAACAAAATTTGAAAAACATAAGATTTTCAGATGGCAACAAATCGTAATAATCTATCAGGTTATAGTAATGTTTTTTATTTCTTTCATTCCAAGCGGAAACTGGAATATCATCGTAAACATAATCATGTCCTTTATCGCCGCAATTCAATACCAAGGCTTCAGAAAAATTAGAGGTCTCGCAGGAGCCACTACAATGTGTACAGGAAATCTGCGAAGCGGAATGGACAACTTAGTTAAATACATCAAAACTAAAGACAAATCACATTTACAAAGTTTTTGGATATATTTAGGCTTAGACGGATTTTTCCTTATTGGATCATTACTTTGTGTAATTTTAGTAAATATTTATGGGATAATCTCTCTGTTAATTTGTTGTATTTTACTAATTTTTGTATTTATAATAATGTTTAAGGAAACTATTTAGGAAAGCCATTGAAAGGATATTTATGGATAAAAAGAAATTAAAAAAAGAGTGGCTGAAAGAAGAAAAAATGGCACACATACAAGGCTGGGATTTTTCTCATATTTATGGACGTTATTCAGAAGAAGAAAATTTACCTTGGGATTTTAGAACAGTCATAAACAAGTATTTAAAAAATGATATGAAATTGCTGGATATGGAAACAGGTGGTGGAGAATTTTTACTTTCATTAAACCATCCAAAACATAATACATCCGCAACTGAAGGTTATCAGCCAAATGTTGAACTATGTAAAAAAGTATTGCTGCCACTGGGAATAGATTTTAAAAAAGCGGATGGAGATGAAAAACTCCCTTTTGAAAATGAATATTTTGACATAATTACCAATCGTCATGGGGCTTATAATGTTGCAGAATTAAAAAGAGTTTTAAAAAAAAATGGAATTTTTATTACACAGCAAGTAGGTGCAGAAAATGATAGGGAACTTGTTGAAATGTTACTGCCTGAATATAAAGATTTACCATACTCTGAGCATTATCTTAATATTAAACAGCAAGAAATTTCTGAACAAGGATTTGAAATATTAGAAAGTGGAGAAACCTTTCAACCAATAAAGTTTTTTGATACAGGAGCTCTTGTATGGTTTGCAAAAATTATTGAATGGGAATTTCCAAATTTCTCAGTCAAAAGCCATCTTGACAATTTGTATAGGATACAGGAAATAATTGAGGCAAATGGAGCAGTGGAAGGAAGAATTCATAAATTTTTTATTGTGAGCAAGAAGATTTGAAATAGTAAAAATCAGAAATACAGAAAATTGGAAAAATTATTAAAAGATAAAAGGGATTGGAAAAGCGACAAAAATAATGAATCTTATAAATAAAAATACCAAAGTTTACTATATTAGCACCTTTTTACTATTTTTAGCTTCCAC
>ERZ773062.983-NODE-983-length-12842-cov-73.449597_pt1 | contig 12842 bp, 10 predicted proteins | sample MGYA00580626_ERZ773062 | MGnify/ENA primary metagenome ERZ773062 (study PRJEB29015, sample SAMEA2738003) | human oral metagenome | biome: human oral; feature: human-associated habitat; material: dental | place: China | collected 2058 ...
AAGGTGAGCGTCGGGTTGAGTTTCATGCTCATACTAATATGTCGACCATGGATGCACTACCAGAGGTAGAAAAAATCGTTGCGACAGCTGCTAAGTGGGGACACAAGGCGGTTGCCATCACGGACCATGGAAATGTTCAATCTTTCCCACATGGCTATAAGGCGGCCAAGAAAGCTGGAATCCAGCTGATCTATGGAATGGAAGCCAATATTGTAGAGGACCGTGTCCCTATCGTCTATAACGAAGTGGAGATGGATTTGTCAGAAGCGACCTATGTGGTCTTTGACGTGGAAACGACGGGTCTATCAGCCATCTATAATGATTTGATTCAGGTTGCGGCCTCTAAGATGCATAAGGGGAATGTTATTGCCGAATTTGATGAATTTATCAATCCAGGGCATCCTTTATCAGCCTTCACCACGGAGTTGACTGGTATTACAGATGATCATGTCAAAAATGCCAAACCACTGGAACAAGTTTTGCAAGAATTCCAAGAATTCTGTAAGGATACCGTCCTAGTTGCCCACAATGCAACCTTTGACGTTGGCTTTATGAATGCCAACTATGAGCGTCATGGTCTGCCTAAGATTAGCCAGCCAGTCATCGATACGCTGGAGTTTGCTAGAAACCTTTATCCTGAGTATAAACGTCATGGTTTGGGCCCTTTGACCAAGCGTTTTGGTGTGGCACTGGAACATCACCACATGGCCAACTACGATGCGGAAGCTACTGGCCGTTTGCTTTTCATCTTTATCAAAGAGGTAGCAGACAAACATGGTGTGACTGATCTGGCTAGACTAAATATTGATTTGATTAGTCCTGATTCTTATAAAAAAGCTCGGATCAAGCATGCGACTATTTATGTTAAGAATCAAGTTGGCCTAAAAAACATCTTTAAATTGGTTTCTTTGTCCAATACCAAGTACTTTGAAGGGGTGCCACGAATTCCGAGGACGGTTCTAGATGCTCATCGGGAAGGTTTGATTTTAGGGTCGGCTTGCTCGGAGGGTGAAGTTTTTGATGCGGTCGTTTCCCAAGGTGTGGATGCGGCGGTTGAAGTGGCCAAGTATTATGACTTTATCGAGGTCATGCCACCTGCCATCTATGCTCCCTTGATTGCTAAGGAGCAGGTCAAGGATATGGAGGAACTCCAGACCATTATCAAGAGTTTGATCGAGGTTGGGGACCGTCTTGGTAAGCCTGTTCTAGCTACAGGAAATGTCCACTATATCGAACCGGAAGAAGAGATTTATCGCGAAATTATCGTCCGTAGTTTGGGACAAGGAGATATGATTAACCGAACTATTGGTCACGGTGAACATGCCCAACCAGCTCCGCTACCGAAGGCTCATTTTCGAACAACCAATGAGATGTTGGATGAATTTGCCTTCTTGGGGGAGAATCTAGCACGCAAATTGGTTATTGAAAACACCAATGCCTTGGCAGAAATTTTTGAGCCTGTTGAGGTCGTTAAGGGTGACTTGTATACACCTTTCATCGACAAGGCGGAAGAAACGGTCGCCGAGCTGACCTACAAGAAAGCTTTTGAGATTTATGGAAATCCGCTGCCAGATATCGTTGATTTACGGATTGAAAAAGAATTAACTTCCATTCTGGGGAATGGATTTGCCGTGATTTATCTGGCATCGCAGATGCTGGTGCAACGTTCTAATGAGAGGGGCTACTTGGTTGGTTCTCGTGGGTCTGTTGGCTCCAGTTTTGTTGCGACCATGATTGGGATTACGGAGGTCAATCCGCTCTCTCCTCACTATGTCTGTGGTCAGTGTCAGTACAGTGAGTTTATCACCGATGGTTCTTACGGTTCAGGATTTGATATGCCCAATAAGGACTGCCCAAAATGTGGTCACAAACTCAGCAAAAATGGGCAGGATATTCCATTTGAGACCTTCCTTGGTTTTGATGGAGACAAGGTTCCTGATATTGACTTGAACTTCTCGGGAGAAGACCAGCCTAGTGCCCACTTGGATGTTCGTGATATCTTTGGTGAGGAATATGCCTTCCGTGCAGGAACGGTTGGTACAGTTGCTGCTAAGACTGCTTATGGCTTTGTCAAAGGCTATGAGCGGGACTATGGGAAATTTTACCGTGATGCAGAGGTGGAACGCCTTGCTCAAGGTGCTGCTGGTGTCAAGCGGACCACAGGACAACACCCGGGAGGAATCGTTGTTATTCCTAACTACATGGATGTCTATGATTTTACGCCTGTCCAGTATCCAGCAGATGACGTGACGGCTGAATGGCAGACGACCCACTTTAACTTCCACGATATCGATGAGAATGTCCTCAAACTTGATGTACTGGGACATGATGATCCGACCATGATTCGAAAACTTCAGGATTTGTCGGGTATTGACCCCAATGAAATTCCTATGGATGATGAAGGCGTGATGGCCCTCTTTTCTGGTACGGATGTGCTTGGCGTGATGCCGGAGCAAATCGGAACGTCGACGGGCATGCTGGGAATCCCAGAGTTTGGAACAAACTTTGTACGTGGGATGGTAGATGAGACGCATCCGACAACCTTTGCGGAATTGCTGCAGTTGTCTGGATTGTCCCATGGTACTGATGTCTGGTTGGGAAATGCTCAGGATTTGATTAAGCAAGGAATTGCGGACCTATCAACTGTTATCGGTTGTCGGGATGATATCATGGTTTACCTCATGCATGCTGGTCTTGAACCTAAGATGGCCTTTACCATCATGGAACGGGTACGTAAGGGCTTGTGGCTCAAGATTTCCGAAGAGGAACGCAACGGTTACATTGAAGCCATGAAGGCCAATAAAGTGCCAGAGTGGTATATCGAATCTTGTGGAAAAATCAAGTACATGTTCCCCAAAGCCCATGCGGCAGCCTACGTTATGATGGCCTTGCGTGTGGCCTACTTCAAGGTTCATCATCCCATTTATTATTACTGTGCTTACTTCTCCATCCGTGCCAAGGCCTTTGATATCAAGACCATGGGTGCGGGCTTGGATGCCGTCAAGCGTAGAATGGAAGAAATCGCTGAAAAACGGAAGAACAATGAAGCCTCTAATGTGGAAATTGACCTCTATACCACTCTTGAGATTGTCAATGAAATGTGGGAACGTGGCTTTAAGTTTGGCAAGTTAGATCTCTATCGTAGTGATGCGACTGAATTCATCATTGACGGAGATACCCTCATCCCACCATTTGTCGCAATGGATGGTCTGGGAGAGAACGTTGCTAAGCAGTTGGTGCGTGCGCGTGAAGAGGGTGAGTTCCTCTCTAAGACAGAACTGCGCAAGCGTGGCGGACTCTCATCTACCTTGGTTGAGAAGATGGATGAAATGGGGATTCTCGGCAATATGCCAGAGGATAACCAGTTGAGTTTGTTTGATGAGTTGTTTTAAAAAAATTCAAAAAAGTTAAAAGATGGATGAATTTTTTGATTAAACTGAGAAAAACTTAACAGTAGATTATTTATAGAAACAGGAGTACGGATTTATGGTTCAAAAAATTGACTTCCATCTTCATACTATTGCAAGCATAAAAGATTCTGATTTCATATTTTCATTAGATTGGTTGAGAAATTATGTTGAGGAAATGGAATTAGATGCGATAGCAATAACAAATCATGACTTATTTGATAAAGAAAATTTTGAAGAAATTACAGTAGCCTTAGACAAGGTTAAAGTTTACCCTGGGATTGAACTTACCTTAGATGTTGGACATGTAAATATAATCTTTCCTATAGACTGCATTGATGAACTATTAACTTTTTCAGATTGGTTATCTCAGATTCATCAGACCCAGTCGGATAGTATAACTTGTGAACAGTTATGTGACAAATTACCTTGTTGGGAAAAAGGTATTTACATATTTGAACTTGGGAAGAGCAAAGGAATAAAAAAAGTACCAGACGTATTAAGTAGTGTTGTGCATGTTGGTGGTGTGCCTAACCAACTAAGATTCAATATTGCTCATAATAATTCTGACAGTTTAGTTCCTTGTCTATTTAGTGATGCTCACGCTACAGATAATGATACAGATGACCGAAATGATATTCAAAAATTGCGAAACAAACAAACCTATCTACAGATTGATTCATGTGAGTGGGAAGATATAAAAAGATGTTTGTATGATAGGAATAAAGTAAGCATAAATAAGGACAACCTGCAAGATGTCATTAACATTAACGGAGTAAATATTTCTTCAGGGCTTAACTTAGTAGTAGGAAAACGTGGAACTGGAAAAACTCATTTTTTGAATAAGATAAAAGAAGAGTACAGCGAAGATGAGTACTATGAAATAAAGCAATTTGAAACTGCTCGAGCTGATGAATATATTGAGAAACAAAGAAAAGAACAGGGTTTATCAGCTCTACATTCTTGGCAAGGAAAATACAAAAATCAATTTTTAAAGATTAAAAATTATTTAAATAATAACGAAACTGAACAAGAAAATATTGAATGCTTTTTGAACGATGTCAAAAGATTTGCTAATGAAATGGCTAGGAGCGAATCAAGTCAAAAATATTTACTATTTAAGGAGACTGAATTTGAATATTCCAGCATAGAGTATATAGAAACTGCACTTTCAAATATTAAAGGAGTTATTGAAAAAGATGAAATATGGAAACTGTTGTCAAATAGTGTTCAAAAGAAAAATAATTTTGTTGATGTTTATTTAGAACTTAGAAACTTATACATAGAATTTAGAAAGGATAATGAGATTAAGAAAAAAGTTAATAAAATAATGACAGAGGTTAAATCTACTGTTACAGCCCGAACAGGAATTTCAAATGTTCAAGAATGTAGTATTAACAAAATAATTCACAGACAACAATTGGAGAAAAAAATCAATGAATTTTTAAATAGTATTGTCACTAAGAGTCCACAAAAAAACGAACGTCTACATGGCTATCAAATACAAGTTAATTTAGTTCCGTATGAATCTGCTAGTCAGTTTCAAAAAGAAATTGGAACGAAAGAAGCTGTCAATAATGATTTAATGGAAGCTTACAAAAATAAAGATTTTATTACTTTTTTAAATAATTTGAAGCGTAAAAACTTTTACAATGAAGCAAATTTCGCAGAATATTTAGTTCGTAAAGAAGTTAAACTTCTTGACTCAGATGGAGTCCCTGCTTCAGGTGGCCAAGCTGTAGGGTTCGCCTTGATGTTGAGATTAAATGAAGCTAAAAATAAGCCGATTATACTAATAGATGAGCCAGAATCCTCTCTGGATAATGCTTATATAAAAAGTGAGTTGAATACTGAATTAAAACAACTTGCGAGAAATAGCATGGTTGTAGTCATAACACATAATTCTACATTAGGAACACTACTAGAGCCAGATTATTTAATTGTAACTTCAAAAGACAATAACGGAAATTATTCTATTATGTCAGGGGAATTCAGTTCTAGTAAAATAAAAGATTCTATAAATGGTCTCGAAGAAAAAAGTCATGATAAATTTATTGAAGCGATGGAGTCTGGGATAGATTCTTACACTAAGAAGGGAGAAATATATGCAAATCTTAATAGTTGATACAGAGTGCCATTTTTTGATAGATAACAATAGGATAAAACCTGAAGACCTATCTAAGGACCATTTATTAAAATTGTTCAATGAAATTTATCAATTAGAAGACATTAATGTAATACAAATTCCTCAAGAAGATGAGATTAATAACATCAAAAATCCCGTAGAAAAAGAAATTGTTAATCAAATTATCCAAAAAGTAATAGAATTTGTTAATAACCTAGGGCAAATAAAGCAAGATATAGAGTCATCATTTCCAGGCCTTGATTAAAAAGATACATTTTCAGATAATGTTGTTAACCCAAACATTATCCTCCTCCAATCCATGTTTGCTACGACCTTCACTGCTAATCGAGATAGTCGTTGGTTATATGAGATCTTACAATTTTTCTTCAAGCATATTGAAGAGTTAAATCAAGCATAATTTGCTGTTCAGCTTAAGGATTTTCTTGAAAAAATGGCAGTGAGATATGCTGAAGAAAAATTGTTTGCTGAGGATGGAAGTATAAAGAAATACGGGAATATTCCTGTTTATGCATTTAACTTTTTAGATTATGTTTTATGGGAAAATCGTTCTGATTTGAAAGAAAAATATACGAGAGTTGAATTTGAAGCTTTCAAATTTGCATATCATCTTCCATAAAGCATTGGTATTCTCAGAATCCAAATGGGCATGATGGAGAAAACCAATTACCTGTTGAATTCTCACATTCCTTTGATGATCTTTGCATCATTACCGATAGCCAGAATTCTAAGTTTGAAAATTTAGTTCTGAGTGCAAAATATAATCAATGGCAAGGTATATTCTATCGTCAAAGTCTAAAATTACATATCATGGCAGAAATGACAGAACAACAAGATTTTGGATGGGGAGTGGATCAGATAAAAGAATTGGAAAACGAGATTATGCCTATGGTGAGCGAATTTATAGAAAATAAAAATTAAGTTGTCAGATCTAGCATAATTTAAGGAGCTAATGTATATCTAATGGATTTACATTGGCTTTCTTTTTTGTTAAAATAATAGATAGAAAGAGGGTGAAAATATGTCAAAGACGAGTATGAGCATCCGTTTGGATAGTGAGGTGAAGGAGCAGGCCCAACAGGTGTTTAATAATCTGGGGATGGATATGACGACTGCCATCAATATTTTCCTTCGTCAGGCTATTCAATATCAGGGTTTACCTTTTGATGTTAGGCTAGACGAGAATCGGAAGTTACTTGAGGTATTAACGGATTTAAATCAAAATCGTAATATGAGCCAATCTTTTGAATCAGTCTCGGACTTGATGGAGGACTTGCGTGCTTAAGATTCGTTACCATAAACAGTTTAAAAAAGATTTTAAATTGGCTATGAAGCGTGGTTTGAAGGCAGAATTATTAGAAGAAGCTTTGAATTTTCTGGTTCAAGAAAAAGAACTTCCTGCTAGATATCGTGATCATCAATTGACGGCATCTAAGCATTTTCAAGGAGTTCGTGAGTGCCATATCCAACCAGATTGGCTTTTGGTCTATAAAGTAGACAAGTCGGAATTGATTTTAAACTTACTGAGGACGGGCAGTCATAGCGATTTATTTTAATAAATTTTAAGGAGTTCAATATGAAACTAAGAATCTCTGCGGAAGATAAGCCTGCTGAGAAGGTCTTTGACTATCAGCTAGAGCTGGCAGATGAAACAATTATCCTATCAACAGCGCTCTTGTCGGGCGCCATTGCTTTAGCAGGATTATTCTCTGCTTTGAAAGAAAAATAAAAATAGAAAAGAGAAAACAACATGGTTTTACCAAATTTTAAAGAAAATCTAGAAAAATATGCGAAATTGTTGGTTGCGAATGGAATTAACGTGCAACCTGGTCACACTTTGGCTCTCTCTATTGATGTGGAGCAACGTGAGTTGGCGCATCTGATTGTGAAAGAAGCATATGCCTTGGGTGCGCATGAGGTCATCGTTCAGTGGACAGATGATGTCATTAACCGTGAGAAATTCCTCCACGCGCCGATGGAGCGTCTGGACAATGTACCAGAATACAAGATTGCTGAGATGAACTATCTTTTGGAGAACAAGGCTAGCCGTCTTGGAGTTCGTTCTTCTGACCCAGGTGCTTTGAACGGAGTCGATGCTGACAAACTTTCAGCTTCTGCTAAAGCTATGGGACTGGCCATGAAGCCAATGCGTATCGCAACTCAGTCCAACAAGGTTAGCTGGACAGTGGCTGCCGCTGCTGGACTCGAGTGGGCTAAGAAAGTCTTCCCAAATGCAGCAAGCGATGAAGAAGCAGTCGACCTCCTTTGGGACCAAATTTTCAAAACTTGCCGTGTCTACGAAGAAGATCCCGTTAAAGCTTGGGAAGAACACGCTGCTATCCTCAAGAGCAAGGCAGATATGCTCAATAAAGAGCAATTTTCAGCCCTTCACTACACAGCGCCAGGAACAGATTTGACACTTGGTTTGCCAAAGAACCATGTTTGGGAATCAGCTGGTGCTGTCAATGCTCAAGGCGAAGGCTTTTTACCAAATATGCCGACAGAGGAAGTCTTCACTGCGCCTGACTTCCGTCGCGCGGATGGTTATGTCACTTCTACAAAACCACTTAGCTACAATGGAAATATCATTGAAGGGATTAAAGTAACCTTCAAAGAAGGTCAAATCGTGGATATTTCAGCTGAGAAGGGTGATCAAGTTATGAAAGATCTTGTCTTTGAAAATGCTGGAGCGCGTGCCTTAGGCGAATGTGCCTTGGTACCAGATCCAAGTCCAATTTCTCAGTCAAGAATTACCTTCTTTAATACTCTTTTCGACGAAAATGCGTCAAACCACTTGGCTATCGGTGCTGCCTATGCGACTAGCGTCGTTGGTGGAGCAGAGATGAGCGAAGAAGAGCTTGAAGCTGCAGGACTTAACCGTTCAGATGTTCACGTGGACTTTATGATTGGTTCTAACCAAATGGATATCGATGGTATCCGTGAGGATGGAACACGCGTACCCCTCTTCCGCAATGGAGACTGGGCTATTTAAGGAGTTACAATGCTTGGAAGTATGTTTGTTGGTCTCCTAGTGGGACTCTTGGCAGGTGCTTTGACCAATCGTGGAGAGAGCATGGGATGCTTTGGAAAAATGTTTCTCGGATGGATTGGTGCCTTTCTGGGTCACCTGCTCTTTGGAACTTGGGGACCAATTCTAGCAGGAACGGCCATTATCCCAGCTATTTTAGGAGCTATGCTTGTCTTAGCTATTTTCTGGAGACGAGGAAGTTAAGTTCCTAAATCTGAAAAGAAAAGGAGGTTGGTCATTGAGCCAGCCTCCTTTTGAGTATGATATAATAGTTCTATGAGATTAGATAAATTTTTAGTTGCCTGCGCTGTGGGGAGCCGGACTGAGGTCAAAAACTTGCTCAAGGCTGGGCGCGTGATGGTAAACGGTAAAAAAGAAAAATCAGCTAAATTGCAGATTAATGAAGAAAGAGATGAGGTTCGCTTTGATGGCCAAGTGCTGGAGTATGAAGAGTTTGTCTACTACATGATGAACAAGCCCCAAGGAGTTATTTCTGCGACTGAGGATTCTAAACACAGAACAGTGTTGGACTTGTTGGATGATATTGCTCGGACCAAGGAAGTTTTTCCAGTAGGGCGCTTGGATATCGATACACATGGTCTCCTGCTCTTGACTAATGATGGTCAGCTGGCCCATGCTCTTCTTTCACCTAAGCGTCATGTGGATAAGATTTATCTGGCACAAGTCAAGGGAATTATGACTCAAGAAGATGTGGAGACATTTGCTAAGGGTATTCCGCTCAAAGATTTTACCTGTCAGCCCGCTAGACTGGAGATTGTTTCCACAGATGCAGAAAAGAATCAAAGCCAAATCCGTGTGACCATTGCAGAAGGGAAGTTTCATCAAGTCAAACGTATGGTAGCCTACTGTGGCAAGGAAGTAATAGACCTGCAACGTTTGACTATGGGAACTCTGATTTTAGACGAGAACTTAGAACGAGGAGAATGGCGTCGTTTGACCAAGGAGGAGCTAGAAGTTCTCCTTGCTAGCGTTGCTTAAGTCAATTTACTTTAGTAAAAGGGTGGGGAAGAATGTCCTTGCTTTTTTCGATTTTTGGTTGCTTCCTTTGTGAAAAGAGTTATAATAGACAGTAGAATAAAAGGAGGAATCTATGAACGCGATTCAAGAATCATTTACAGATAAACTATTTGCCAACTATGAAGCAAATGTAAAATACCAAGCGATTGAAAACGCTGCAAGCCACAACGGAATTTTTGCAGCCCTAGAACGTCGTCAAAGCCATGTGGATAACACACCTGTTTTCTCATTGGATTTGACCAAGGACAAGGTGACTAACCAGAAGGCTTCTGGTCGTTGCTGGATGTTTGCGGCCCTCAATACTTTCCGCCACAAACTCATCTCACAATACAAGCTCGAAAACTTTGAATTATCACAAGCCCACACCTTCTTCTGGGACAAGTATGAAAAATCTAACTGGTTCTTGGAGCAAGTTATTGCGACTGCAGATCAAGAATTGACGAGCCGCAAGGTTAGCTTCCTACTCCAAACACCACAACAAGACGGCGGTCAGTGGGATATGGTGGTTTCTCTCTTTGAAAAATATGGTGTCGTGCCCAAGTCTGTTTACCCTGAGTCTGTTTCATCTAGCAATAGTCGTGAGCTCAATGCCATTCTTAACAAATTGCTTCGTCAAGATGCTCAAATCTTGCGTGATTTGCTCGCATCTGGTGCAGACCAAGCAACTGTTCAAGCTAAGAAAGAAGACCACTTGCAAAAAATCTTTAACTTCCTTGCCATGTCCTTGGGGCTTCCACCACGTCAGTTTGATTTTGCCTACCGCGATAAGGATAACAACTACCAAAGCGAAAAGGGCATCACGCCACAGGAATTTTACAAGAAATATGTCAATCTTCCTCTAGAAGATTATGTTTCGGTTATCAATGCTCCAACTGCTGATAAACCATACGGTAAATCTTATACAGTTGAGATGTTGGGAAATGTCGTTGGTAGCCGTGCAGTTCGCTACATCAACGTTCCAATGGAGCGCTTGAAAGAATTGGCGATTGCCCAAATGCAAACAGGAGAGACTGTTTGGTTTGGTTCAGATGTCGGTCAGCTCAGCAACCGTAAAGCTGGAATCCTTGCGACAGATGTTTATGACTTCGAATCAAGCATGGATATCCAACTGACTCAAGACAAGGCTGGACGCTTGGACTACAGCGAAAGCTTGATGACCCACGCCATGGTCTTGACAGGTGTAGACTTGGACGAAAATGGCAAATCAACTAAGTGGAAGGTTGAAAACTCTTGGGGAGACAAAGTCGGTACAGATGGGTACTTTGTTGCCTCAGATGCTTGGATGGACGAATACACCTACCAAATCGTTGTTCGCAAAGAATTGCTGACAGCAGAAGAACAAGCTGCTTATGAAGCAGAACCAATCGTACTTGCACCTTGGGATCCAATGGGTGCCTTGGCAGAATAAAGCATAAAGAAAAGAGGTTAGGGAAATCCTAGCCTCTTTTTAAGTTCTTCTTAAAGCGGCGATAGATGATGCTTACCAAGGGAGTTCTTCTTATTTTGAGTCTTTAAGTGACAGAGAAAAAGATATGTGTTACTATAGTAGTACAAAAGGATATCGGAGTAGAAATGAAGTATTTAAGCAGTCAAGACATCAAGGATCGTCAACGAAATATCAGCGACATTAAACCTTATAAAACAACCAAGGAAATTGTCGTTTCAAATATCTTTACCTTTTTTAATGCCATGAACTTGGCTCTGGCGGTTCTGGTAGCTACAACCTTGCGATTTGAAAATATGCTCTTTTTAGGTGTGATTGCTATCAATACAGCTATTGGGATTTTCCAAGAGGTGCGTTCAAAAAATGCTTTGGAAAAGCTAAGTTTGCTTGGTAGGAGTAAGTATAGGGTCAATCGAGATGGTCAAACGATTGAGATTGATCCAGAGGACATCGTTCTGGGCGAGTATCTGCATCTCAATCTGGGAGATCAGGTGCCTGTAGATGCAGAAGTGCTTGAAGGGAATATTGAAGTTGATGAGTCCTTGCTGACGGGTGAAAGTGATTCGGTCTTTAAAACAGTTGGTGACAAGCTGATGAGCGGAAGCAATGTCGTCAGCGGCACTTGTCTCGTCAGAGCAACGGCTGTGGGTCCCGATAGCTACATCAACAAACTTGCAAAATCCAGCAAGGAATTCAAAAAATACCCTTCTCAACTGCGCGATTACATGGATAAGATTTTAAAAATCGTCTCTATCTTGCTGGTGCCAGTTGCCATTCTGCTCTATGTCAGAGGTTTTAGTCTAGGGCGGACTTATGTTGAGATTGTCTTGGGAAGTTCTGGTGCCTTGGTCGGCATGATTCCAGAGGGATTGATTCTCCTGGTCAGTGTGTCTCTGGCGGTAGCGGCCATGAAGCTGGCTAAAAAGAAGGTTCTGGTGCAGGAACTATACTGTGTGGAGACCTTGGCGCGTGTAGATGTTCTTTGTTTTGATAAGACCGGAACCATCACGACTGGTAATATGAAGGTCCAAGAAATGGATGTTAATTTAGCAGAGAAACTGTCTTCTTATCTAGCTTATTTTGAGGATGAAAATGCGACGTCGCGGGCTCTGAAGACTTACTTAACGTGTGAGAAAAAGTGGGACGTTCAAGAGGTAGGTGCCTTTTCAAGCAAAAACAAGTATTCCTTTGTCCAAGTAAAAGACAGTGGGACATACTTTTTCGGAGCCTATGAGTTTCTAGGCTTTACCCAAGCGATGGATCCTTACTATGAACATCTAAAACAGCAAGGTTTTCGAATCTTATCGCTTGCTCATAGCAAGGACCAGATTACAAGCCCAGCCAATATGGAACTATTAGGGCATGTCGTTCTGTCAGATGAGATCAAGGATAATACCAAGGAAACCTTTGATTATTTCGAGTCACAAGGTGTTGAAGTGAAGATTATCAGTGGGGATAATCATGTGGCTGTATATGGGGTGGCTCGTAAAGCAGGATTTAAAGAATCAGCACGGGCGATTGATATGACCAAGGTGGGTGATGAGAACTTTGAAAGAGTGGTCTTGGAGAACGATATCTTTGGTCGCGTGACACCTGAGCAGAAAGAAAGGATGGTGACCGTTTTGCAAAATGCTGGCAAAACAGTTGCTATGAGTGGTGACGGGGTCAACGATGTTCTGGCTCTCAAGAAAGCAGATATTAGTTTTGCTATGAATGGTGCTACTAGTGCAGCCAAAAGCGTCTCCAACATCGTCTTTCTCACTGATGATTTTGCAGTATTTT
>ERZ773062.987-NODE-987-length-12803-cov-4.939049_pt1 | contig 12803 bp, 15 predicted proteins | sample MGYA00580626_ERZ773062 | MGnify/ENA primary metagenome ERZ773062 (study PRJEB29015, sample SAMEA2738003) | human oral metagenome | biome: human oral; feature: human-associated habitat; material: dental | place: China | collected 2058 ...
TTACAAATTGCGATGGAAAGAATTTTAAATCAAACCATCAAATAAAATCTGATGGATACGGACATGCAGTCGACATATTCCCTTGTGGAGTTATAGAAAATGGTGTGTATAGAAAATTTACATCAGAAGAAGGATATGACGATAAAAAATTAAAATCAATAGCAAATCACATATTAGCGATTGCAAAATCCAAAAACATAAACGTTGAATGGGGTGGAAATTGGAAAATGCACGATACGCCACATTTTGAACTTAAGTAGTTTAAAAACAGCTTTATTACAAGCCGTATGAGAATGTCAAAAAAGATTTTTGAGAAAGGTTGCCTAGTGAGTTAAAATTGACTGTAGGGCTTGCTAGGTGGATTAGAATTGATTTTAAGAAAAATAATAAAAATAGGAGATGATAATAATGGATAAACAGTTACAAGTAATTTTAATAGGAATGCTGGTAGATTTTACCAGAAAAGAAATACTAGAAAAGGAAATAATTTTTGGAGCTAAAAAAGGAATAGAAAAACTGGAAGCTGTTAAGAATAACTTTTTTGGGAAGTTTAAGGATTTTATAAAAAAAGCGCAAGAGATAAACAATCCATATATTCCTGATGACATCGAGAGATTCACTGAGGATTTATTGTTAAAAGGTGCTGAGGCGCTTGAAAAAACCATAAATGTAGATGAAATAGTACACAGAATACTTGGGGAAGAAAAAACAGCAGTAGGGATATAAGGAGCATAATTAATGATAGAGGATTTAAAAGTAATAATAGACAATCACGGGCTTTTCCTGATACTATTCTTTTCAGGGGTGCTATTCGGTGTAGTAGCTCAAAAAATGATAGACAACCAGCCGGTAAAACCGTACGTAAAAAGAATAGCCGTTGCTGGAATGACAATGGCTATCGCCTTATCCCTTAATAAAGTGGTGGGGCATTTCAATGCTGGTTTTCTATATCCTTGGAGTCCTGTGCTGGGTTTTTTTGGGGAAGCTATGATGGAAACAATCAATCAGAAAAGATATGGCATAAGCAAAGGATTTTTGGAGCTTATGCTGGAAAAGCTCGGATTTGTCAAGAAGAGAGATGGTAAAGATGAAGACTTATCATAGAAGCAGAAAGTTTGCAATAGTTGTGCTGGCGTTAATTTTCTTAAATTCAGTAATGACGCTGAAACTGAGAGGATACCAAAGAACACAAAACTTGAATTTGTTACGGAGCAAGTTAAGAAGCGAAAGCAACAAAGATATCTTTGATTCCATAGAAGAAAAATCAAAGAAAGAAGATTTAATTCTTCTGATAGGAACGAATTTGGCGACATTAATAATTGTTGCAGGATTAGACAGATTCGGAGTATTTGAAGAAAGTGATGAAACTGTAAAGAAAAATAAGAAAAAACTTGTGGAATTGTTTTTGTAAGTTGTTGGGATAGTCAGAAATGGCTATCCCCTTTTTTTTTATTTATTTCTATAAAGAACGTATAAATTTTTATAGTTATTTTACGGTAGTATACAAGTAATATACATTTTTACAAACGTTAAATTTATGAATGGATACGCTAATTGTTTAAACATCGGGGAAAACAAAAAGATATTTTTTTTTTAACTTGTAAATATATATTGTAATGATTATAAAATTATGATAAAATTAAATAAAGAATTTTGAATAGCAAAATATTAATAGCTTTATACTAAATATGTATATATTTAGAATTATAGAAAAACTTAAAAGTTAAAATATCAAGAATGGAGGAAAAAATGGAAAATATATCTAAAGATAAATTATTAAGTATGTATGAATCAATGTTAGATATTAGAAACTTTGATTTGAAGGTGAATCAGCTTGTGAAAAGAGGGATGGTTCCAGGAATGACGCATTTGTCAGTTGGAGAAGAAGCGGCGAATGTTGGAGCAATTGCAGCGTTGAATCCTGATGATTTTATCACATCTAATCATAGAGGACATGGACAGGTTATTGCTAAAGGAATTGATCTGAATGGAATGATGGCTGAAATTATGGGGAAAGCTACAGGAACTTGTAAAGGTAAAGGTGGTTCAATGCATATTGCTGATTTGGAAAGTGGAAATTTGGGAGCTAACGGAATTGTTGGTGGAGGACACGGAATGGCAGTAGGAGCAGCTTATACTCAAAAAGTTAAAAATACTGGAAAAATTGTAATGTGTTGTTTTGGAGATGGAGCTACGAATGAAGGAAGTTTTCATGAAGCAATGAACTTGGCATCAGTTTGGAATGTACCAATTATTTTTTATTCAATTAATAATGGATATGGAATAAGTACAGATATTAGAAAAGTTACAAATGTAGAACACATTTATCAAAGAGCGGCAGCTTATGGAATGCCTGGATATTTCATTGAAGATGGAAACGATGTTTTGGCAGTTTATGAAACATTTAGAAAAGCAGTAGATGATGTAAGAGCAGGAAAAGGTCCTGTTTTAATTGAAAGTGTGACATATAGATGGTTTGGGCATTCGAGTTCAGATCCTGGAAAATATAGAACGAAAGAAGAAGTGGATTCTTGGAAGGCAAAAGATCCAAATATTAAATTTAGAAATAGATTGATTGAAGAAGGGATTGCAACTGAGGAAGAATTAACTAAATTGGAAGAAAATTCGAAACAAAAAATTGAAGAAGCAGTTGATTTTGCGAAAAACAGTCCAGAACCAACTCTTGAATCAGCATTTGAGGATATTTTTGCAGATTAATTAAAGTGTTTATTACTAAAAGAGTTTTTGGGAATTTAGTAAAAAGATATTGATTTAAAAAATATAAATTTTGAAAAAATTCTAAGAGGGTTAAATTAGGAAAATAGTGTTAGAAATTTTAAAAAGAAGAGATAAAAACTGGGAGGAAATAATAAATATGGAGACAAAATTAATGTCTGTAAAAGAGGCAATAATTACAGCAATGTCAGAAGAAATGAGAAGAGATGAAAATGTATTTCTTATGGGAGAAGATGTTGGAATATTCGGAGGAGATTTTGGTACTTCGGTAGGAATGTTGGAAGAATTTGGAGAAGAGAGAATTAAGGATATGCCTATTTCAGAATCAGCAATTTCAGGAGCAGCTATTGGAGCGGCAATGACAGGTTTAAGACCGATTGTAGACGTAACGTTTATGGATTTTATCGTGTATATGATGGATAATATTGTGAATCAGGCGGCTAAAACTAGATATATGTTTGGTGGAAAAGGAAGAGTACCAGTGACATTTAGATGTGCAGCAGGAAGTGGAGTTGGTTCAGCGGCACAACATTCGCAATCATTGGAGGCTTGGTTTACGCATATTCCTGGAGTGAAAGTAGTTGCACCTGGAACACCTGCAGATGTGAAAGGGTTGTTGAAAGCAGCTATTAGGGATAATAATCCAGTAATTTTCTTGGAATATAAAGCGCAATATAATATGAAAGGTGAAGTTCCAACAGATCCTGAATTTGTTATTCCTTTAGGAAAGGGAGAAATAAAAAGAGAAGGTACGGATATTACAATAGTAAGTTACGGAAGAATGCTTGAAAGAGTATTGAAGGCAGCAGAAATAGTGGCTGAAGAAGGAATTAGCGTAGAAGTGGTGGACCCTAGAACATTGATACCATTAGATAAAGAAATAATTTTGGATTCAGTTAAGAAAACAGGAAGAGTTGTTTTAGTGAATGATGCTCATAAAACAAGTGGATTTATTGGGGAAATTTCAGCAATTATTTCAGAAAGTGATGCGTTTGATTATTTGGATCATCCGATTGTGAGACTGGCTGGAGAAGATGTGCCTATGCCATATAATCATACTTTAGAAACAGCGATGGTTCCGAGTGTTGAAAAAATTGTTGATGCAATTAGAAAAGTAAAAAATAAACAATAGTAGAAGGTGAAAAATAAGATGGAAAATAGCAAATTGAGAGCTACACCTGCTGCGAGAGATTTAGCTAAAATGATGGGAATAGATTTGTTAAATGTTAGAGGCAGTGGAGCTAAAGGTAGAATTCATAAAGAAGATGTGGAAGAATTTAATTTTGAGAAAAAAGTGAGAATTACTCCGTTGGCTAATAAAATAGCACGAGAATACAATATTGATTTGAGTACAGTAGAAGGTAGTGGACATAACGGGAAGATAATGAAAGAAGATATTTTGAATATCATTGCTAAACCGAAAGAAACTGAAGAATTGGCAAGACATGAAAAAGCGATATTGGCTGAAAAAGAACAAGTGGAAGAAGCTGATATTGAAGTTATTCCAATGTCACCAATGAGAAAAGTAATTGCAAAAAGAATGTCAGACAGTTACTTTACGGCACCTACATTTACATTAAATTATGAAGTTGATATGACAGAATTAATTTCATTGAGAAAAAAAGTTATGGATACAATTATGGAAAATACAGGTAAAAAGATAACTGTAACAGATTTAATTTCATTTGCTGTAGTTAAAACATTAATGAAACACAAATATGTAAATTCTGAATTGTCTGCAGATGGAACACAAATTACATTACATAATTATGTAAATTTATCAATTGCTGTTGGAATGGACGATGGACTTTTGGTGCCTGTAATTAAAGGTGCAGATAAAATGTCATTGAGTGAATTGGTAGTTGCGTCTAAAGATATTATTAAAAAGGCGTTGGCAATGAAATTGAGTCCTTCTGAACAAAGTGGAAGTACGTTTACAATTAGTAATTTGGGAATGTTTGGAACGCAAAGTTTTAATCCTATTATAAATCAACCAAATTCGGCAATTTTAGGAGTTGCTGCAACAGTTGAAAAACCAGTAGTTGTAGATGGAGAGATTGTAATTAGACCAATAATGACAATGTGTTTAACAATTGACCATAGAGTTGTGGATGGACTTGCTGGAGCTAAATTTATGCAAGATTTGAAGAAATTATTGGAAAATCCATTGACAATGCTAATTTAGAAAATTTGAAATACTATAAATACCATTAAATAAAATAAAGGAAGTGAAATAAATGGCAGTAGAAGTAATTATGCCTAAAGCTGGAATAGATATGACAGAAGGGCAAATCGTGAAATGGAACAAAAAAGAAGGGGAAAAAGTAGAAGAGGGAGAAATTTTACTTGAAATAATGACTGACAAAACAAGTATGGAATTGGAGGCAGAGGCTTCAGGATACTTAATTAAAGTGTTAAAACAAGATGGAGAAACTGTGCCAGTTACAGAAGTTATTGGGTATATTGGAGCTGAAGGAGAAGAAGCACCAACAGGAGCAGCACCTCAAGCGGCATCAGAACCAAAAGCAGCAGAACCAGTGGCAGCAGCTCAACCAGCAGCTTCAACTTCAAATGAACCAAAAGCACCAAAAGGTGACGATGAATTTGATGTAGTTGTAATCGGTGGAGGACCTGCAGGATATGTAGCAGCAATTAAAGCAGCACAATTAGGTGGAAAAGTAGCGATTGTGGAAAAAGTTCACTTTGGAGGAACTTGTTTGAATAAAGGATGTATTCCTACGAAAACATTCTTGAAAAATGCTGAAATTATCGAAGGAATTGAAATGGCTGGAAAAAGAGGAATTATCTTGGAAAATGATAAATTCACAATTGATATGCCAAAAGTTGTTAAATTGAAAAATGATATCGTAAAAACATTGACAAACGGGGTTCAAGGATTATTGAAGAGCAATGATGTTAAGATTTATAACGGTATTGGAAAAATAAATGTTGATAAAGATGTTGTTGTTACAAATGATAAAGGTGAAACAGTATTGAGAACTGATAAAATTATTTTAGCAGGTGGTTCAAAAGTAGGAAGAATCAATATTCCAGGAATTGACAGTCCAAAAGTATTGACAAGTGATGATATTTTAGATATTCAGCAAATTCCTAAATCATTAGCTGTAATTGGTGGAGGAGTAGTTGGAATTGAGTTGGGGCAAGTGTTTAATTCATTTGGTTCAGAAGTAACTGTTGTGGAAATGATGGATAGAATTATTCCTGGTGTGGATAGGGAATCTTCTGAAACATTGAGAAAAGAATTAGAGAAAAAAGGAATGAAAATCTTGACTTCAACTGCAATTAAGGAAATTGTTGATAATGGAGATACATTGACAATTAAAGTTGATGGAAAAGATGACATTGTGGCTGAAAAAGCATTGTTGTCAATTGGAAGAGTACCTGATTTAGAAGGAATTGGAGAAATTGACTTGGAATTGGAAAATGGTAAAGTTAAAGTGGATAAATATATGGAAACTAGCGTTAAAGGTATTTATGCGCCTGGAGATATTAATGGAACTAGAATGTTGGCTCATGCGGCATTTAGAATGGGAGAAATCGCAGCAGAAAATGCAATTCAAGGAAACCACAGAGCAACAAGATTAGAAACAAATTCTTCAGCTTCAATTTATACTATACCATCAGCAATTTATACTGTACCTGAAGTAGCAATGGTTGGATTGACAGAAGAGCAAGCTAAGGAAAAATATGATGTAAGTGTAGGTAAATTTGCATTTTCAGGAAATGGAAGAGCATTGGCATCAGGAGAATCAGCTGGATTTGTAAAAGTTATTGCAGATAAAAAATATGGAGAAATTTTAGGAGTTCATATTGTAGGGCCTTCAGCTGCTGAAATCATTAACGAAGCTTCAACATTAATGAAAATGGAAATTACAGTTGATGAAGTAATCAAAACGATACACGGACATCCTACTTATTCAGAAGCATTGTTTGAAGCATGTGCAGATGTTTTAGGGGAAGCTGTTCATTTACCTAAAAAAAGAAAATAGAATGAAAGAGGGCTATTTGTTATGATTTATTATATCAGTAAAACTCATGATACCGCATTTAATATTGCTTTGGAAGAATATTGCTTTAAACAATTAAAGGATGAAGATGAAATATTTCTGTTGTGGATAAATGAACCTTCAATAATTGTTGGAAAATATCAGAATACAATTGAAGAGATTAATACAGAATATACTAGAGAAAAAGGAATTCATGTGATTCGTAGAATTTCTGGTGGAGGAGCAGTTTATCACGATTTAAATAATTTGAACTATACAATTATTTCTAATAGAGATAAAGGACAGGAAGGATTCAATTTTAAAGAATTTTCAAAGCCTATAATTGAAACATTGGCAGAATTAGGAGTGGAAGCCGAATTTACAGGAAGAAATGATCTGGAAATAGATGGTCAAAAATTTTGCGGAAATGCACAGGCTTACATAAAAGACAGAGTAATGCATCACGGCTGCCTTTTATTCAATGTTGATTTTAGTGCTTTGGGAAATGCTCTGAAAGTTTCTAAAGATAAAATAGAATCAAAAGGTGTAAAATCTGTTAGAAGTAGAGTTACGAATATATTGCCTCATTTGAAAACTCCAATTACAGTTGAAAAATTTGGCGATAAAATTATGGAATATATGAAAAAACAGTATCCGGATATGAAAGAATATGTTTTTAGCAAAGAAGAGCTAGATTATATTGCTAAAAGAGCTGAAATTAAGAGAAGCTGGGAATGGAATTATGGAGAGTCGCCAGAATTTAATATAACTAGAGGGAAAAGATTTAAAAATGGGAAAATTCAAATCTTTGCCACAGTTGAAAATTCTAGAATTAAAAATATTAAATTTTATGGGGATTTCTTTGGGAAAAATGAAGATTTGAGTGAAATTGAAAATCTTTTGAAAAATGTGAAATATACGGTAGAGGATGTTAAGAAAAAATTGGAATCAATTGACATTGGAGAATATTTTTCTAAATTTACTGTGGATGAGATTGTGGAAGTTATTGTGGAATAGAGATTGGTTGTAAAAAATATTTTTTTAGAAGTATAAACAAAATTAAGTTATTGAATAATCTATTGACAAAAAAATAATAAATGTTATTCTTAAAATAGAAAAGGAAAATCTAGAATTTTTTAAAAAATATTCAAAAGAGAATAAAATTGAGATGTCATCTTTTGTTCGTAACTTAATTTTGGATAAAATATATGATGAAATAACTAAAGAAGATGAAAAAAGAATATTAAAAAGACAGGAAAAATCAAAATTGGAAAAAAACAAATTCAGCTGAAGATATTTTTAAAAGATTAAGATTATTGTAAAATCAAAAAATTGTAAGGAAAAAAAACTTGACAACTCATCAAAATTTTTGTATAATCATAGTACACTTGAAATAATAGATTTTAGAGTTAATAAATAATGTGGAGGTAACATTTAATGTTAAAATTAAGATTGACTAGATTAGGAAGAAAGAAAGTCCCTTTTTATAGAATAGTAGCTATGGAGGCTTTATCTAGAAGAGATGGAAAAGCTGTTGCTTATCTTGGAACTTTTAATCCACTTGTTGAAGATGATAAACAAGTAGTATTAAAGGAAGATGAAATCTTGAAATACTTATCAAATGGAGCACAACCAACTGAAACTGTTAAAAGTATTTTAACAAAAGCTGGAGTTTGGGCTAAATTTCAAGAAACTAAGAAAAAATAGTTATAAACAAGCACTTTATAAAATTATATTTTATATTTGCCATAGTATTTGCCCTAATTTTTAATTTTTAGGGCAAATTTTTTTAAAATTTTTTAGTAGTTTCCACCACATCTTTTTTCATTTTCTCAGTCACGTGAGTATAAATATTAAGTGTAGTTTTTATATCACTGTGTCCAACTCTGTATTGTATACTTTTCAGATTTGCATCATCTTCAATAAGCCAGGTTATATGGGTATGTCGCATTGAGTGTATAGGGGCATTTATTTTTACTATTTCTTTTATATTCCTGTAAAACGTTGTAATAAATCCTTTGCCTAAATTATTTCCGTTAGGCAACTGGAAAATAAAATTGGTATCATTGTAGTGCTGCTTGTATATACTCTTATTTTCATTCTGAATATTTTTTAATGTATTCAAAATTTCTATAACTTCATCATCTACATAAATATCCCTTATACTATTTTTGTTTTTTGGCTCACTGATAACAAATTCTTTTTTTCTAAAAAATGAGCCTTTTGTAATTTTGATTATTTGATTCTCAAAATCAATGTCGTTCCATTTCAAAGCCAACATTTCGCCACATCTCATACCAGTTTTTATTCCAAATACAAAAAAGTAATAATAAGTTTTATTTCTTTTATTGAATAAGTGTTTTTTTAGTGCAATGTATTCGTCTCTAGTATATGCCCGCTCCTCTTTAGATTTTTTTCCTGTAATTACAATTCTGTTACAAGGATTATCTTCTAATATCTCTAAAATATTAATGGCATATTCAAACGAAAGTTTTAAAGTACCATATAGATTAGAAATATACGATTTCTTTAATTCTGTTTCTGAAAGTTCGTTAAAAGTTTTTTGAATTTTGAATCTGCTCATCTTACTTATTTTTTCGTTTTTAAACCATTTTTTTAATTGTCTTATACGTTTTTGTCGATTAATTATAGTTGATTCTCTCAAGTTATAAGAAGTTTCTTTTTGCCATAAATCTAATAGATCAAATAAAGGCATATTGCTTGATGGAATAAATTGTTTTTTGTTATATTTTGCCTGTGCTTCAATTCTCATTTTTTCAGTTTCTTTTAAACTTTCAGAGCCAGCAAACTCTCGTTGTTTACGAGAGCCGTCTTTTTCTGTAACCATAACTTTATAGTAATACTTCTTACCCCTTTTCCGTATATTCTTGTTTTTTGCCAAAGTTTTCATCCCCAATCAAGTTTAAAATTGATTCTCTCGTTATTTTCAAATGCCCAAATTTTAATGCAACCAATTTGCCTTCATTTTTCAATTTATAAATTGTTCCAGGACTGCATTTAAAAAATTCAGCTGTTTCTTTTACCGTATAAAGCGGTTCCGTTAATTCTGCCATCAATTTTCCTCCTTTCCGTCATATTTTTTCTAGACAGCTGCTGCTAAAACTATCTATCATTTCGTCTCTATAAGTGACATACATTTTTGCTACATATCTTATTTCTCCTTGTATGTTTTGTTTGTAAATTTCGGCGTGTTTAATCAATTGTTTTCCTCCAGCAAGTTTTTGTTTTCATAAATGTTTCCGACAACTTCTAAAAATTTAGCCTCCACATTCGATAAATCTTCTCTCAAATCTCCGTCTACTAATATGTAACTGCCATATTTATATTTAACGATACATCTATTTTCTTCTTCAGCGTCGTTGAGTATTACAATATCCCCCTCATAAATTTCTTTACCATTTTTATCTTTAAGTCCTGTATACTGCATCAATTTCACTTTTTCGTCCTCGAATCTATATACATTTTCGTAATTGTGAAATCCAGTAATTGTTATTGTCTTTTTACAAATGTCAATCGAAGTTAAATTATCGCCGTATTCGTCATACTTATCTTGATAAAATATTTTGTAATCAATAAATACTCTAAATTTTATTTCTCTCATTTTAATCCTCCTAATTTTTTTGTTACAAAAAGTACCCTTTTCAATTAACCCTCTCTTTTATTAAAACGGGTCTCCGCTATCTTCATTTTCTGTAACTTCAACTGCATCTTCTATATCATCTTTGTTGTAAGTTTCGTTTTCATCAACTTCAACATGGACTGGGGTATCATCTAATTCGCTCGTATTTACTCCGCTTTCTTCTGCTTCATACATTCCGCTTAATTCTTCAATAAATGCTTCTCTTAATGCCTGTGCTTTTGCTACTTTTGTTATCATTGTGACTGGTCGATTTTTCCAGTTTGTGTTTGGTGTTCCGTCTTTTTTAGTTCCTATATATTCATCAAAATTCACTTCAGCAGTAACAGGGTTATCCCAATCTTTTCGATAAACAGTACACCAAGCCCCAACCAATTCTTCTTTATCTTTTCTAAATATAGAGCCTTCACGTTTTATTAATTCTCCAGTTTCTTTATTTTCCACATATATCCCAACTTTTTTACCATTATATTGTGGATGTTGTATTGCCCTTTTTTCGATAGCGTCCTTTGCAACAACCACTGTTGCAGGGTCTTTATCAGTATATTTGATTAAATAGGCGTCCTTGACAAAAGGATTTAAATTTCTTGCCTTACACAGTTTCATAAAATACATAATTTCCTGATCTGTTACATTTCCCTGTCCACTTACCAAATATCTTTTTACAAGATTATTGCTTAACTTTACTTCGTCATTTCCTACTCTAAATACCATTAATCTATCATCATTTTTGTGTTTTTCGTTTCCTAGTCTTCCCATTTCTATATCCTCCTAAATTTGTTTGCTATCTATTTTTATATATTCCAATCCGTAACTATCTACCAATTCTTTAAAGTCTTTCAGAAATTGGCTTGGAGCTTTTGGAAATCTTAATGTAATATCGTAATACTTACTGTTCACGGCTGTTTTTTGGGTTTCTTTGTTTTCGTTGTTTTGTTGCTGTGTAGCCTTGATTTGTGCGTTTTTGACTGCTTCCTCTTTTTCACGTTCTTTTTTTGCTTCAAGTTCAGCCAGTTCTTTTTGTTTTTCTTCTTCAGCTTTTTGTCTTAGATTTTCTTCAGTCTGTTTTATTTCATTCTTTTTGCTCTCAATTGTTTCAGTAATTGTATTGTAGTCTTCAGACATTAAGAATTTCATACTTTCAAATGTAATCATAAATTGAATTTCTGCATTTGCTTTTGCAATTTGTGAATTTATGAAATCCTGTTTTTTCTCCAGTTCATCATATTGCTTTTGCACTTCATTCTCAATTTTTTTGAAAGTAAATGATTTATCTAGCCATTTGTCGTTCCATTCAAGGAAAATTTTTAATCCAGGATTTCTTGTAAAGATGTTATTTATTTTCTTCTGTACTTCAACTTTCTTTTCTTCCCTTATTTTTTCATCGTATCCTTTAAGCTGTTCGCCAATAAAGTTTGATATTCCCTTTACTTCTTTTTCATAAGTTTTAAGATTCTCGATAAGTGATTCAATATCAGCATTTGCTTTTTTCTGTATTTTCTTTCTCTCATCATTTATTTTTTTCTCAAGTTTGTTTAATTTGGTTCTTTCTGATTTAGCTATGTCAATATCATCTTCAGTAACAATCCAGCCCTTGTATTTTTGCTTAACAATTTCCATAAAGCTTTTCAAGTCGTCAATATTGCTTATAACTTTGGCTGGTACGAGTTCCGTTACTTCAAATTCAATTACTTGTAATTCCTGTGTTCCCATTTTTACCTCCTATATCGCTAATTTTCTTTTTGACGGTGGTTCAATATCATTGATTACAAATGAATTAAACCATATTTCTTTTTTTATAATTTCTTTTATGTCATCCTCATCGCGTTCAATATAAAACTTTTTCAAAATACTTTCATCAGTCCATTCTAACTTTATATTTGCAAACAAAACTGCAAATTTCCAGCCAGTCACAGCTAAGTAGTGCTGAACTTGTAAATGGTAATGTAATGGCACTTCATTTTTCCAGTCTCTCTCAAACTGCTTCCAGTTCATACATCGTGCTGTCTTTATTTCAAGCACTCCTTTTTCCTTACTTGTTTTATCCTCTAGCACACCATCTAAATTTGCAGACATAAAAGGATATTTTAAAGATATAAGCGTTTTTTCAAGTGTATCTACTTTAAATTCAGGATACTGTGCTTCAAAAATTCCTCTTAAATGTGGTTCCTGCAATATTCCATTTTTTACTGCTGGGACATCGCTTATATCTTTTTGTTTTTCCCTTCCTGTTTTTATCCGCCACAATTCTTGTATATCCTCGTTATAAGGATTGTGTCCCATTATTATTGAACAATCAGAGCCACCTATGTGCTTATTTCTTATGCCATGCCACTCTGCTTCATTAGAGTAGCTTATTTCCCTGTACTGCATTTACTCCTCCTATTTTTTCAAACTCCATT
>ERZ773062.991-NODE-991-length-12772-cov-4.439962_pt1 | contig 12772 bp, 9 predicted proteins | sample MGYA00580626_ERZ773062 | MGnify/ENA primary metagenome ERZ773062 (study PRJEB29015, sample SAMEA2738003) | human oral metagenome | biome: human oral; feature: human-associated habitat; material: dental | place: China | collected 2058 ...
AGGAGAACCGAACGGCGGTAAAACCAACCGTGGAAGTCCGTAGCTACGCGGAATTATTAGAATTTTTAGTATAAATGGAAACGACTGCAGGAATGTCTTGCGGTTTGCGAGTTTCCTCCCGTTTGTCAACACGGACCGACTCTATTTAATGGGAAGTAGTCAAGGCGGATTCGTATCCGCACTCTTGGCGCAGGAAGTGGCGAATTTAGCCGGAGTCTTCTTGCTGTATCCAGCTTTCTCCTTACCGGACGATATCAGGAGTAGCTTCCCAAGCCTAGAAGCAGCCCCTGAAACGTTTAATCTTCTAGGGACAAAAATTAGCAAGAAGTACTTAGCCGACGTCTATTCCATCGACGCGTATAAGGGACTGGACAAGATAACTGCACCCGTGCATATTTATCACGGCGCGGATGACTTTATCGTGCCCATCACCGCCTCAAAAAAAGCAGTGAAAACTCTCAAGGACGCACGCTTGACCACCTTAGACGAGACCGGACACTCCCTCACATCCGAGCAACAAGCACAAATCGGCGCCGAGATTGCGGATGAGATTTTTAATGGGATGGAATAAAAGCAAAAATTTTGGGTAGCTATACAACTGTAGCATCTAGACGTAAAGAGGTGATAAGGATGACAACATCAAATTTAAATAATCGAATTGATAAAGATATCAATGAGCAAGGAATCCCTTCCTCTCTAAAATCAAAAAAGTATAATAAAGTAACTGTCGAAGCAATTGAAGAAGGAAGAAAGAATGCTAAAGATCCAAACGTAAAAGGGTATCACACAGTGGATGAACTGAAGAAAGCGTTAGAGCTATGACTAAATATGAAATTCGTTTTACAAATCGCTTTAAAAAAAGATATTAAACGTGCAAAGAAGCAAGGTAAAGATCTAGATAAATTATTTGATATTATCGAAAAGCTTGCTTAAGGAGAAACGTTTGAAGAAAAATATAGGGATCATTTTTTAATAGGAGATTATAAAGAAACGAGAGATTGTCATATAGAACCAGAGTAGCTTCTGATTTACGAAATTTTTGAAGATATATTAGTTTTGTCTTTGCAAAGAACCGGAAGCCATTCTGTTTTAAATTATATTACTAGGAAGCTATTCTTAGGCTTCCTTTTTTTGTGTTGAAAAAGGCGTGTTTTCCGAAAAATAAGCAAATTAATGAAAATTAAGACTAAAAAAATAAAAATAATTTTTCTATAGAAAGTAAGAATAATTACTGTAAATGAACATTTCGAATATATAAATCATAAATTCTTATATAAATATCGATGTAATAATTAAAATTAAATAAGATGGTTGCCTTCAAAAGGAGAATGAAAAGTTTTGCTAGGGAAAGTGTAGCATTCTTTATTTAATAAGGTTTCTTCTAAAAAGAAGGCAGCTTGTGGACTCAAATTTGCAACTAATATTATATATTTTTAAGAGACGCTATTTAGTATTTGAATAGCGTTTTTTGCATGCAAAATAGCGCTTCAAAAAAGCAAAAAGTAGCATATATGCTACAGTAGCAAATATGCTACAATGAAGAAAATGGAGGTGTTCAAAATGGGGAAGAAATTTAAGATTACAATGGACATGGCAAGGCAGTTAGAAAACTACGAATACAACGAGATGATTCGACTTGCTGCGGTGTTGAAAATCTTGCAAGACGACGGTGTAACACCAGAAGTATTAGAGCATTGGGGATTCCAGAGAGATGGGGAATGGTGCTTAAGAATCCCTCTATCAGACGTTAAAGAGGGGGTGGATGGCAGTGACTTCTTCTTTGAACAAAATATTCACGATGTTATCTTCAAAGTATCCTAACTTCGAGAAAGACTTATTAAACGAAGTAACCCTTCAAAAAGTTGCTCTGAGTATTATTAAAATGCGACTTGAGCAAGGACTAAATCAAGATCAATGTGCAGAGAAAAACGGAATTGTACGAACAGTACTGAATAGAGCAGAAAGTGGTCATCATAATCCAACTATTCTAAGTTTAGTGAACCTCGCAAGGCAGAATGGGTATGAGGTTGAGGTTAAGATGAGGAAAAAGAAATTTTAAGAGTTATAGCTTACAGATTTAAAGAGGCATAATTAAGAACAAGCGTCAGTGAACTAGATATAGGCTTAATTAAGCAATAAAAAAAGCACCGAATCGGTGCACACCACTAAGTGGCTGGGTACGGACTAAGCCTTATTTTAACTCGCTGTGTTGATTTGAATGGTTTCAACAATATTATTTTACTACAGAACTATTAAAATGTAAACGGTTTTGTGATAAAATTATTTTGAAAGTTATTAAATTTAGGAGGGTATTTTATGAATAAACCATATTCAATTGGGTTGGACATCGGAACTAATAGTGTAGGCTGGGCTGTTATAACAGATGACTATAAAGTTCCGTCAAGGAAAATGAAAGTGGAGGGAAACACTGACAAAAAATATATTAAGAAGAATTTACTGGGGGCGCTTCTCTTTGAAGGTGGAGAAACAGCTAAAGAGACTCGTACGAAACGTGGACAAAGAAGACGATATACGAGAAGACGGAATAGATTACTCTATCTTCAAGAGATTTTTAAATCAGAAGTGGATAAGGTTGATTCGAATTTCTTTATGAGATTAGAAGAGTCTTTTCTTTGGCAAGAGGATAAACAAGGAAGTAAGCATCCAATTTTTGGTACTGTTAAAGAAGAATTAGAGTATCATGAAGCATTTCCAACAATTTATCAATTGAGAAAAGAGCTCGCCGACAGCGACGTAAAAGCAGATATCCGATTGGTATATTTGGCATTAGCTCATATTATTAAATATCGTGGGCACTTTTTATTTGAAAAGGTTGACCCAAAAAATGCCAATCTTAAAGGTAACTTTTCTAAGTTTGTAGATATTTACAATGAAGTGTTTAGTGATAATAAGGATAATTTAGTAGAAGTGGAGTCGATATTAGGTTCTAAATCGACGAAATCAAAGAAAATTGAGGATATTTTAAAATTATATTCTGGTTTAAAAAAAGGAAATATTTTTGCTAAGTTTATTTGTTTAGCTGTGGGGAGTCCAGTTAGTTTTAAAGAGGAATTTGAATTAGAAAAAGCATGCAAACTTCAAATTCCAAAAGAAAATTTTGAAGAAGATTTAGAGGGATTACAAGGAAAGATCCCAGATGAATACTTTGAAGTATTATATGCTGCAAAAGCTTTATATGATAGTATTTTTCTCTCTTCTATTTTAACGAATAATTCTGGGACAAATGCTCCACTATCTAGTTTAATGGTTGATCGGTTTACTGAACATAAGAAAGACTTAGAAAATCTAAAGAAATTTATCAAAAGGCATCCTAGTATTGACTATAATAGTTTCTTCAGGGATAATACGAAACCTTATTACGCTGGGTACATTGAAGGAAAAACATCGCAAGTAGAATTTTATAATGCAGTTAAAACACTTTTTGAGAAAGACAATGATGCGAATTGGATTATCGATAAAATTGATCGAGAAGATTTTCTAAGAAAACAACGTACGTTTGATAATGGAGCTATTCCGCATCAAATTCACTTAGCGGAATTAAAAGCAATTATTGAGAAGCAAAAGAAATACTATCCATTCTTAGAAAAAGAAGCAGACCGTATTGAGAGTATCCTTACTTTCCGAATCCCATATTACGTAGGTCCATTGTCGAACGGGCATAGCAAGTTTGGTTGGGTTGTTCGGAAGGGAAACGAAGCTATTAAACCATGGAACTTGGAAGAACAGATTGATAAAAGCGCAACGGCAGAACGGTTTATTACTCGGATGACGAATAGATGTACTTATCTTCCTACTGAAAATGTCTTGCCAAAGCATAGTTTGTTGTATGAAAAATTCATGGTATTTAACGAATTGACAAAAATCCGATATGTTAAAGAGAATAACGATTATTTTGCAGTTGACACTGAAATGAAAATGAAGATTTTTGAGATGTTATTCAAAAAGAACCGGAAAGTAACAGAAAAACAATTATTGGCATTTTTTGATAAAGAATATCCAGATTTTCATATTACAAACGTGATGGGGTTGGATAGAAAGAAACCGGAATTCAATAGTTCTTATGCCACTTATCATGATTTGAAGAAAATTGTTTCTCAAGAATATTTGGATAATCCAGAGAATGCTGAAGAAATTGAAGATATTATCCAGACTTTAACACTTTTTGAAGATCGTGAAATTATCCGTGAAAAATTATCGGAATATAAAGATCATTTTACAAAAGAACAACTCAAAAAGTTAGAACGACGACACTATACAGGTTGGGGACAATTATCTAAGAAACTCATCTGTGGAATACGAGATAAACAAACACATAAAACTATAATGGAATTTCTTGAAGACGACGGATATACAAATCGTAATTTGATGCAACTTGTAACTGCTGATGAATTGTCTTTCGCAAAAGAAATTAAAGACGCTTCAAGTATTGATACTACACTGAGTCTTAGAGAATTAGTTCAAGAAATACCTGGTAGTCCAGCAATCAAAAAAGGAATTCATCAAAGTCTTAAAATTGTGGAAGAGATTCGTCGCGTAATGGGATACGACCCGGAAAATATTGTGATTGAAATGGCAAGAGAAGCGCAGACGACTAAAGAAGGTGAGAAAAAATCTCAAGAGCGTTTGAATAAATTAAAAGATGCTTTTGATATTTTTAAAGGGCAGAGAAATGTAATCCTTCCAGGTAATAAGGAAGGTCTGTTGAATAATCGATTATTCTTGTATTACTTACAAAATGGGAAAGACATGTATGATCCAAGTAAGGATTTAGATATTAATCGTCTCTCATTGTATGACATTGATCATATTATTCCACAAAGTTTTATTAAAGATGACTCAATAGACAATATTGTATTAACAAGTTCGAAAAATAATAGAGAAAAATCTGATGATGTTCCTAGTAAGCAAGTTGTACAGAAGGCGAAAGGCTATTGGAAGCAGTTATTAAAAGCTGGGTTGATTTCTGATAGAAAGTACAATAATTTAACCAAGGCTGAACGGAATGGTTTAACAGAAAAAGATAAAAAGCATTTTATTCGTCGTCAATTAGTCGAAACACGTCAGATTACGAAGCATGTCGCTCGAATTCTGGATGAACGATTTAATCACGAGAAGAATGAGAGTGGTGAACCGATTAGAAAAGTGCGTGTAATCACGCTGAAATCAAAATTAGTTTCTGATTTCCGTAAAAAATTCGAATTATATAAGGTTAGAGAAATAAATGATTTCCATCATGCTCATGATGCGTATTTAAATGCGGTTGTAGGAACTTTATTATTAAAGAAATATCCTAAATTAGAATCTGAATTTGTATATGGCGCATTCAAAAAGTTTGAAACTAGAAAAATCTATGAAAAAGCAACACGACGCTATTTGTTCTATTCGAATATCCTGAATTTCTTAAATGGACCACTTGAAGAGAGAGTCACTGAAGATGGAGAAATGATTTGGGATAATGATAAGGATTTACCGATTGTCCGGAATATATTGAATATCCCTCAGGTCAATATCGTTAAGAAGATTGAAAGAGTTGAAAATGGGCCTCTTTACAAAGAAACGATTCATCCGAGAGAGGAAAAGGATGACAGTAAGTTAATTTCGATTAAGAGAGCCCTTCCTACTAAAAAATATGGGGGATATAAAGAACCCTTAGAAGCTTATTCTCTCTTAGTGGCTTTTGAAGAAATGATTAAAGGAACCAAAAAGATTAGTAGAAAGGTTGTAAAGATACCAATAAAAGATATTGTCCTTGTTGAAAAAGATGTAATTGGATATCTGAATGGGAAAGGTATCAATAATACTATTGGCATATTCAAGATTAATAAGAATAGTTTATTTGAATTTGAAAATGGCAGAAGAAGATTATTAAGTAGTGCCACAGAGTTACAGAAAGGGAATACTTTTTATCTTTCAAAGGAATTTATCCCATTGCTATATAATTGTTCTAAATATGTTGATGAAGGCGAATATAAGTACGACAAATATATTTCTGAGCATAAAACGTTATTTGAACCATTATTTGAAAGAATTATGAGTTTTGTTGATTCTTATATCCAAAAGCCAAAGGTGTCTGACAGATTAAGAAAAGTATTCAATACACGTTTTTCAGAATCAAATAATCTTGAGATTGCCAAATCTTTTGTAAAACTTCTTACTATTACAAATTTGGGTGCTTCGTCAACCTTCGTTTTCTTTGGTGAGGAAATTACAAGGAATAACTATAGATATAATAGTTCAAAAGAACATGCGAATGGAATATTAGTTTTACAAGCTCTTACTGGCCTATACGAAACTCGCATTGATTTCAGTAAATTTGGTGAGTAATAATGGGATGGCGGACCATTGTTATCAATCAACATTCAAAGTTGATGTATAAAAATAACCATTTGATTTATAAAGATTCGTCTCGGACAGAAATGATACATCTGTCCGAGGTAGATATTCTTTTGTTAGAGACAACAGACATTGTTCTTTCGACCATGTTGGTTAAGAGGCTTTCAGATGAAAATATATTAGTGATATTTTGCGATGAAAAGAGATTGCCTGTTGCACAATTGGTTCCATATTACGGCAAACATGATTCTAGTTTGCAGTTTGCTAAGCAAATTGAGTGGAATGAAACGGTGAAAGGTCTCGTTTGGACGGAGATTATCGCGCAGAAAATTTTCAACCAGGCGATTTTTCTTTACGAGTGTGGCTTCGATAAGAAGAGTGAATCTTTGACACACTTATATGATGAATTACAAATGTTTGATCCTACCAATCGCGAAGGTCATGCGGCACGGATTTACTTCAATACTCTATTTGGAAATGATTTTAACCGCGAACAATCAAATGATATTAATGCGGGGTTGGATTATGGTTATTCGCTACTGTTAAGTATGTTTGCTAGAGAAATAGTAGCAACTGGCTGTGTGACGCAACTAGGGCTGAAGCATAGTAATCAGTTTAATCCATTTAATTTTGCGAGTGATATTATGGAGCCGTTCCGACCGCTTGTAGATCGTATTGTATATGAGAATAGAGAAAGTGACTTTAGTAAGATTAAGGCGAAGTTATTTCAGATTTTTATACACAATTATGAGTACTCAGGAAAGGAAATGTTCCTAACAAATATTGTGTCGGACTACACAAAAAAGGTAGTAAGGGCGTTGAATAATAAAGGAGAAGGGATTCCTGTGTTTCGGGTATGAGTTATCGTTTTATGAGAATGATTATTATGTTTGATATGCCTACGGAAACGGTCGAAGACAAAAAGGCTTATCGAAAGTTTAGAAAATTCTTGTTATCAGAAGGTTTTTTGATGCACCAATACTCGGTTTATAGTCGATTATTATTGAATGGGAACGCCAATTCATTATTGATTGATCGACTGAAGGCCAATAATCCTAATAAAGGATCAATTACTATTTTAACAGTAACTGAGAAGCAATTTGCAAGGATGGTTTATTTACACGGGGAAAAAGATGAGAGTGTTGCTAATACGGATAACCGTTTAGTGTTTTTGGGAGAGGATTATGGGGAAGAGTATTAGATTGAATTTACCAATTTTGGACGAGTCAATTCCAATTGAAGGGTTCACATTATTTATTGTTGAAAATCGAGAGGTATTATCACGCCTCGTGCAATGGATTTATGTGTATGACGAGGAAAGTCAGTTGAAGTTGTATGATTCGGAACTACATACGATTAAATCTTCGGAAATGATAGTGATCTCAGATTTACTTGGTTTTTCCATTAACAGTCCGGCTGTTGTTAAAGCAGTGCAGTCTGATTTATTAGACCAGCTGAACGAAAACGTTGAACTAAAAAATCAGTTGGATCTGCTGATCACTCAAATCACGAGTATTTTGGGATCACAATGCGTAGAAAACGAGCTGAATTTAACGTATAATAATCTTAAGATTGAAAAGATAATTTCTGCATTAGAGATTCGTGTAGATGCGGAGTCAAACACATTATTCGAACAAATGTTTGAAGTACTTCAGATTTTCAAGTATCTTGTCAAGAAGAAGCTACTTATCCTTATTAATGTTGCATCCTACTTTAGTGAGAAAGAATTAGATGCCATCAAAGAGTATATTGAGTTGAATCAAATCAATGTATTATTTATTGAACCAAGGCGTGTTTATAGCTATTCGCAGTATACTCTGGATGAAGATTTTATAACGATAAAGAATGTGTAAAATAGCGAAAATCATTCAAATCACTAGTCTGGCTGAGATGAGCAGCGCGATTACGAAACCTTCTACGAGGTTTTAGAGCTGTGTTGATTTGAATGGTTACAAAACAGTTGATAACATTAAGCCTTTCAAATCGCTGTTTTAGAGCTGTGTTGATTTGAATGGTTACAAAACAATCATCTTACCACGCTTTAATCCTGTTGGGTTTTAGAGCTGTGTTGATTTGAATGGTTACAAAACATGCTCGTTTGATATTGAGTGTTAAATAGTGTTTTAGAGCTGTGTTGATTTGAATGGTTACAAAACTGGAGGTCCTTGTTGACCGTCCTCACCTTTGTTTTAGAGCTGTGTTGATTTGAATGGTTACAAAACGACAGCGAGCCTCGGTGTTCAAACAATTAAGTTTTAGAGCTGTGTTGATTTGAATGGTTACAAAACAAGGAAATATGGATGTTAAACCTGTACAAGGTTTTAGAGCTGTGTTGATTTGAATGGTTACAAAACACATACCCATTAGGAGTTAATTCAACATAAGTTTTAGAGCTGTGTTGATTTGAATGGTTACAAAACCTAGCAAATCAAAGTTTTCAACGTTTACCTGTTTTAGAGCTGTGTTGATTTGAATGGTTACAAAACGATAATCTTAATTGAAATCGTTCATAATAAGTTTTAGAGCTGTGTTGATTTGAATGGTTACAAAACAATTTAAATAGAATAATGGGTCATGCCAATGTTTTAGAGCTGTGTTGATTTGAATGGTTACAAAACCAACTCAACTCTCAATGCCGTTGTGATACAGTTTTAGAGCTGTGTTGATTTGAATGGTTACAAAACTATAGCCCTTCCGGTAGTAGCACGAATTCTGTTTTAGAGCTGTGTTGATTTGAATGGTTACAAAACTTGTGTGATAGCCTCTGCCACGTTTTCGAGGTTTTAGAGCTGTGTTGATTTGAATGGTTACAAAACAATAAGTATAGTTCTAAAAGGCTATTGCAGGTTTTAGAGCTGTGTTGATTTGAATGGTTACAAAACTGGATACAGGTATTGGAACTTATCAATTTAGTTTTAGAGCTGTGTTGATTTGAATGGTTACAAAACTCTAGCTGAAGCTGAGGGAGAACCTGAGATGTTTTAGAGCTGTGTTGATTTGAATGGTTACAAAACGGAACGCGAGACGGGTGTATGGATTCCTAGGTTTTAGAGCTGTGTTGATTTGAATGGTTACAAAACGTTCGAGTTTCTTTAATATCAAACTCTTTAGTTTTAGAGCTGTGTTGATTTGAATGGTTACAAAACTCCTTTGGTAATTTTGCCCTGAATCAACAAGTTTTAGAGCTGTGTTGATTTGAATGGTTACAAAACAGGTCTATTCGAGCGTATCGGTGAGATTACGTTTTAGAGCTGTGTTGATTTGAATGGTTACAAAACTACAGTTATTGCTACTCAATATGACAGTACGTTTTAGAGCTGTGTTGATTTGAATGGTTACAAAACATTCTATGCAGTTTATTATACTAAAGGTGGTTTTAGAGCTGTGTTGATTTGAATGGTTACAAAACACTGTTGGTTGGAAGAATATCGCAGGTTCGGTTTTAGAGCTGTGTTGATTTGAATGGTTACAAAACTTGACTTGTTGCTCAAGAGCATCTAGCTCTGTTTTAGAGCTGTGTTGATTTGAATGGTTACAAAACTGGTGGAATACAAGAGACCGCCGATGCTGTGTTTTAGAGCTGTGTTGATTTGAATGGTTACAAAACAACTATCAAGGATGAACATGTTAGTTTTAGGTTTTAGAGCTGTGTTGATTTGAATGGTTACAAAACAAAAATCGGTTGATTTAATTGATAAACAGGGTTTTAGAGCTGTGTTGATTTGAATGGTTACAAAACGAATACACTCTGCCTAAAGCCATCAAGGAAGTTTTAGAGCTGTGTTGATTTGAATGGTTACAAAACCCTTCAGACTTCTTCCAGAAATATTGTGGTGTTTTAGAGCTGTGTTGATTTGAATGGTTACAAAACCAAGTAAAGATGAGTCAATTCTTGATGTAGGTTTTAGAGCTGTGTTGATTTGAATGGTTACAAAACTACACGTATTGATGATGTGGATTTTCGGGAGTTTTAGAGCTGTGTTGATTTGAATGGTTACAAAACCATTACTGCAGATACTGTACGTGATTTAACGTTTTAGAGCTGTGTTGATTTGAATGGTTACAAAACAGGAATCAAAGGAATGATTCAAAAAGCGATGTTTTAGAGCTGTGTTGATTTGAATGGTTACAAAACTGAATTACCTCGCATTGGACTTTGTTAACAGTTTTAGAGCTGTGTTGATTTGAATGGTTACAAAACATAGCTCCGTTTGTGTCGTCTGCGCTCTTGGTTTTAGAGCTGTGTTGATTTGAATGGTTACAAAACTAGTGCTACATTAGCAATTGTTGGGGAAGCGTTTTAGAGCTGTGTTGATTTGAATGGTTACAAAACAGACAGCGCAGCGGACTATTGAGCGCTCAGGTTTTAGAGCTGTGTTGATTTGAATGGTTACAAAACTGCGTTGAGATAACCGCTTTCTGTTGAATAGTTTTAGAGCTGTGTTGATTTGAATGGTTACAAAACACATTCCACGTCTAAAGCGTATAACATGAGGTTTTAGAGCTGTGTTGATTTGAATGGTTACAAAACAAAGTGAAAAGCTACAAAACAGATATCGAAGTTTTAGAGCTGTGTTGATTTGAATGGTTACAAAACTGCTTTATCCAGATAGCGTGCCTGTTGACTATTTTAGAGCTGTGTTGATTTGAATGGTTACAAAACTGGACGAGCGAGCTGATAGTTTGACGGCATGTTTTAGAGCTGTGTTGATTTGAATGGTTACAAAACTTGATAAGGCTATTGAAAAAGCCGTAATGGGTTTTAGAGCTGTGTTGATTTGAATGGTTACAAAACGTATGATGTTAAACAAGAATGTGGACCCAGGTTTTAGAGCTGTGTTGATTTGAATGGTTACAAAACGACGGATGGGTTCACGACTCTAAAGGTTGGGTTTTAGAGCTGTGTTGATTTGAATGGTTACAAAACTATTGATAGCAGTGGATAAAATCGCAGATTGTTTTAGAGCTGTGTTGATTTGAATGGTTACAAAACAAAAGCGGTTAAGGCGCTGTTAAATATGGAGTTTTAGAGCTGTGTTGATTTGAATGGTTACAAAACGTTAATTTTATCGTTCTTTTCGGGTGTCTTGTTTTAGAGCTGTGTTGATTTGAATGGTTACAAAACATTAGCAGATTATATCGATAGTTTGGAAGTGTTTTAGAGCTGTGTTGATTTGAATGGTTACAAAACTATAAAATTACTTTTTACTTATTGCAAGCAGTTTTAGAGCTGTGTTGATTTGAATGGTTACAAAACTCCGTATTGTACGCATACTATTCTTCGTCTGTTTTAGAGCTGTGTTGATTTGAATGGTTACAAAACTTTGGATTTACTAGGTTCAAATGTGTTAATGTTTTAGAGCTGTGTTGATTTGAATGGTTACAAAACTGCTCTAGGATACGCTTATATGCTTCTTCAGTTTTAGAGCTGTGTTGATTTGAATGGTTACAAAACAAATCCTAGAAACAAAAGGAAAAGAAGACAGTTTTAGAGCTGTGTTGATTTGAATGGTTACAAAACCAGCTTTGATAAACGATTGTTAATCCCTCAGTTTTAGAGCTGTGTTGATTTGAATGGTTACAAAACTGAATCGCATCGTTTAAGCTTTGAGATTTTGTTTTAGAGCTGTGTTGATTTGAATGGTTACAAAATGTTCTAACTCCGAACGGTTTTTGGTTTGTGAATCAAAGCATTGGACTAAGCCTCCAATGCTTTTCCTTTTCCACCTATGCTATAATAATCATAAATAGAGAAGGCTTTCATGATTGGAGGAGAAGAGGATGAAAGGCAGACGATTACTAGCTTCAGCGCTTTGTGTGTTGGCACTCGCGGCATGCACTAAAAGGTCACAGGAGGCGGTGACGACGACTGTTACACCGACGACCATGCAAGCAACGACGGTGGTGGAGACAACGGTTGCGTCTATCACGGTTGCGGAAGCGATGGAGGAATATGCCCGTCAAAAAGGGGAGGTATTCGAACGGACCTCTCTAGCCACTCAGCGCAAGTACTATGACTTAATGGTTCCCGATCAGCTCTTTGAATATGCAACCGTCTCTGGGCAACAGGCTTCCTTTCGCTGGTACGATCTTACTTGGCAATCGGGAGGAGTTCCTTATGAGATCGTCGAGTGCTATGTGTCGAAGTCGGGGAAGACGGTTCTTGTCTTTGCCAAAAATGGACATTCAGGTGTGTTGTTGATGGGGACGGAGGCGCCTCAGACGGTTCGTAGTTCCAGTGGAGAGATTCAATCTAGCAAGATCAATTTAGTACCGTATCAGAATGAACGCTTACTGCGCGCCACCTGGTAAAGGATAAAGAAATAGGAGTGAAACGAATGCCGGAGATGAAGAAGATGGAAGAATTAATGAATGAGATGCTGCCGGGATTGCAGCTCTTTGCTAGAGATATCAACCT
>ERZ773062.995-NODE-995-length-12761-cov-21.663860_pt1 | contig 12761 bp, 6 predicted proteins | sample MGYA00580626_ERZ773062 | MGnify/ENA primary metagenome ERZ773062 (study PRJEB29015, sample SAMEA2738003) | human oral metagenome | biome: human oral; feature: human-associated habitat; material: dental | place: China | collected 2058 ...
TCATAAAAATTACCCCAGACTATTAGCGATGAATAAGCTACGGAACCATACTACTATAGCCAGTATTAAACCTTCTACTGGTATCTATCCGATAATTTTCTAATCACGCTCTGTAAACTCCGCACTGGCGCTGCATACGGCACATCAATTTCTGCAAAATGCTGGCGAGCCGCAGTAATTTTGCTTCGTTCATTGGCGCTCAAGTGATTATCATGAATATCATCCGACCCCTTGGTTTCCGCCACAAAGTAAATCCGTTTATCGCCATCAAACGCCACTGCCCAATCTGGATTATACTTACCGACCGGTGTATCAATCTTGAACCAACTCGGCAGCTTGATATAGAACTTCACGCTGGCATTATTCTCCAGCGACTGCATGAATTCCCGCTCTACTTCTGAATCAACCGTTACGTAGTCGTAGACGGTTTTGGCTTGATCGGTCACTGCAATTGCCCCGCTCTTCATCGCTACATCATACAGATACGCTTGCAGCTCATCATTCTCGAACAGTGCCATGTCATAACACTCACCTGTTTTGTAATATCTAATACCATCTACCGCCAAACGCTGCTTTGCACGGTTAATCGCCCGAACCGCCTCATCAATAACCTGTTGTGGATTAATAGCCACCTGCTCAAACATCCCCGCTTGATCAAGCACCTCGAATATCACCTGGCGGGTCATTTGTGTCCGATATTGAATATTCGCTAACAAATTCGGTATCTTCACCCCAGTTTGGCGGGCCACATACGCGTTAAAACCGGTCTCGCGCACCATAAAACCGCCATCATTATTCATAGAGTCAATCAGTGTTTTTGATTCAGCAATATGCGGTCGGCTAATGGTAACTTGCGCTAATTCATGAGCCGCCTCTGCCACTAATTTCTCTGTATCAATTACCACCCGATAGGTCGTCTTGTGCTTAATTTTATCCCATAGCTCTTTAAAGGCCGGGTCAAGCGCCCGTGACTTCTGGAACCTAACCGCCCGGCGATTATCTCGATTCTTGATTCGCCCGCTAAACTTAATGCCAGTCTCTTCCTCAATCTCCGTCTGGAGCTTGCGGCTAAAATTAGCATAACTTTCGTTAGCCACTACCGTCAGTACGTTAATACTATCGTTGTATATTCGTTGCCCATTAGCGTTGACTGGCAAGCGCAGCCCTCGCCCGATCTCTTGGCGCTTCTTCATCTGGCTTGACGTCTCATTAAGCGTACATATTTGGAATACGTTAGGATTATCCCATCCCTCACGCAGTGCCGAGTGGCTAAAGATAAATCGCAGTGGCTCATTGATATCTAATAAGCGTTCCTTATCCTTCATAATGATACCATAGGCAGTGTCGTCATCCTTGGTGCGGCCACCCTCACCCTTAGTATCGCGGGAATCCTTCCACTGGCCATTCTTGTCCGCCGCGAAGTAACCATTGTGCACCTCGCTCGCTAGCAGGCCGTCCATCACACCAGCATATTTCGGTTTAGACGCCACCTTGGCGTAGGCTTCTTCAAACCACTTGGCGAATTTACCCTTCCTAGCACCGTTCGCCGTATATTCACGATAGTTCATAACTTTATCAATGAAGAATAAGCTCAGCACTTTCACATCATTTCCTAATCGGCGCTGCTTATCAAAATGGTCATCAATCGTCAGCTCGATCTGCCGTTTAATAATATCATCGTGCAGGCTTTCGTCTTTTTGCCCAACATACACTATCTTACCATTACTAAACTCCACACAGTTATCGCCGTGATTGATCGACTCGATGTAGTAGCCGGCATAAGCCGAGCGCCCCGTCTTCGCCTCTAGATCATCACCCGGAAACACCTTGATAACCTTGCGCTGCAAGCCGTACTCGTCACTCGCGTCCACTTCTATTTTGGCAAATGAACGAGTCTTCGACTGACGCTCCAGCGACAATACATTAACGTAGGCGTCATTATAATTATCCTCACTCTGGACACTATGCACCTCAATCTTTTTAACCAAGCCTTTATCATACGCATCGACCGGAGTCAGCCGATAAAGCAAATTGTATAAATGCTTGTGTGTGGCGCTATAGCGTAGCGTACACAGCGGGTTAAGGCTAGCAATAGCATTCCGCCGTATGTCCGTCTCCATATTCTGCGGCTCGTCGAGAATAACCACTGGGTGAGTGGCTTTAATGAAGTCAAGCGGTCGACCATAGTCGCTCTGCCGATTCATCACGTTCTGCGCCTTGGCAAAGCTATCAATGGTAATCACCATAATCTGCAACGTATCATTTGTGGCGAACTCACGCGCTTGGCCAGTCTTCTTGCTGTCCCACACGTAGTAGTTCATTTCTGGCTTATTATAGAGATCGGCGAAATGCTCCTTAGTAATCTCTAGGTTTTTCAATACTCCTTCACGAATAGCGATACTCGGCACCACGATAATAAACTTCTTCCAGCCGTAGCGCTGATGTAGCTCGTAAATTGTCCGTAAATATACATACGTTTTGCCCGTGCCAGTCTCCATTTCGATGGAGAAATTCATACTGTGAGGTAAATTATTTACCGCTTGAGAAATGTTCTCGACATTACCCTCGTCTACCAAGGTATCATTTCGTTGCTGAACTATACGCGTATTCTTAATTATCTGCACCGTATCCAGCACCAGGCTATTTCCCTTGGCGATCGTCGCCTCCAAGCTTAATTGCCCATCCTGATCCATATGGCGATCTGCACCGTCCCTATCTTTTGGTTGCCCAGCAAATATATCTACCGCCGCATTGATGGCGTCGAGCTGGTATTGTTGGTTGGGATCAAATTTTAGTTTCATTAGATAACTCCATACAACAACTTCTATACCCTTTCTCTATACCGTAACTTTCGCTTATCAAATGCCGGTTTGGTGCCCTCAAGAATATCCACTATTCGCTTATTTATGCCAGGATTTTCTATTGAGCCACATTCAACAGAGAACTTATTTTTACCACCAGTTTTATCTAGACTTGTATATATAATCTGCTCCGCATCCGCGCCCACAGCCAAGTTTGGATTATGAGTGACCATAATTATCTGACGACGTTTTTTTGCAATGCGTATAAAGTGCGTGAGGACTTCAAAGACGCTTTTATTATCAAGATTATCCTCAGGCTGATCCACGATTAGTGGTATATCTTCCTTATCAATCATCAGGTAGAATACTAGCAATACGGCACCTTTTTCTCCTGGTGACAATTGATCAAGGCTTTTTCCATCTTGTTTCAAATCATAGCTTGGTGTCAAATATTCCAACGAAAACAAGAAATCGTAGAATTCCTTCACTTTGTTTACTTGATCAGATATGTTTCGTTTTTGCATACCGCTCTCATTGCGCTCGTCTTCTTCCAGCCATCTTATTGAACTGTCAAGTAATTGCCTTACTCCGTCTTCTTCTGATAGATTTATAGAGTCAAGCATTGCACTCACAGTCCCAGTATCAGCATTCTGGAACGTACCTTTTTTTGTTTTATTAATATATCCAAGGAAATTATCTACAAATCCTTCATCAAGTTTAAAGCTAACATCAATCATCATATTAAATTTACTAGCGAATTCACCACCTTGTGAAATTGCACTGTCAACAGACTCCTTAAGAGTATTGTATATATTGATAATTTCCCGCTGTTTATTAAATATTTCTATAGACTTATCTAGTCTTGCTTTTCTTCTTTCTGCTAAATCATCATCTAAATTCTTTTCAATGAATTTCTTCTCTGCCTCAAGATATTTTAGACTATCGACCCTACTACTATCTCCTTCAATATCTTTTTTGCGTCTCTCCCACTGCGCAAGTTTTTCTATATATGCCTGGTATTCTTTTTCTGGCTTACTCAGTTCATCTGTCTTGCTTTTAATTTTCTGTCGAATTATTTCTTGGCTAGCTACAAAGCTATTTTGATACGCCTTTTTCCTATCCGCATCATTCTTAATGCTTTGGTCTGTATCAATATCCTTTTTTGATCGTAATTCCCCCTCTAAATCATCTAGTTCTTTATTTATTTCTTTAAGCTTCTCGTTAATTGCTTCTTTATCAAAACTAACTTTTATAATCTCATCTATATTTAGTTTGAATTTACTAAAGACATCTCCGTTTTCCTGCTTAAACTTAGTCAGGCTTAGTTCTAGTTGCGATATCTTGTCAGTTAGCTGTTTAGCTTCCTCTTTATTCCGAGTAACTGTATTTAATCTTTGTTTCGCCTTCTCGATCTCTCCATCTAATTTAACGCTCCGGCGATTAAGCCGCTCAATATCCTCATACGTTTTTGATATATTTGCTTTTGTTTCAGAGCTATGCTCTTTTGATGGGTCCGCGACCTCCTCCGGTTTATTTGCCATATGAGACTCAAGTTCTTTTTTCTTTTCTTCAATTTGTCTATTTATTTTATTCAGATAGTCAGGATGCTTTTTCTCTTCAAGCTTAATAATACTTTCTGAGATTTCATTTACATCATTTCGTATTGTGCTCAAATCAGAACTTATTACCCTAGTTTTCTTCTCTATCAACTCATCAAACGACCCACAGCCTAGTCTGTATTGTTCTGGTATATGAGCAAAAATAACGCTCTTAAGCGTACTATCAAACCCCTCAGCTTCTAGATCGTTAGTTAACTGTTCGAAATAATTTTGAGGGAGATACCTCACTTTTTCTGGTGCATTCTTATCAATTTCATCAGCTAGACAAACTGCCTCTGCCTCATTTACACCAGAACCATCAACCCACACAAGATTTGCCTCAAAGTTCTCAGCATATCCTTTCTTTCTAAACTTCTTTGCTGTTAAAAAAGAAAGGTTCTTATGCTTATCACCAGCATTATGGGTATTCCCCAATAAGCCAATAATATCAGACAGTGCACTTTTCCCGTTTCCCTTATTTCCTATTATAGCCACTAATTCCTTGCTAAGCTCTAGGTTGACACCATCAAACCAAACACCATTTTTACCGTTATAACTATCCCTCTTTCTTATATTTAGTGATTCTATGTACTTTGTTTTATTGCTGGCTACTCTTTCTAATAGTGGTGGTTCTTTACCAATATAAACCCGAGCTTCTGGTTCACATATCAGCTGCTTTAAACCATCAAATGTTAAATCAGCCTTAATCCAACAATATCGATCATTATCTGGAGCAAAGAGCTTGTCTTCAGTGTGCGCATCGCTACCGTGAATACACGGCTTTAATGAACCGCACTTCTCTTTTACTTTCGTTGGATTGTCACTTTTCTGCCCCAGGAAATATTTTCTATCACTGTCATTACTCGAAAACACCATATCAGAAATATGATAGATACTTCTTCTTATGCCGTCTAAACTACCGGGCTCACCTTCAAATAAATTATAATGCTCTTGAAAAGCAGAGGCTCCGTCATTTTTCGAATTAGAAACAACAACTACTGCGTTGTCAGCAATCTTCCTATTTTTAAGTACTTCTTTAATTTGACTAATTTCTAGATGAAACTTATTTATTCCCTCTTTATAAGTAACATTGTCATCTAAATTCTGATTATTACCTAACAATGACTTACCGTATTCAGTTATACCCCTTATATTCATCTGATAATCATCGCATTTCAAGCTACCAAAAAAGTTATTGTCAAGATAGTCAATAAAATCTTCTTCTGGGTTAAAAATAAAGTGTATATTTACAAGCCTACTCTTGTCCGTAACTGGAAACATTCTTAGTTCTACATTTGGTAATAATAAAATATTCTTTATTTGATTCTTTTCATCTTCAGTAAAGCTCGTTTCGTTGTTATCAATCTTACTCAGATAGTCTTTGACTTTTTTGTAATTGTCTATGCTAAAATAATCTGTTACACCAATTGCTGCTATGTTGTTATCTATGGCTTTGCGAAACAATGCTTTGCAAAATGTTTCGAAATCTTTACTTTTGAATTGATCATTTTTATTCGTATCCTTAGTATGTACGTGCAGATCCCATCTGCGCCATTCGGATCCACGAGGAAAATCACGCATCACACCACCTCCACTTCTACGCTCTGGCGTTCAGCTTGCAGGAGTAGGTTTACTTTTAGATTTATGTCATAACCGAAGGCTCGGTCGAGGAAGATGATGGACGATGGTTTGACGGCGAGAATGGTCGTAAATAATTCCTCCGTCATGGAGTGCGCTAAGCAAATGGCCAGCTTTTCGGACGGGATGAAGCAGAAATTATCGTGCTGTTCAATCTTCGCCAATGGTGAAACACCACGCTTGAGCAGGAGCTCGGTCAGCAGGTCATCATCAGTTGCACCCTCCTCTAGCGGGTCGAGGTTAGCAAGGGCCTGCTGGCGAATCTCCTCTGGGTTAGAAACCAGCTCGTTCCATTGCTTGAAGTTGCTATCATCCACCCGATATGCCCGGAAACCAAGGTCAAGCGGAGCATTACGAGAGGCGAGCTTGTCCGCCTGGTCAGCACGGATTTTGGCGCCCGCCCGACGGATGCGCTCACGAGCAATGTCTGCGATAGTGCGGTAGCCAGCTTTATAAGCCTCCGACTTCTCGTCAGTTAGCTCGGGTAGCTGCACACAAATCCAGCGACGATTGCCGCCATCTTCGGCATTAAGCTCGGCAACGGCATGAGCGGTTGTGCCAGAGCCGGAGAAGAAGTCAAGGATAATATCATTATCGTCGGTCGTTAGTTGCAACATTCTCTTGATGTAAGGGATGGGTTTAACCGTATCAAAAATCTGAAATTCAAAAATCTTTTTTATTTCGTCTGCAGCATTTGCAGCATTGGACGCATCACTCCAAATGGTCTCCGGGATGTTGCCGCTATTTTCACTGACATATAGTTTTCTATAGACTTTATCAGATGACGGGGAGTATACCAGCTTATCTTCTTCATCCAACCTTGCCATTGATTCTTTATTCATCAGCCATAGTCTCTCGGAAAATATCTGTCCAGCTTTTGACTTAAACTCATACCTGGATCCACCTTGGGTTCCACGAGCCCACACACCGAGTAATCTATATGCTCCACGGGGATCATTATCGGGGTTTTTATAAGCCTTTAACGTTACCTCATCAAGTTCAAGCCTGCTGAAATTAAGGTTGTCAATTGAACGAGCAAAAACTAACAAATATTCGTGGTTGCGGCTTAAAAATTTTGCAGAATTGTCTTTGCCTCTTTTGCGTTGCCACACAATCTGCGCTACAAAATTCTCCTGCCCAAATATCTCGTTCATCATCAGGCGGAGATTGTGAGCTTCGTTGTCATCGATCGAGACGAAGATAACGCCGTCTTGGCGGAGCAAGTTGCGTGCCAAAAAGAGGCGTGGATACATCATGTTCAGCCAGTTGCTGTGCTTGTGCCCGCCGGTATTGGTACGCAGACCGTCATCCCGCACAATATTACCCTCATCATCAGTGATACCCGCCTCTACCTCATAACTACGGCGTGTCTGCTTGAAGTCGTCATTGTAGATGAAATCATTACCAGTGTTATAGGGCGGGTCGATATAAATCATCTTGACCTTACCGTAATACGCCTTGTGCAAGATCTTCAGCGCCGCCAGGTTGTCACCCTCGATAAACATATTACTCGTCGTATCCCAATCGACGGAATTCGCCCGATCGGGATGGAGCGTCTGGACAGTCTTCTCCTGGATGGTAGCAAAGACGTCGCTCTTACCCTTCCAGCCGAGCCCGTAGCGCTCATCCAGATCAACTGCCTCGCCCAGTGTCGCCCGGAGCTTCTGCCAGTCGATCTTGCCTTCGGTGACTACCTCGGGAAAGAGCTGCTGGAGTTTATTAATCTGTTCTTGTTTTATATCGTTATTATAGCCGTTCATGATTACTCATTGTTATCATCTTATGATGACATTATACCATTCACGCCTTTCGTTATGTTCGCATTTTTATCGTATTATGCTGTTATTTTTACATAGTGAGGAGGCTACCATTACGCCTTCTTGTCTATGGTACATCATGCTATTATCTGCGCAATATTCCAACTCTATTTATTGTAAATAATAACTCATAAGTTTTATGCAAAGGCGAGCCACCCCGCAGCAGCTCGCCTTTTAAGCTAATCTATCTCTGCTGCCTTGCTTCACGTCGTCGCACATAGCGCGCCAGTAGCATTCCACCAGCAAGCAACACCGCTGTCGCGAGGACAAACTGCCAGAGTGATACACCTGTGTCAGCCAAGAGGCCATGGAATTGGCTTTGCTCGGTTGGTTGGGTGGGTTGGTTGGGTGCGCTTGGATTGAGCGGGTTTGTCGCTAGTGCCGCGCGGCACTCCGACCAAATTGCTTCTGGGTAGCTCGCCGCCAACACATACCACGCTGTCGACGCCACCGAGTTTGCATTGGTTAGCTCATTTGGCAGATCTGCCTTGGACGCGTACTGCCATGCACCGTTTGGCCGCTGCGCTGGGTAGGTATCTGCCAAGATTGCCCGCGCCGTGGCCGTGTCCCCAGCGATAGTATGCGCCTGCGCTACGCCATACGTCCCTTCGAACCACACGGTTGGTACGTAGTTGCCTGTCAAATACGGCGTGTAGCCTTTTGCGGTGCCATCAGTTGTTTTGTAGCTGGCAGTATGAGCGAGTGCTTGCTTAGATTTGTCGTATTCGCCAATCGCATTGAGAAAAATCGATCCCCAGCTTGTTGTATCAAGCGCCTTGCTACTGTCGTTATATCCTTGGTTAAACCGCCCTTCAGAGGTATTCCATAGCTTTGCTACTGTCACTTTAGCAAGTTCATCTGCCTTTTGAGCATACTGCTTATCACCCAGCACGCGAGATGCCCGCTCGTACACATGCCACATGTCAGTGTTGTGCTCGGTGGCATGCCACGCAATATCTTTCTTGACGCCACTATCAATCCGCACTCCGCCGCGGAATAGCCCGGCAGCATCACCAGTCGTCGTCTTCATCGTCTCAAGCCAGCGGAAGGTATCAAGGATCATCTGGCGCACCCCTTGCTGGTCACCATATTTTTCCATATAGCGGATGAGCGCATACTGCACAAAGGCAATGCCACCAGTATAATAAATCGGCTGCTGGATCCCTGTATAGTCAAGCTGATGCGCACTCGCCGGGAAGGCCCCCTTCTGCTCACCCGTCTTGACTTGGATGACACTGAGGCCATGCACCAGCTTATCTGCCATTGCCCGATCGCCTGCACCAATTGCCACCAGCAGCGCCAGCGACTGATCATACACATAGCTATACGACTCACGTGGCGTACCATAGCCGTCTTGGCCCGGTGTATACTCATACGAGCGAATGAGCCCCACGAGCTCTGGCTTGAAATACTCGGCGATGATGGTTTTGGTTGCTGTATCATAGAGGCGAATCAGCTTGTGTCCCTTACCCACCACATCGAAACTAAAGGTATTATCTGCCTGGGCTGGCTGCGTAGCTTGGAGGTATTCTTTATCAGATACCGCGTAGAGCTGCACCTCTAGGTTCTTATACGTCGCAGGTCGCGGCCAGCTCTCGCCAATCTGCTGCCCCGTTACTTTGTCATAGAGCCGAAAATGCCACGACCCCGCAAACGCCGGATTAACGGGTGAGAGGTCAAGCGTCCATGTACCATCAGGCTGCACTGCTGCGGGCATAGCAGCTGGCTGCTCATATTCAGCATCGCTGTAGAGATACGCTCGTACTTCGCGTGGGTTTGCCCCCGTTGGTGCCGTTCCCTTCACTGTGCCACGGTAGCCTTCGGCAGCGTGCGCAGCATTAGGGACTGTGAGCGGCGTCGCACTTTCAGTTTGTCGTGAGTGCGCAAGTGAAAAGCGCCCAGTCACCTTTGCTTGGTAGTCAAAGCCATAGGCTTGCGCTGGCGTGATAGTGCTACCATCGCCCAGGTTACGCTTTGGCTCCATCATCTGTTTGAGCCATGCCATCGCCCGTGCCGTCGGCGCAGAATCAGTCGCCAGTGGCCGACGTACCGCTCGAAATAGCTGGTCATTTGTGCCACACAGCGACGTATTCGCCCGTGCTGGCGGAGCCGTCGCGAGCCCATAGAGTGCACCGCACAGCAGCACGACGCTCAGTCCCCATCGTTTCATTATTTCCCCTCCAAAATACTCTTACGCTTATATTTATAGCACACTTTGGCCATATCGCATATATGTCATAGCCATTTTGTATATAAATATAAGCCACCAATGTTGTATGCTATACTTTACCCCTCTCAGAAGCACGTATAACGTGCTGCTAATCCTATCTGTGATATATCAAATCATTATTTCTCCACTTGAAGCTTACTTCAACTCATTACTCCCTACAGTATCAATTTGCCTCATCAGCAATCTTGTATTAGGCTAGAAAGAGGCAGGGTTGGCACCTTGCATACCAATATCGTTAAAGCCGCACGAGGAGTACTCCATGGCACAAAATTTTACGATTAGCGGTAACAAACTCAAAGGCTACCAAGCAGTCGCCGACGGCACTGGCCGCGTCCACTTTGTGGGCACCACCCAGGAGGAGGTCATCGACCAAACCAGGCGCTACATGCGCCAGCACGGTGGTGGCGAGCTCAGGATCCAGCGCGCCGACGGTAGCGCCCAGTATCGCGACGCCGATACCGTCCCACCCAAGAAGGATCCCTTCCCACCGCAAGGATAGCACTCATCCTCACAATACCTCTGCTCTTGGCAGAGGTATTGTTATGTCAGAAGAATATAATAACTACTTGAGGAGCGTATCAGGCACACCAAGCATCCGTGCTAGCGCATACTGAAGCAAAAAACTCAAGGAGGCAACGCCAGCGCAAAGCACTGCAACGATCCGCACCACATGCTGTGATAGCGGTGCCGCACCGGGCCAGATCATTAGGATAACTACTGGCACTACACAAGCTAGCGCCTTAATACCTGCCGCAATGCGTGCGTTGATGATGGTACGCTGCTTCTTGCTCACTGGCTGGTGAGATTTTGTGGCTAGGGGCGCAACTGCCTTCGTTGTCTTTTTTACTACGCGCTCGCCTGTTTTGGCAATATTGCGCGGCAGCATGACCAGCATATAGAGGCCGCATCCAATCATAACGATGGTGATGATCGCCACGAGTGCAATCGCTACTGGCTGCGGCAAATCTGCTCCCGAGGGCATACCCTGTGGAAGTGTGATCTCTGGCTGATCATGCGGCTCTGGTATGACCCAAAGCGCCTTATCTCGCGTGATATATGGGTAGAGCAGTTGCATGGCGCACCACACCCATAGCAGTAAGCAAAAGAGATACCCCACCGACGCACAGCAATGCGTCACCAAAAGCGCAAACCACCGTGGCTGTGACTGCTCGTTCGACTTTGCTGGCTGAGAAGACTGCGCTACCATAATTACTAGCCATTATACACGACAGCACAAACTGATGCTATGGTGTGTGGTTTTACCACTGTTTTTTAATTAACCGGCAATAGTTGCTGGCAATCCATTTATCGTTATAGTTATAAAGTTCATCCTTAGTAAAGCAGATGAAAAACGACTTAGATCAATCGGTCCTTCGATGAGCGGGAGGAATAGCGCGAAAATCATCAATCACACTTTGTGCAGTTGCAAAGTCTGAAAATTCATACGGATCCATTGCTGCTATCTCAGCTGGGGTAACTGTATCGGGGTGCCGCGTTCTGTATTCTGTGGCAGGGTAACCATATTTAAAGATTCTAGCTGCAAAGCTCATCTCAGTCTTCTCTTCACGGTGCTCTTGTTCGCACTAAGTATTGTGTACCTATCAAAAATAATCTGGCTACACGAGCCAGATCAAAATTACTTACAAAAATATGGTCGGGGTGACTGGACTCAAACCAGCGACCTCGCGGTCCCAAACCGCGCGCGCTATCAACTGCGCCACACCCCGATACGCTTTATATCACACGGGCGACCACTCTTTGCCGGAGCAAAGTATGGTCGGGGTGACTGGATTTGAACCAGCGACCTCACCGTCCCGAACGGTGCGCGCTACCAAGCTGCGCCACACCCCGCGATACAAGACTTTGCCATCATACCACACAATATGGTAGCTTGTCTACTGTTCTTACTGTCAAAGCCAACGTGCCCACTCACAAGTATAAGGCTAAATCCAAGAAACGTAAACGCAACACACGTAAGCACCGACTTCGTGTATCTATAAAGTGCGTCGTGATATGTATTACGCCTTGGGTGGTACAATATCTGCTTTAAGCACATCACACGCAGTAGGATATACTGTATCGGACTCAAACGTGTAGACAAGCAATTGACCAAAGGGCATCTCCACTGTACCCATATCTTCCTCAGGGATTCGGTCAAGGTACTTCATAAGCGCACGAATTGTGTTGCCATGTGCCACAATCAATACGGTCTCGCCTGCCTGGAGTCGTGGCAGGATCTCTGACTCAAAATACGGGATCGTGCGCTCATACACATCCTTGAGCGTCTCACCACCGGGTACAGGGTAATCCCAGCCGCGCCGAATACCATTAAAGGCCTTCTCGCCAATCTCTTCTTTGACTTCCCACTTGTTCTTGCCAGTTAGGTCACCATAGTCACGCTCGTTGAGCTCAGAGGCGTGCACCACCGCAGCATCACTTGAGCGGATTGGGTTGTCTGCACCTTCCATCAACGCATCAAGTGTCTCATGTGTCCGTTTGAGCGCCGAGGTATATACCGCATCGATGGTGCGACCACGCAAGAACTCGCCGAGTTGACGTGTATCGCTCTTACCTTTCTCGGTGAGGCTTACGTCCGTCCAGCCTGTCCATTTGCCTTGTAGATTCCATTCGCTTTCGCCGTGCCGGCTGATGATAAGTGTTCCTGTCATGTCTCCAT
>ERZ773062.996-NODE-996-length-12738-cov-48.385319_pt1 | contig 12738 bp, 8 predicted proteins | sample MGYA00580626_ERZ773062 | MGnify/ENA primary metagenome ERZ773062 (study PRJEB29015, sample SAMEA2738003) | human oral metagenome | biome: human oral; feature: human-associated habitat; material: dental | place: China | collected 2058 ...
AAGATGAAAAATATCTGAAACAGCCCTATTATCGTAATCAAGGAAAAAAAGTCCTAGAAACTTTAAAGAAAAGATTTGGTCTGAAAGATTATATTTCTCCAACAGAAATTGACACAGACAAGAAATTCGTCTTCATCATTGATGAAATCAACCGTGGGGAGATTTCTAAGATTTTTGGCGAGCTCTTTTTCTCTATCGATCCTGGTTATCGTGGTGAAAGGGGGAGTGTTTCTACCCAGTATGCTAATTTACATGAGACGGATGACAAGTTTTATATTCCTGAGAATGTCTACATTATCGGAACAATGAATGATATTGACCGTTCAGTGGATACCTTTGATTTTGCTATGCGTCGTCGCTTCCGTTTTGTTGAAGTTACTGCTGAAAGTCAAGTTGCTATGTTGTATCAAGAACTGGGTATCCAGGCAGAAGAAGCAAAACTTCGTCTTAGAAATTTGAATGCTGCTATCGAAAACGTTCAGGAGCTAAATAGTCATTATCATATCGGACCAAGTTATTTCCTTAAGTTGAAGGATGTAGATTTTGACTATGAGTTACTCTGGTCTGATTATCTCAAACCACTTTTGGAAGATTATTTACGTGGTTCTTATGAGGAATCTGAAACTCTGGAAACATTGAAAAAAGCATTTGAGCTGACAAATAACGAGCGAACAGATCAGCAAGATACTGGTGATAATGATGCGGATAACCGATAATCAGCATAAAATTGCTAAAGAAGACTTTGTCGCAGAATATCCTAACCTTAGTCAAGCACTCCTTGATAGAACACTAGATAACCTATCTCGAGAAGACAATATCTTTATTTTTCCAAATGATTTGACTCATACTCCTGATTTAGACAAGGATCAAAAGATTTTTGAAACAGTCAATCAGGAAATTAAGACAGGAAATGTGATTGGTTTTCTGGGATGTGGTCAGGAAATATTGACGATTTCCTCTCGTTTTTCTGATAAAAGTAACAACCATTTTTTACATTATCTTTTACAAAAGGTTCTCAATATTAATCTGACTAGTTTAGACATCGGTCTGTCTCCTGAAGATAAGCTCTATCAGCTTTTGATTTACTTCTTTCCAAAATATCTGCAAGCTGCTCTCAGAAAAGGTCTTTATAAGGAATACCAGCGATTTTTCCATAACGATAGTCATGTAAAGGGAGCTGTTGATGTAGGAAATCATCTTAAGAAAAATCTTCCTTTTACGGGAAATATTGCCTATACAACAAGAGAGTTCACCTATGATAATCCACTCATGCAGTTGATCCGTCACACTATTGAATACATTAATAATCAGAAAAGCATTGGGCAAGAGGTCCTTGATAATCTCTTAACTAGTCGTGAAAATGTGGCAGAAATCGTGCGAGTAACCCCATCTTATAAACTAGCTGATCGTGCTAAGATTATTCGGGGAAATCAATCTAAACCTCTACGTCATGCATACTTTCACGAGTACAGAAAGCTACAAGAACTTTGCCTGATGATCCTAAATAGAGAGAAGCATGGGTTAGGATACCAAGAGCAAAAAATCCATGGTATTCTTTTTGATGTTTCCTGGCTTTGGGAAGAGTATATATACACCTTGTTGCCAAAAGTTTTCATCCATCCACGAAATAAGGATAAGACGGACGGAATTTCAGTATTTTTAAACGATAAAAATCATGAAAATCGCAAAAGTCGTGATCGAAAAGTGTATCCAGATTTTTATGATAGAGAACGAAAGATTGTTCTAGATGCTAAATATAAAAAACTTGAAGATACTGAAAAAGGAATAAACCGTGAGGACTTGTTCCAGCTGATTTCCTATTCTTATATTTTAAAAGCTGAGAAAGCTGGACTAATTTTTCCTAGTATAGATCGGTCAGTAAATAGTGAAATAGGAAAACTAGCTGGTTATGGAGCTCAATTGAAGAAGTGGTCTATCCAAATCCCCCAGAATGCCTCATCCTATAGTGCATTTTGTAAAATGATGGAAAATTCAGAAGAAAATTTTAAAGCGATTATTGATGAAGAAGTGGGGAGAAAATAATCTCTTCACTTTTTTGCTATTTATATAAGTAATTCCCGAACAATATAATTTTATTATTGAAAATATTTGACAAAAACTGTACTTTGGTTTATAATTAATTAAGGAAACGTCGGAAAAGACGTATGGATGCGCAAGCATAGGTAGGTCATTATAAAAGAAACGAGACATCGATATGTTAAATGAATTTCCAATTTTTGATTACGAAGATATTCAGTTGATCCCAAACAAATGTGTCATTAAAAGTCGTGCAGAAGCGGATACAAGTGTCACGCTTGGAAATCATACTTTCAAACTACCTGTTGTACCAGCCAACATGCAGACGATTTTGGATGAGAATGTTGCAGAGCAACTAGCTAAAGGTGGATACTTCTACATTATGCACCGTTTTGATGAAGCGGGGCGCATTCCTTTTATCAAACGCATGCATGAGCAAGGGCTTATTGCTTCCATTTCTGTCGGTGTCAAGGATTATGAGTATGACTTTGTTAGCCAACTCAAGGCTGATGCTCCTGAGTATATCACGATTGATATTGCTCATGGTCATGCTGATAGTGTGATTTCAATGATTCAGCACATCAAGAAAGAATTGCCAGATACTTTTGTCATTGCTGGGAATGTTGGAACACCAGAAGCTGTACGTGAATTGGAAAATGCCGGTGCGGATGCTACTAAGGTTGGAATCGGTCCTGGTAAGGTTTGTATCACCAAGGTGAAAACAGGTTTTGGTACAGGTGGTTGGCAGTTGGCTGCCCTACGCTGGTGTGCTAAGGCTGCGCGCAAACCAATCATCGCTGATGGTGGGATTCGTACTCATGGTGATATTGCTAAATCAATCCGTTTCGGTGCTAGCATGGTCATGATTGGTTCCCTTTTTGCTGGACATATCGAAAGCCCAGGAAAGACGATTGAAGTTGAAGGTGAACAGTTCAAAGAATACTATGGTTCAGCTTCACAGTATCAAAAGGGTGCTTATAAAAATGTAGAAGGTAAACGCATCTTACTTCCTGCAAAAGGGCATTTGCAAGATACCCTTACTGAGATGGAGCAAGATCTGCAAAGTGCCATTTCCTACGCAGGTGGGCGAAAGGTTGCCGACCTCAAGCACGTTGATTATGTTATCGTGAAAAACTCTATCTGGAACGGGGATGCATCCCACTAATGGACGCTTAGTTCACCCATAAAAGACTTGTTATTAGAGCAAATTTCTGTTATAATAAGACAAGTTTCCACCCTTAGTGTAATGGATATCACGTAAGATTCCGGTTCTTGAGATGGGGGTTCGATTCCCTCAGGGTGGATGTAGATAGCTTAAGAAAGCCTTTAAATAAGGCTTTTTTCTTTAAGTTTGTCCTAAAATTGAAAAATTTTTTCAAAAATTATCCAAATCTTTCCTAGTTCCGTTTTAAAGTGACTCAGGGGGCTTTTTTTGATATAATAAGAAAGACTGTTATCAGTTAGAAAGAGGTTGGTATGAAAGAATTACAAACTGTACTGAAAGACCGTTTTGCAATCGAATTTGCAGATAAAAAGCTACTAGAAACTGCCTTTACTCATACGAGTTATGCCAATGAGCACCGCCTCTTAAAAATTTCACACAATGAGCGCTTGGAATTTTTAGGAGACGCTGTTCTGCAATTATTGATTTCAGAATACCTGTATAAAAAATATCCTAAGAAACCAGAGGGAGATTTGTCCAAACTCCGTGCCATGATTGTCCGTGAGGAGAGTTTGGCTGGTTTTGCGCGTGATTGCCAGTTTGATCAGTTTATCAAGCTAGGAAAAGGGGAAGAAAAGTCTGGTGGGCGCAATCGTGACACCATTCTTGGTGATGCCTTTGAAGCCTTTCTGGGGGCTTTGCTTTTAGACAAGGATGTTGCTAGGGTAAAAGAGTTCATCTATCAGGTCATGATTCCCAAGGTCGAAGCAGGTGACTTTGAAATGATTAAAGATTACAAGACACACCTGCAAGAGTTACTCCAAGTCAATGGGGATGTGGACATTCGCTACCAGGTTATCTCTGAGACGGGACCTGCTCATGATAAGGTTTTTGATGTAGAAGTTCTGGTTGAGGGCAAGGGCATCGGAAAAGGCCAAGGGCGTTCTAAAAAATTAGCAGAGCAAGAGGCTGCAAAAAATGCCGTTGAGAAGGGGCTGGATTCATGTATTTAAAGGAAATTGAGATTCAGGGATTCAAGTCCTTTGCTGACAAGACCAAAGTCGTCTTTGACCAGGGTGTGACAGCTGTCGTTGGGCCAAATGGATCTGGTAAATCAAATATCACAGAAAGTCTGCGATGGGCCTTGGGGGAGTCTAGTGTCAAAAGCCTTCGTGGTGGCAAGATGCCCGATGTCATTTTTGCTGGGACTGAAAGTCGTAAACCGCTCAATTATGCCTCTGTTGTCGTGACCTTGGATAATGAAGATGGCTTTATCAAGGATGCGGGACAAGAAATTAAGGTAGAACGCCATATTTATCGTAGTGGAGATAGTGAGTATCGAATTGATGGCAAGAAAGTCCGTCTACGTGATGTACATGACCTTTTCTTAGATACAGGTCTGGGACGTGATTCCTTCTCTATTATTTCCCAAGGGAAGGTTGAAGAGATTTTTAATTCCAAGCCTGAAGAGCGTCGAGCTATTTTTGAAGAAGCTGCAGGAGTTTTGAAATACAAGACTCGTCGAAAAGAAACAGAAAGCAAACTGCAACAAACTCAAGACAATCTTGATCGCTTAGAGGACATTATCTATGAGTTAGATAATCAAATCAAGCCCCTTGCAAAACAAGCCGAGAATGCTCGCAAGTTTCTCGACTTGGATGGTCAACGCAAGGCGATTTACTTGGATGTACTGGTTGCCCAAATCAAGGAAAACAAGGCTGAACTAGAGCTGACAGAAGAAGAGCTAACGCAAGTTCAGGAACTTTTGACGAGCTACTACCAAAAGCGTGAAGAGTTGGAAGAAGAAAATCAAAGTCTTAAAAAGAAACGCCAAGATCTCCAAGCTCAAATGTCCAAAGACCAAGGGAGCTTGATGGATCTGACGAATCTGATAAGTGATTTAGAGCGAAAATTAGCCCTATCTAAACTGGAGTCAGAGCAGGTAGCCCTCAATCAACAAGAAGCACAAGCCCGTTTAACCGCTTTGGAAGATAAGAGAAAGACTCTAAGTAAAGAGAAGGCGGAAAAAGAAGCGAACTTGGCACAGTTAGAGGAAAGTCTAGCTGAAAACAACAAGGAACTCAATCGTTTAGAGGCAGAATTGTTGGCTTTCTCAGACGATCCTGACCAGATGATCGAGCTCTTGCGTGAACGTTTTGTGGCGCTTTTACAAAAAGAAGCGGATGTCTCAAACCAGTTGACCCGCATTGAGAATGAACTAGAGAACAGCCGTCAGCTATCTCAAAAACAAGCAGATCAACTTGAGAAACTGAAAGAACAACTGGCTACAGCTAAAGAAAAGGCCAGTCAACAGCAGGCTGAGCTTGAAACTGCCAAGGAGCAGGTTCAGAAATTATTGGCAGACTACCAAGCTAGTGCCAAGGAACAAGAGGAGCAGAAAGTTTCTTACCAAGCCCAGCAGAGCCAACTCTTTGACCGTCTGGATAGTCTCAAAAACAAGCAGGCTAGGGCCCAAAGTTTAGAGAATATCCTTAGAAATCATAGCAACTTTTACGCGGGTGTTAAGAGTGTTCTCCAAGAAAAAGACCGTCTAGGTGGAATTATTGGTGCAGTCAGTGAGCATCTGACCTTTGATGTTCATTATCAAATTGCCCTAGAAATTGCGCTTGGAGCAAGCAGTCAACACATCATCGTAGAAGATGAGAACGCAGCAACTAAGGCTATTGATTTCCTCAAGCGCAACAGAGCCGGTCGAGCAACCTTCCTTCCGTTGACGACGATCAAGGCTCGTGCGATTTCTAGTCAGAACCAAGATGCTATCGCAGCAAGTCCAGGCTTCCTTGGAATGGCTGATGAGTTGGTTACTTTTGATACTAGACTGGAAGCCATTTTCAAGAACTTGCTAGCTACGACGGCTATCTTTGATACTGTAGAACATGCGCGTGCAGCTGCTCGTCAAGTTCGTTACCAGGTTCGTATGGTGACACTGGATGGGACAGAGTTGCGTACAGGGGGTTCCTACGCGGGTGGTGCCAATCGTCAAAATAACAGTATCTTCATCAAGCCAGAGCTAGAGCAATTACAAAAAGAAATTGCTGAAGAAGAAGCTAGTCTGCGTTCAGAAGAAGCGACTTTGAAGACCTTGCAAGATGAGATGGCAGTATTAACAGAAAGATTAGAGGCCATCAAATCTCAGGGTGAGCAAGCTCGTATCCAGGAGCAAGGCTTGTCTCTCGCTTATCAGCAAACTAGTCAGCAGGTCGAAGAACTAGAAACTCTTTGGAAACTTCAAGAAGAGGAATTAAATCGTCTTTCTGAAGGAGATTGGCAAGCGGATAAGGAAAAATGCCAAGAGTGCCTTGCTACTATCGCGAGTGAAAAGCAAAATCTAGAAGCTGAGATTGAAGAGATTAAGTCTAATAAAAACGCTATTCAAGAACGCTATCAAAATTTGCAGGAACAAGTAGCGCAAGCACGCTTGCTTAAGTCAGAACTGCAAGGACAAAAGCGGTACGAAGTGACTGATATTGAACGCCTAGGTAAGGAACTGGATAATCTGGATATCGAACAAGAGGAAATCCAGCGTATCCTCCAAGAAAAGGTTGATAATCTTGAGAAAGTGGATACGGATTTGCTAAGTCAGCAGGCGGAAGAGGCCAAAACTCAGAAAACAAACCTCCAACAAGGTTTGATTCGCAAGCAGTTTGAGTTGGATGATATTGAAGGTCAGCTGGATGATATTGCCAGCCATTTGGACCAGGCTCGTCAGCAGAATGAGGAGTGGATTCGCAAGCAAACACGTGCTGAAGCTAAGAAAGAAAAGATCAGCGAACGCTTGCGCTATCTACAAGCTCAATTAACTGACCAGTACCAGATCAGCTACACTGAGGCTCTAGAAAAAGCGCATGAGTTGGAAAATCTCAATCTCGCAGAGCAAGAGGTTAAAAATCTTGAGAAAGCTATTCGCTCACTGGGTCCAGTCAATTTGGAAGCTATTGACCAGTACGAAGAAGTCCACAATCGTTTGGATTTCTTAAATAGCCAACGAGATGATATTTTATCTGCTAAAAACCTACTCCTTGAGACCATCACGGAGATGAATGATGAGGTTAAGGAACGCTTTAAATCAACCTTTGAGGCTATTCGTGAGTCCTTTAAAGTGACCTTTAGACAGATGTTTGGTGGAGGTCAGGCAGACTTGATATTAACTGAGGGCGATCTTTTAACAGCTGGTGTGGAGATTTCTGTTCAACCACCAGGTAAGAAAATCCAATCACTCAACCTCATGAGTGGTGGTGAAAAAGCCCTATCGGCTCTGGCCTTGTTGTTCTCTATCATTCGAGTCAAGACTATTCCCTTTGTTATCCTGGATGAGGTAGAGGCGGCACTAGACGAAGCCAATGTTAAACGTTTTGGGGATTACCTCAATCGTTTTGACAAGGATAGTCAGTTTATCGTCGTGACCCACCGTAAGGGGACGATGGCGGCAGCGGATTCTATCTATGGAGTTACCATGCAAGAATCAGGTGTATCCAAGATTGTTTCGGTTAAGTTAAAAGACTTGGAAGAAACAGTAAACTAGTTACCAAACGATAGCATCTCTTAGGAGGTGCTATTTTTTAAAACTCATAGCTTGAATTGTCTATCAAGGTCAGTTCAGGCGCAAAAAACGACATTTGGGATTTCCTCTTAGCGAAAAGACTTTCTCTATGATATAATAGTTTCATGATTACAACAGTACCTATTAAGAACGAAAAAGACATTGCAGTACCGAGTAAAACGGTCCTTGTACTAGGTTATTTTGATGGCATCCATAAGGGGCATCAGAAACTTTTTGAAGTGGCCAGCAAGGCTTCGATGAAGGACTATCTACCAGTTGTTGTGATGACCTTTACAGAGTCGCCAAAACTTGCCTTACAACCTTATCAACCTGAGCTCATGCTTCACATCGTCAATCACGAGGAGCGGGAGCACAAGATGAAGTGGCACGGGGTAGAAGCTCTTTTCCTACTGGATTTTAGTAGCAAGTTCGCTAATCTAACAGGGCAGGAATTCTTTGATACCTATGTTAGAGCTTTAAAACCAGCCATTATCGTAGCAGGATTTGATTATACGTTTGGCTCTGATAAGAAAACTGCGGATGAACTGAAGGATTATTTTGATGGAGAGATCATCATTGTTCCACCGGTCGAGGACGAAAAGGGAAAGATCAGTTCCACACGGATTCGCCAAGCTATTCTTGATGGAGATGTCAAGGAAGTCAATCATCTACTCGGCACACCGCTCCCAACCCGTGGGATGGTCGTTCACGGAAATGCTCGTGGGCGTACTATCGGTTATCCAACAGCCAATCTAGTCCTGAGAGATCGAACTTATATGCCAGCAGACGGTGTTTACGTAGTCGATGTAGAAGTACAACGTCAGAGATATCGTGGGATGGCAAGCGTTGGGAAAAATGTTACTTTCGATGGAGAAGAGCCACGTTTTGAAGTCAATATTTTTGACTTTTCAGATGATATTTATGGTGAGACAGTCATGGTCTACTGGTTAGACCGTGTCCGCGATATGGTCAAATTTGACACCGTCGAAGAGCTCGTAGACCAACTCCAGAAAGATGAAGAAATTGCTCGGAACTGGAAGGATGGAGATTCTGTCGTTCAAGAGTCTCAGGTATAGAAAACGTCTAAAAAAGCTACTAGAAGGCTTAGTTGTTTTGGTGCTAGTTTTGAGAGTTGCTCATAAATTTATAGGGGAAATAGTATCCTAAAAAAGACTGTAAGAATTTTTTGATTCTTACAGTCTTTTTCTTGCTAATATAGTATAATATAGTTAATAGGTTTAGATCCTTATTCTACAAATTACTCATATTTCTAGTAGAGAATGAATTATTCTTCTTAGCTGTATGTAGTTCAAGTTATAAATTACTAGTTATAAAATTCAAAAAGGAGAATCGCATGAAACGAACGAGAAAAGTAGTAGCCTTGGGACTGTGTTTGCCATTTTTACTTGGATTGACAGCCTGTCACCAAAATAATACGAGGACTGAAGCTACAAATCAGTCACAGACCAGTTCAGATAAAGTTCCTTGGACGGCTTCATATACCAATCTTAACAATCAGGTCAGTACTGAAGAGGTCAAAGCACTCTTATCAGCCCACTTGGATCCAAATAGTGTTGACGCATTTTTCAATCTTGTTACAGACTATAATGCGACTGTCGGCTCCACTGGCTTAAGTGGTGATTTTACTTCCTTTACAAAGACGGAATACGATGTAGAGAAAATCGGCAATCTCTGGAATCAAAAAAAGGGTGACTTTGTCGGAACCAACTGCCGTATCAATAGCTATGCCCTCTTAAAAAATTCAGTCACAATCCCAAAACTTGAAAAGAATGATCAGCTTCTTTTCGTGGATAACGATGCTATCGATAAGGGAAAGGTTTTTGATGCGAAAGATAAGGAAGAGTTTGATATTCTATTTTCTAGGGTGAAGACGGAAGCAACGACGGATGTAAAAATTCACGCGCAGAAGATGGAGAAATTCTTCTCCCAGTTTCAATTTAATGACAAGGCTAGAATGCTGTCTGTTGTGTTGCATGATAATTTGGACGGAGAGTATCTTTTTGTCGGACACGTTGGTGTTTTAGTGCCAGCTGATGATGGTTTCTTATTTGTAGAGAAACTGACTTTCGAAGAACCTTATCAAGCTATTAAGTTTGCGAGCAAGGAAGATTGTTACAAGTATCTATCCACCAAATATGCGGATTACACAGGTGACGGCCTAGCTAAGCCTTTCATCATGGATAATGAAAAGTGGGTTGAAGGTTATTAAGCTAGGAAAAGGAGAATCAAATTGGAAACAGTAATAGCGCTTTTAGTTGTCATTCTTATCGGATTCTGGGCTGTAAACATTCTCAAGCCTCGTAAGTCAAATAAAAAGGAAAGATTTATAGGCTATACTCAGCGCTATGATATTGACGGCGAGGGCTACCAGTCAGAAGTTTGGGAAGCGACAGAAGAAGAGAAGTAGAATTTTTTGTGACATATCTACAACAATTGCTTTTTAGAACCTCAATATTAAATGTCATTAACATAATATAAATTGGGTGTTATTCGTAATTTAGCATATTCTATATAAAATATTTTGAAAGGAAATTATATGTACAATACATTTTCTGATATTCCAACTGTAAAAGACGAATTTATGATTGACGAGTATATTCTTGGATTATCAAACTTTATTACTGGATGCGAGACTCCTTTAACACTAGCTATTCAAGGCGATTGGGGGACCGGAAAAACCAGTATTATGTATCAAGTTGAGGAAAAACTTAAAGAAAAATCGTCAAGTAATTCAAAAAGAAAAATTAAAACAATATTTTTTAATACTTGGCAATATTCACAATTTGATATGGATAAGAATTTAGCAGTCACGTTAATTACAGATTTAATTGATGAATTAGAAGTAACGGATGTAAATAAAAGAGAGAACTTTAAAAAATCTTTGGCAGTTATTACAAAAAGTATGGAATATCTTAAACTAGATTTTGGTATCTTAAATATTGAAAAAATTAATGATCAACTTCTAAAATTAATAAGCAATGAAGAAAAAGCTAATAATTTAAAAAATCTGAAACAAAATCTACAAAGTATCATTGATGACTCTATCAAAGAAAATAATTATGAAAAGATAGTAATTTTCATTGATGACCTTGACAGATTAGTCCCCAAAAAAGCGATTGAATTCTTAGAAATTTTAAAACTTTTCTTAGATTGCAGAAATTGTGTCTTTGTTTTAGCTATTGATTATAATGTTGTTTTAAGAGGAATAAAAAGTAAGTATGGTGATGATTTGGACAACGAAAAGGGAAAAGCTTTTTTTGAGAAAATAATTCAAGTACCTTTTACTGTACCTGTTGCAAATTATCATATGGAGAATTTTGTTAATGTCTCTTTGGAAAAACTTAATTTTTATTTTAATGATGACGTTACAAAGAATGTAACTCAATTAATTAGAGACTCAATCGGAAATAATCCTCGCAGTGTTAACAGATTATTCAATTCTGTCAGTCTTTTAATGCATATTATAAACCCAAATAATGAGTTAGAAAATGATGATAAATTACTAATCATAGCTACAGTATGTTTTCAATTACGATTTGATGAAGCTTATGACTATTTATTAACTTCATATAATAACAGTCCCGAAGATTCTGAAGAAACTAAATATTTTCTCATTGATTTACTTGAAAATTCATTTGAAATACCTGACGATGCTGATTATAATTCCCTCGTGTCTCGCTATGGTATCTTTAGTTTTAAAAACCAAAAGGAATTAGAATCTTTCAGAAAATTTTTTAATACTTTGAAATTATTGCTTAAATATAATGTTGATAAACTAGAAGTTGAAGAATTCGAAAATTTGATGAAAAGAATGATCTCTTCAAACACAATTTCAACCGGAAACTTTGATATAGATATAAATAAAACCTCAACTCAAAATCATTCACCGAATGAAGATGTTCAATTCGTTATTCGCAAATTATTTAATACACTGGTTAATACTAATCATTTCGATCTTTCGAAACCAGAGTATTTTGGAAAAGAGAAGAAGGAAGAACGCGAAATGCCAATTTCATTAGATTTTATAAAGATAGCTAATGAATATAATATAGTTCGATTAACACAAGGAAAAGGACAAGGATTAAATATTTACTCTCAAAATAATAAATCGAACTCAATTTATATATCGGGTGATACTTATGGAAATATAAATAATGATGGTATACAAATCTATGTTAATAAGAAACTAATAGGAAAGATTAATAGAAACACATATAAACATTTTAAAGCTAAAATGTTACGACAGAATCTCCAAAAATATGACGAATTTGAAAAAATTTTTTTAAGTGATTTTTCAAGGCTCTTAGAGGATGCCAAAAAATATTTTTAGCTTTTTAGTGCTTTTTGATTTCACTAGTTGACTAAACGATGAAATCTCATTATTGAGCATATCTTACAAAATTTATTCTGTGTAGTTTTTCTCTCATTGGTATATAATTTACCATAGAAATATTTTTAGATAGGAGAAGGCTAATGAAATTAAAAGACTTTACTGAAAAAGAACAAGAGATGATTAAGCAAGGACTAACAACTTCTGAGATTAGTGATAAGGAAACAGCGGCTAAAATACTAGATTTGGTTCCCCAAGAGTGGATCAAGCGCATCCCCTTTTTCGTGCGAAAACACGCTACAACTCGGACAATAAAGCGTATTTCTGTCGAACATCCAGAGCTCTACGCAGTAGCCAAAAGAAGTAGTGAGATTCCTGAGAAGGAACGAGAAGAATTGCGCAAAATCATTACAGACATTTTTCAGGAAAAAATGAATAAGCATAAGATTAAATAATCTTGAAATGAACTAAAAAAATTAGTTCATTTTATAATCGTTTTCAGTTTGTTAAACATGAACTTTTTGGTAGCAATTTAACTATTCACGAACAAAATTTAAGAAAATTCAAAAAAGGTACTTTACAAGCTCTTGTAAACATGATATAGTTATAAGGCTTAGAAAATGAGAA
>ERZ773062.1003-NODE-1003-length-12673-cov-19.260025_pt1 | contig 12673 bp, 8 predicted proteins | sample MGYA00580626_ERZ773062 | MGnify/ENA primary metagenome ERZ773062 (study PRJEB29015, sample SAMEA2738003) | human oral metagenome | biome: human oral; feature: human-associated habitat; material: dental | place: China | collected 2058 ...
CTCGGGACGGACGAGGCCCGCCCCGCCCACCCGGCACCGGCGCGCGGACTCTTAGAGATGTGCGACCAGCGCCGCGACGCGCCCGGCGTGGTCACGGGAGCGGGACACCATGTCGGCGAGCAACGCCTCGTCCGAGCGGTTTGCATACGAGACGCCGTAGAGGCACAGGGCGCCCACGTACTCCATCCCGGTGAGCGAGCACGTGGCCGTCACGGGGGTCAGGAGCGCGTTGATGTCGACGGAGTCCGCGCCGTAGTAGGCCTCGGGGGCCCCGGTCGTGAGGGAGACCACGAGCTTCTTGCCGCGCAGCGCGTTCCCCGTCGACCCGTGGCTGAATCCGCGGACGAACACGTCCTCCACCCACTTCTGAAGGAGAGCCGGCCAGCCGTACCACCACAGCGGATACTGCAAGACAATCACGTCAGCGTTCCTCAGCTTGGCCTGCTCGCCGCTCACGTCGATCACGTAGTCGGGGTAGAGCTCGTCGAGACGATCAACCTCGGCGTTCGGCAGCAGCTTTGACAGCTCCTCCACGATGGTCTTGTTCGCCACCGAGTCCACTTCAAGGCGCGGGTGCGCCGACACGATCAGGATGTTTGCCACGATGGATTCCTCTCTCTGATACCAACGAGCCTAACTCCTCGCGCGCGAGAACAACAGGGGGTGCGCCGCGTTCACGAGAACCGTGCCGCTAGCGGTGGCAGCTGCGGCCTCAATGAGGCCGGGGTTTTGCGTGCGGGTAACGAACGAGGTTCGTTTCTTCATGTTGCTGTCATGGTTATTCAGTAGGTGTAAGCTGGTCCACATATTGCTTCTAATAACGTCGAACTGGGAGTAATGCGATGGCGCGTGGCTACAGGGCAATTGTGGAACTGGATGGCAAGGAAGGCGCTCTGCTCACCGCCGACCGCCTGTTTCATGAGTGGGCGCACAACAAGTACCCACTGGAGGGCAGGAGTGTGCGCATTGAGTGCGACGAGGAGGGGATCTACCGATTCGGTGAGCTGACATCCCGGATGGGGAGTATCGCGGATATCGTCGCGACGAAACTAACGGAGACCTCCGAGGACAAGCACTACGAACGTCAACTCCTCGAAATGGTCGAACGCACAGGCGACGGCCACCAGCAGTGGACGACGCGAATCTTCGCCATGCACGCGACCAAAGAGTCACACTATCGGGATGTGGTCTGGATCGAGGTCACCCCACCGCGCGACAGTGAATGGGACGCGAAGCCTCCGCGGCTGGTACGCGATCTCATCAGTGAAGGCCACTGCTATGACCGCGGGATGCCGCTGTCGGAATCTCTTCAATCCATCTCCGACGACCGCCAGGTCGAGGAGCTGATCGGCTGGATCCGTGACGAACGCAGGCGTGCCTCCGTCGTCGTGGCCGCGCCGCTCACGGACGGGAGCGGAGAAGGGGACCTCGTGGCGGAATGCCGATGGAAGGACATTCTTGGTTCGCTGACTCGGGACTCGCTCGGCTGTGCGTCCTACTTCCTCCTCACGCCCGACGCCTACCGTGAGTTCCGCGCCGGGATCGGGCAGGGGTGTGGCATGCCCAAGGGGAGCCTGCGCACCTACCTGCCCGGATTTAATCCCGAGGAGCCTGCGGACAGGCTTCGCCACCGGGTTCTCACCGCTCCTACGCTCCTGCGCGGCTATGACGAGAAGAGAAAGCGTTTTCGCCCTGAACTGTCGGCGATTATCGCGCGCACCCCCTGCGAATACCTGTGGGAAAACGGCCTGGACAAGGAACTGCGCCGCGCGCAAGCACCCCTGGACAAGAAACGCCTCACGGTGCCCACGTTCTATCCGCTGCGCGAGGTGACAAGGACGGTAGAGCTGCTCGACGAGAGGGTGCGCCAGCGGGTCGCCGAGTCTCTGTCCGCACTCTCTCACGAGACGGGGCTGACGGTCGAGGAGTCGAGTAAGCCTGAACCGGTGAAGCCGGAGGGTGCGGCACCCGGGGCGCATGTATCCGAGGCGAGCGGTAGGGCCGTGGTGGCCGAGCCAGCGCCGCAGCGTAGCGAGTCCCGACAGCTGGCGTGGTACGAGCCGCTACGCCGCCTGATTCGCCGCTTCTTGCCGTCTTTTGATCCGCGTTCGCACACCGAGCTGGAGAGCGGTGTCGCCGCCCTCTCGAGCGGCCTGGATGTGATGAATGACGAGCATGCGCAACTCGCCGCGCGCCGTGATGAGCTTGAAAACGAGCTGCAGGCCGCGGAAGAACTGCTGGAAGAAGCATCGCGCCAGAGCCAGCACATCGAAGAACTTAAACAGGAGCGGAAGACGCTCGTAGAAGAGCTTCTTGTGGTTCAGCAAGAGAGGGAGAACCTCAGTAAGAAGAATCGCCGCCTCGAGTGGAAGGTGAGACATCCGGACGCGGGCGACCAAAGCGAGGAGGTTGACGATTCGTGGTTGACTGATTCGCCCAAGAGCATGTCGGAGCTCTTCGATCGGATGACTCAGGGTGGCTACGAGATGGTGACGCGCTACGTTGAACTGAGCGCCCCCAACAAGATGATGGATGACATTCTCGCCCTCGATGAGCTGGCGGAAAGCCACTACGCGGCTGAGTTTTGGAACTACATCCTCGTGCTGCGCGATTATATGCGCGCTCGCGAGACAGGTGACTTCGCTGCTGGGGATGTCGAGGAGTATTTGCTAGCGCAGCCAGAGGGGTATTTTACGTGTGGCCTCAAGCGGCACAAGCGCAATGAGGGGCACACCGTTAAGACAAAGCGAAAGATGCGGCTTGAACGTATGCTGCCGGTTCCTACGGCGGTTGATTCGCGCGGCTATATCGAGATGTGGGCGCACTTTGCGCCGACGCATTGTAATCAGAGGGCACCGCGCATGTATTACTACGCGGACACGAAAAAGACGAACAAGGTCTACATCGGCTATATCGGGCGTCACCTGACCAACACGAAGACCAACTGAGCGTTGTAGATGCGACTTGGCCCCGGCCTCGTTCATGAATCGACGAGGCCGGGGCCGAGTCTTGTGCGCAGCGCGCGGGCACTGCGTCCTCCCCGGATGTGCCCGCGCCGGGGAGGAGAGGAAGGGTAGTTACTGCCCGGAGGTGTCCGTGAGCGTCCAGCGCTGCGACTTGGAGGAGTCGGAGCACTGCGAGATGACCGCCTGCGTGGCATCGCGTGTCGTGTCGCCCGGGATCGTCAGGCACAGGCCGGACGCGCGGTTTTCGAGCTGGCCGACCATCGTCGCGGGTACCAGGGCCGCGTCATCCGCGTCGGGCGCAGCTGCATTGTCGGACGTGTCCACTGCGGCAGGCGCGAGGGCCGCGCGATCCGCGTAGGTGGCGGGGGAGAAGACCACCATGTCCCACGAGGACAGGCGACCCACGTTGAACGTGAGGGTCGTGCGACCCTGCTCATCCGTGCCCGTCGTGAAGTCGAGGGGCGTCGGGCGGCCGCCGTCGTCGTCAGGGCTGACGGCGAAGATCGAACCGGGGACCTGCTCGCCGACCTCCAGGTGGTAGGTGACGGACGTGTTGTCGAAGGGCAGGATCTGCTTGGCGGAGTTACGCCAGTACTCGTCGTTGCCCTCGTTGTCGTTGGTGCGCAGGTTGATCAGGTGCAGGGCCGTGCCCGCGTTGGACGTCATTGTGTTCGCCCAGATCGTGTTCGAGGCTCCGTCCGTTGAGGTCGGGAGGCTTACGCCGTTCGTCGAGACCTCGACCTGGCGTTCCTTGCGCGTCAGGTTGTCGCCGAAGAGCAGGTTCTCGTAGGCGGTGGAAATGTTGTAGTAGTTCTTCAGCCACGCCTTCGGGTCCGCGGACATGGAACGGCCGGAGCTCACGAAGAACTCGTTGTCGAGCATGCGACCGTAGTCGCCGAGCTCCAGGTGGTGCGCGCCGTTCGCCGCGAACGCCGCGTCCGCGAGCTTGACGGAATCCGCGTTGAACTCGCGGAACGTAATGCAGTCGATGTTGACGGGCGTAATTCTTGTCGGTGGGCACCCAGTAGGAGATCGTGTGGGTGCCGGGCGTGAGCTCGACGGTCTCCGTCATGTCCTTCCACGTGTAGTCGCTGCCCGTCGCGTCGAAGTGAACGTACTTGATGAGCTTCTGCTGCCCGGTCTTACCCATGTCGAGGATCATCTGGTGGTAGGCAGGGTCGTCGTTCTGCCTGGCGTAGCGCGTCGTAAACGTAAACGTGCCACCCTGGCCGGCGTCGATGGTGAAGGTGACGGCGGAGCCGCCCGCGAGGTCGTGAACCCAATAGGAGCCGTTGTCCTCACGCAGGCGCCAGTCGTCCTTGATGGTGTTCGTGTCGTAGTTGTCGTTAGCCGCGTACGCCATCGAGTAGGCGAGTGAGCCCATGTTGGCGTTCTTCGCATCGATGATGTAGTCGGTGATTGTCTTCTTTGACGCGTAGGTGTCCCGGTACCACAGCGGCCACTCTTTCTCGAGGTCGCCAGTGGCGACGGGCTGCTCGTGGCGGTACTGCCAGTCGTAGTATTGCAGCGCGTTGATGTGGTAGTCCTGGCTGAGCTTGTCGATGTAGTCCTGCGGCTTCTGGAAGAGGAACGCCTCGTAGGTGGTGTGTCCGTCCGTGCCCTCGAGGGCGGTGGGCTTGAAGTGGGAGAGGAAACCCATGCGCGGGAAGCACGTCCAGCTGGTGGAGGCGTCGATGGCGGTCTCCGCGTGCGTGCCGTCCCCGCCGGTCGCGGTCACGAGGTATCCCTGGTTGTTCTCGCTCGGTGTCGTGTAGGTCCAGGTGGCCTTTCCGTTCGTCACGGTGGCGTCGCCCGAGGCCACCTCGACGCCGAGGTGGCTGACGGAGAAGTGGACGGTTCCCTCGGTCGAGGCCTCGGCCAAGATCGTCGCCTGTGTGCCCGGTTCGTGGGTGGACTTGTCCGTGTAGGCGCGGGTGACGTGTGCCGTGCCCGTGGCGGTGGCGGTGGGCGGTGTGCTGGTCGGCAGGGGCACAGCGGTGGCGACGACCGCGGTGCCCAGCACGATGGCGGCGGGGATGGTCAGGGGATGTCGTGTCTCCATGACGTGTGTGTCCTCGGAATCGTTGACGGGACTGCCCGGTGGGGGAGTTGTGCGCGTGAAAATGCGCCCATTCAACGGTAGAGCGACTTTTTTAATAAATTAACCGACAATATGGTCATGCTGAGTGAAAGTGTCCCGCAGTGTGGACAAGTAAAATCGTGGACAGGTTGAATTTCTGAGTATTTGCCAGGTGTTGCGCGCTTGTGAGCTGCTGCAATGGTCGTTATGTGGGGATGGAGTGAGCTGTTATTATCTGAAAGTGTCTAACGGAATGGCTGTGGGGGAGTATTCTGAAAAGTTCGGTTGTGTGAGTCTGTTTGCTTGCCCTGCGCTCATTGACGAGGCCGGGGCCGGAGTGGGTGGAAATAGGACGTGCCGGGGACTAAATTCGTTCTGGAGTGCAGCTCCGGGGCTGTGTAGTGTTCCCGGAGCTGCGCATGGCGAAGACCTCTGCGCGAATCTATGCTATGTGTCTGCGCTCCGCGATTCATTATAGGAATTCGACGGATACGAGTCAGAAACCTATATGAGAGCTAACCGCGGTCTCCTCCACTTCCCCTGTAGATGAAGGTCTGAGTTGTTGGATCGTAGGTGAAATCTGTGATGTCGCCATTGACGGTCATTTCAATGGCCTGGTCGATCGCATCGATGGGGACTATGAACCACTCGGAGGGATTGTAGATCTCTCCATTGGGGCCCACCTGGCTGAGGTTGAGACGTACATCGGAGAAGATACGGTGGATTAGGCGTTCCAAAGCGGAGGGGCGCACGTTGTAGACACGATAGTCGGCCACAACCTCAACGGGTGCCATCAGGTATGTAGGCTCGTTGATAGCGTTTTTGATGCGCTGACTGACCGGGGTTGTCGAGAAGCCGATTTTGTGAAGGTGCTCTAGACCAGCGATCTGCGGGTCCGTGCTCAGCGAGCGTAATACGTAAATGTGTCCGGTCTCAATATCAGCGTCCCCCAGCTCGTCTAAAGACAGGACATGATCGGCCGGAACGACTGCCCTGCCGTTCTGTTCGGCCAGTCGGATAGCCAATGAGGTTCGATACATTGAGGATTCGGTGCCGTTTTCAAAAATTACCCGCAGGCGTTCACGGGGCCGAGAGGAGCCTCCGCTCATCTTATAGTCGCGCTCACCTACCTCAGAAACAAACAACATGACCCCGCCTAGCACGAAAAAGCTGCCTTGTCTGATGGTTGAGACGCCGCTGAAATTGCGTAGAATTGCTTCGCCAGTGGCCAGCTCGGCGTGCTTGATTTTGAAGAGGTTCTCAAACTGTCTAAAATCACGTGCTTTCTTGCGTTTGGCGACCTCCACATCCTTGTCTGTAACGATCCTCGCGGGGAGGGTAGTCAGATCGAAAATGTCATCGTCGCCGCCCAATAGATCGAGATCATCGTGGGCGAGAAGCTCATCGACGTTCTTCGGAGCGCTCTCAGGGTCCAGCAGGCCGAAGTCATCAAGGTCCGCCACCGCATCAGCGCGAACTTCGTCGGCTAGGAAGCCGTCCAAGCGTGCTCCCAGGCGGCGTTCGGCAATGTCATGAGTGTGGGGGCTTGGGCGGCGTCCGTGGGTGCGGTAAAATTTGGCGATTTCTAGGAAGCCTTGGCCCAGGCGGTCTTCTCTGGTGAGCTTATGCTTCTTTGTTGGTTCCTCTAAGAGTCCGTCCTCGTCACTGGCAATGGCAGCGTCGAGTAGCGCCTCAAGGTTGCGGTTGTCCTCGCTCATACTCAGTCTTCCTGGCCTGCGCTCTCCTGAGTCCTTCGCCGGTCGCTCTCCCGTTTGAAACGCCGCAATACCAGCAGACACTCGGCATAGTAGCGCTCGGTTGCGTCCTCAGAACGACGGTCGGGACGCTTTCCGTTGACTTTCGCCCAGTGCTGGATCTGTGGAAATGCTTCGAGTGCTTCTTCGACAGCGATATCCAGGCGCGTAGCGGCGATGGTGTCCGAGATCAGTTGCAGCACGTTGGGCGTGACGGTTTTGGAAATTACCTCAAAAGCACGTTGGAACGGATTGATCGTGTCGATGAGATTGATGTTCAACTCGTCGAGGTTCACGAATCGGTTAGCCAGCTTTACGAAACGTTTGTCTCCGACTTCCTTCACCTCACCTGTCTTAATGACGGAGTCTATGACTACATGCTGGCGAACCTCTTCAACCTCGGATTCGGTGAGGTCTGGGTAGCGTTGCCTGATGATTTTGGGGATAAGGATCTTGTTGGTCGACTGAGGGTCGACGCTCCCTGCAGCAGCCCGTGCGAAGTTGTCGTCTTGAAGGATGTTAGCCTTGAGATCGTTGAGGTCGGTCTGGATGATCTGCTTGACCCGTGCAGTGGATGGTTCTTTGAACCCCCTGACTCGCAATGTCCCCGGTTCGGAGGCGTCGTCATTACCCTGCTTGGCCTTGAAAGAGAAGTTGGGAGCGAGGACCTGCTCCATGAGCAGCGATGCGGTGATCGCTTTGAGCATGTTATTTACCGCTACCGCTACCTCGTTTTGGCTGGCGTCGGGTTCTGCAATGAGGTTCGTGAACTGAGCACGGCTCTTGCCTTCGCTGTCGCGAGTGACGCGCCCGATGATCTGGATAATTTCTGTCAGTGAAGCACGGTATCCGACCGTTAGAGCGTGCTCTGCGAAGGGCCAGTCGAAACCCTCTTTCGCCATCCCGAGTGCGATGATAATGTCAACGGCATCGCGCTGCTTCGAGGCCACAGTGGACAGGTAATGCAGGGTGTTTGCTCGCGCATTCTGATCCGTGTCGTCCACCAGGTCTGCTACGCGAACGACGGTACCGGTATCGCGGCGCCGCACTTCGATAATCCCCGTGCTGGGTTCGGTGCGTTCCACGGTGCCGATGGCGTCGAGGATGAAACCGACTTCTTCGAGTTTGTTCTTGGTGGACTCGCCGGAATTCACGTTGGGGATGTGGACGATTGTCTTCTTGTCTAGGTCCAGCACTTCATGGATCGCATCGGTGTAGCGGCCCTGGTAGAAGTGGTGGCCGATCCCCAGGTGCTTGAGATACCGGTATCCGTTGAGCTGGTCGTAATAGTTGAAAGTAACCGGTGTGAACTTGGCTTCGTCCTCTGGCAGGAGCACCGGAACGCTATCCCCGCGGAAGTAGGAGCCAGTCATGGCCACGATATGCGCGGTGGACTTCGTCATTACGTCTCGGAGTAGGGCACCTAGACGTGAGGACTCAATGTCGGCGGACACGTGGTGGAACTCGTCGATGGCCAATAGAGAGTCGTTGAAAGCTTCCGGTGGAAGTTTCTCAAAGGCAAACCGCAGGGTTGCGTGGGTGCACACAAGGACTGGATCTGAATTCTCCAAAAAATCCACGAATGCTTGTACTTTGGACTGGCTGGAACCGGGCGTGCACAGGTTGTTTCGATCCTCAACGCGCCAATCGGCGAAGAATCCGTAGGTCGTTAGGTCTGTACTGGCGAAGGAAGCGCCGATAGAACGCTCGGGTACTGCGACAATGACCTTCCTGATGCCCTGATTGTACAGTTTGTCCAGTGCCACGAACATCAAGGCACGGGACTTCCCCGACGCTGGGGGCGCCTTCACGAGGAGGTACTGAGAAGCCCGTTCTGCAAATACCCTGGCCTGCATCTCTCGCATACCTAGCTCATCGGTGTTTACCGATGAACAATTCTGGGCGTAGGTCACATCGACTATGTTCGTGAAGTCCTCAATATGGGTGCTCATGACTGTGCCTTTCGGGTGCGGCGGGATCTGTTGGTGGCTGTAGCCGCTTGCTGGGTGGGTAGTTCCTCAGCGCTCATCTGCTGGTAGAGGTCGAAGAGCAGGCTGAGCCGCTCCTCATCGGAGTCGAAGGGGCGCTTCCGGTAGATGCGGTCCACAACAACATCCAAGTCCGCGTGGGCTCGGCGCAGATTCTCGGGCATCTTTTCATCATCGTACAGCTCAGCCAACGTGTACTCGCAATGGTATTCGCGCACGTCGAGCACACGGAATGCACGTTGTGTGAGGGCTTCCTTCACCTGGTCAGTGAGTGGAGGGACGGGGAAGTTATTGTAGACTAGCGTATTCGAGTAACGATACCGTGTTTCGAGTTTTCCGCCGACAGTTCCGAGCCAGGCCATGTGCATCCGCGAGGTCAGCAATGCGAACAACCAAGGCTCGGCTTCGTAGACAGCATTTGCTGCGTCTGAAATCACGGTATCAGGGCCGAGGTAACCGATGGGGACATACTTGCGTCGTTCCGAGGAATGGCGTGGAACAATGATGGAGTCGGTAGGCTTGTATGCTCGCTGCACGAACAAATGTGGTCTGTCCGCATACTTGGCAGTGGATGATGCGTCACTGGCATGTCGGTATTCTGAAACTGCGCGCAGACGGCGTGAAATCCAGGGGGATGCCTGCGCTTCTTGTGCCTGCGTATCCGCAATCCACAGACAGTATCGTTGATTTCCGTCAATATAGTCCTTCGCTCCGCAATAGGACTTAACGAAGCGTTCTGCCTGTGGGTCGGTATTTCTTAAGTCAATGAGATCAGTTTCAGAAAGGATGAGATTTCCTCCATCACGCGGCATAGAGCCGAACTTCATAGTGGGTAGGTACCGAGTAAGAGGATCTTGTTTGCGTGTTCTGATATAGATATCATCAGCGTCAATTAGGTATCCGTTAATATTTGTTACCTGTGTTCGGATATGTTCGGAATACAAATACTTCTGTTTGTTGGTGATATTGCGTAAACTGACGACCACCACGGTTACGCCTGCGTTGCGCTTAGCGTTGTTTTCCCATTTGAAGGAGGTGTATGCGTAGCCGATCTCAAGCCCCATCTCGAGAATCATGGGAAACATGAGGCCCGCGTGTTCGCCTTGGGTCACGGAGTTTGTGCTTACAAATGCGAGTTGTGCTTGGGTTCGGCGGATGTAGGCTGCCCCCTTGATGAACCATAGAGCAATGTAGTCCAGGTTTTTTGAGTAGGGGCGGTCGCCGAAAGCGTAATCGTAGTCTTGCTTTTGAGCTGCTTTGAGTTTTTTTGCTCCGCCGTAAGGCGGGTTTCCAATGAGGTATGTTTCAGTGCTACCGTCATTTTTGCAGATGGTGTTCCAGTCGATTCGGGTGGCATTTCCTGCATGGATAGCCCCGGCTTCCTTCAATGGGATAAGTGGGATGGTGGTACCGAACTTATCCTTAAACTCGCGATTCATTTGGTGCTTGGCGATCCATAGTGAAAGGATCGCAACCTCCACAGCGAAATCATCGATTTCAATGCCATAGAAATGTTCAATGCTGATCACTGAGTCCGTGAACAGGGTGTTGTGGGAGGGGTCGAGATCCGCTAGACGCTCTAAGATTGCATGCTCTAGCCGACGCAACTCTTTGTAGGCGATGACTAGAAAATTGCCGCTTCCGCACGCCGGGTCAAATATGCGTATTTCAGAAATGCGATCGAGTAGGTCCTCGAGTTTCTTTGCGCTGTCCCATGCTGTGTCGAATTCTTTGCGCAGGTCATCAAGAAACAGTGGTTCGATGGTTTTTAGAATGTTGGGAACGGACGTGTAGTGCTGACCAAGGTCTGAGCGCTTTCCGGGAGTGACGATTGCCTGGAACATGGAACCGAAGATGTCCGGGTTGATCTCTTGCCAGATCAATGTGCCCAGCCCCAGTAACATGGCGCGTGCGGCCTTCGTGAACGTGGGGACGAACAGTGAGTGATCAGTGCTGAAAAGTCGTCCGTTCACATAGGGGAAGCCTGCGAGGTATGCGGGCTTATCCTCTGAGCGTTCAGTGTCCAGTGCTTTGAATAGGCCCGTGAGGAAAATGTCGACATCAGAACCATCCTCTTGGGTGTGAGAGCCTACTGCGTTAGTGAACTGGTTGTCTGTGAAAATCCCGGTGTCTTCCGCAAAGAAGCAGAACAACAGGCGGGTGAAGAATACGTTGAGGCCGTGGCGCTGGGTCTCGTCCTTCGTGACAATTGGGTTGGCCTTAAGTAGCTCGTCGAAGAGCTTCCCCATCTGTTCGGCAGCCTTAACGTCCGCATGTCTTTCTGCCACGTACTGGGCTTTCTCCATGCCTGCCCAAGGTAGGAAGAATGTGAAGTGCTTGGCGATCTCCCGCAAGGGAAAAACGATGTTCTCACCGGTCTTGGCATCCCACGAGATCAGCGTGGTGTAGTCGGTGACCATGATGAAGCGTGGGGTGTAGCGAAGCACGTGAGCAGCGGTGCGCAGCTGCTCTCCGGCTTCCAATAGGGATGTTTCTGTGGCCTTGGGAATCTCGCGGAAATAGACCACGTTCTTTAGAGCTACTTCGCAAGTGGGGTCTGCCGCTACGTTCAACGAACCGTTGCGTAGACGGGTGATAGAGCTCTTCGGCTTGCCGTAAGCGACCAAAAGGTTGAAGAGGAACTCACGATCATAGGTTGCTTGATCCCCTAGTGGGGCGACGCGAGTTTCAATGTCCTTGAGTGTAAAGCGTGCCATCGAGCATCCTCCTTGCTGCATGTAAGTCTAATGTTAGTTACGGTGTACCTGTCTTCGCGCGTCGATTGCAGAGGTGGCACTTCGCGAGTCGCCTTGCCTGAGCCGATACGCCCGGTTGCTTGTCTGTTACGGAGCCTACGCTCTTTGCTACCAATCCGTCTGGTGTCAGTGTTTTGGAGCTTGCGTGTAGAGGTCAGCAGGCGGTGATGTGACCTGCTATCGGAACTGCGCATAATCAACCGACCTGCCGGTTGTCGGTGTCGACGTCGGTTTCCGTGGTCGCGGGTGCACTCGTTGGGGCGTCTGCATCGTTGGATTCGCCCGGGTCCTCGGAAGCGGCTGGCTCAGCGGGACTGTCTGAGGCGCTGGGCGTGGCAGCGTCTCGTGGGGTCAGCCAGAAGAAGATCTCGCGGAGCCCCCACGCGAAGAAAGCAGCGACAAAGTGGTAGGGCAGCCACGCGGTCACGAGCTCCCAGCTGGGGCCGCCGAGAAAACCGCCCAGCAGAGCTCCCAAGAACCACACGACCGCCACGTCGGAGAATACGGCCCCCGCGATCGCGACAGGCTTCCACGATCCGGCCTTCTCGAGGAACTTTCGGGTGATGGCTATCAGCACCTGAAAGAAGGTGAAGAAGCCCATGAAGCCAAAGAAGTAGATGAGGGCCAGGTCCATGGCGTAGGAGAGCGGGAGTCCGACCAGGAAGATCACGTGGAGAACCAGGTAACGGACGAAGAAGTTAACAATCCCTTGCGGGTCACGCGTATCTGTCATGTCCTCATCCTAAAGGGGCCCACAGCTATGACAGCAAGTTCCCCACGAACTTCGTGAACACGGAGTGCGTACGAATGCTGCGCGGGGTGAAGCCCCGTCCCCGAAGAGAAAACGGCGCAGTACTACGGTAGAAGCGTGGCCAACACCGACTCCCAGCCCCTCACCCTGCGCGGCATCCTCCTGGTCATCGCCACCGGCGTGGGCGCGGGCTTCCTCTCCGGACTCTTCGGTGTGGGCGGCGGCCTCGTCATCGTGCCCGCCCTCATGGCCGTCCTCGGCATGGATCAACGCCGCGCCTCGGCCACGTCTCTCGCCGCCATCATCGTTACCGCCGCCGTCGGCTCGGGCACCTACGCCCTGCACGGCGAGGTCTCCTGGGCGGGCGCCGCCCTCCTC
>ERZ773062.1004-NODE-1004-length-12651-cov-3.135440_pt1 | contig 12651 bp, 15 predicted proteins | sample MGYA00580626_ERZ773062 | MGnify/ENA primary metagenome ERZ773062 (study PRJEB29015, sample SAMEA2738003) | human oral metagenome | biome: human oral; feature: human-associated habitat; material: dental | place: China | collected 2058 ...
GTGATTATTTGTAAAACGATTGGAGAAATCCTCATGTCTCAAAGTAACTTAGAAAAACAAGAAGCTAAATTAAAACAGCTTAACCAAAAAATTAAAGAAGAAAAATATAAAATTGAACAACGGCTAGGTAAACAGATTATCAGCCAAGCCAATTTAGAGTATACTAATTTATCTAATGACCAGATTAAGCTTTTAGCTAAGCAATTTTCTGAATTTTTAAAGGAAAAGACAGTAGATCATTAATCATAAGAGATGAGTAAATTCCATGCCTAATCAATATGAAAAATTAGTTAAACAGCAAGCGCGTTTAAAACAAAAAATTGAGCGGGAAGATTTTAAATTACGGCAATCTAAATACTATGAAAACCGCCAAGCACGCAAAGCCCGTTCTCGCCGATTAATTCAAAAAGGGGCTTTGCTCGAAAAATACTTTCAAGCTGATAACCTCTCGGTCGAACAAACCGAAGAACTTTTAAAAATATTTGCTAATTACATTAATGCGCATAAACCGAATAAATTCAAAAACGACCAGCCTAGTAACTAGGCCGATCGTTTTTATTTTCTGGATCATTTTTAGGCTTTACTTCTGGGTTTTGATCTGCAAAATTTTGTAACTGCTTTTGCACCTTTTCTGGATAAGTAATATTTTGGTTTATCCAAGGAAAATACCGCAAATCGTTCTTAAAAATTTGTTCCTTATCTCTTGCATAAACAGGGGTAAACTTTTCGCTATTATCATAAATCATAACCTTATCAGATTTAAAGGCCACTAATGGCAAATTATGTTTGGATTGCTGATAACGTTTCCTGATCGTTACTACCGGAACACCGTGCCCACCTTTTTGTACCCGTTCGTTGACCCTTTGGATAGCTAAATTTTCATCTCGCAAAGCAACATACAATAAAGTCACTTCAAAGCCATTTTTGTGAGCTTTGTCAATCAAATTGAGTTGAGCTTTGCCTCTACCTGCCAGTGTTGTTTCTACGTGAATACTTTGTCGGTTATCTAAAGCATAGTGTAGTTGTTTGATTTCTTCTTTCATGGCTTTTAAGTTGTCACTATCTTTATGCCAATCGCCACCCATTTGTCTTAAAAGTTCATCAGCGTTAATCCGTTTTGTTTTGTCAAACAAGCTGGGAAATGTATCGTATAGCGTACTTTTTCCTGCTCCGTTAATACCGGCAACAATTATATATTGGGGTTTATCTATCAACGGACAAAGTCCTTTCGCTTAATAACCTCATCTTGCCTTTTATCTAAAAAGTAGGTATATAAAGCGTCATATACTTTGCGCTTTTCTGGATCTGGCTCATGTAATGACTTATCAAGTAAATCTTTTAAATCAGTTTCTTTGGCAATTTCAAAAAAGTCATTAATTGTGATTGTATCTTTCATGTTCATCACACTCCCAAGTTATTAATTTATTTAATCTGATAAGCCATCAGTCCTCATCTGGATCATTGAGCCAATCAGCGACTTCTTTAGCGTCTTTGAACTCGGTGACTGGTGTCTCTTTGGTCGCCTTTAAAAAGCGTAAATTAGCTCTTTCTTCTTCGCTTAAAGACACATTAAAAGGTAAAGCACCATTAGCAACAATCCGCTTGTAAAACATGTTAATGGCCGTGGTTGGATTTAAGCCCAATTCGCTTAAAATTGTTTCGGTATCATCGGCCAAATCTTTATCAATCTTGACTTGGACCCGTTTCTTTTCCTTAACTGCCATGATTGTCTCATCTCCTTTCTTTTGCTACTACCATTATACTACCTTTTGAGTACCTTATCAATAGATAAAGCCTTGGCCTCAAATCACTTGAACTTGGTGTTGATCTAAAGGCTGAACTTTTGAGCTGGTTAGCCTGGTTAGCTCTGACACTCATTTAAAAGCCCCTATTCTTCTGTTTAAGCCACTTAAATCTAACTTAAGTATAAAGAGGTTAGTAAGTCTTAAAATCGCTTAGAAAGGATTTTGTAGCCTTTTAGACTAGTAGTACAACCCACTGTTATCGTTGTCGGCCGATTTTTCTTCTTCGGGGTGTTTGGCCGCATAGTCTTTAGCTGCTTGTTGGTTCCACCAAACACCAAATAGGTTTTGCATGGTGCCGTACAGGTAGTTCTCAACATTCTTGATATGTTTCTCATCGCTTCTTAGGGCATTAAAATAGCGTCTTAATGTCTTGGTCATCATTTTTTTTAGATCAGGGTCATCTAATAGAATCCATACGCCTAAATCTTTATGTTCTTTTTCAACAGCATATTTGGCGTTTAAGATAATGCCAATAAAGCGCCGCATCTGTTGTGGGGTCCGGCACCAAAAGCTAAGTAGTTGCACTGCTTCTGGTTCTAAGAAAACCGGTAAGCCATTATCTTCGTCAGTTAAGAACTCATCAGCATGTTTTACTAAATCCCGATTTTGGGCTTCAATTTCAGCTGGTGAAAAATTGGCTGTGGAAAAGTCCAACTTTTGAGTATCTGTATCGTATCTATTAGTATCTAAATTATTAGAGTCTTTATATAGATTGTGTGTGATTTTCACATTTCCGCTTGTATCAAGAGTTTGAGCGGTCTCGTCAACGGACTTATGCGGAAGTGTGATTTTCACATTTCCGCTTGTATCAAGGGTTTGAGACACTTTTGGGCTATCTTCACCGCGTAAATAGACATCGGTTGCTTTCACATCGAGCTTGGAAAGGTATAAACGATTCGGTTCATTCTTTTTCGTTTTTGGGTTAAAACCCAGTTGTTTTTGCATCAGCAAATGAGCGGTTTCGAGTTCTTTTTTTATTTTGACGACTTTTTGATTATGGCAATTAAATAAATTTTCGAGTTCTTGATTGGTAAAAGTAAAATAGACGTGTCCTTCTTCATCAACCCAGTTGTTGCGCAAAGAGTACTCTAGCCGGTCTTTCAGTACCATATAAGCCAATTTAGCGTCACTGCTTAAATGCTTGTATTGCTCGCCATACATTAATACCTTAGGAAACTGGAAAAATAAGGCTCCATATACGTTATCGGCTTCATAGTAATTAAAATTTGTTGATTTTGTCATAATAAAAACTCCCTTTCTTGACTGACACACGCTGCCTCAAAAGAGAGTTGCTAAAACATCTGACTTGTTTTAAAATACAAATCTGATATGCTTTAACTAAATTACAAAGCATTCATTTAGCCTTGAGGCTTTGTAATTTACCAGCATGTGTCTATTTTTGGTTGCCCATTCGGCAACTTTTTTAATTTCTAACAACAAAAAATGGACTAAATAGCTCCAGTTAGCTACTTAGTCCATTGACTTCAATTTGTTTTTAACTATCCTTAACTTGTCCTTTCGGACTGGTTTGCGGTATAATTAACCTACAAATTAAGAGCAACGTTCAGTCGATTTTAACTTGCCGGTGAAAATCGACTGAATCTAAGTAGCTGGCACATAGCTACTTGCTAAACCGAAAATCCCTGATTCCTTGTGAATTGGGGATTTTTCTGTTTAGCTTGATCTTTATATTCGGTTGTTAAATTAGTCTTAGTTTAGCATAGCACTTACTTACCGGCAACTTTATTTAGTCTTGTATACTTTGCCCGCTTTTGGTGGAAACCAGTAAGCTAAATATCTAAATATCATTGTCTGAAAAGGCGTTGAATCCTCCTCGCAGACGCTCCTTAGAACTGGTAGATGAATCTAGCTCGTTTTCATGCGTTTCTGAGGCTTTTAAGTTGTCTTTGACATAAGGATCCCCTGAAGCCTTCAAACGCTCTATTTCGTGAATTAAGGCGGTTTTAACCAGGGTTGTTTTGGGAATTAGTGATTGGTCAAAATAGTCTAAAATCTCTTTATCGACAATCTTTTCGGGGTTTAAGCGGACATTTAAGGTCTTAACTTTTGTCATACTTATTTACCCTCCTTCTCTTGTACTTGCTGGCTTAATCCGTACTTGTAAAAGCCATTGACGTTAGCAACTTCAGTATCTTTAACAATGGCCGCATTAGTAAACGTTGTCTTCAGAATCTTTTGATTAATTAAGTTAGCACCACCACCAGTGAAGAACAATGTATCAATGCTATCAAGATTCTTTAAAGTTGAAGTCACATTGGCCACTAACCGGCGCGTAAAGCGGTCACTTTCCTTGCCAACCAATTCAGTAATGTCGTCTTGGCGGTTCTTCGAAAAACGGTAGCTCCATTGATGTTGCTGATTGCCGTGACGCAATTCTTTTTCTAACTGATAAAGGCTAACATCACCTTCAATACGACTGGCAATCGCTTCGTATAGATCATTTACGCCGGTGTTGAATTGCTGACGGTTTTTGCCGCTAAGTTCAAAATTTAAAATCGTATCAATTAAAATTGTGCCACCACCAACATCAACAATGCCTACCTTTTCATCTAACAGCGCCTTATTTTTGATAAAACCTTGGTCATCTAATAATTCGTTGTAGAGTGTGCCAATGGGTTGGGGCAAGATGTACACCTTGCGAACTCGGACAGTCACAATTTGATCGTCAATTGTCACTTGGTGTTGCCCCTCCAAGACCTTTAGCAACGATCTCAAACGTTCTTGGTCGGCATAGTCACCAGTAGGCAACCCAGCTGTAACAACTACTTCTAAGACTTGGTTGTTAGCAATTTTAAAATCACTTGCTAATAAACCTAAAGCAAAGTTAGCCAATAACTTGAAAGCTTCACTGTTATAACGATTGCCGTACATAATTGTATCAGCTAGGTACTCATCAAGGTGTAAGCCATCAATATCTCGGCCCCAAACATACTTATCATCACTGAATGGGACTGAATAGATGTGGAGATCGTTATTAGTAGTCGAACTACCAACTGACATTGGCATATCGGCTTGGTTTAAATAGCGCGATGGCAAAACATATTCAGATTTGCTACTTTTTAATTTGGTTTGCTTATTACCTAAATCTAAACTGAAAATTTCCATAGGCTGCTCTCCTTATTTTGCACTGCATTGCATTACTTTTATACAAATATATAGTAACACTTAGATTCATTAATGTAAACCCAAAAGAAGCTAAGCCAACACATATAATTTAAATGCATTACAAAATGTGACTTTCAATATTGCAAAATAAGCGATAAGTCTTACTTAAGTGACCACCAATGTTTTTTCTTGGGTTGGCCGTCGATTGTTTAGCCACCATTAGACCTTCTCAGAATAAGCTTAACCAACAACTACCCATCTTTGCATTTTTTCATGCGTCTGAGAGCTAACCTTTTCACATGAAAAAATATGAATTAGTTTTCTCAATTGTATTTGTGTGTTATTTGTCGTACAATATTGGTGAGGTGATATATATGGATGCACGTGTTGATAGTCGTATTCCAGCAGAAATTAAAGAACAAGCTAGCAAAGAATTAGCAGCCCATGGTCTATCTATTTCTACCTACATTCGCATGGTTCTGACTTCAGTCGCTAAAGACGGGTTACCTAAATATTGGGGAATTCCTAATACTGAAACTATGTCTTCAATTAATGAGGTTGCTGATGATTTAAACGATCATCATCTTAAGGGTGCTCATTCTCGTCAAGAATTGGAGAACTTATTAATTGAGTGAGCTTAAACCTACCAGTGCCTTTAAAAAGATGTATAAGAAGGTCAAGAAGAACCCTCGTTGGCAACCAATTTTCAATGGACGAGTTCCCTTTGAACATGATGAACGTTCACCATGGGATTATGTAGTTGATCACTTTTTACAAGATTTACCATTGCCTGATTATTTTTATGAACACCCGATTACCCTGTCTAATCAGCAAAAGAAAGAACTCAAAAAAAGACTGAGTAACATTGATAATCTCAAAATCACGGGATTAGATCTACATTTTGATGGTCATAATGGTGACCATTTATTGCTTTACGCCAAAACTAATCAGCAAATTATCTATTTAGTGGGTATTGGATCACATTCAGATTTGTTTTAAATTGTATTTTCAAATCAAAAAGATGAAGAAAACTTGCCACTAGGACTAGGGAGTTTCCTCCATCTTTTTGGTTTCCAGTTTTTAAATAGAGATCGTTTGTCGTAATTGTGTCTAGTCTGTATGCAGACTATCTGCTAATTGGCGAATAGCCAACAACATCACGTCCCTAATTTGTTCTGGTGGCTCAGGATTATCTTGGCCTAACCAGACACGTAGAATATTGGTAAGACCACCTAGTTGAAAAGCCATCACATAATTCACTTGGGTAAGAGTGCCCTGAACATGCCAGGGAGCCGCAAACCGTTGATAACGGGGGATTGCTTTTTGCTGCCAAATTTCATTCATATGGTCAAATAAGCCTTGTCGGATCAATAATTGAATTAAATCTCGTTTTTGCCACCAAAAATTTAAAAAAATGTCAAAAGTAGTTTTTAGCATCATTTCCCCTACCTGCGGTTTCTGTTGGAGCAATTGTTCAAAGTACTGATCGAACAACTGATCACACAGGTAATTAATAACCGCTTCTTTATTTTTAAAAGAGTGATAGAACGTCTTTCGAGATAATTCGGCAGTTTGAGCAATTTCAGTAATAGAAATATCCTGAAAATTCTCTTTCGTCATTAAATTTATAAGGGCATCACATAACCATTGCTTTGACTGCTCAACCATACGCTGCTTTCCGTTCATTTTATTAACATCTCCTCTACTATCGGTAACAAATTATAGCAATCTGTAGCACTTAGCTAATAAGGATTGTTTTAATGTTTAGGACTAATTATACTAAAAGTCACAAATAAAGGTAACAAATGTTTCCTTTATATTCATCTGTTACCGAAAGGAGCGCTTGATAGATGTCAAAAGCTACTAAAATTATCAGTTTTATCGGGTTAACCATTGCGATGTTTATGGGCACCTTAGACAGTACTATCGTCAACATTGCTTTACCCAAAATTATGACCCATTTTAATGCCAGTCTAACTGATACAAGTTGGGTTGCCACCATCTATATGTTAGCTTTAGCCGTGTTTATGATCACTGGTTCAAAGATTGCCGATCGTTATGGTCGTAAAAAAATTATGTTATTAGGATTAGCCCTGTTTGGTGGCTTTTCAGCAGCTTGTATGCTGGCAACATCGTTACCGGAATTGATTGCTTTTCGATTTTTTCAAGGATTAGGCGGTGCCATTATCACCCCGATTGTCTTACCAATGGGAATTGAAATATTTGGCAAAGCGCATATGTCCAAAATTGCTAGCGTTGTGGGCGCGGTAACGGCTTTAGCCGCTGCCGGAGGGCCACCGATTGGTGGTGTGATTATTGAATATGCTTCTTGGCGCTGGGTATTCGGCATTAATGTCCCCTTAACCATCGTAGCCTTTCTAATTGTTGCTATGGGGGTAAGGGAATCATGTGACGAATCCTTGGCGGGGAGAATTGATTTACCAGGAACCATTCTTTTAACACTGGGCTTGGGTGGTTTAACCTTTGGCCTACTAGAAGGCCGCCAATATGGTTGGCAGTCGGGCATCATCTTAGGAACACTCATTGGCGGCGTATTAGCTATTGGATTGTTCATCTTTATCGAAAGTAAAGTCAAACACCCGTTACTTGAATTAGATTTGTTTCGTGAAAAAACCCTCACTGCTTCTAGTTTAGTTTACTTTTTAACTGGCTTTGCATTAGTTGGCCCCACCCTGATTTTAAATTACTTTTTACAAGACGTTCTGAACGATACAGCGTTACATGCAGCTCTAATTATTATTCCAGTTTCCTTAACAATCATGGTAGCGATGCCTTTGGGAACTAAGTTATTTGATCAGGTTGGCGCAGTTCCGGTTACTTTGATTGGCCTCTTAGTCATGGCAGCTAGTTTACTGCTCTTGTCGTTTATCACCACCACAACGCCTAAAGCTGTTATCATTACTTTTCTGGTGATTCACGGTGTTGGTTTTGGGTTCTCTTCGGTTTCGCTAGTGGCCTCAGTTAAGCATTTGCCAAAAAATAAAAGTGGAATTGGTTCGGGAATTGTTAACGCAGCACGTCAAATTGGCACCTGTTTAGGAATTGCAATTCTAGTAACGGTCCTTGATAATAATGTCAATACAGCTAAGCAGCATATTCATCAAGATGCCATTCAAATTGTTGATCGACAGCAATTATCACCCAAAGTAAAGAAAGTGGCTCATCAACAATTGAATAGCCTATTTTCCACTACTGGATCAGCCAAATTGACAACTAAAAACAAACAGACGAACCTAAGACGTGCCCTTAAACAAGCGGCCAAATCTCAAGTTGATTTACCACAGCCCCAAAAGGGAACCGATCTTTACCAGGTCTACCAAGCCCAGAAAAAGTTAGCACTAGCTACTGACAACTTGAAAGCGGACAGCCAGCGACTAGCACTTACCTTAACCAAGTTAGAAAATCAAAATACCGCTATATCTAAACTATCAGTAGCCTCTCAAAAGATTAATTTGGGTAATCAGAAAATAAGCCAGGGTCAGAAAAAATTGTTAGTAGGTCTCAAACAATTGGCACAAAAAGAAGCTTTAACGACAGCTTTGAGAAAAATTAAGCATACTAAGAATCAACAAATCAGCCAGGCCTTCAGTCATACCTACTTAGTAGGCGCGGTGATTGTATTGATTCTGTCGCCGATTGCTTTATTGACAGATCGTAAGCCATTAAAAAGTTGAACTGGGAGCTAGCCATTAACTTTAATACGGATTACTAGCTAAATCTAAAAGGGGCCTCGTATTCGAAGCCCCTTTTGGTATGGTGTAAACAGGGATTAGTGTATCACAGGAGATCCCGCATAGGATCATATGCTATTTACAGACTTTTTTTCATACTCTCTCTTATTCAAATAGAGTGTCTAACCAGTCAAAGACTACATTATGGACAAGTCTCAAATTGTTGACTTGGCAATGGGCATCCGCTCCACTTTCCGCTTCAAATATCTGAAGTCTAGTATGGGAATTTTTGGATTTAACGGCTTCGTAAACTACCTTTGCTTGACGTTGTAATTCTGCACCCTCTCCTTCTCCCATGATAAATAAACAGGGGCACTGAACTTTTTGATAATTTACAACCTTTGCCCTCTTAAAAACCTCATCAATAGCTTTTTTAAAATCAGTAGTTCCAAATTGCCATGCATATTTTTGAAGATTTAAATCGGCGGACTCATTTAAATTTCCAACCAGTCTTAAAATAGCATTCATTAACCAACTAGGAGTTTTTAAACTGGATCCAAACTCTTTTTTAAATATTTTGGCAATATCATAAATTGGGGTGCTAGCAATCCATGCCTGAATTCTTGTATCCTGTTCAACAGCTTGTGCAGTGAAATAGCCACCTCCGCTAACACCATAAATAGCTAAATGATTCAACTTAGGATTTTTGTTTTCTAACCAATCAATACATAGTGAAATTGGAGTAGCAGCATTCACATCAAAAGTGAGTTCTCTACTTGGATTAGAGCCTTGACCTGGGAGATCAATCATTAAAACATTATAGCCTCGTTTCCATCCAGGGTATCCTGCAAAATAAAACAGATCTTCCCGATACGTATCCCCACCACCAATCATAATTAGTGTTGGACAATCATCACCACTATGGAGGTAATAACCGGGTAAGTAGGATTCTTGATAGTGAATAGTTAACTCCTCAATAGGTGCTTTTAATGAATAAGTTGCTTTCTTAAAAGATTCTTCCATCCGTTGAACAGTGGGAAGATACTCCTCGGAAAAGGGATTAATAAATTGGATAGCCGAACGAATAGAATAGGTTTGTGCTAGGTAATATTGGGCTTTACTTTGTTTGGTTAAATCTGGATTACCTAGCTTTTGTGCAAGGTAGTCTGCATGAGATAGAAATACCTTTTTCCAAGTACTTGGTTTTGGAGATTTCCCTAGCCGTTGTGCGAGGTAATAAAGCTCCCCGTGTGAAAAACCAAACACTTCGCCAATTCCTAGTAACCAATTAAAGAAAAAATCTGTATCACCATTTTTAAAAAATAATCTAGTTGACTGCCGCTTTAGGATAACTTCGCTTTCTTTCATGTTTTACCTCCGCTCTTTCTTTTTTTGAATTGATTTATTTTATTATACGCGGTTTGTAAAATTAAGTTAGAAATTTAAAAAGGCAATGTGATATCCATCACGATAAGATCAGGGGATTGTTGTTTAATTTCATAATCAATGGTCTGAAAGTCCCGGACCCAGTCAGCTTGGAAATTCCATTTTTTAAGAGCTTGAACTATTTCATTGCGAATGGTTTGGTCATCTTCGATAATATAAATCTTATCCATTTTCTGCCTCATTTTGGATTATCTGCGTACATTAAACTTATGTCGATACCTAATAAATGTTGTCCGTTTGATACCGGTATTCCGAGCGACGTCCACATCACTCATACCATTTTTATAAAGTTCAAATGCATGTTGCAAACGAGGATCATCTTCGGTGTATTGGGGCTTGCGCCCATGATATTTACCTTGCTGTTTGGCCAGGGCGATTCCTTGTTGTTGGCGTTCAATGATTCGCTTACGCTCACTTTCAGCCTGGTACTTATATAGTTCAATAATGAGGTTAGTCATGAGTTGACGTAAATTAGGATCAATGATTCCTTTCATGGACGGCAAATTTAATACATCGAGTGTTGCTCCTTTATTTTGAATGGTATTCATAATCTTAGTTAAATCCTGATTATTTCTACCCAAGCGATCTAATTCAGTGACCAAAACAATATCACCTTCACGAATATAAGCTAGCATTTTTTGTAACTCTGGTCGATCGGTGTTGGCCCCGCTTAACTTATCCGTAAATAGTTTATCAACGTCTTTTAAAGCTGCTAACTGTCGATTCAAATGTTGCTCTTTAGAACTCACACGAGCATAACCAATTTTAGCCAATTTTCAGCGCTCCTTTTTGGACAGTTTTAATGAACATCTATAAACCTAAGTATAGCACGAAATCAAAAAAAGGCCATTAGAGTATACCCTAATGGACGTTTTATGCTTCAAAGGATTTGTTTTATAAGCGCTATTTCTATCTTTTACTAAACTTGGTAGACCCTTAATTTTTCTGTATAATGAATTAAGTAGAGAAGTTAAGGCGGTGGCGAAACTGGAAGAAGGTGGTGCCTATGGTGTAATCATCATAGATAACCAGAAACCTAACGAAAGGAGTAGCCATGTTGTCCATTGCGGACGCATTACAGCTAATGTTATTGTTTGGTACATTGATTATCAATCTAATAGCCTTAGTTGTTGAGCTGATTAAAAATCATCAGCAAAAAAAATAACCGCCTTAGCTCTGGCAAGCTAGCGGTTATTTAATCACTAATTAATTGCTACCGTCTTAAACGGCTCTACTGGGGAAGTCTTGTTAATGCAAGGCTTCCTTTTTGTTTGTCTAAATTATAGCATAAGTGCGGTTGAATAGCTATAATTCGATATTAGCCTTGGCAAAAGAAAAGCTAGGCAATTAAGCCTATTGATTGCTCCAAACTACATTTTTAATTCTTGTGCCTGTTCTTGTTCGGGCTTCTTCATATCAGGGTTTTGTTTGACAAATTCATTAAGTTGCGCTTGGACACGATCACTTAATGATTTGTTATTGTTATTGGTTGGCTGCTTATTTTCAGAAGTTGTTTCTTGTTTCGTTTCAGCTTTGAGATTATTGCTTTCTTTTTGTTCTTCTTGTAAGCCTAGCTTTTGGGTTAATTCATCAGTAATATCAATCGCCTTTTTGCTGACTGATTGAATCTCACTTAATGCATTATGAATTACTTCCTTATCCTTAGCCCATGTTGCAACATAACCTAATGAGTATTCGCCAGTATCAATTCCAATGTTTTGCATTGCTACATAAGCTACGGCTTCTGCTTGGGTTTCCTTATAAGGTCGTGGGCGGTCATTATATTCCGCATTTAAACCATGTAATTGGCTGTGAGCAAACTCGTGATATAAGGTCTTTAATTTTAATTGGCTATCTGGTTCATCACCGCCAATCACAATTTCATTGGTATCTTTTCTAAAATAGCCCTTTGCCCCGTCTAGTCCGGCTAGGGGCTTTTCGCTAACCTTTAAGTCAGTATTTTTATTTAGATAGTCTTTAAATTCATTGTACAAGGCAGTTACATTTTCGTGATTAGTAGTTAAATGGTCTTTAACAAAATCTCTTGCGGTTAAAACAGGTTCACCGCTGGTTTGGCTAATATCAAAAACAGGGATATAGCGGTAAGCCACAATCTTTGTATCTTCCGTTGTGTTCAATCTAGCTTTATCTTCTGGGGTAAGTTTCTTGATAACCGGGGCGAGGATCCTAATTGATTTTTCGCCCTTATTTACTGTTCGATTAAATTTATTTTGCCATGCTTTAAAGCCAGCGATAGCCTGTGCTTCTGGGTTTTGTGAGTAAATTAATTGTACGTTTCGCATGCTGTAAGAATGGAATTTAGATAGAGTATCAAGGTAGTGTTTAAACTTGTCTGTATCAGTTAATTCAACAATTTTTTGTTCTGCATTATCAATTAATTGTTGTTTCCATGCTTCACGTTCTTCTTTAGTTGGCATTATTCGTCACCTTCTTCTAATAACTCATTATTATCAAATTGTTCATCAAAAAACACATCTTCTAAAGAATTTAGGTTATCAGTTAGCTTAATTGCTTCTGTGCCGTATAAAGAAACAAAGCCTTTGCCTTTCACTTTAAGCCAT
>ERZ773062.1010-NODE-1010-length-12582-cov-22.390437_pt1 | contig 12582 bp, 2 predicted proteins | sample MGYA00580626_ERZ773062 | MGnify/ENA primary metagenome ERZ773062 (study PRJEB29015, sample SAMEA2738003) | human oral metagenome | biome: human oral; feature: human-associated habitat; material: dental | place: China | collected 2058 ...
AAAAAATGGCATTGATAGAAATTTCTTCTATCAACACCATTTATTATACAACCATAAAAAATTAACAAAAAGGAAAGGGGCAGTTCATTGAACTGCCCCTTTCACATTTTCTATAGGATGGGGTACTAATCTATTTAGAATTTGTAAACTGCATTTACTCCAACTTTAGTTGCATTTACACTTCCAGCTTCTCTTGTTACTCCAAGTCCAATCTTATGTCCAGCATTAGTTTCGTATTGAACTTGAGCTCCTACTTTTAATACTTCTTTTACTTGTTTTGGTTTTTCTAAGTCATAGTAACCAGCATTTGATTTTTTGATCTTAGCTTGATTTACTCCATCATAAACTTTACCAGCTTCATACTCAGCTGTTGCAGTTCCTACTAAGCTTACCTTACCACCTTTTGTATAGTGATTAAATGCTATGTCAGCACCTATTCCTGGTCTTACCATAAACATATCTTTTGACTTTATTTCTAATTCTGCTCCATCTCCATTTTCCTTTATGTTATCAAATTTTCCATAACCAAAATTAAATGTTCCAAAGACTCCAGCTGTCACAATACCATTAGAACTTCCTATTTCATAACGTAATTTATTTTTCCATTCAACTGTTTCTGACCAATATTTTCCTTTGTTTTCATATGTTCCATTACTTAGATGTATTTTTCTCTTGATGTTATGTTTATTTATAGTAAATTCTCCCCTTGTTGAATATTTCCAATTATTTTCTGTTATAAAGTTTTCAAAACCTACACCTGCTTGTAATGAATGTACTTTTTCTTTTGAACCATAATCAAATTTAAAGTTTGTTTCAGTAAATGCTAAACTTATGTCAGCATTTCTTCCAAATGTAACAAAGTCTTTTTCTTTCATAACTATTAGTCCAGTTGTTGCAGATTTATAATTTTCTACTGCAGGATTCTTATCCTTAGCATTTCCATTTGTTATGATTGCTCCAGTCTTAAATCTTCCTCTAGCATATAGATTACTATTTTTTAGATTTTCATAAGAATTAGAGAAGTTTTCATTAATATCTAAAATTCTTCCTTGAACATTAGCATAAGTATTTCCTCTTAATTCCATATCAAATGTTGCTCCTAATTGATCTTTATTTGAAATCATTTTCAAAGCATCAAATATTTTTTGTTCAGGATCTTCAGGACCTTTTTCACTTAAGCCTTTATATAAGTCATCTAGACCTTTTCCAAAGTTTTCAGCTGCCGTTCCTGAAAGAAGTTTAGTATAAGGAATTCTTACTAATACAATTCTAGTTATATTATGGCTTGTAGAGTCTTTTTGTATATCAGCTACAAATGTTGCTGAATGTGATATAGCTGTTATAGAACCATTATTAGGTACATTTTGAATTCCACCAAGGTATTGAATAGTGTACATATCTTTATTTGAACCTAATGTTGCATTAGGAAGAACTATAAATTTACCATTATTAAAGCTTTCAGCATTAATTGTTCCTATGTGTCCTGCTGCACTACCTAATCTAACAGTTCCTAAATCCAGTGGGCCATTTACATTAATTACTCCACTATTTTGAATTTCTATATTATCTATATATGCTTTTGGACCTTTTATAGTAATTGCTCCTGCAGAAAGTTGACTAGCTCCTTCTTTCCTACTCTTTTGAGCTGGTGAAACTCCTGCTCCTAGATTAATTGTTCCTGTGTTATTGTTTTTAATTACTCCTCCAGTACCAGCTAAGATACCAACACCTGTTGTACTATTTAAGTTTATAACTCCACTATTTTCTACTTCTGAACCAAAGTCCACGTAAATTCCTTGAGCTTTAGTTGCTGAGCTGTCTATATTTACAGTTCCAGTATTTAATATCTTAGAATTATTTGTTGCAGCTATACCTCTAGCATCTTTTCCTCTAACATTGATAGTTCCATTATTTATTAAATTAGATGAATTTGTAGCTTGCATACCATAAGATAATTCTCCATTAGCATTGATAGTAGCACCAACAGCATTTATAGCAGTTCCACCCTTAGTAGCAACCATACCTACTCCATATTTATCTGGAACATTTATAGTTGAATTATTTATAATAGTACCTTTTTCTGTTGCCATACCAACAGATACTTTATTAACTGAACCTCCTACTAAAGATTTTCCTACTGTTATAGTAGCATTATTTTGAATATTACCTGTTTCTGTGTAAGCTCCAACTGAATAATCACTTAAGGCAAGATTTGCATTATTTACAACATTACCTTTTTGAGAATAAATATATGTAGAACTTTCTCCAACATTAAAGTTAGTAGCAGAAGCAACATTTATATTTCCTTCTTTTGTAGCAAGACCAACAGATTCTTTTCCAACTGTAATAGTTCCACCAAGATTATTTATTCCAGTTTTACCTGCTCCAAATATACCTGCTGAATTTGTATTACCAACAGTAATATTTCCACTATTAGTTATAGTTTTTACTCCTGTTGAAGTTGCAAATATACCATTAGAAGAATCACCTAAAGTTATAGGACCAGTATTAGTTACATCACTATCCTTAGCATAGATACCATTATTGTTTTTACCAGAATTTGAAATACTTCCATTATTTATAACAGTAGTGTTTTCTCCATAGATACCAATAGAAGATTCTAATAATTTTATACTTCCACTATTTTTAACAGTTGTTTGATTAAGTCCATATAATCCAACAGCTGTTGCAGAAGTTGTACCTTTTGCTATTTCAATTTTATTTGTATTTTCAAGTAAGTTTCCACCTTTTGCATAAACACCTATACTTGAGTCACCAGTAAGTTGTATTGTACCATTATTTACAGTATCTCCAGCCCCTGTGTGAACAATACCTTTAGCTTTTTCTACAGTAGAATCAATATTACCATTGTAAATAAGGTCTCCATTTTTAGTGCTATAAATTCCTATACCTTCTTCACCAGTAATTCCTAATGTAGTATTTGTTGTAAATGGATTGTTATTGTTTATGTAAATACCATTTCCTAATTTTCCTACATTTATTTTTGCCAGATTTTGTATAGTAGTATTATCAAAAGTTGCTTGTCCTGTAACATATATTCCTGTTGCTCTTTCTCCAACTGTCATTGATTTTCCATTGAAATCAATAGCAGTAGTTCCAGGATTTGTTGCAATAAGAGTTGCTCCTGTAGTTGAATTAGGTAATACAATATCTTTTCCAGTATAATTTACTCTACCTTTATTAATATAGAACACTGAAGAAGCTTCATCTATCTTAGTTGTTCCACTTACATTAATAACTCCATTATCTTTTACAAAGTAAGCTACTGAGTTTTTACCTACTTCTACAGAACCAGTAGATGTACCAATTGCATTATCATTAACATACATTGCAACAGATTCTTTTCCTTCTAATTTAATTGTTCCTTGATTAATTATATTCGTTCCAGCTCCAATACCAACAAGGGCTTTTGCACTATCAACTTTAGCATTTATTGTTCCAGCTGAAGTATTAAGTATTTTTGCACTATCTGTTGCCTGTAATCCTGATGTACCAACAGCTATACTTGTTGAATTTTTAATAAGCCCACTAGTACCTGAAACAGATACATTTAGATAATTAATATTAGGAACTGTTCCAGCTTTGAATTCTAGATTTCCATTTTCTAAGTATGCGAAAGTACCGTCTTTTGTATTTTCAACTGTTCCACCAGTAACTTGTAGAGTTCCACCTTGTTTAACATAGAAACCAATGTTATTAGCTCCACCTATTTTTACTTTACCAGTAGATGTTAAATTAAATACAGAGTTTTCTTGAACCATAGCTCCTATTCCATATTTATTTGAACTAGTTGCACTTATATCTAAAGTTCCACCATAGTTAACTGTACTTCCAGTTGTAGCATTTCCACTTAGTAACATTCCAATGCTATCTGTACCTGTTAGATTTATATTAGTATCAATATTTCTAGTAGTTGTAGAAGGAGTAGTGTAAATTCCTACTGCTCTCTTTCCTGATGATGAATTAGCTGCCATATTTAGAGTTCCTCTGAAGTCATTTATTCCATTGTTGTCTAAATACATAGCAACACCATTATCAACAGCAAAATTATATGTTCCAGTTCCTTCTATTCTTCCATTTTTAGCATATATTCCAACCTTATAGTTTGTTGCAACTGTACCATTAATTGTTCCAATAGCACTCAATTTTGCACCATTATCTAAGTAAAAAGCAACTGACTTATCTCCAGTTAATGTAATTGTTCCAGAGTTTATAACTTCTCCACCAACAGCATATACACCAATACTACTTTCTTGTATATTTTGGTTAGCAGTGTTTGTTAAAGTTGCCCCTTTAGAAAGAATATTTACTAAATTTTTACCTGTATGTTCAATTACTGTGTTATTAGTAACAGTTCCACCATCATAGAAAATTCCTACTCCTATATCAGCCGTATTATATCCAACTCTTAAAGTTCCACCATTAACTGTACTTGCTTTTGAGTAAATTCCTACAGATTTATTTCCAAGTGAGAATGTTCCTGTATATGAAGTTAGATTTACAGTTCCATTATTTGTATACAGTCCTAAACCTTCTTGTCCAATAGTTACATCTCCACTAGTTAAATTTACAGTAGATTTATTATCTGAATAAATACCTGTTGATTTATTTCCAGTCAATGAAATATTTGTTCCTGACAAATTAACAGTGGTTTTATCTGTTGCAATAACTCCATTTGCATGAGCAGTAGTACTGTTTATCAAACCACTAGCATTTAGATTAACAGTAGTTTTATCTGTAGCTACTATACCACTTCCATCAACTATATCTATTTTACCAGCATTATCAACAGTAGAAGATGTTTTTGCATAGATTCCTACATTTTTAGATTCTATTGTTGCATTTAAAGCATTTATTACTTTTCCTTTATCAGCAAATATTCCTATACTCTTAGAAGCTACTTCTTCTGATGTTACTTTTCCAGAATTTTTAAATTCTGCTTCTTTTTCTACATACACTCCAATAGAATTGTCACCTTTAGAAATAATGCTGTTAGCAACTTTATTTTCAAAAGTTGCATTTTTACCAGTTATTAAGGCTCCAACAGAATCTTTTCCTGAAGCAGTTATTGTAGCTTGAGTATTAGAATTTCCACCATTTAGATAAAGTCCATAAGCTCCTGTAGCTGTAGCATTGATTTTACCTGTATTAGTTAGGTTTGTTCCTGCAAAATATGCTCCTATTCCTTTAGCTCCTACATCTATTTTTCCTGTATTAGTAAAAGTTAAATTTTTACCATACATTCCAATAGTTTCATTACTTGTAGAAAGTATTTCTAAATTAGCTTCATTCTTTGTAGAACCTTGTCCATAGAATAGTCCTATTGGTCTAATTGGACCATCTGTATTAGATTTTGTTTGAGTACTTTCTATTTCTATTTTTTCACTGGCAGTAGTAGTTGCATAAGAACCACCTTTAAAATATGTTCCTATTCCCAATCTATCTGCTGTATTTTCAGAAGATAAACTATATTTATGAGAACCAGAAACTTTAGAAGTGGCATCTCCTTCTAAATAAACCCCTACACCATTTGGAGATACTGTAAATGTAGTTCCTGAACTTGTAGAGTTTATATTTATCTTATTACCTTTTGCATAAATTCCTAATGGTATCTTTCCTGCTCCCATATTAGTAGCTTTAACTTTTATCTGTGCATCTGTTAAAGTAACAGTTCCTGTGTTAGTTCCATCTGTTTCAACAGAGATACCAACTGTTCCATCACGACCTTCAACATCTACAAAACCTGGATTTACAGTAGTTTTTTCTACTTTGAATACAAAATCTCCACCATTTGCATTATTATGTATACCTATATTTGTAGTACTATCTTCATCATGTTTTACTTCAAGAGTTCCTTGATGAGTCAAAATAGAATTTTCATTATAGATACCTATATTATTTTTCTTTACTTTAATTTTTCCAGTTGTTATGTTGCCAGTATTCTTTGCATTTTTCAGAACTATACCTGTTCTCTTATCAGCTGAAGCAGCTGAAGCAGTAAGTTCTATATCAGATTTATTTATTAATTTTAATTTATCACCATTATTACCATCTAGGTAAAGACCAAGAGCTTTTTTACCATCTACTTTCATAGCATCAGTACCTTGATTAATTGTGATATCTTTATTTACTGTTGCTGCATTTTCTTTTACATAAATTCCTATTGGTTTATTATTAGTTCCACCATTACCTTGGACTTTTAACTTATCTCCATCAGTTGTTAATTTAGCATTTTCTACATAAATTCCTAAGGCATCACTATCTGTTGAAGTAGTTTTACCAACTTTTACAGTTCCAGCATTGACTATGTCTACACCCTTAGAAAGTATTCCATAAGTACCATCATTTTCAACTGTTATATCTCCATTATTTGTCAAAGTTCCAAGTCCAGAAGCATAAAGTCCAACAAGAGTCTTTGCATTTCCTGTGTTAGTTAAATTCAAATTGATATTATTTGTAAAGGTATCAGTATTTGCTACTCCAGTGTATGCTAAAGCCATAGCTGATTTACCAGAAGCACCTTTATATTCTACATTTAATTTGTTGGTTGTTCCTGTTGTTTCAATTTTTCCAACACCTTTAGCTTGAACTGCTATACCATCATCTTTAATAGCTATTCCATAATCTCCATCAAATTTAATATCAGAATATTCAGTATAAACTCCTATACCTTCTTTACCAACTTTAATATCTTGGCTTGTACCAGAATCTTTTAGAGTTAAAGTTGCTCCTTCAGTGTTAGTGGTTTGTATAACTATAGCTTTACCTTGATCTCCTAATTCAATAGGTGCTTCATTATGTATAGTTGATAAAGCTCTTGTAGCAGCAGCTGTATGGTTATTTTTAGCATAAATTCCAATAGCATTAGTTCCAGTAATATCTATAGTTCCTTTATTTATAATTTCCATCCATTTAGAACCTGTTGCTGCTTTATTAGCTGCTATACCATAAGTTTCAGTTTTTCCATCTGTTTTTGCAAGTAGCATAATTCCAACACCAGAGTTTGTAGCATCTGAATTATCAACTTTTACAGTTCCTTCATTTTTTATCTTACTTCCATTAACTCCATAAGCTGCAACTCCCTTAGAAACTTTAATAATTCCTTCATCAGTAGCAGTTTTTTCAGTAACTATATGTCCAAAGTTTACATAAACTCCAGTTGTAGCATTAGCTCCATTAGATATATCAACTGTACCATTTTTTATAGTATAGCCTGATTCAGTATTTAATGTAGCAGTTTTATTTGAACCTAATAACATTCCTCTTCCAGCTGTAGAAGTAACAGTCTTGCCATCTACTAAAATAACTTGTTTTCTTTCTAAGACTATATCATTGAAACCATCACCTGGTGTAGAGCCAGCAGATATACTATCTTTATTAACATCAGTTTTTATAGTAAGTTTACCTCCATCTAATGAGCTCTTATACCAATAAGTTCCTGTATGAATATTTGCTACCTTTGGAATATTTTTTAATCCATTAGTAGCATTATTTAAATAGTCAGCTGTACCATCCCAAACAGCATCAATATCTTTAAATACCCCTAAGTTTACTCCATGATCTTTTAAATTAACAGTGACATTTGACATCCCATTATATAAAGATGTTCCAGTTCCAGCTGTAAAATCACTTGCTGCCCCAAAGAAAAGAAGACCTTTAGAAATATTTACTGTTGTTGCCCCTGTAAAAGTTAGTTGAGAACCATTTGCTGAATAGAAAGGTAATTTATCTCCTGCTATGTCATGAGTGATTATACCACCAGCAAATTTTATTTTTCCACCATTTAGTGCAACCATTGTTCCATCACTACCAGATGTTAAATTACTTCCTGCTCCGCTAACTGTAACTGAAGTGTTAGCTCCTTTTGCAAAAGCTGCCAGACCTTTCACTGTCATTTTTCCAGTTAATTCAACTGAAGCTCCATCACCACCATCATTTATAGCGATAAGACCTTTATTTAAACTTCCATTTGTTAAAACTATATCTCCATCCACTTTTATAGTTGATAACGCTTTATCATATCCAGCTGTTCCATCTAATCCACCATAATTTTTATCATTTTCATGAACTTCATTCATCCATTTTTTTGTACTTATAGCAAAAGCAGCAGTGGATTCAGCACCATATATTGTAATTCCTTTTGATTCTATTTTTGCTCCATCTTTTGCAAAAATGGCAACTGCTTTTTTACTTCCCAATTCCATAGGTTTTTTAATTATTATAGATGAACCATATTGGGGTACATATTTTTGTCCTGCTCTTCCATCTGTTACAACAGTCCCATTTGCAATCTGTGGTGCTGATAAAGGTGATGCAGTGTTAGTCCCTATTATTGCTGGTCTTGGGTTCCACCAAACACCTTCAGCGAAACCTATAATAGTCCCTTCAGCTCTATCAGAATCTGGAGTAGCCGCTCCTTGCCCATCTGTTATTATTCCAGAATTAGGATTTATTTCAACAACACTACCATTTCTAGCAACTATTGCTATATTATTTTTAGAATATTTACCAAAATCTACTTTATAATCAGTTATTTCTAAATTTTTTATGGCATGACCAGGATTAGTTAATCCAGGATAAGCTATTTGAGTTCCTCCTGCAGTACCAATCCCTACTCCATAAGTATTAGTGCTATTATAAGCTTTTAAATCAGTAGTTGCTGGGAAATATCCATTAGCTATTGTCATTTCTTTTCTTTGACCAGAAGCAACATAAAGAGCAACGTTTCCACTTGTCTTTCCTACATCTCCATCAATATTTCCACCCAAATTAGGATCATTATCTTGTAGGTTTCCAGTTTCTCCATATAAAGAAACTCCTATTTTAAAATCTATTGGTAATTTTCCCATATAAACAGCATTTGAACTTACATAAGTATTATGTCCTTGAAGATAAACTCCAACGTTTTTATCTCCATTCATGTATACTTCACCTAAATCAAGTATTGGTTTTTGATCTGCTGACATACTAGAATTATGAGCATATTGAGTTCTATCTGGAACATATTTCTTTAACCAAGCTCCTATGTTTCCTGCCCCATTAAAAAAGAATTTCCCTTTTCCAGTATTGTCTTTATTTTCAAAACGAAATCTATTCATTGTTGGAGTATATACCATTAACCCTTGTGGATTGGTAACTGCATTGTATCCATTCCAACGATATGAAGTTGTTTCAATCAAAACTAAACCTACATTCCCTCTACTATTCATATCAATATTAGTTTTTCCGTGAACCCCTTCTTTTCCAACAGAGCTATCATCATAAGGTTTACCCCATATTGGTCCTTTTGAATTAATTTCTGGTGTACTCCAAGGAGAACCTTCATCAGATTGTGAATGATATATATATAAAGTATTATCATTTCCTTTAAAGTCATAACTAACATTTTGCAAAGTTAATCCTGTTGCATAACCTGTTCCATATAGAATATCTAATGCTACTGCTGCTTTTCCATAAAAAGTTATTTTAGAATTCTTTATTGTTAACTTTCCATCATTTCTTGTTAAAATAACACCTGCTTCTCCTCCTTTAGCTGCTTCCCCTGTTTTAGCTGGTCCTGGTGTTCCGTTTTCTCCACCAATTATAAAATTTGTATTTTCTATAGTTGTTCCATTTCCATGGTTTATAAAGAGCCATCTATTTTTTTGACCTACTATTTCCCTATCTGCTATCATTCCTCCACTGTGTCCTGGTCTTTTTGCACTTCCAGGTATTACCAAATCTGTTATTCCTGGATTTGAAGAAGGATAATAATATGGTGTATATTCAGGAGCTATTGTATTACTTTTTACATTTTTATAACCTGTCTTAGCTACACCATTTACTCTGTAAGCATAAAGTTCTGCTTTACCTCCATTTGCACCTGTTGCATTAGTTATATCCATATTAGAAAATAATGGAAAAACTGTATCTGTTAATCTTCTTATATTTCCTTTTTCTAAATCTTGTGCAACTGTATTTGATTTCAATGCAGATGTTGATGGTGCTAATACATTTTCATCAAAATTATTATATCCTTTTATATTTCCATCCCAACCACTTAACCACCATCCACCAGCAGGTGTATAAATATTAAAATTAGGAGCTGTTGGGGCTTCTGGTGTTACCACTTGTGGATTAGGAGGTACAATACTAGGTGGTGTATTAGGACTTACATTTACTGTTACTGTTGGTGGTGTTAAACTTGGTAAAGTTAGTCCTGTAGGACCTGCTACATTTATGCTTCCTATATTTATTGCTACATTAGGTTCATTTACTGTTACACTTGCTAGTGTTGGAGCAGTAATTGATGCTGGTACTGTTACTGTTGGTGCTGTTACTGTTGGTGCTGTTACTGTTATAGTTCCCATTTGAACATTGATTTTAGTTGGTGTTACTATTTTAAGCTCTTGTTGTGCGATTGGTGGTGTAAATGTCACATTAGGTGCAGTTGGCGTGTTGACAACAGGGGCTTTAACTACAGGTAATATAAACAATTTTGATTCAACATCATATGAATTTACATTATTGGCATAATTAGTATTATTATTTATCCAACCACTTGATAATTTGTTAGATCTATAACCATATCTTGCAGCTTCTGATAATTGATTATCCCCTTCTTGTAAAGAGTCAAATTTTTCTCTATCTGAATCATGCTGAGTAGGTGTTCTAACACTACCTTGCCATTCTATTTCTATATTTTTTACATTTTTATTAAAATATTGCATAGAAAATAAAGAACCTTTATTAGGTTTTACATAAAAATCAGCTTCTTTCAATATATCTAACTGCTTTTTTTGTAATTTTACTCTTTCCTTTTGATTTTCTTTAAGCATTTGTTCTAATTTTGCTCTATCTTCTTTAATTCTTGAAAGTAATACTTCTTTATTTAATTCACTTGCTGCTGCAAATCCTCCTGTTATTAAAAAAGATATTAAAAGTGACAAAGTATAGCTTAATCTCCTCTTTAAAAAACGTTTAAGTGATTTTTCTATTTCATGTTTGTTCATAGATTTCCCCCTCTACCAATTTTTAACTTTTGCTTCTAATTCATCAAGAGCTTTTAGTTGCCCTTCTATTTTCTCTTTTTCAGCTAAATTTTTTTGAATTTCTTCATTGGTATCATTATATTTCTTGGAAATATTCGTTCTATATTTTTTTACTACAGGATCTTCATTATTTTTTACTTCTTTAAATGACATTCTACTTTCTGCTGTAACTAAGGCTTTTTCATATGAATTTGCCTTATCTGTTTCACGAATATATTTTTCTTCTAAAGGTTCATCTATTATTTGTCTTCTTTTTTCCTTTAACAATTTCATAGCTTCTCTTTCATCAGCCTCTTTTTGTTTGGCCTCTAAAAGTTCTTTTTCTTTTCTAACTTCCTCCTCTCTTTTTAATCTTTCTTGCTCCTCACGAAGTTTTGCTTCTTCTCTTTTTGTAATTTTTTCTCTAAATTCATCCATAATTTGTCCAGCATTTTTTTCATTTGCAAACGAAATTATAGACATAGTTAATAGAGAAAACAATACGATTTTTTTCATTTTACCCCCTCCTTAGGTTGAATTTTAAAATCTATATAAAAAAATTGACTCTATAAATGGGTATAACAAAAAAACAATAGTACTTTCTGAGATAGCTATAGTTGGATTTAATTTAAAATTTTGAAAATATTTTTAGTTTGTTGTATTTAGAATTTGTGTAATTGAAGTTTAAGAATATTAAAATACGGGAATATTCTTCACCCTCTCCATAATAAAAATAGTTCATTTCTCCCTTATAATCTATCTTTATTTATTTTATTAACTGTATTATAACACTTTTTTTATTTATTAGGAAAGTATAAATTTAAAGAGGTCAAATAAAAAAAGAAATGTGAAGATATCAGTTTAAGTAAAAGATAATATTTATCAAAATATCTAAAATAATAAAAAAATTGCACGACAAAAAGCTCTAATGAGAAATGCTCATCAGAGAATTGTTAGAAATAAATTTTATGTATGGTCCGACCATACCAATTAGCGCTTACATAAATTTCTTGTATATCCATCATAATTTTACAATAAGGACACATAAATGGATGCACATCAAAGGTATCAATAGATTGTTTCACATAGAAAGAATATTCAGATTTAGAAAATTTTTTCTTATATTTTTTAACAGTATCTTTTAACTTTGTTGTAATATTACGCGCATAAAAACCAAATCTATTAATCATTTTAAAATTTTTAGGTGGTAAATGAATAAGAATTTGCTGAACAAATTTATCTATGTCCATAGTTACATATTTTTTCTTTTTATTGTCAGCTAAGTCATTAAAGAAAAAAGTGACTTCTTTATTATCGTAATTAACAATTTTGTATTCAGCAATAGGTGCACGAGCAAGATATCTACCTAAATATTTTACAATTCCTTTAGGTGAATTAACATTACCAGAACCTACATTAAAGAAAAATCTCTTATTTTCTTTATATAGTTTAGAAACAGTTTTTAGAGCTAAATTTTTAATTTTAAGATTAGGATAGTTACCATTTTTAACAATATTAAGTACATGATATTTTCATTGTCCAGCAATAGAAG
>ERZ773062.1012-NODE-1012-length-12577-cov-4.553825_pt1 | contig 12577 bp, 1 predicted proteins | sample MGYA00580626_ERZ773062 | MGnify/ENA primary metagenome ERZ773062 (study PRJEB29015, sample SAMEA2738003) | human oral metagenome | biome: human oral; feature: human-associated habitat; material: dental | place: China | collected 2058 ...
CCAAGAGTAGTACTACAGAAATTAAGGCTAAGACAAGAGCCAACCAGATGAAGTTCATTTCACCAGTGCTTGGTAAAGATGGATTCTTAGCATTGAAGGCATTGTAGAATACAAGTTCCTTCTCTGTCGCAACTTCTGCTTTAAGCTTGCCATTAGCATCCTTGGTTACAGCAACCGTTACGTTGAACTTAGTCTTGTCGTAGCTGATAGCTGAATCTTGCCCAGCAACTTCACGTACGGTTAACTTATAGGTCCCTTCTTGTGCATAAGAAGAAGTTAAGCTAATCGCACCTGAAGCGTCGTTGCTTGCAGTCGCTAAGACTTTGCCCATGCTGTCTACTAATTCAAATTTGAATTCTTTATCTTTTAGTTGACGACCAACTAATACTTTCTTAGCTGCTACTGTGAAGTCAACTGCAGCAGGTGCAGGGTCAGAAGAGTTTGGTAAGTTAGTCGCTGCTTTGTTAACAAAGGTCGCTTGGTTAGTGTAACTAGCGCTTGCTTCTAATTGGCCTGCGCCATTGTCCACAACAGTTACCACTACATCAACCGCTTTGGTATCGTAGGTTACGGTTTCATCGCTACCTGCTTTTTCTACAACTTTATAGTTGTAAGTGCCGGCTTGTTCGAATTCAACTGAAGCGAACTTAACAGTTCCATCTTGGGCATTCTTCACGGTTTGCAATACTTTACCTTGTGCATCTTGCAATTGGAACTCAAACTCATCCGCCTTAAGCGCACGGCCTTCTAATTGCTTCTTCACTACGATTTCTTGGCTAGTTTTAGCAGCTTTATAGCTGTTAGCAAACTGAGCTTGATCATAGGTAACAGTTGCTTTCTTCTCACCGTTCTCGTCTACTACTTTAACGTTAGCAGTTAGCTCTGCTTCATCGTAAGTAACACCTGGCACAGCATTGTTTACTTCTTTAATCTTGTAGACATAGTCGCCGGCTTGCGAGAACTTAACTTTAGCAAAAGTTACATTGCCTTGAGCATCGTTACTTACAGTTTGGACAACAGAGTTATCAGCTGTGTTGATTAATTGGAATTGGAATTCGCCAGCTTTCAAAGCACGGCCATCTAATTTCTTGGTCACTTTGAAAATCACTTCGTCTGAACGGCTAGCTGATGCGCCACCCTCAGTAGTGGTTAGTGGAGCAAAACCATCAACATTATGAACTTCTTTAGCAGTTTTTACAACGATAGCGTTGAATACTTTTTTAGTTGCGTTGTCAACAGGACTTGTTAATTTTGTAGAATAACGCAAGTACAAACCACGACCACTCAAATCACCATTTTCTGGCGTAACCGTGAAGTGGTTTTTGTCTGTTACTTTGACACCTGCACTATCAAGTGCTGGATGGCCTTCTTCCTTACCCCATTCAGTAAAGTAGTAACCTGTTACTTCGCCAACTAATTCTTGACCTTCTGGAATAGTGTCAGCAATGCTTACGCCCGTTACGTCCTTAGCGGCCAAACGGTTAACCAACACTTGCCATCTGATCATGCTTGGGTCGTCTTTATCTTGAACGCCCCACTTGAAGTACCCAGTGGAGTCTTCCATCGGTACAATACGGGTAAGTGTATAAGAGCCTGCGCCAGGTAACATCATAGTTACTGTCTCATCAACCGCAACAGAGTCAGCCCATACTGCGGTGAACAAAGCACTGACAGTACGACTTTCGTTCATGAAGCGATAGTAGTCTTCGTTAGTGATTGTAATGGTTGCGGTGTTAGAAGTTGGGTCAGTAGTCAATGTCGCTACTGTCTTACCGTTAGCTGCTTTGATTTCTCTTGGTTCTGTTTTCTCTACCGCCAATTGTGCTGGCACTTGGTAGACAAATGTATCCCCATTTTTTACTGTTGCTGAATCCGGAATTTGGTAAGTTGGTTTAATATAGAATTTACCCTCACCATATTTAGCCCCGTCAACAACCGGGTTGTTATTAATCAAGAACTCAGTTGATACCAACTGGGCTGCTTGACTAGCTGACGCTGCGGCTGCTTCTGGATTAGCTGCCGGCTGGTTCTCGCTAGGACTTGCTGGTGCTGCTACCCCACCTGCGTTGTCACTAGTACTTGATTCTGATGCAACCGCGGGTGCCGCTGTCGCTGGCTCTGCGCCTGCAGGCGCTTCTTGAGCTAATACATTGATCGGTCCGACAAAAATGCTCAGAACCATTAAGAGTGAAATAAGCAAGTTAAAAAACTTACGCTTATCCATAAAAATTTCCCCTCCTTAGTTTCGGGTGCCACTATCTTTTGCGCTACTAAATAGCACCCTAATTTTCTGGATATCGGCAATTTAATACCATATATAGTATATCACACCACTTACTATTTGTACAGTTCTTTTAGTGGAATCAAGTTTAACACCTAATTTCCAAACTTAATTGAAGATAATTTTTGCTAATTATTGATACTATTGATTGGATTTGACCAGTCATTTGCCCAAAAAAGCCCATAATATCGTTTTTTTGTAGTGACAATTTCAGATGAATATTGTATACTATAGTCTGGAGGTCGGACCTCCGCTAGGATAATTAGTAATTTTCCTAGAGCTTACTGATTTATTTTCAAATTAGACTTCCCCTCTATATTTAGAAAATAACTCTGACGGCCTACTATTTTCTGGATAATATAGTAATAGTCGTCCATCCTATTTTTTTAGGATCTGGCTAGGGAGCTAGCCGCTACTTAATGCTCCCTAGGACAAAGAGGCTGAATTCTACCATTCAGCCTCTTTTTTTGATAGAGAAAAGCCCCAGAGTTTATAAACTCTGGGGCTTTTCTGCATACTTTAGGCTTTGCCAACTACTAATAAAGTAGCCTAAGATCTTGCTTTTTTGTCAAGAAGGAGAACCGCAATTGCGCCCATTACCATCATGCTAGCCAAAGCAGTCAACCAAATAACTTGGGCTTCACCTGTCTTAGGTAATTTCTTCTCTTCTTTCACTGGTTTGTAAGTGTTCTTAAAGACAATAGATTTGGCACTATCCACTTTTGCTTGGAACTTGCCTTCGCTGTCCTTACTTACAGTTACAGAAAGCTCATGAACAGTCTTGTCATAAGTGATTTCTTTGTCGCCCAAGTCTTTTTCCACGACTTTGTAAGTAAAGGTACCTTCGCTTGGGTTTGTGATGGTATGTTCCAAATGAATCTTGCCTGATGCATCGTTTTTAGCGGTAGCAACCAGGTTGCCATTTGAATCGAGGAGATTGAATTGGAATTCATCTGCCTTCATTTCACGGCCTTCCAATTCTTTCATAGCGTCTACGCTGAAGCTTGGTTGCCCTGGATCCACTGCCTTATAGGTGTTAGTGAAGGTAGCATCGTTAGTGTAAGTAACTGAAGGGGTTAATTGTGCTTGTTTATCAACCACTTCAACAGTTGCTTCTACTACTTTTGTATCGTAAGTAACATTCTTCAAGCCGTTATTTACTTCTTGAATACGATACTTGCTAGTCCCTACTTTGCTATAAGTTTGTTCTTCGAAGGTTACATTACCCTCTGCGTCGTTCTTAGCACTTGCCAACTTAGTGCCTTGTTCGTCTAATAATTCGAACTCGAACTCGCCTGCTTCTAAAGCACGACCTTCTAAAACTTTCTTAACGCTTAATGCTTGCTTGGTTGAAGCTGCTGCGTAACGGTTAGTAAAGACTGGCTCTTGTTCATAGCTTGGTGTTGCTACTAATTGACCATTGTCGTCTTTGACCTCAACAGTTACTTTCACTTCTTTAGCGTCATAAGTAACACCTTTAGCATCGCCTGAAACTTCTGCGATAGTGTAAGTGTAAGTCCCAACTGCTGAATAAGTAATTGGTTCAAAGCTTACCTTACCTGTCGCATCGTTAGCGACACGTTGTAGTTCTTTGCCGTCAGCGTCTTTCAAGACGAAGTTAAATTCGTTAGCTTGAAGCGCGCGACCTTCCATGCGTTTAGTTGCCATAAGGGTAACATTTTGATCCAATGGCTTGTAGCTGTTGGTGAATGTCAATTCCTTATCTGGCGTTACAGTTGCTTCTAATTGACCCGCAAGGTTATCTGTTACACGAACGTGTACCAAGATATTGCTTGAGTCATAAGTCATCCCTTTATCATTAGCGTCTAGTTTTTCACGAACAGAGTAAGTGTAGGCGCCAGCGCTTGAGAGACTTTGTGCCTTAAAGGTAATATCCCCATTTGCATCGTTCTTAGCTGTGTCAACAACTTTGTTGGTTGAAGCATCTACTAATTCGAAGGTGAAGGCATTAGCTACTAACGTTTTACCTTTCAAGACTTTCTTAGCTTTGATTGTGACATCAGCAGCGGCTGCTTTATAAGCGTTGGTAATGGTTTGCCCATCTGGGTACTCTACCGTAGCTTCTAATTGGCCGGCATTGTCAGTTACTTTTACGGTTACGTTCAATACTTGAGTGCTGTAAGTCACCCCAGCAACAGTCCCCGCTTGCTCCTTAACCGTGTACTTATAAGTACCTGGTTTGGTGTAAGTAATCGCGTCGAAAGCCACACTACCGTTCTCAGCGTTGGCTTTAGTTTGCGCTGCACTGGTAGCTCCTTCTTCGATTAAGTCGAAGCTAAATTCGCCTGCCTTTAGTGGACGGCCAGTTAAGGCTTTTGTCACACTAATGACTGCACTTGTTGATAAAGCTTGATAGTTGTTAGTAAACTCAGCTGGCGCAGCATAAGTTTCAGTTGCCACCAATTGACCTTGGCCGTTGTCAGTTACCGCTACGGTGACTTCAACATTCTTAGCGTCATAGGTATAACCCTTAGAACCATCGTTCTTCTCACGAATAATGTAAGTGTGGTTACCTACTTCTGTATAAGTTTCAGCTGGGAAGGTTACAGTCCCGTCTGCCTTATTCTTAGCGGTTTGAACCACTTTGTCAGTAGCTTTGTTAACCAATTCGAAAGTGAATTGGTCATCTGCTAAATTAGCACCTGTCAGCGCCTTGTTAGCTTTCAAGACTTTGCTTACTGATTTCGCTTGGTAAGTGTTAGTGATCTCTTGACCATCTGGGTATTCTACCGCAGCTTCTAATTGACCTGCGTTATCTGTGACAGTAACTTTGATCTTGTAGGCCTTCTCATCGTAAGTAATCCCACCAAGCTTACCATTTTGTTCTTTAACAGTGTATTCATAGACACCTGTTTGCGTATAAGTGATTGGGTCGAAATTAACGGTCCCGTTCTCATCCGCAGTTGCTTTGGTTTGGTTATCTTTTGCTTCTGGAGCAGTTAAGTCAAAGCTAAACTCACCCGCAACCTGTGCACGACCGGTCAACTTCTTAGTGAAGCTGAAAGATGCAGTCGTTGATAAAGCTTGGTAGTTGTTAGAGAACTCAGCTGGTGTAGCGTAAGTCTCAGTTGCCACCAATTGACCTTGACCGTTGTCGGTAACTGCTACCGTTACTTCAACCGTCTTATCATCATAGGTGTAACCCTTAGAACCATCATTCTTCTCACGAATAATGTAAGTGTGGTTACCTACCTCTGTATAAGTTTCAGCTGGGAAGGTTACAGTCCCGTCTGCCTTATTCTTAGCGGTTTGAACCACTTTGTCAGTAGCTTTGTTAACCAATTCGAAAGTGAATTGGTCATCTGCTAAATTAGCACCTGTCAGCGCCTTGTTAGCTTTCAAGACTTTGCTTACTGATTTCGCTTGGTAAGTGTTAGTGATCTCTTGACCATCTGGGTATTCTACCGCAGCTTCTAATTGACCTGCGTTATCTGTGACAGTAACTTTGATCTTGTAGGCCTTCTCATCGTAAGTAATCCCACCAAGCTTACCATTTTGTTCTTTAACAGTGTATTCATAGACACCTGTTTGCGTATAAGTGATTGGGTCGAAATTAACGGTCCCGTTCTCATCCGCAGTTGCTTTGGTTTGGTTGTCTTTTGCTTCTGGAGCAGTTAAGTCAAAGCTGAACTCGCCTGCTTTTTGCGCACGACCGGTCAACTTCTTAGTGAAGCTGAAGGCTGCAGTCGTTGATAAAGCTTGGTAGTTGTTAGTAAACTCAGCTGGAGCAGCATAAGTTTCAGTCGCTACCAATTGACCTTGGCCATTGTCGGTAACTGCCACGGTTACTTCTGGTGCCTTGGTATCGTAGGTATAACCCTTAGAGCCGTCATTCTTCTCACGAATAATGTAAGTGTAGTTACCTACAGCTGTATAGGTTTCAGCTGGGAAGGTGACAGTCCCGTCTGCCTTGCTCTTAGCAGTTTGGGTAACCTGCCCTGTTTCCTTGTTTACCAATTCGAAAGTGAATTGGTCATCTACTAAGTTTTTACCTACCAAGGCTTTAGTTGCCTTCAAGACCTTAGTGACTGAAGCTGCCTTATAGGTGTTGGTAAAGCCAGGCTTAGTATAGGTAACGGCTGCAGTCTTAGCACCACCATTATCGGTTACTGTAACAGTCGCTGTAATGATGTTCTTGTCATAGGTAACACCTGGCAAGTTGTTGTTGACTTCGCGAATCTTATAAGTAAAGTTCCCCGCTGTACGGAACTTCATTTTCTTGAACTTAACAACACCGTTCTCATCGTTAGTAGCAGTCGCTACTACCTGATTGGTACTGTCAACTAATTCAAAGCTGAACTCACCTTGATTCAATGAACGTCCATTTAATGTCTTGTTCACTTCGAAGATAATCTCATCAGGACGAGCCCCTGTCCCGACCCCATCAGTGGTAGTCAAGGCAGCAAAACCTTCAACGTCTTCAGAATGTGTAGCGGAAGTAAATCTATAATTGTTGAAGACTTTTTTAGTTACTAAGTCAACAGGCGCAGTGATACGGGTTTGGAAGATGATTAACAAACCACGCCCATCTAGGCTCCCACCATTGCTTGGCGTAATGGTGAAGTGGTTGTCATCTTCAATGTTAACTTCGCCACCTGTATAAGCCACACGGCCACCGGCTGTCCCACCGTTTTGAGCCGCTTCCCAGTCAGTAAAGTAGTAACCACTAAATGAATCAGGTACAACTTCTTGACCCTCTGGAATAGTATCTTTCACCATAGCGTTGACTATACCTGGTTTAGCATAACGGTTAATACGAATACGCCAGTTAACTAACTCAGGGTTGTCCCGGTCTTGGTTCCCCCATTTAGTATAACCCGTTGGGTCTACGTCAGGTACGATACGCATTAGCTTGTATTCCCCAGCACCTGGCAAATCGAAAGTCTGCTCGATGTTCTTAGGTGTGCTATCAGCCCATACCGCCGTGAAGAGTGCTGTCAATGACTTGTTCTCATTCAAACGAGCATAGTACTCTGCGTTGGTAATCGTGATAGTGGCTGTATTATTAGCTGGGTTAGTTGTTAAAGACGCAACTGTTGTGACGTTATCCCCTGCTTTAATTTCAACCGGACCACTTTGCTCCACTCGGAAGACACTTGGTACCGTATAGGTCAAGGTGTCGCCATTTTGGAGCGTAGCGTTATCCGCAAATTTATAGGTTGGGATAATGTAGAATTTCCCTTCCCCATATTTACCAGGATTTTGGACGGGGTTGTTATTAATCTTGAAGTCCGTTGTCATGGTATATTGCGCTTCTTGAATTGGCGCTTGTGGATAGTGTTGGGTTGCCTCAGCTTCATCAGTCTTTGCTGAATTTTGGCCATCCGCATTGGGCTTAGCCGCCTGATCCCCCTCTGCTGCCGGCTGGGCAGCTTGCCCACCATTAGCTTCTTGTCCCTCTGTCTCTTTGGCTTCTTGCGTTTGCCCAGTAGTAGGTGTTGCTACACCAGCATTCGCTTCTTGCGCAAAGGTAGATAGCGGGCTAATAAAAACTTGCAGCACTAATAAGAGTGCGATTAGCAAGTTCGCTAGCTTCTGCTTTTTCACTTTGCTTCCCCTCTCTCACGCTACAAAAGCCGGGCCTACCGCTACATATGCCCTGACTTTCTAAACGCTTGATATTGTGTATATTACTATACCAAGACTATTTTATCACACTCAATCACAAAAGAAAAGTTTCATTTCCTCTCTATCTCATAAAATCGAAATGTCATTACAAATCTATAACACCTCCCCCTACCCTAACATAAGAAAAACGCGTGAGAATCGCCTATATCTGGCGAAACTCACACGTTTCCTTCTATTATATATACCCTATTCTGGTCCTAGTGAATCAGGGACCAACTTAGGTATGTATATGTGCATGCTTAGTCATGCGTCTCATCTTCGCGACTAGCTGGTGATTCTGTTCTCTGAGCACTAGATACTGACGAAGCCTGATTGGCAGCCTCCGCTGGCATCACTGGCACTACCGTCTCTTCTCTGGTGTAAACCAACTCGTAAGTCTCCGCTTCTTCATAGACATTAATACCGTCTAGCGTCTCCCCATTCTTGCGTAGGTAGCTATACTTGTAGTTAGCAACCGCCACTGGTTTTGGAATGACGTAACGATTTGGCCATGCACTTAAAGTCGTTGGCTCGTGAATCTCCTGGCCATCCTCTGTGACATGCCGCAAGGTGATAACCGTCTTCTCTTCATAACTTGGAACTCGGTAATGTAATTTTACGACGATTGGTTTATCGCCAACTGTCCCAGATAGCGGATCATCACTGTAGTCGTACACAAGCCAGCTCCATAAATTCTCGTAAGGAGTTACCGTGTATGGCTCACCTTGGGTGACGGTACGTTCCTCTAGATGAACTCGCACTGGGAAGCCTTCGATAGAATCATCGTTATAGTATTCAGTGTACAGCTTCGTTACTCGGCGATAGACAAAGACTATTTCAAAGTCATGATCAGGTACCGTGCCCTGGGCATTTTCTGGAACAGACGTCAGTTCATAATCAGGGTAGGTACCCTGAGTTACCTTCTCATACTCTGTTCCAACCTCAACTTTTTCTGTTCTTGTCTCTGACAACTCTTCACCTGACGTCGTTATATGTTTAACAGTTTTTGTCACTCGATGAATTGGATTGTAGTAGTAATCCATATAAACCGTTTCAGGATCTTCACTGCTGAAGGTGTAGTCTTCATACTTATAATCGTGCTCTACGTTTCGATAATCCTCGTGTTCAAAGTAGTCTCCTTCTACTCTAACAGCTTTTTCATATCTAAATGTGAACTTCTTGCCTTCTAAGGCCACCTTCTCAATAGACAGCATGAGTTCTTTCGTTTCATTATTGAAATGCCGCTGGATAACTCGATGCTTAGGATTAGAGTTATAGACGAAGGTTACAATCGTTTCTTCTGCCTCTAAGAAGCCAGACGGTTGTCCTTGGGTGTGACTGTAGACATAGCCAGGGACTGACTCAGGCACTAAGTAGTAAGGGGTCTCAGCATGCCCTTTCACTGTTTCGCTCCCAATCTCATGCCCCTCTTCGTCGACATAGCGTGCTGTCGCCGTATGGAACTTATCAAAATGATGATAGGTTAGAGTAATGGTTGTATCTTCATTGAATGCAGCAAACAAAGACTGTCCTGTTCTCTTCAGAGCATACTGTTGTTGAGAAAGATCCGCTGGTCGGATGGTAGTCTCTACTCCCATAGGTACTTCAATGTGTTTCTGATATTCAGCAACATATTGGTCAAGGTCTTGCCCTGACTCATCTACATACTTCAAAGTGACGGTTGCAGTGCTTCGTTTATATCTCAAATTGACAACTTTTGGACTGTCCTCAAATTGGCCTTTGAACTCACTTTCATCACTAGCAAGCTCGTATTTTTTGTCGCCCTTGGAGATATAGTGCTTGGAACTTAGATCATAAGTCTCCCCAACTAAGCCGTCGTGTATCTCACTAACTTCGAGCTTTTCGCCAGTCTCGTCTAAGAAGTTAACTCGGATGATACCCGGCAGAATCCGACGACGATAGTAAACCCACACTTCTCCACGTTCATTCCTAGAATTTCTAATTTCAAATACATTAGGTTGCGACCTCAAATTGTCATAACTCACACCATGACCTAAGAAATCATAGAGGTCAGGATAAGGATTCCGAGGTATCAAAGTAGAAATAGGTAAGCCCACTGTCCCCCCAATAGTAAACTGTCTCTCTGTTTGCCGAGGGTCTTCTGGAATATTATTTCCTACTATACCATATAACTCAAGTCCTGGGGCTATTGGTTGATAGTAATAGATAACGTGTTTTTCATAGCCAGCATATTTGCCTGTTACCTCGCCTTGGACACCGACATATTGATAGTTTTCAATATTCTTCTTCTCCGTCACATATTGCGTCCCGACAGTTCCACGTAAAATGACACGCTCAGCCAGATAATTCCCTCTGTTATCTACATAATCCACGATTACCTTACCCGGATCTGGATAAACAGAGCGATAGACATAAGTGACAACCTGTTCTTCTAGTTGATAAGTCCCCGTCGTATTCCCTAGGACAGTGAGGAAAGTAAAGTTATCAAACTGCTTCTGCTCTGTCTGATATGGTGTCCCAAAAGGCTTATAGCTACGAATCGGCGGTGCCAAATCCTCATTAGCCTCATCTACATATCGTACTACTAATATACCCTCATTAATTCGTGAGTCACGTAGTCCTTCATAAATATAAGTAACTACTTGCTCTTGCTCACTATATTGTCCGAATTCTTCACCTTCAACCTTTCGGAATATGTAATTGCGGAATTCTTTTTTACGAGTATAGTAGTTCTTACCGAGCTCGCCTTTCATCACAATTTCTGGGATGATTAGCGTTCCTTGGTCATCCTGATAACGTACCCGCACAATCCCTGGCAACTCCTGGTCAGTACCTTTGCGATAGACATAAGTCACCGTTTGCGTTTCTAGGTTATAGTTACCTGTTTCAGCACCATCGACATGATCGAAGACATAACCTTCGATTTCCTTTTTCTCTGTGCTATAGGCAGTATCTATCTGACCAGAGAGATTAATAGTTGGCCAGAGGCTATGCCCATCCGTATCTTGGTAATTCACCTTAACATAGCCAATGGACTTCCGATAGACATAGGTAATCGTTTGTGCCTCTTCTGTATAGAAGCCTAGCTCTGGCCCATCAACTCGAACGAGTTCATAGTTGTCAAAGCTTCTCGCCTTTTCTTGATAAGGTAGTCCTACATAGTCTGTCAGATACTTCGTCTGTTCAAGTTGTTCACCTGCTTCATCTTCATACTTGACTGTCAAATCTCCTCGAAGTCTTTCATAATAGTAGGTAACCTTCTGAGGCTCTTCGGTTATTTGTCCCTCTGTTTCACCTTCAACTCTAGTAAAACGATGATTTACAAAGTGTTTCTGAGTGGTAGTATAGTAATCACCAACGGCCCCTTTGATTTCTTCAGCTGGTCCTAAATCAACATCAGCCTCGTTGCGGTAATAAACAATTACTTTAGAGGTCACGACTCTTGCAATCCGGCGATAAACAAAGTCCACCCTTCGAGTCTGGCCTGAGATATACTTCCCTTTTTTCTCACCTTCGGTACGAATGAGAATATAGTTTTCAATATCTAATGTATCGAATTCATAGGATGCGCCTGGTCGTCCGTGAGTGTAAACACTTGGATTAATCTCCTTGCCATTTTCATCGACATATCTTGCATAAGCATCCCCCCAGCCACTTTCTTCCTTCTTATATTCTTTAGTTGAGTATAAGAGAATGACGACCTGTGTTCCTTCTTGGTAAGTGACACGAGGAGGATATTCTTCTCGACCTTGATAGAAGTAGTTTTCAAATTTTTTGACCTCGATCGGGGCATCAGTCCCTACATATCCTGTTGTCACGACATCAGGATGTAGGGTTTCACCCTTGACGGTCTTATATCGTACAACGACTTTCCCTCGAGCCTTGGTTCGAGGACTAGCATAGACATAAGTGACGTAGTGTTTTTGGCTAGCATAGGTCCCTTGGATCTCCCCAGACACATAGGATAGACGATAGCCTTCAACTGTCTTCTCTTCAGTTTGGTAGCTATCTCCCAGTACCCCTGCCATATCCACTGGAGGAAGTAAATCATCATTTGTTTCATCAACATAGCGGACATTTACTGCACCATTGTTTGGCGGTAAATTGGCTGGTTGATAGACAAACTTAACGGTCTTGGCTTCCGTTGTGAATGTCCCTTGGCGATCTCCCTCAACTCTCAAGAAGTTATATTCTCTCACTTCTTTCTGAGTAGCTGTGTAGGCAGTGTCTACTTCGCCTTCTAAGGTCTCGGCATCAGCCACAGGCTGATCCGCTTCGTCCACATATAAGACATTGACTGTTCCGCGTGGTTTTGGAATTACTTGGTAGATGTACTTAACTTTTTGGATTTCAGACTTGAAGGTTCCGGTCTCTGAGCCGTCTACGCGTAGGAAGTTATAACCTGTTACTTCCTTCTTCTGCGCCGTGTAGGCTGCGTCCACTTCACCTTCCAAAGTCTCAGGATCTGCTACTTGCGCATCTTGCTCATCCACGTAAGTCACAAGAACTGTACCACGCGGCTTCGGAATGGCTTGATAGATGTACTTAACGTTTTGAACTTCGGACTTGAAGGTACCAGTAGCAGGACCCTCTACTCGTAAGAAGTTGTAACCTGTGATTTCTTTCTTCTCAGCAGCATAAGTTGCATCCACTTCACCCTCTAAAGTGACCGGATCTGCCAATTTT
>ERZ773062.1014-NODE-1014-length-12537-cov-13.306762_pt1 | contig 12537 bp, 15 predicted proteins | sample MGYA00580626_ERZ773062 | MGnify/ENA primary metagenome ERZ773062 (study PRJEB29015, sample SAMEA2738003) | human oral metagenome | biome: human oral; feature: human-associated habitat; material: dental | place: China | collected 2058 ...
TTGTCAGCACGTCCCTGTACACTCTTGAGAGACCAAAAGTAAAAAGTACCGTCTAACATTGTACCACGTTTTTTCTATTTTTGTCAATATATTTCTTCTTATTTTTTGACTTCTTTGCTCTAAAATCTCTTTGAAAACGGTCACCTACCAGATAGACTCTTCAACCGACCACATAGACAGACCTTCTTGTATTTGTCGACAAAATGGTGTTTAATAGATTTGTAAGCAAGAGATCTCTATTACAACTTTATAAAGGAGAAATTATGAAACTCAGACTTGATATTGATCAACAATACACCGAAGAGCAAATCATCATAGAAGCACCTGCCTTGTCTTCAAAAATTCAAAAGGTTCAGGACTTTGTACAATCCCTGGATCAAAAAGAAACCATCAAAGGAAAATTTCAAGACCAGGTCTACTTGATTCAGATTAGCAAGATTCAGCGTGTATACATTGAAAATCGTAAGGTTCTGGCCGAAACGGATAGCCAAACCTATGCACTTGACATTCGTCTTTACCAAGCAATTGAAATTTTACCTGCTTCCTTTATCCAAATTTCCCAATCGGAAATTGTCAACATTGATGCAATTAGTCATCTAAAACTAACCTCTAACGGCTTGATTGAAATCTATTTAAAAAACGAAAGTTTCACCTACTCATCTCGCCGTTACCTCAAAACTATTAAGGAGAAATTAGAACTATGAAAAAACAAGTATTTCACGATGCCACAACTGGTATCCTCATCGGCCTCATCCTATCTATTATCTTTTCTTTTATCCACTCACCAAGTAACTACGCACCTCTCAGCCCCAACTCTTTAATTGGGCAATTCACGACCCAACATCAGGTGCATGGATCACTCGTCTTACTTTACTGTCTGCTTATCTGGTCAGCTATTGGAGTCCTCTTTAGTTTTGGTAGTCGTCTATTCGCTCAAGATTGGAGCCTTCTTCGTGCAACTGTCACTCACTTCTTCCTTATGTTGCTAGGTTTTGTACCTTTAGCAATCCTAGCAGGCTGGTTCCCTCTTCACTGGACTTTCGTCCTTCAGCTCATCCCAGAGTTTGCAATCGTCTACCTTATCATTTGGACGATTCTCTACAAAAGAGAATCAAAGAAGGTTGCCCATATCAACCAATTATTGGCTCAGAAAAAATAAGACCTAAAAACCCACTCCGTTTTGTGAGTGGGTTTTTGACTTATAATTTTTGCTTCCATTCTAACAAGAGATTCATGGCTTGCATCGGTGTCATATTGTACACATCTACTTGGGCCAACTCTGCTAGGATAGGATTTTCTTCTTTTTCATCAAAGAGAGACATTTGCTCATTGACAACATTCCTTTGATTGATAGAAATTGGATTTTCCTGACCTTGGCTCTCTAGTTGAGTTAGAATCGCATCCGCTCTTTTTAGCAAATCTGCTGGCAATCCTGCAATCTTAGCAACGTGAATACCGTACGATTTATCAGCTGGACCTGGTTCAATCTTATGAAGGAAGGTAACCTGACCATTTTGCTCAAGTGTAGCCACGTGTACATTTACTAGATGTTCAAGACTAGCTTCCAGACTGGTTAATTCATGGTAGTGCGTGGCAAAGAGAGTCTTGGCGCCAATATGCTCATGGATATACTCGATAATAGACTGGGCTAGAGCCATACCATCATAAGTTGCGGTTCCTCGACCAAGCTCATCAAAAAGAATCAAGGAATCCTTTGTCGCATGACTAATGGCATTATTAGCTTCCATCATCTCTACCATAAAGGTAGATTGGCCTGAAACCAAGTCATCTGCCGCACCGATACGGGTAAAAATTGCATCAAAAACTGGCAGTCGAGCACTTTCTGCAGGGACATAAGAACCCATCTGAGCCATAACCACTGTAATGGCTAGTTGACGCATGTAGGTTGACTTCCCGCTCATGTTCGGACCTGTAATTAGTTGAATGCTAGTATCTTCATCCATCTGGATACTGTTGGGAATATAGGTCTGAGCTCCCATGACCTTTTCAACAACTGCGTGACGACCATTTTGGATATCAATCCGCGACTCTTGCCCAAACTCTGGTCGAATCAGGTGTTGTTTTTCTGCAACTACTGCCAAGCCTTGCAAGACATCGACAGTAGCGATTCCTTGAGCCAGAGCCTGTAGACGTTGGATATACTTGCCAACCTCCTCACGAATACGCATAAAGATTTCGTACTCTAGGTTTGCTGATTTCTCACGCGCCTCTAACATTTCTCCCTCGATACGCGCCAATTCCTCTGTCCCAAATCGCTCAGAGTTTTTCAGCGTAGCCTTGCGGAAAAAGTGGGCTGGTACGTTACCTAACTGCGAATTGGTTACATGGAAATAGTAGCCGTCTTTTTTATTGTAGTCAATCTTGAGAGTATTGATTCCAGAGTTTTCTCTTTCCTTGGCTTCAATCTCAGCAATCCAGCTGGTCCCTTCTCTCAGCACACGACGGTATTTATCCAAGGTCTCATCAAAGCCCGTTCGGATAATACCACCTTCGGTAATCACGTGGGGGGCCTCTGGGGCAATGGCTGCACTAATGAGATTTTCCAACTCTGGGATAGCATCTAGTTGTTCAATCAGATAAGCTAGAGCTGGTTGCTCCATTCCTTCTAAAATGGCGCGAATTCGTGGAACACTTCCCAAGGTAGTCGCTAATTGCAAGAGATCTTTAGGATTACTTTTCCCAAAAGATACTCGGCTAGCCAGACGTTCGATATCGTAGACTCCCTTAAGGCTTTCCGTTAAGTCACTGCGCTCAAAGAAATAATCCAGAAAGACTTGCACAACCTCCTGACGTTCTATGATACGATCTAAATCAATTAAGGGGCGTTGAATCCAGGAACGTAAGAGACGCATACCCATTGCAGTTTTAGTCTCATCTAGCAACCAGAACAGGCTCCCTTGTTTCTTACCTGAGCGAGCATTTTCAACCAAATCAAGACTAGCCTTGGTCGCAAAATCCATCTGCAAGAAATCTTTGATTTCATAACGAATAACAGGTTTTAAGTGATTCAACTCTCTCATCTGCGTCCGATGGACATACTGAAGAAGTTTCCCACTAGCTGCTCCTTCAACAGTTGCCAATCTTGAATCCAACAGATGAACATCTTCATATGTTTCTTGTTCATAGGAAAGCACTAGATTCATTTGACGACTGAGAATCTGTTCTTCCGCTTCAGACAAGTCGTAACCAATCACCACTTCTCTGGCCTTTAGGTTACGGATTTCACCACAGACTAGAGAGAAATCTGATAATCCCGTTACATAGAAATCACCTGTCACCAGGTCCATATAGGCTAGTCCATACTGGGAACCTTCACGATCAATAGCCACTAAAAAGTTATTGTGACTATCTGGCTTACTACTATCAACCACTGTTCCTGGTGTAATGACCTGAACAACCTCGCGCTTAACGACACCAACAGCTTGCTTAGGGTCTTCCATCTGTTCAGCGATGGCAACCTTGTAGCCACGTTCAACTAGAACATCAATATACTGTTGGGCAGAATGATAAGGAACTCCAGCCATGGGAATCGGATTTTCAGCATTTTTATTGCGACTGGTTAGTGAGATTTCTAGTATCTGTGCAGCATTGACTGCATCTTCATAAAACAACTCATAAAAATCACCCATACGAAAAAGCAAAAAAGCATCTGGATATTGTTTTTTGATATCCACATACTGTTGCATACCAGGTGATAATTTTTCAGTAGTCATTTACTCTCTCCTTGTAAAAACAGTCCTGAGAGAAGCTCTCAAGACCTTATCTATCTTCCATTAACTCTAGCAAACGTTCTTCCATGACTTTAGCTGCATGTTGATCTTTACAGATAACCAATAAGGTATTCGCTCCGGCAACAGTACCTAAGATCCACCCATCTTTATTTGAATCTACTACATTGGCTAAAACGGATGCTTCTCCAAGTTTAGTGTGGAGAACCAAGGTGAATTCGGCTCTTGCAACACCCTCTAAGTGATGTGAAAGGAATTCGACCAGATCAATCTTCTCTGTCTCATTTGCTAGCACATAGTAAACAACATCGTTTTTCTTAACTTTGGTTAAGCCAAGCTCTCGCAAATCACGGGATAATGTCGTTTGTGTCACAAAGACATCACAGGCTTCCAATCGATCTTGTATTTCCTTTTGAGTTCCTAATTTTTCTTCTGTAATCATTCGCTTGATGAGCTGATGACGTTCTCTTTTTCTCATAAGATCCTTTCGATTGCATATTTATTACATTTTACATTTTTTTAGTAAGAACATTATATCAAAAAAACTGGATATTTCAAAAAATATCTCTTCTTTCAAAAAAAATGTAGTAAATTGTGATAAAATAGTAGAAAAGCCCTAAAGGAGCCTTAAATGAATACAAAAGAATTGATTGCTAGCGAGTTGGCTAGTGTCATTGATAGCCTGGACCAAGAGGCTATTTTAAATTTACTAGAAACACCTAAAAACTCAGACATGGGAGATATCGCCTTCCCTGCCTTCTCATTGGCGAAGGTTGAACGTAAAGCTCCTCAAATGATTGCTACTGATATCGCTGAAAAGATCAATAGTCAAGCCTTTGAAAAGGTTGTAGCAACAGGTCCTTACGTCAACTTCTTCCTTGATAAGGCTGCAATTTCTGGTCAAGTTCTACAAAACGTTATCACTGAAAAAGAGCACTACGCTGACCAAGAGATTGGCAATCAAGAAAATGTTGTCATTGACATGTCTAGCCCTAATATCGCTAAACCATTTTCAATCGGTCACCTTCGTTCAACAGTTATCGGAGATAGCTTGTCACATATCTTCCAAAAAATCGGCTATAAAACTGTCAAGGTCAACCATTTGGGAGACTGGGGCAAACAGTTTGGAATGTTGATTGTTGCCTACAAAAAATGGGGTAACGAAGAAGCTGTTAAGGCTCATCCAATCGATGAACTTCTCAAACTCTATGTCCGCATCAATGCTGAAGCTGAGAACGATCCAAGCTTGGATGAAGAAGCACGCGAATGGTTCCGCAAGCTTGAAAACGGCGATGAGGAAGCTCTCGCTCTTTGGCAATGGTTCCGCGATGAAAGCTTGGTAGAATTTAACCGTCTCTACAATGAGCTACAAGTTGAATTCGACAGCTATAACGGAGAAGCTTTCTACAATGATAAAATGGATGCAGTTGTAGACATCCTTTCTGAAAAAGGATTATTAGTCGAATCAGAAGGAGCCCAAGTTGTTAATCTTGAAAAATATGGAATTGAACACCCAGCTCTTATCAAGAAATCTGACGGCGCAACTCTATACATCACACGTGACTTGGCTGCGGCCCTCTACCGTAAAAATGAGTACCAATTTGCTAAATCTATCTATGTCGTTGGTCAAGAACAATCTGCTCACTTCAAACAACTCAAGGCTGTCTTGCAAGAAATGGGTTACGATTGGAGCCAAGATATTGTCCATGTTCCGTTTGGCTTGGTTACAAAAGAAGGGAAAAAACTCTCTACTCGTAAAGGGAATGTTATCTTGCTAGAACCAACTGTTGCAGAAGCCATCAGCCGTGCTAAAGCGCAGATCGAAGCCAAAAATCCAAAACTTGAAAACAAAGACCAGGTCGCTCATGCTGTTGGAGTTGGGGCCATTAAATTCTATGACCTTAAAACTGACCGTACAAATGGATACGACTTCGACCTTGAAGCTATGGTATCCTTTGAAGGTGAGACTGGTCCTTATGTTCAATACGCCTATGCTCGTATCCAATCAATCTTGCGTAAAGCCGATTTCAAACCTGAAGCAGGTGCCAACTATAGCTTGAACGATGCTGAAAGCTGGGAAATCATTAAGCTAATCCAAGACTTCCCACGTATTATTAAACGTGCAGCTGATAATTACGAACCTTCTATCATCGCTAAATTTGCAATCAGCTTAGCTCAAGCCTTTAACAAATACTATGCCCACACTCGCATCTTAGATGAAAGTCCAGAACGTGACAGTCGTCTAGCCCTTAGCTATGCAACAGCAGTTGTCCTCAAAGAAGCACTTCGTCTGTTGGGTGTAGAGGCGCCAGAGAAGATGTAACTCGCCAAAGTTACTTGATTGCAAAGCAATCTAAGTAACTAACGCCAAATCCTATTCGGACTTTGGCTAGGCGCCTCACTAGTCTTTCGATAGAAATATTATCGATTTCTACCGAAAGACGTCGTAATCTTCAAGTTACTGTAACTAAAATTCCTAATTGTTAGACGCTAGGCGCTTACAGTACTATCACTCGAAAGGCGAAGGATATTCGTTTTTCTCGAACCACTTACTTCTTTATCACCTAGGGAGAATTTTTATGAGCCAATACGCTTATATCTTAGTTGTTATTAGTCTTCTTTTTCTCTTTCTTGTCAACAAATATGAAAAAGAGAAACTTCAAAGACTGCTTCAGGACCAACTATTGAAAGATCAAGATTTTCGTGCAACTATCAAAGAAAAAATCCAAACGATAGAAAATATCAATGATGTCATTGACTACATCAACAAAGGCTACCGTTTAGGGATTCCCATTTCAAAAGAAATCGTTGACGAAATTCGCAACTAACAAAAAGACTCGAGATGACATTTCTCGAGTCTTTTTGTTTATTTCTGACAGCTAAGATTCCTACCAGGATAACATGGTTCCAACTGGTGCTACATTTTCATCAAAAATTTTCTCAGAGAACAGTAGCAGAGCAATCGCTAATAGTAGCAAAGCACTGCATAGCATAATATCCTTGAAGCTTGGTTTGCGTTTTATATACTTTAAAAATGATCTCTGTAATTTACTCATTTGAACTGTTCTCTTTTGAAATAATTCTATGATCCAGGGAATAAAAATCTAGCCCAGCAACTCTATCCTCTTACAAGGATTCAAGCTCATAAAGTTCAGCAATAATACCTGCAACCTTTTTGATATCTCCTAGCATTCCGCGCATTTCAAAGTCAGCTAGGACTGGAAAACCAAAGCGCTGGCTGTATTGCTTGGCGGTCAAACAGTATTGGTTATTGAAATTACGGTTACCCGATCCTACGACACCAAAACACTTGCTAGCATTATCACCATATGCGATAAAGTCTCCTACTGGAGTGGTTAAGATTTCCACATCTCCATTGTCAACCCCATTGCCACCTTCTAGGTAAGTCGGTAGAAAAGCCACATATGGGTTGGTCATTTCAAAGAAGTCTTCTCCATCCTTGACCAAGTCTTTAATATGAATTTTTTCCACATCAATATTCGCATATTGCTCTAACAAATAAGTTTTCAAACGTGTTACGAAACTCTCTGTGTTGCCGCTTAGACTGATATAAACTAAGGAAATTTTTTTCATCTTTTCCTCCCTCTTTCTCGAATCCAAAAAAATAACTACCAAGATTGTATCTTGATAGTTATCCTTTGTCAACTCTTAGGCGAGTTCTTCTTCTTGAGATTCTGTTAATTCTTTTTGTTGCTGCCATATTTTATAGAAGACGATTGCTAGAAAGATAACATTGAGTACAATCCCAAAAATAGTAGAACCTTTAGCACCTAGTTCAGCCCCCATACGAACATTAGGGTCTGTAAAAAGTGAAAGTGCATCTTGGACTCCTACAAAGTTGTAGATAGAACCAAGGATAGCTAGAAAGACATAGCCGATATAGGTATAATTGGCCAACTGAATATTTTTACGTACGAGGAAAATCAAAGCGACAACAACTAGAATAGCTGATAAGATAACTAAGATAATATTGATAATTGAATGACTATGTTCAGCTGCTTTAATCGTGTAGGCAATCAATTCCTTAGCATAAGTAGCATCTACACCTGATGTCTCAATATTACCCATACTTTCTGCAGTAGGTACTGGAGAGATGATCCCAAATAGTGACATTGCTGAGAGTAAGGCTGAAAAAATCAGTAATACCCATAGATAGATTGGTTTCTTTTTCATAAAAGTAACCTCCTCATATTTTTGAATTTATTATAGCATATTTTAACAAGTAAAACAAATCCTACAAGTTTACTTCCACCTGCTTACGGTAGGCCTTAGGAGACTTCCCACATAGTTTTCGAAAGACCTTATAGAAATAGCCTACATTACTGTAACCAACCGTATAGCAAATATCCTCAATACTATCATTGGTTGATAACAAGAGTTGCTGAGCTGCCTTGATGCGTTGCTTATTGAGAAGCTCAGCAAAGGTTGAATTGGTTTCCTTCTTGATTAACTGACCTAAGTACACAGGATTGATAAAGAGATCCTTGCTGATATCCTTGAGAGAAAGTTCTTTTTTATAGTCTCTCCCAATAACTTCAAGTACACTGACGACATTTTCATTCATACGATATTGACCAAAGAAGGAAGTCAAGGTTTCCTTGGTATAAGCCACTAAATCTTCAAAGTTTGTAATGGCATGAATTCTTTTGACAATATCTGTCATATCATCTGCTTTCAGATGCTCAAAGAGGTGGAAGACATCCATCACAAACTGAGTAAAGAGTTGCTTGGTAATGGATACCCTCGGTGTGTTTTCCAACACAATCTTCTCAAGCAAATTCAACTCTTCGATAATCTGCTGAAGATTTCCTTGGATAATAACTCGATAAATGGGTTCATAATAAGAAAAGAGACTTTCAGATTGATCTAGATTGACCGATCCATAAAAGAGAGTTTTTTCAACATCACGTTTCCACTTTTCAAAGTTGATTTGATAAGGAGCCTTAAAAGGCATGACTAGCAAACCCTCAAATTCCTGATCGGCAAGGACAATCTGCCAGTCCTGACCGAGAACATAGTAGGGAATGACAAAATCCCCTTGTTTCTCTTGGGAGAGTCCAATCCACCAGTTTTCTTTTTGAGACAGGTGTGCTTTAAATGCTTCGTCGTCTAACTTTTGACTTAACATTTCTGGCTCATGCACTTTCTCACGAAGTTGACCAAGGATTTTCTCAAGTAAATGCTCCAGTTCAACCTTATCAACTGGTTTGACAAGATAATCTACAACATTGAGGTTCATGGCTTTCTTGACATATTCAAATTCTTGATAGCCGGAAAGAAGAATATAGTAAGTCTCTGGCAAGAGTTCCTTCATTTCCCCAATCATTTCAAGTCCTGTCTTGCCAGGCATGTTGACATCAGAAATGACGATGTCTACAGGATGTTCTCGAACATAGTCCAAAGCGTCATCAGCATGATTGGCTGTTGCAACGACTTCCATATCCCATTTTTCAAAAGGGATCAAACGCTTAAGTCCTTCTGTAATCATGTACTCATCGTCAACTAATAGTACTTTATACATGTTTATCCTTTCTCTTCATCCTGAATGGTGATTCTATATTGAACACCTTTTTGTTCAGCTGATTCTACATCGATGTTATAGCGATCTCCAAAGTAGAGCACAAAGCGTTCGTGGATATTAACAATCCCAATAGACTGTTGTTGCCCCTTATAATCTGCTGTGTGTTCAAAGGCTCTTTGAGCCAGTTTAGCTTGAATTTCTGCTAGTTTTTCAGCAGACATCCCACGACCATTATCGGTTACTAAGATTTCGACATAGCCATCTTTTTTCAAAGCCTTGATACTGATAACATTATCTGTTCTTCTGTGATCAACTCCATGAGCAAAATAATTTTCCACTAACGGTTGGAGGGTGAACTTTGGAATACGCATTTCTTCCAATTCAGGGTCAATCTTAAATCCATAGGCAATGGATTTTGGATAGCGAACCATACAGAGATAACTGTACTTCCGACAAAACTCCACTTCTTGTTTGAGGGTCGTTTCTCGCTCGTCAGAGATATTATTGCGCAGGAGACTACTGAACTCATAGATGATATCTGCTAGTTCATTTTGATTTTCCATCACCGCGTACATCCGCAAAAATTCCAGAGTATTGTACATGAAATGCGGATTAATTTGAGCTTGTAAGGCTCGCATGTTGGCATCTTTTTGATTGAGTTCCAGTTGATAAATATCGTGAATATTACTTTCTAGTCGATCCAACATATCATTTGTCGACTCAGCAATTAGTAGCAATTCCTGGTCCTTTTTATCTGTGTCGATTCTCTTGGTCTGCTCTCCCTTAGTAATGGCTTGGATAGAGTCCACCAAGTCCACAACCTGACTTTGATAGTCAGAAAAAGTCCTTCTTAAGGTCATATATAAAATGATGATAAAGAGGGCGCTCAAACCTAAAATAAGTGCCGAACTCGCTAAAGTCCCACTCCAAACATAATCCTTTGGTACAGCTACTCGAACTTGATAACCATGGGCAGTTGTTCCTACCAACCAAGACTCATTCGTCCCCTTCGTTCCAATATAGAACATATCTGTTTCATATGGTGCAATGACCGTTACAGCAACAGGAATTGTTCCCCTGGTATTGTCAATCGCCTTATAGAGGACTTCTGGTTCTACGGAAATATAAATGACCCCTAGAGCTTGGTCCGAGATGGGATCAGACACTGGAACAGCAAAACTATTAGCATCTGGTTTGAAGTTCTCAGCTGGAATTTTCTGTCCACCTCTGTTTCCTCTTTTGGAAACAAATACATCCGTTGAATCCTGTAGAACAATCGAAATACCTGTTACAAAATCGTTTCGCACGTATATATCGTCGATATTTTCATAAATAGAAACGGAAATATAGGGTGATGCCTTGCGCTCTAACTGCCAGTAAAAATAATCCGGCGTGCTGAGGCTAAAATACTTGTAAATTCCTTCAATGCGGGCTTGATTCTCGACCAATCCCTGAGCTAGGCGGGTTGACTCCCGATAGTAGTATTCAACCTCATCAACTGTTCGAGCGAGAACACGCTGACCGACACGATTGGCTTCCCTTTCACGCATATCCCAGTCTGCATAAGAAATCAAGAGAGCAAAGCAGGAAATGATGATAATCATCACCAGACTATAGATTCTTAGGAGTGAGTGGAGGCGGAATTGTTTGGTCTTATTTGGTTGCCAATTTTTCATGAATACTTTCATAAACAGGCTCCAATAAATCACTAATAAAGAAGTGCCACATCCCAATACCTACAAAAGCGATGAGGGCTGGCATATAGAAGCCAATAATGGCTAACAAGACGCTACCAAGGAGAACCTTTGCCACTGCTGACAAACTCATAAAAATTCCGACAAAGGCAAGCTTTAAGGTGTTTTTATAGGACAATTCAAAGTAAACCTGTAACTTTAAAGATACCGTATAGGCCAAAAATACCAAGGCTACTAAAAAGATATTTAGAAATGTTGCTGCCAAGTGGATAATGGTCTGGTTTGGCAACTGAATCATCAGATACAAGCCATAAATCAAGATGAAGTCAATCCCTATAAAGGTGTAGAAACTGAGATTACTTTTGACAAAATTGCTCTTAAATAAAGCCCATGCTTCCTTGAAACGATAAGCACGGTAAGAATAGCCATTTTCAGCAAATAAACTCATGAGAGTTGCACTAGCGGGTGCTATACCGAAGACCACTCCTCCTGCTAGTGTCAATAACCAAAAATAAGCAGTCGCAATCATCCCCAAAAAGAAACGATGAAAGACTAGCTCAATGAAATTTCCCACGGTTTTCCTCCAAAAATTTAATCTAGTTTTATTATAACATATTTCAAGCGCTCTCAAAAACAGGAGTAGTAAAAATAAATACATTTATTGGTTTAATAATGATGTTAGTAGTATAATTAAGATAGATAGAAATACCGATTAATAACAAAAGGGATTTATAGAGAAGATAAACATCTTTGCAGATTAACTAATGACTATTTAAATCAATTATTGGATTTACAAAATAACAAAAGGAGTACTAGCCATGACTATTTCTATTTTAAGAATTACTTTGCTTTGTGTTGCGATTGGATTGACTCTTTTCTCTGATAAATTGTTCAAACAACAACATGTAAAAATCGCAAAAATAATTTGCGCTATAATCTTTTTAGTCGCTTCATTATCACTTCTGTTCTAAGTTATTTTAGGAGCTGGATTAACAAAATAACGAAAGGAGTATGAATCATGAGTATTTTTACTTTAAGAGCTACGTTGGTGTGTATTGCTCTTGTATTGAATCTTTTCTCTGATAAATTGTTCAAACAACATGCAAAAAGCGGGAGAATAATTTGTGATATAATCTTATTAGTCGCTTACTTATTAACATATCTGTTCTAAGTTATTTTAAGAATACAGGAATTTGTTTGTCCTGTATTCTTTTTTTCTCTATAAAACGTGCATTGATAAAAACGAATAACAAAAACACCCCCAGTTAGGGAGTGTTTTCAAGAAAAATAGCAAGATTACCTAAATTTTATTATTTAGCGTCGTCTTTTTTAAAGATGTTTTTAACACCTTCAACAGCGCCTTCAATAGCGTCTTTTGCATCTTCAGCGACTTCTTTCACTTTAGAAGCAACTTTTTCAGCAGCTCCTTCGCTTTCAAGTTCTTTGTCGCCGATCAATTTGCCAACGCCTTCTTTAACAGATCCTGCTGCTTGGTTGAATTTTTCTTCTGTAGACATAAGTATGTCCTCCTTTTATTTTTTTCTAAATTAGT
>ERZ773062.1015-NODE-1015-length-12533-cov-89.390287_pt1 | contig 12533 bp, 10 predicted proteins | sample MGYA00580626_ERZ773062 | MGnify/ENA primary metagenome ERZ773062 (study PRJEB29015, sample SAMEA2738003) | human oral metagenome | biome: human oral; feature: human-associated habitat; material: dental | place: China | collected 2058 ...
TCAGTTATAATGGCTTTATTGGCTGTACGAGAAAATGCAAAGGCAACCGCCTGAATAATATTGGCGAAAATCAGAGCAGCAATCATCAAGCTATCATTTCTGATGAAAGAAATAGCTAAACAAAGAATGCCGCAAATCAAGTCCGTCGTCATCAAAATTTTGCGACGCGAAAAGCGGTCTGAAATCACTCCTCCAAAGGGATTGACCAGAATCGATGTGACGAGTTCAGAAATCTGATAAATCCCAAGAACAGTCTGTCCTATCGTTCCCATTGATGCCAGCCAAACACTGTTTCCATAATCATAGAGCATATTTCCTATCTTATTAATAGCACCACGACTAATCAACTGGATTGCATGTCGATTCATATAAAAAGCTCCTCTCAAATTTTGAAACTATTGTATCAAAACTGAAAGGAGTCCCTTCGATTTTCCCTTATTTGGGAAATTTAAGGATTTACAAATTTTTCATAATGTTCCTGATAATAGGCCACTTGCTCTGGAAGTCCTAGTACTTCAAAAATATGCATGGCTTCCTGCATCTGGCTACAACCTTCTTCTTTCAAGTCTCTCTGATAGAGGGCAAAACCCTTGAGATAATGGAAGATATTGCGCTCATAAAGCTTGATACCATTTCCAATCAGCTTCTCCACATAGCCCTTAAAATAGTCTGCGTCCATAAAGGACTGGTTTTCCAAACAATGCTGGTAACAGTTAAGAGCTAAAATCAAAACAAGTTTTCGATGCCGACCAATTTCTTTGTAGTAGTCTTCTCGCTCCATGACTTCTCTGCCAATCCGAGCCACATAGTCCACATTGTAGAAAGTATAGAGGTTACCGAAAAGAATCAACTCATACATGGTCCATTCTTCTGTTTGAAAAAGATAATCTGCTACCTTTTCCAAATCACTTTGCTTCATCGTGTAACTAGCATCTCTTTGACAAATCAGACCTTGTAGCAGAATCCAATTCAGCTCAAAATAGAGGGGATTGGTCGAACTCTTCGCTTTCTCAAGCTGTTCCTTTTGAAGCTGTTGAAAACCTGCAATATCATTTGAGTAGTAAAGCGGAATAATCTTCGCCATCAAGGCAACATGTTCATGATTTTGAAAATCCCTAGCCTTGTCCATGAAATTTTCAATAGTCACATGAATATTGTCCAAAATCTCAAAGAAACGGGAAACTGCTAGATCAGACTCCCCAAGCTCGAAGCGAGATAATTGAGATGTTGAACATGATTCACCTGCCGCCTCTTTCAAGGAGTACTTCCCACTTGTTCGAAATTCACGAAATACCTTTCCAAGATGTTCCATCTTTACATCTGCTCCGATAATTCTTCCCACTCAAGCATAGCCTCTTCCTGACGATGGCTGATTTTGTCCAATTCAGTCTGCAATTCCATGAGCTTTTCAGCATCGTTGGTTTCCAACATTTGTTCAGAGATGGCTTGACCTTGGTTTTCTAACGTTTCGATTTCAGCCTCTAAACTCTCGATTTGTCGAATGAGCTTACGGGCTTCTTTTTGACATTCTTTCTGGGCTTGGTAGTCATTAACTGAACTTGCTTCTTTTGCTTGATTGCTAGTTGAAACTTCTTCTGTCTGGCTGACTTCCATTTCAGCCTTTTTATCAACATAGTAGTTATAATCTCCCAAGTAAAGAGTCGAACCATTCTCAGACAATTCCAAGACATGAGTGGCTACACGATTAATAAAGTAACGGTCGTGACTGACAAACAGAAGGGTTCCGTCAAAATCAATCAGGGCATTTTCCAAAACTTCCTTGCTATCAATGTCCAAGTGATTGGTCGGCTCGTCAAGAATCAGGAAGTTATTGTTTTCCATTGAAAGTTTTGCAAGAAGCAAACGAGCTTTCTCGCCACCAGACAGCATTCCAACTGATTTTTTAACATCATCCCCTGAGAAGAGGAAGGCACCTAGGCGGTTACGGATTTCAACTTCTGGTGTCAGTTTAAAATCATTCCAAAGTTCATCGAGTACAGTATTACTTGCTGTTAGCTTACTTTGAGTCTGATCGTAGTAACCAACCTCAACATTGGCCCCAAAGCGTTTTTCTCCTTTGATAAAAGGAATCTGCTCCACAATAGACTTGATAAAGGTTGATTTCCCAATACCATTTGGTCCGACAATCGCAACAGCATTCATCTTACGAAGGTCTAGGTTGATAGGTTCTGACAATATTTCCCCATCATAGCCAATAGCTGCATTTTCAACAGTCAAGACGATATTACCAGATGTTTTTTCAGACTGGAAGGTCATATTGGCTGATTTCTTACCAGCTTCAGGTTTGTCCAAACGCTCCATTTTTTCTAGTTGTTTACGGCGAGATTGAGCACGTTTGGTTGTTGAAGCTCGTACTAGATTGCGATTGACAAAGTCTTCTAGAGCAGCGATTTCTTTCTGCTGTTTTTCATAGTTCTTAGCTTCCGTTGCTAGCTTTTGCTCTTTTTGTTCAACGAAACGAGAGTAATTGCCTACATAACGATCCAAGGAATGCTTAGTCAAATCGAGTGTAACCGTCGCAACCTTATCCAAAAAATAACGGTCGTGGCTAACAATAATGAGTGCACCGCTATAGTTCACCAAGTAATTCTCTAGCCAGGCTATGGTTTCAATATCCAAGTGGTTGGTTGGCTCGTCCAAAACCAAGAGATTAGGCTTTTCAAGGAGCATTTTTGCTAGAGCCAGACGAGTATTTTGACCACCAGAAAGCTCAGCAATTTTCATCTGCCACATAGATTCATCAAACTTAAAACCATTTAAGATAGCACGGATATCAGCTTCATAGGTAAAGCCGCCTGCTTGACGGAAATTCTCTGACAAACGGTCATAATCCGCCATCAGTTTATCCAAATCCTCACCAGACTTTTCACCCATCTCCAACTCCATCTGACGAAGTTGCTTCTCAGTCCGACGTAGATCATCAAAAACATGGAGCATTTCATCGTAGATGGTATTTTCAGACTCAAAACGGCTATCTTGGGCTAGATAAGACAGAGAAATGTCTTTTTTCTTATTGATTTCCCCACTAGTTGGCTCCTCTTCTCCAACCAAAATCTTCAAAAGAGTAGACTTACCCGCTCCATTTCTCCCAACGAGGGCAATCCGATCTCGTTCATCTACTTGCAGATTGATATTATCAAAAAGAACCTCTCCTGCAAATGAACGTTCAATTTTATTAGCTTGTAAAATAATCATATAGGTAGTATAGCATGTTTCCCTAAGGGGTTCAAGACTATAGAATCCATTTCATTTCAAGCTTTTTCAGAAAGTTATGCTAACGTTTTACTAAAATGATAAATCGTGATATAATGAAAGCGATTAAAAGAATTTACAAAAAAAGGAGATCCTCTATGACTTACAAAGAAAATTATCAAAAATGGTTAGATTTTGCTGAACTTCCAGACTACCTTCGTCAGGATTTGGAAAACATGGATGAAAAAACAAAGGAAGATGCCTTTTATACCAATCTTGAATTTGGTACTGCTGGTATGCGTGGTTTGATCGGTGCTGGTACAAACCGTATCAATATCTATGTTGTTCGTCAAGCTACCGAAGGTTTGGCTCGTTTGATTGAATCAAAAGGTGGAAACGAAAAAGAACGTGGTGTAGCAATTGCCTACGATAGCCGTCACTTCTCACCTGAGTTTGCCTTTGAATCTGCGGCAGTTCTTGCTAAACACGGTATCAAATCTTATGTATTTGAAAGCCTTCGTCCAACTCCAGAATTATCATTTGCTGTTCGTCACCTTAACTGTTTTGCAGGTATCATGATTACTGCCAGCCACAACCCCGCACCATTTAACGGTTATAAGGTTTACGGTGAAGATGGTGGACAAATGCCTCCACACGACGCGGATGCTTTGACAACTTACATCCGTGCAATCGAAAATCCATTTGCTGTGGAAGTTGCCGATGTAGAAGCGGAAAAAGCTTCTGGCTTGATTGAAGTTATCGGCGAAGCTGTCGATGTTGAATACCTCAAAGAAGTCAAAGATGTAAACATCAACCCAGCCTTGATCGAAGAATTTGGTAAAGACATGAAGATTGTCTACACACCACTTCATGGTACTGGTGAAATGTTGGCTCGTCGTGCTCTTGCTCAAGCAGGATTTGACTCTGTTCAAGTTGTTGAAGCGCAAGCAACTCCAGACCCAGACTTCTCAACTGTAAAATCTCCAAACCCAGAAAGCCAAGCAGCTTTTGCACTTGCTGAAGAACTTGGTCGTCAAGTAGGTGCAGATGTACTTGTCGCAACTGACCCTGATGCTGACCGTGTTGGTGTGGAAGTCCTTCAAAAAGATGGTAGCTACCTCAACCTTTCAGGTAACCAAATTGGTGCTATCATGGCCAAATATATCTTGGAAGCTCACAAAAATGCTGGAACTCTTCCAGCTAATGCAGCCCTTTGTAAATCTATCGTATCGACTGACTTGGTAACGAAAATTGCTGAAAGCTACGGCGCAACCATGTTCAACGTCTTGACAGGTTTCAAATTTATCGCAGAAAAGATTCAAGAATTCGAAGAAAAGCACAATCACACTTACATGATGGGATTTGAAGAGAGCTTCGGTTACTTGATCAAACCATTCGTACGTGATAAAGACGCTATCCAAGCCGTTCTTGTCGTTGCTGAGCTGGCTGCCTACTATCGTTCACGTGGTTTGACATTGGCTGACGGTATCGAAGAAATTTACAAAGAGTATGGCTACTATGCTGAAAAGACTATCTCTGTAACTCTCTCAGGTGTCGATGGAGCTGAGCAAATCAAGGCTATCATGGCTAAGTTCCGTAACAATGCTCCAAAAGAATGGAACGCAACAGCTATCACTGTTGTAGAAGACTTCAAAGCACAAACTTCTACTACTGCTGATGGTATTGTAACTGCCTTAACAACTCCTCCAAGTGATGTTTTGAAATACACTCTTGCGGATGGTTCTTGGATCGCTGTTCGCCCTTCAGGTACAGAACCAAAAATCAAGTTCTACATTGCCGTTGTGGGTCAAAGCAACGAAGATTCACAAGCTAAGATTGCCAACATCGAAGCAGAAATCAATGCCTTTGTAAAATAAGCAAGATGAAAGATGAGATAAAACGATCTCATCTTTTTTTCGTATCAAATCCGAGCAATTTTAGAAACTTTGTGGCATACTAGTTTTATCAAAAAAAGAGAGGTATTCTTATGAATCAGTTTTTAGAAGATATTAAAGACCTTGAAGTGACTACTGTTGCCCGTGCCCAAGAAGCACTCAATAATAAAGAAACAGCAACCTTCTTTATCGGTCGCAAAACTTGTCCTTACTGTCGTAAATTTGCTGGCACATTGGCAGGTGTCGTAGCTGAAACCAAAGCACATATCTACTTCATCAACAGTGAAGAACCAAGCCAACTCAATGAGTTGCAAGAATTCCGTTCACGTTATGGAATCCCGACTGTTCCAGGCTTTGTCCACGTTGCAGATGGTCAAATCAATGTCCGTTGCGACTCTTCAATGTCAGCACAAGAAATCAAAGAATTTGCAGGATTGTAAGAAATATTCATAAAAAAGAAGGCACTCGCCTTCTTTTTTATATATCTGTAAGTGGTGTTGCGGTATCGGGAGAGGTATCGTAAACTTTAAAGTCTACTCCTACACCCAAATCAGCTTGGGCTAGCTGATTGACCATGGTCATATGAGCCAGTTCTTTGATATTGTTCTCCTTAGACAAATGTCCAAGGTAGATTTTCTTGGTCCGATTTCCCATTGCACGAATCATGGCCTCAGCACCGTCTTCGTTAGAGAGGTGACCAAGATCAGATAAGATTCGCTGTTTGAGTCGCCAAGCATAAGAACCTGCTCGCAAGATTTCCACATCATGGTTGGACTCAATGAGATAACCGTCAGCATTCTCGACAATCCCTGCCATACGGTCACTTACATAACCTGTATCGGTCAACATGACAAAACTCTTGTCATCTTTCATAAAGCGGTAGAACTGCGGTGCGACTGCATCATGGCTAACACCAAAACTCTCGATGTCGATATCTCCAAAGGTTTTGGTTTTGCCCATCTCAAAAATGTGCTTCTGGGATGAATCAACCTTACCGAGGTACTTGCTATTTTCCATAGCCTGCCAAGTCTTTTCATTGGCGTAAAGATCCATACCATATTTGCGAGCCAAGACACCGACTCCATGAATATGGTCTGAATGCTCATGCGTAATCAAAATCGCATCCAAATCTTCAGGCTTGCGATTAATTTCGCTCAAGAGGCTGGTAATTTTCTTACCAGACAAGCCTGCATCCACTAAAATTTTCTTTTTTGGCGTTTCCAGATAAAAGGAATTTCCACTGGAACCTGATGCTAAAATACTGTATTTAAAGCCTTTTTCACTCATTCTAGTCTTCTATTTCGTCCTCCCATATTTCTTCTTTTACGGCATCCTTATCATAAGGGAGCACAATGGTAAAGGTTGAACCCTTACCGTATTCGCTTTTTGCCCAAATAAAGCCATTGTGTTGTTTGATGATTTCCTTGGCAATAGCCAGACCTAGACCAGTTCCACCTTGGGCACGGCTTCTTGCACGATCCACACGGTAGAAGCGGTCAAAAATCTTCGGCAAATCTTGTTTTGGAATACCTAAACCTTGGTCTTTGATGGATAAAATCATCTGATCATCAGTGGTTTTCATGCTGACAGTAATTTTCCCACCATCTGGTGAGTACTTGATGGCATTGTTGAGAATATTATCAATCACCTGAGTCATCTTATCGGTATCAATCTCGATCCAAACTGAATTGATTGGGTAATCTCTAACCAGCTCATATTTTTTCTCCTCATCCTGACTTCTCATCTTATCAAAGCGGTTGAGAATAAAGGTGATGAAGGCTGTAAAATTAATCAATTCCACATCCAACCGAGTAGTCGCATTATCAATACGAGAGAGATGCAAGAGATCTGTCACCATCCGCATCATACGGTTGGTTTCATCGAGCGAAACCTTGATAAAATCAGGGGCTACAGGATCATACAAGGCTCCCTCGTCCAAGGCTTCAAGATAGGACTTAACACTAGTCAAAGGTGTCCGCAACTCATGGCTGACGTTAGAAACAAAGAGTCTCCGCTCACGCTCTTCCTTCTCCTGCTCGGTCGTATCGTGTAAAACGGCAACCAAACCAGAGATGAATCCAGACTCACGACGAATGAGTGCAAAACGCACACGAAGACTAAGATATTCTCCGTTAGCATTTTGGGAATCAATCATCAATTCAGGAATCTGTGTAATGAGGTCACGCAGTTCATATTCATCCTCTATCTTAAGCAATTCTAGGATGCTTTTGTTCAATGCCTCTTCTTTTACGATACCCAGCTGTTTCTTAGCCATATCGTTAATCATAGTAATCTGACCACGGCGATTGGTTGCAAGAACTCCATCTGTCATATAAGAAAGAATACTGTTAAGCCTTTTGGTTTCTTGCTCCAGATTCTCCTGCGTTAGACGAATGACCTCAGACAAGTCATTAAGGTTATTGGTGATGTTGGTGATTTCAGAGCTTCCTTGCATATCCAAAACTCGAGAATAATCCCCTGCAATCAAATCCTTGACCTTTTGATTAATCTGCTTTAGCCGAATATTATCACGGCGATTTTCTAGCAATAGCAAGGTGACCACCAAGATAAAGCCCAGCAAAATCAAGATAAAGATAAAATCACTGGTCAGAATCGTTTGTCTAATATCTTCAATCATTATTTCTCATATAGTAACCCACACCACGACGTGTTAGGATGTATTCTGGACGGCTTGGAGTGTCTTCGATTTTTTCACGCAAACGTCGGATGGTCACGTCCACTGTACGAACATCACCAAAATAGTCATAACCCCAGACAGTCTCAAGCAAGTGTTCACGAGTAATGACTTGACCAATGTGAGAGGCCAAGTGGTACAAGAGCTCAAACTCGCGGTGAGTCAAATCCAGTTCCTCACCGTATTTCTTAGCCACATAAGCATCTGGAACGATTTCCAAATCGCCAATCTGTAGGGGTTGGGATTTCTTTTCATCAGTTTCTTGACTATCCACTGAAGCGAGGTCCGTACGACGGAGCAATGCCTTCACACGCGCTTGCAACTCACGGTTTGAGAAGGGCTTGGTGACATAATCATCTGCCCCAAGTTCTAAACCGATAACCTTGTCAAACTCGCTATCCTTGGCAGATAACATAATGATAGGAACACTGCTAGTCTTACGAATGGTCTTAGCAACTTCTAAACCATCGATCTCAGGAAGCATCAAATCTAGAATAATAATATCAGGTTGCTCCGCCTCAAATAGCTCGATGGCTTCTCTACCGTTAAAGGCTGTTACAACCTCATAGCCTTCCTTGGTCATATTGAACTTAATAATATCTGAGATTGGTTTCTCATCATCTACAACTAATATTTTTTTCATATGTTCACCTTTTCTCTATCTATTATAACAAAAAAATGTAAAGAAGGCACAAATGGCTAATATCGGCCCTAATCTTCAAGAACTGTTTTATAAGCCTGCCAAATCTTTTGTTGAGGTTTCGCAAGTGGATAATCAGAAAATTCCTGAGGGGAGATCCAGCGAATTTCTCTGTCATCAAACTGTTTTGAATCTGTCACCTGACCCGCTAAGATTTGAATATGCCATTTACGATGACTAAATACATGCTTGACCTGATCAAATGCTTGATGGGACCAATCAACTTCTAAATCATAATCCTGCTCAAAACTTTCTTGGGGTGTTGGACCGAAAGTAACGCCTTTTTCAGCGACCTGAGTAAACAGATTCAGCTGTTCCTCTTCCTGTGAAAACTCCTCTACTTCTATCAAGGGGAAATGCCAAAAACCAGCTAGCAGTTTCTCACTTTCATTTTTCTCGAGTAGATATTGATCTTGATTATTGCGCACAACCAAAGCCTTGAGATAGATTGGGAGAGGCTTTTTCTTAGGTTCTTTAATTGGATAAGAATCCATAGTTCCATTCTGATAGGCTGCACTAAAATCCTTAACAGGGCTTTCTTCTGGTCGAGGATTAACTGGAGCCTCTATGTCAGAGCCTAAATCCATCAGAGCTTGGTTAAAGTCACCTGGTCGTTCTGGATCAATCAAGATTTCCATCATAGCTTGGAAGATCTTTCGATTGCTGGGAACTCCGATATCATAATTGACCTCAAACAAGCGAGACAAAACTCGCATGACATTGCCATCAACTGCTGGCTCGGGTAGATTAAAAGCGATGCTGGAAATTGCTCCCGCAGTGTAGGGACCAATCCCTTTTAAACTAGAAATTCCTTCATAGGTGTTTGGAAATTGACCACCAAAGTCAGCCATAATCTGCTGAGCCGCAACCTGCATATTACGCACTCTAGAATAATAACCTAACCCCTCCCATGCTTTCAACAAACGCTCTTCAGGGGCATTCGCCAGACTTTCAACAGTTGGAAACCAGTCCAAAAATCGTTCATAGTAGGGAATGACCGTGTCTACTCTAGTCTGTTGGAGCATAATTTCAGAAACCCAGATATGATAGGGATTTTTACTTCTTCGCCATGGTAAATCCCGTTTGTTTTCATCGTACCAGTTGAGGAGTTTCTCTCGGAAAGAGGAAATCTTCTCCTCCGTCCACATGTCAACACCGTATTCTTTCAAATCTAACATATATCTAGTATAACATAGAAGCTTCTAACTGTCCTTTTCTCAGTACTAAAAAGCCCCTTCCTTTAGTAGAAGAGACTCCATTTCTTATTGATTGATTGCTTGAGCTGCTGTGATGAGCGTTAATTTGTAAACATCATCTGGGTTACATCCACGTGATAGGTCGTTGACTGGTTTATTCAATCCTTGTAGAACGGGACCGATAGCTGCGAAACCACCTAGACGTTCAGCTATTTTGTAGCCGATATTTCCTGCTTCGATACCTGGGAAGATGAAGACATTTGCTTGACCTGCTACATTGCTACCTGGAGCTTTTAGTGCTGCTGTTTCTGGGACGAAAGCTGCGTCAAATTGCAATTCCCCATCAATCTCAAGGTCTGGACGTAGATCGTGTGCTAATTTAGTTGCTTCAACCACCTTATCAACACTATCACCAAAACCAGAACCTTTTGTAGAATAGCTTAGCATAGCGATTTTGGGTTGAATCCCAAACATTTTGGCAGTAATTGCTGAGTTAATAGCAATTTCAGCCAGAGCTTCTGCATCAGGATTAATATTAAGGGCACAGTCACCAAACAAGTAACGTTCTGTACCACGCACCATAAGAAAAGCACCTGAAGTACGAGTAACATTTGGACGCGTTTTGATAATTTGAAGAGCTGGACGAACTGTTGAAGCTGTTGAGTGAATAGCACCTGATACCATTCCATCTACCAAGCCCATATAGACAAGCATAACACCAAAGTAGTTGACATCTTCTAGTAAGACCTGACGTGCTTCTTCTTCCGACATTTTTCCTTTACGACGTTCTACGAGTGCAACCACCATGTCTTCAAATTGAGGATAATGATGTGGATCAATCACTTCATAACCATCCATGATCCCTTCGATTTCAAGATAAATTTTAATTTTTGCAGGATTTCCGAGCAAAACAGGAACAACTTCTGTTTCTTTTACCAAGCGTTTCGTTGCTTGAAGGATACGTGGTTCTTCCCCTTCAGGTAGAACAATACGAGCATTTTTGCCAACTAAACTGGCTTTTAGACTTTCAAAAACTTCCATGAGTTTTCTCCTTTAAGAAAATAAATTATACTCAAAATAGATTTTAAAGAGTATTAGTTGATAACTGAATAATAAGATTGTTAAAATCATCTGGCAAAGGGCTTTCCAGCTCCAGCTGACGCCCTAAAAAAGGATGATAAAAAGATAAATAATGACAATGCAGAGCCTGATGTTGGATACCGTCATCCAGACTACCACCATACAAATCATCTCCCAACAAAGGAAAGCCGATATGAGAAAAATGCACTCGGATCTGATGAGTTCGCCCAGTATGCAGACGAATATCGACTAGGTGAATATTTCCATAAGACGCTACAACTTTGTAAGATGTATGGGCGTATTTCCCACCTTTGGCAACCCGTCTCGTGATAATGGAGTCTTCATCACGCGCAATCGGGGCAATAATTTCCCCTTCTGGCTCCAAAACCCCATCGCCCTTAACCAAAGCGAAATACCGTTTTTCGATAGACTTTCGTTGCAGTTGCTTGTCTAAACGTGCATGAGCATAGCCGTGCTTGGCAAAGAGCATCAAACCAGATGTATCTCTATCAAGCCTAGTCACGATATGAACCTGCTGGTTTTCATATTCCCGCTTGACATAGTAGCCCTTGATGAAATTTGCAATGGTATTGGAATGATTGACACTGGGGATGGAAGCAACTCCATAAGGCTTATTCAAAACCAGAAAATGGTCATCCTCATACAAGATATCTAGAGGACGATCAATGGCTTCAAGAGTTTCAAAGCCTTCCTCAGCTGGAATATCAATGGCAACGCGGTCTCCAACATCTAAGAGATAAGTCGCATTTTGAGGTTGATCATTGACCAGAATAGCACCGCCTCGAAACTTTATCTTAGCCAAAAGTCCTTTAGAAACCTCGTGTTTCTTCAGAAAAGTTTTGACTTTGACATGTTCATCTGTGATAAATTCGAACCTCATTCGTCCACCTCGCCGATGAAGGCATCTTTGACGCGATTCCAGAAACTAGTGTGACTTGGCGTCGCTACGAAGTGTATCTTGTGATGGTCGATTTGGTACTCAATCCGTTCAATATTACGGAAAGAATAAACGCTGTTATCGACTGATATCGTATGGTAGTCATTGCGTGTCGGTAAGAGTTCAATCTTATCTTTTTTGGGAATAATGATCGATGATCCCAAAGTGCGATAGACTCGGTTGTTAAGACTCGCTATCTCAGTCAACTGCAAGGCTTCAATGGTAGGATGCAAGACAGCTCCACCCAAGGACTTGTTATAGGCAGTGCTTCCAGTTGGCGTTGAAACAGTTACTCCATCTCCTCGAAATCGCTCAAATGGAACATGATTAATGATGATATCCGCAACCATGGTGCGATCCGATCGACGGATGCTAGCTTCGTTTAATGCACGGAAGGTCTTAACTTCTCCGTTTTCAAGTGTCACCTTGACATTCAAAACAGGATAGGAAACCTTGGCACCAGTATCCAGTTGGAGATTGGTAACCAACTGGTCCAACTCAAAGTCACGATAATCCGTATAAAATCCTAAATGTCCTGTATGTACGCCAATAAATCGAACTTTATCTAACTGATTCTCGTACTTGTGAAATGCAGACAAAAGCATCCCATCCCCACCAATTGATATGACGATGTCAGGATTGGTGTCGTTGAGTATAAAATGATGTTTTTTCAACTGGTCTTTCAGCTCATACAAAACCTTTTGACTCTGGGGTTTTCTATTTGCAATCAGATCAATGCGTTTACCTGTATTCTTCATCTGTATCGTCACTATTTCCTACACCGTCGTTTAGTTTT
>ERZ773062.1021-NODE-1021-length-12490-cov-18.916204_pt1 | contig 12490 bp, 9 predicted proteins | sample MGYA00580626_ERZ773062 | MGnify/ENA primary metagenome ERZ773062 (study PRJEB29015, sample SAMEA2738003) | human oral metagenome | biome: human oral; feature: human-associated habitat; material: dental | place: China | collected 2058 ...
ATAGAAGATCTAGTCATTCTTGTTACTATTGCTGCAGAACCAACTCCAAGAGCTACTGATGGTAGAATTACACTTCTAAATCCATCAAAACCTCCTGATGGGAATATTCCTAATTTTACAGAGAATAATAAAATTAGCATAAGTCCTAACCAGAATACTGGCATAGAAACTCCTAAAAGAGCTAAAACCATACTAAAACTATCTGTAAGTGAATATTGTTTTGTTGCTGATATTATTCCAACAGGTATTCCTATAACTATAGAAATTATTACTCCTAATACAGCTAATACAACTGTATTTGGAAATCTAGCAAATATTTCTTCAAAAACTTCTCTACCTGTTGTGTAAGATCTTCCAAAATCCCCTACTATAGCATTTTTTACAAATCTTAAGTATTGTATAAAGAAAGGATCATTTAATCCCATTTTTTCTCTCAGTGCTGCTACTGCCTCTTTAGGAGCACTTTCTCCCAAGATTAATTGAGCAGGGTCACCAGGAGTTAAATACATGATTGCAAAAACTAATAATGTTACTCCTAACATTACAGGAATTAGAAGAACTAATCTTTTTAATATATATTTATACATTGTTTCACCGTCCCAAAACTATAATTTTATAAAAAGAGCTAGAGATCTCTAGCTCTTTCATTCTATACTTATTCTTTTGTTACTCCATATATTCTATGAGCATTTGCTGGATCCAATTTAAAGTTTTTAATATTCTTTTGTGTTACAACATTTTGTAGAGGATAAATTATCATATACATAGGAATATCTTTTCTTATGATTTCTTGTATTTCTTTATAGATAGCCTTTCTCTTTTCAGGGTCAAGTTCAGTTTTTCCTTCTTCTAATAATTTATCAACTGTTGGATTAGAGTAGAAAGATCTGTTTCCTGCTGCTCCCATAGTAGAAGTACTTATTAATTCATACATACCATAGTCTGGGTCTCTTGTAACAGTTCCCCATCCTAGTAAGAACATTTCATGATCTCCTCTTGCTGTACCATCTAAGAATGCTCCCCATTCAACTGTTTCTATTGTTAAGTCTATTCCAATTTGTTTTAATTGGTCTTGTAATATTACAGCTGTGTCTCTTCTTACAGGGTTATCATTTACCCAAATTTTTGCTTTAAATCCATCTGGGAATCCAGCTTCAGCTAATAATGCTTTAGCTTTTTCTATATCTTGAGTATATTTTTCAACATCATAATATCCCCATACATTTGGTCCTATTATAGAGTTTCCAGCTTCTCCAGCTCCTAAGAATACTGTATCAATTATAGGTTTTTGATCTATTGCATAAGATATAGCTTCTCTTACTTTTGGATTATCATAAGGAGCTTTTTTCATATTGAAACCAAGATAAGTCATTGAAACTTGTGGCCCTTCAATTAGAACAAATCTTTCATCATCTCTTAATTTATTTTTATCTAAACCTTGAATATCATAAATTATGTCTAATTCTCCTGTTTCTAATCCTATAGTTCTGTTAGTTTCTTCAACTATATTTCTGTATACTACATTTTTAACAGGTGCTTCACCTTGCCAGTATTCAGGGAAAGCTTCTAGAGTAACTCTGTCTCCACTTTGCCAAGAAACAAATTTATATGGCCCTGATCCTACTGGATTTTGTCCAAATTTATCTCCAGCTTCTTTTGTAGCTCTTTCACTTAAAATAGCTATAGTTATATGTGATAAGTTATTTAAAATAGCTGCCATAGGTTTTTCAGTAGTTACTTTTACTGTATAGTCATCTATAACTTCTACTCCATTTATTCCTGCTAAAATGTGAGAAACTTCAGGTGATGCTAAAGCTCTTTCTAATGAGAATTTAACGTCTGATGCTTTCATTTCATCACCATTGTGGAATTTAACTCCTTTTCTTAAATGGAAAATGATAGTCTTATCATCAGGTCTTTCCCAAGATTCAGCTAACATAGGTTGAGGTACTCCATTTTCATCAAGATCCATCAATCTATCATAGATTTGTACTCTAATATTTGATGATGGATTGTCATTTGATGCATGAGGGTCTAGTGATTTAGCATCTGCTCCTTGTCCTATAACCAAAGTATCCTTACCAGTGTTAGCTCCACTAGCTCCTTCTTTCTTGTCACCATTTCCTCCGCATGCTACTAAAAATAACATACTTAAAATAATTGTCATTAATAAACCAAACTTTTTCTTCATGTTGCCTCCTTATAATTTAATTAGTTTAATAATTTTAAATATATGTATTATATCATTTGTATATTATATTATTTATAACATCAATTGTCAAACTCATATAATTATTCTTTATAATCCAATAAAAATTATATCTTCTTGAATTAATGCTAATTAAAATTATTTAAAATAAAATATCTAAGATATCACTGTTAATAAGTTTAACTTTTTGTTCGCAATACTTCCTTAGATAAAATATCTTTTTGTTCTCTTTATACACTGATTATATTATTTATATGCTTTATTGTCAAATTTTTTTATGATTAATGTACATACAACTAAGACATATTAAGCTGTTTAAAATTTAACAATCTATTTAAAGTAATCAATTATATTGATTTTAAATAAAAAAAAGAGAATAATTTTAAGATTATATACTTAAAAAAATTCTCTACTTTTTTCATCAAGTCTTCAACTTGAATTTTTAAAAATAAGTGCACTAATTTTTAAAAATTATTTGTTTAAATGTTTTAATAATCTTTCACTTAAAGTTGCTATATTTGCCTTTAAAATTCTCATAACTTCCACTTCAGAAGCTCCTTTTAAAGTTTTTAAAGTTCTAGCACAAACTTTTACTTTTATTGGGCTACCATTAACAACTAAAGTTGTAACTTGTAGGTTTGGTTTCCATACTCTTCTAGTTAATCTATGAGAGTGAGATATTTGGTTTCCACTGATTAAACCAGTTCCTGTAATTTCACATCTTTGCATCTTGACACCTCCTTGATTACTTTCTTATACAATACATTGTATTTTAACATTAAATTTTATAAAATGCAAGTATAAATAATTTTTTTAGAAACTCTTTCGTTTGTTAGAAAAAAGAGGCTGTTGCAAAGTTAAGTTTTAAATCTAAAGTAAAAAATAAGTGAGTTACGAATGAAAATTTTAGATAAAAAATCAAATAGAATGAGACGAGTAATTATCGGTGTGTTTGAAGCCAACTTGTTGGCAAGTTTTGCCGAAATTACAGCGAATTCTTGATTTTTTATCGTTAAGAAATTTACTCAGTAACAAACTATTTTTTTACTTTTTATGAATTTGTAACAGCCTCTTCTTTAATTTTTTAGAATCTATATTGTAATCCTGTTGAGATTACTGAGTCTGCCCATTTTCTATCTTCTACTCTGAAATCTACATTTCCATATACTCCAAATACTGGACTTAATTCTTTAAATGCTCCAAAACCTATCCATGTTGTATTTTTTGCTTGCTTTACTCCATAAAATTTTTGTCTTACATTACTTCCTGTAAAGTTCCCTTCATAAGATAAATCTCTCTTATCTGTATTTATTGATTGTGTTACATATGCTTGTAGTTTATATTTATCTCCTACATATTCTGCTCTTGCTCCCACTAAGAAATTTGTTGCTCTATAGTTCTTACTATCTGCTTTTATTCCCCAAGATGCTTCTGATTCATTGAAACTTCCTCTTCTTAAATAATCTTGTGAATATCCTATAAATGGTGTAAACCATCCAAATTTCTTTCCTATTTCTATGTAAGCTGATAACATTTTATCATGGTGATTTATCTTTCCTGTTAATGTTTCTCCTGTTGATGTTAATAATTCTCTTTCAACTTTTGATGAGATATTTGATAATCCTAATCTACCTGCTGTATAGAATCCATATGGTAATTCTTGTTTTCCATAGAATGATACTCCTACCATATCACTCTTTGATTCTCCTGCATATCTATTGAAGTTTGCTTTCGCATATGAATAGTTTAGTGCTACTCCAAGAGTTGTTGAACCTTCAAATTTAGTGTCTATTCCAAATTGTCCTCCTGTTACTCTTGTATCTGCTGAAGCATATCCTTCTCTTCTTAGTTTTCCTCCACTTCCTATTGCTGAGAACCATACTCCTGAATCTTTATCACTATTTTTAAAATTATCTAATCCTGCTAATCTATTTGATAAATCCCTATTTATATTTTGAGCTTGTGAGAAAGTCAATGCCTGTGCTGATGCATATATTTCTCCTGACATCATTTCTGTTGCACTTATAAATGTTGAAGTAGCCATTGTTTGTAAAGTTCTTGCTGCTGATATTTCTCTTTCAGTTGCTATTCCCTTTTCAATTTTTTGATCTAAATCTTCAAAAACTTTTTCAACATTTTCAGCTACATTTTTAGATGATGCACTTGCTTCTTCTCCAATATAGTCAACAACATTTTGTCTTGATATATTTACACTTACTTTATTATTTTCTAATTCTGCACTAGCTACTTTCATACCATTAATTTCAACAGTTACTATATTAGCATCTACAGATTTTCCTTCCATTACAACTTCTTTTTCTCCTTGAGCTGTAACATACTTATCTGATTGTAATCTAACAGTTCCATTTTCTATTTTTATATTACCTAGAACATTAAATTTTGCACCATTGTTAAATCTTGTTGTTGATCCTTGATACGCAATATAATCTCCTCCTATAATAGCTGTTGTTCCATTAACTTCAACTGTTCCATGATTTGCCAAATTAGTGTTAGTTGTTATATTTTGAGCATCAACAGTTCCTATTACACTGACAGGTGATATACTATAACCTATTAATGCTTTAGGATTTAGAACTACTTTTCCACCAGAGTTTACTGTTACTTTTGAAGAGTGAATTTGATGAATTTCAAGTGTTCCAGCATTTACTACAGTTCCACCAGCATAAGAGTTATTATTTGTTAAATGTAAAGTTCCATCTCCTGATTTAACTAGCCCCCCTATACCAAATATCTTGTTTTCAAAATATGAAGTTTTTCCAGCTGGAATATCTGCATTAAATGTACTAGTATCTCCATATTTAGTTACATTCATAAATGCTCCTGGTCCTTTTAGAGCTCTTTCTTGATTTAACATTCCCCAACCATATTTATTATCAGGTATTATTTTTATTCTTCTTCTATCTTCACCTGTCACAGTTTTTGCTATTTCTGTATCATCAGTTGTAGTAAATAAAGTTTGACGTACTTGATCTGCTGTCATCCAATTATACTTTTCTGCAACTAATGCTGCTGCTCTTGAAACTCTTGGAGTTGCATAAGATGACCCTACACCATAACCTGTTGATGTTGCAACTGATCTATCATCCGCTGAAATAGCCCAATATTTTGCATTATTTCCAGGATAAGCTAAACGATCTGTTCCTTCTCTATGTATATTTAATTTACCATTAGCTTTTTCTCTAACATAAGTTGTTCCACCTGATACATATTTTTCTGTTTCAACAGCTTGTATTCCTACAACAGTTATCCAGCCCTTTTCAAAATCATTTACAAGATATGGAAGTCCTGCTTCTAAACCAGCTGAATTCATATCTAGACCTGGATTAGTTGTAGTAGCTCCTTTTCTGTTTCCAGCAGCCCAAACAAAAAGTGCCCCATCATTATTTATCTTATTTTCAAAATATGGAACAAATGCTTCTGTATCACCATTAAATGAAACATTCCTTATGTTAGTAAAAGAAGCATTTTCTATTTCAGTATCTCCTCCATATGATTGATTGATAACTTTTACCTTTTGGTTAGGATTAAATCTTTCAAATACTTTTCTGTAAGAGGCTATATTTGGATTTACACTTTTGTTACTTGTATCAGCTCCTCCATTTCCAATACTTGCTGCTATAACAGAATACTTTGCTTTTCCCCCAGTACGTCCTGTATCAGTATCCATTAAAACTTCTAGTACCTCTATACCATGTGTACTTGTACTTGTGTCACTATTCACCCTTGGTACAAATTCTATACCTGGATATCTTGTAGATAATTGACTTTGACGTATTGGATCTGTAAAATCACTGTCTAAAATTCCAACTTTTACTGAATTATCATTGTAAATTCCTGTATCTGTTGGTATAGTTACTGAACTATTTTCTCTGTCTCTATTCAATTCAGATTTTAATTGTGCCATATTTGACTTTCTGCTATCCAAAGGATTTTCTGATGTTATAATTGTACTTGTATTTGGTGTATTTGGTGTATTTGGACTAGTTCCAGGTTTTACTGGTAAGTTACTAGCTCCACCTCCTCCTCCGCCACCACCACAGCTGACGAATAAGACAGAAGCTAAAGCAATTAGCATCATTTTACTTTTTAAAATTCCTTTTTTCATTCTTTTTTTACCTCCCTCATCTTATACAAATTCTTATGATAAAAAAACTCCCTCATTATGTTACTTTACATTTTAACACAATTTCTTTTTTCACTCAATTTTTATTTATTTTTTTTATTATTTTTCAAACTTTTTTAAAAAATGATATAATAAAAATAAGGAGATGATACTATGAGAATTTTTGTATGTGATGCTTTTAGTTCTGAAATTTTTAAGGGTAATCAAGCAGGTGTTGTAATACTAGATGAAAAAGAAAATTATCCTAGTGAAAACTTTATGAAAAATATTGCAGCTGAACTAAAACATTCTGAAACTGCTTTTGTAAAAAAAATAGATAATAAAATGTTTAAAATTAGATATTTCACACCAACAGATGAAGTTGAATTATGTGGTCATGCTACAATTTCAGTTTTTTCTACTTTAAGAAATCTAAAAATAATAGATTCTGGAAAATATATTGCTGAAACCTTAGCTGGATCTTTAGAAATTGTTGTGGATGAAAACTTTATTTGGATGGATATGTCCCTTCCAAAAGTTGAATATATTTTTAATTCAGATGAAATTAAAGAACTATATTCTGCTTTTAACTTAGATATGAACCAAGCTCCTAAAGGTTTAATTCCTAAAATAGTAAATACAGGCTTAAGTGATATTATTATTCCTATTGAAGATAAAGAAGTTTTAGATAGTTTTGTTATGAATAAAGAAAAAGTTATAGAGCTTTCAAAAAAATATAAGGTTGTTGGAGCTCATCTTTTTTCTTTAGATAAGGAAAAGACTTACACTGCTTTTTGTAGAAATATTGCTCCTTTGGTTGGTATTGACGAAGAATGTGCAACTGGTACTTCAAATGGTGCCTTAACTCACTATCTAAAAGAATACAATATCATTTCTGTGAAAGATATAAATAGCTTTAGACAAGGGGAGGCTATGCAAAGGGCTTCAACTATTTTGAGTAGATATAAAGAAGATGATGTGACTATACAAGTTGGTGGAAATGCTGTGATTTCTTTTGAATGTAAACTTTACTGATTAAAATTATGGCTGTTGCAATTTATGCAACAGCCTACTAATTTTTATTTTATCCTCCAAGGTATGCTTTCTTTACTCTATCATTATGTAGTAAATCTTTTGCATTTCCTTCAAGGACTATTTCTCCTGTTTCTATAACATAAGCTCTATCTGAGATAGAAAGTGCCATTTTAGCATTTTGCTCTACCAATAGGATAGTAGTTCCCTTTTCTTTTAATTGTTTTATAACTTCAAAAATTTCTTTAACAAATAATGGTGAAAGTCCCATTGACGGCTCATCTAAAATTAAAAGTTTAGGTCTGCTCATCAAGGCTCTTCCCATAGCAAGCATCTGTTGTTCTCCACCTGATAAAGTTCCAGCTAACTGGTTTTTTCTTTCAGACATTCTAGGGAAAACTTTATAGAAGTTGGCTCTATCTTCTTCTTTCTTTTCAGCACTATCTTTTATTGTAAATTGTCCTAATTTTAAATTATCTTTAACAGCAAGTTTTGAGAAAATTCTTCTTCCTTCTGGAACTTGTGCTATACCTAATTTACATATATTATGAGCTTTTTCTTTTAATAAATCTTTTCCTTCAAATATTATAGAACCACTTTTTGGAGTTATAAGTCCAGATATAGTTTGTAATGTAGTTGTTTTTCCTGCACCATTAGCTCCTATAATAGATACAACTTCTCCTTCATTTATTTCTAATGAAATTCCTTTAAGAGCTTGTATATTATCATAAAAAACTTGCAAGTCTTTTACTTCTAACATTGCCATTATTCATCTTCCTCCTTACCTAAATATGCTTCTACAACTTTTGGATTATTAATTACTTTTTGTGGATCACCACTTGCTAAAATTTGTCCATAATTTAATACAACTAATCTTTCACAAATTCCTAATACTAACTTCATATCATGTTCAATCAATAGAATTGCTATTCCAAACTTATCACGAATTAATTTTATAGTATTCATCAAATCTTCAGTTTCTTTTGGATTCATACCTGCTGCTGGTTCATCTAAAAGAAGAATTTTAGGTTCTGTTGCCATGGCTCTGGCAATTTCTAATTTTCTTTGTTCTCCATAAGGTAGATTTCCAGCATGCATATTTGCATATTTATCTAAATCAAATATCTTTAAAAGTTCCATTGCCTTTTCTTTAGCTGCTTTTTCTTCTTTCCAAAAACTTGGTAAACGAAACATTCCAGTTAAAATTCCATATTTCATACGAAAGTTATATGCAGCAACAACATTATCTAAAACAGATAAGTATTTAAATAATCTTATATTTTGGAAAGTACGAGCCAAACCTTTTTTTACAAGAGCTGAAGTTGATGTTCTTATAACATCTTCTCCATCTAAAGTATATTCTCCTGAACTAGCATTATATACTCCTGTTAAAATATTAAATACTGTTGTTTTACCTGCTCCATTTGGTCCTATTAGACCAATTAACTCTCCAGATTTTATTTCTAAATTAAATTTATCTACTGCTTTCAATGCTCCAAAGCTAATTGAAATATCTTTTGCTACTAAAAGAGGTTTTTTATTTTCCATTATTTTCACCTCTTTTTGATTTATTAGTAAAATAAGAAATTATTTTACTAATTTGGAATTCTTCTCTACCTAATAAACCTTTAGGTCTAAATAGCATCATTATTATTAATATCAATGGATAAACTATCATTCTATATTCTGCAAAACTTCTTAATACTTCTGGTAAAATAGTAAGAACTATTGCTGATAATATTGATCCTGTGAAACTTCCCATTCCTCCAAGTACAACCATAACAAGTATGTTAATTGAATAGTTATAGTCAAATTGTTTTGCACCTAAAATTCCTAAGTTATGAGCATAGATTCCACCTGCTATACCTGCAAATATTGCTGATAAAACAAAGGCGAAAGTCTTGTAGTATGTTGTATTTATTCCTGATGCTCCACTTGCTATCTCATCTTCACGAATAGCAAGAACTGCTCTACCATGTCTACTTGTCATAATAGAATACATAAATATAACTGAGAATATAGTTATAAAATATATTAGTGTAAAGTTATTAACTCTAGGAATTCCTGTTAATCCTTGAGCTCCACCTGTAAACTTAAAATATTCTATTAAAACTCTTATAATTTCTCCAAAAGCTAGAGTTATAATTGCAAGATAGTCTCCTGTAAGTCTTAAAGCTGGTATACCAATGATAAACCCAATTATTCCTGCTACAATTCCTCCAGCTATTAGAGCTACAATGTAACCTGGATAACCTGAAAGAATTCCCGACTTAGTTAAAAGTGCTGCTGTATATGCACCTATTGACATAAATCCTGCATGTCCTAGAGTTATTTGTCCCAAACAACCAACTGTTATATTTAAGCTAGCTGCCAAAATAACATTTATTAAAATTAAAATTATTATTCCAATTTGATATCTACTTATGAATCCTGAATTTATTAAAGAGAAAAGAATAAAATATAGAATTAATAAAACTGCATAAGTAGCTATATAACTTAATTTTTTATTTTTATCCATTATACTTTCTCCTTTACATTTTTTCCAAGTATTCCAGTAGGTTTAAACAATAAAACTATAATTAGTATTGAAAATACAAAAGCATCTGCAAGTTGTGAAGATAGATATGCTCTTGTTAAACTTTCTACAATTCCTAATATAAATCCTCCCATTACAGCTCCTGGTAATATTCCTATTCCACCTAAAACTGCTGCAACAAAGGCTTTTATACCAAGCATAGAACCCATTAAAGGTTGTATTTGTGGATAAGCTGAAACATATAAAACAGAGGCAACAGCTGCAAGTCCGCTTCCTATTGCAAATGTAAGTTGTATTGTCCTATCCACATTTATTCCTACCAATTCAGATGCTGCATAATCTTGACTTGTTGCTATCATAGCTTTTCCATATTTAGTTTTTTTCATAAATAGTTGTAAAGCTACTGATAAAACAAGAGTTGTAAGTATAGTTACAACTGCTCCAAAACTAATATTTATTCCATTTCCAAAAGATATTGGCTCTTGAGTAAAAATTTTAGGAAATGATCTTGTATTTGGTGTGAAGATTTTCATAAATACATTTTCTATAAATAAACTAACTCCTATAGCTGTTATTAAGTTTGAAATTCTTGGTGAATTTCTTAGTGGTCTATATGCTATTCTTTCTGCTAGACAACCAACTATTGCACAAATAATTATTGCCGGTATAACTGAAACCCATACAGGTAAACCCATAGATGACAATGCTGGTATTGAAAATAAAGAAACATAGGCCCCTATCATTATTATATCCCCATGTGCAAAATTGATAAGTTGTGCTATACCATATACCATTGTATATCCTAAGGATACTAGGGCATAGATACTTCCAATTTGTAAACCATTTATTATCTGAAGTAAAAACTCCATTTTATCCTCCCATTCTATTATTCATTAAAAGAGAAAACAATTTCTACTAAATTATATTGTATTCATAAGAAATTAAGCTTTTATTGCAGTTTTAGCTAGTAATTAGCTTTTATTTTATTGATGCAACAGCCCAAAGTTCTTATTAATCCATTTAATAAAGCAGAAATTGTTTTTATCCTTAAATATTTAAATTTTATTTAGATATTACAGAATCAAATGTATAATCTCCATTTACTATTTTGATTATAGTTATTCCTTTAACAGGATTGTTCTTTTCATCAAAAGTTAAATGACCAGTGATTCCATCAAATTCTATTTCTTTTATTGCTTTAGCTACTGCTTCTTTATCAGTACTTCCTGCTTTTTCTATTGCAGCTTTTAAAATATATGCAGCATCATAACTTAAAGCAGAGAATGCAGAAGGTTCATCATTATATTTTTCTTTATAGTTCTTTATAAAGTTTTGCACTTTTTCATTGCTATCTTTTGTTGAATAGTGATTAGCAAAGAACACATCTTCTATTGCAGCATATGATGATGGATCAACAGTTTTTACAACTCCATCCCATCCATCAGGACCAACTATAACTGATTTTATTCCAACTTCTCTTGCTTGTATAGCTATTAAACCATCTTGTTCATAGTAATCAGGTACAAATAGAACATCTGGGTTTTGTTGAGCTATTTTAGTAAGTTGAGCTTTGAAATCTTTATCTCCATCTGAATATCCTTCTCTTGCAACAACTTGAATTCCTTGTGCTTCAACTTCTTTAGCAAATGCATTTGCTACTCCATCTGAATAGTCACTTGAGTTATTAGATATGATAGCTACTGTTTTAGCTGCTAATTTATCTTTAGTGAATTTTGCTAGAACTTCTCCTTGATAAGGATCTGTGAAACATACTCTAAATACGTTTGAACCAGCTTCTGTTATATTAAGTTGAGTTCCTGTAGGAGTTATCATTGGTATTCCATCTTGAGCTGCAACTTCTGCTACTGCAACACTTGGTTTAGATGTAATATCACCAATTAAAGCCACCATTCCCCAATCTACAAGTTTGTTATATGCGTTTACTGCTTCTGTTGAATCTCCTTTTTCATCTAATAGGTTTAATTCAATTTGTTTTCCTAATATTCCACCATTTGCATTGATTTCATCAACTGCTAATTTAAGTCCATTAGTTGCTGATATTCCATAAATTGCAACTCCACCTGTTAATGGTCCTATAGCACCAATTTTTATTGTTTCTGCCTCTGCTACTGGTTTTTCTGCTGCTTTTTCTCCACCACAAGCTGCTAATAAAAGCGATGCTCCAATTAAAGTTGTTACTAATTTTTTCTTCATATTATTTCCTCCAAATTATTTTTTTAATATTTAAGGCATACTATACCAAAAAAAAAGAAAATTGTAAAGTGTTTTTTTAATATTTTTGTATCAAAAAAAAAGACAGTTTATTTAAACCGCCTTTTTATGCTTGTTTTTCTTTTTAAAAATTTTTTGTTTATATAATTTTAGTAAATTTTTTTATAATAATAGAACTCAATAACTTCTATATTCTTTCAAAAAAATAAAAAAAGGAGACTAAAATTAGTCTCCTTTACTGAAGTTTCATATACTAAAGTTTCATAGATTTTTATTAGAATATAACTCTTAAGCCTACTCCACCTCTAACATTATGTCCTTTGGTATCGTAACCTACATTTGCAGTTACTCCTACTCT
>ERZ773062.1023-NODE-1023-length-12478-cov-36.108428_pt1 | contig 12478 bp, 10 predicted proteins | sample MGYA00580626_ERZ773062 | MGnify/ENA primary metagenome ERZ773062 (study PRJEB29015, sample SAMEA2738003) | human oral metagenome | biome: human oral; feature: human-associated habitat; material: dental | place: China | collected 2058 ...
GGATTCATGATGACCCACGGGCGCGGGCGGCCACGCGATGGGTCGTCGGCCGAGGCGGGGACAGCCAGCGCGCGTCTCCTGCGGCGCCGACGCGTCAGTGTGGTCGCCGCGCGGGCAACTCCGATGGCACCCACGGCACATGCCGCGCCCAGTATCCAAGCCGATGCGTCCATGTGTATAGGGTATCGCTCCAGCCGGGGAACAAGCTGTGGATTGGCAGATGAATGCTGATTCGTCGTCCTTCGGCCCGGCTCGGCGCCGTCGGTGCGACCGCGTGTCGAAGTTATCCACACGGTTATGCCCCAAGGGTGGATAACTATTCAGTAATCCTGACCCACTGGTCGGGAAAGTGGGGGCGCCGGTTCTCGCCGCGAGCGTCTGTGCTGGTGTGTGAGGGGTGTGGCGTATGCCAGGCGCGATAGAATGTAAGTGTCGCCGTGCCGGTGGGCGGGCTGGGGCGGCGGCTGCACCGACGTGAGGCCCCCAGGGTCGCCCGGGCTGCAAACACCCGGCGGAGGAACGGGCCGCCTGGGGAGCCCGCGCGATCCTCCTCCTTCCCCCGCCCTGCGGTGGGGGACACGGCGCGGTCACCTGGCATAGGATGGACCCATGATTGATGTGCGTGCCCTGCGTGAGAACCCCGAACCCGCCCGCGCCTCCCAGCGAGCCCGCGGAGCCAACCCCGACCTCGTCGACGAGATCATCGCGGCCGATGCGAAGCGCCGAGAGGCCCTGCAGGCCTTCGAGAACCTGCGAGCCACCCAGAAGGAGGTCTCCAAGTCCGTGGGCCGCGCCTCGAAGGAAGAACGCCCCGCAATCCTGGCCAAGGCCAAGGAACTTGCCGAACAGGTGAAGGAAGCCGAGGGTCGCGCGGGCGCCGCCGACGCCGAGGCTGACCGCCTGGCTCGTCTGCTCCCTAACCTCATCGTCGACGGCGTCCCCGTGGGTGGCGAGGAAGACTTCGTGGTCCTGCGCCACGAGGGTCCCACCCCGCGCGACTTCGCCGCCGAAGGCTTCGAGGCCAAGGATCACCTGGCCATCGGGGAAGGGCTGGATGCGATCGATACCAAGCGCGGGGCGAAGGTCTCCGGCGCGCGCTTCTACTACCTCAAGGGCATCGGTGCCCGCCTGGAGCTGGCCCTCATGACGATGGCCATGGACCAGGCGCTCGCCAACGGCTTCGTCCCGATGATGACCCCGACCCTCGTGACCCCGCAGGTCATGGGCGGCACCGGCTTCCTCAACGAGCACTCCGACGAGATCTACTACCTGCCCGCCGACGACCTGTACCTGACCGGCACGTCGGAGGTGGCCCTCGCCGGCTACCACGCCGACGAGATCCTCGACCTGAGCGGCGGCCCCAAGCGCTACATGGGCTGGTCCACCTGCTACCGCCGCGAGGCCGGCTCGGCGGGTAAGGACACCCGCGGGATCATCCGCGTCCACCAGTTCAACAAGGCCGAGATGTTCAGCTACTGCCGCCCCGAGGACGCCGCCGAGGAGCACCAGCGTTTCCTTGCGTGGGAGGAAGAGATGCTGGCCAAGGTCGAGCTGCCCTATCGCGTCATCGACACGGCGGCCGGCGACCTGGGCACCTCCGCCGCCCGCAAGTTCGACTGCGAGGCGTGGCTGCCCACCCAGGAGCGCTACATGGAGGTCACGTCGACCTCGAATTGCACGACCTTCCAGGCCCGCCGGCTCGGTATTCGCGAGCGCCGCGAGGGCGGCATGGCTCCGGTCGCCACCCTCAACGGAACGCTGGCCACGACCCGCTGGATCGTCGCCATCCTCGAAAACCACCAGCGCGCCGACGGCTCCGTCTACGTGCCCGAGGCTCTGCGTCCCTACCTGGGAGGACTCGAGGTCCTGGTCCCGGTGGCGTGATGACCCAGGAGCGCTTCCTGACGGTTCCCTCCTCCGGGGAGGCCGCGCGGCCCTTCGCGATCCTGTGCGACGAGGCCGAGGCCGCGCTGCCCTCCGGCTTTCCCGCTGACGTCTCCCAGGTCCTCGTTGCCCTCGATATCGACGGCACGATCCTGACACCCGCCGGTGCGACCGAGCGTGTCCTGGAGGGCATCCACGGCCTGTCCGCCGCGGGTGCGCAGGTGGTCATCGCCACGGGCCGCGCGCTCGAGGGGGTCACCCCCGTCCTGGAGGTCCTGGACTTCACGGACGGGTGGGCGCTGTGCAATAACGGCGCGACCCTCGTTCGGGTCAGGGGCGGGGACTGCGAGATCGTCGAGGAACACACCTTCGTTCCCGGCCCTGTCCTGGCGGAGATCGCCGGCGCCCTCCCGGAGGCGGTGTTTGCCTCGATGCCCCACCCCGACACGCTGCTCTCCGCGCCCTTCCCCAACAACGAAATCGAGGGAACCGACCGCCGCGTCGTGTCCATGGAGGAGCTGGCCTCCACGCCCACCCCGAAGGTCGTCGTGCGCGAGCCCGGCATGGACCGCGACCACTTCGAGTCGGTCCTGGCCTCCCTCGCCGTGGCGCGCACGCACGAGGTCTTCGTCGGCTGGACATCGTGGGCGGACATCGAACCCAAAGGCGTGACGAAGGCCAGCGGCCTGGAGGAGCTGCGAGTCCGCCTCGATGTCCCCGGCGCCGGGACGGTCGCCGTGGGGGACGGCACCAACGACATCGCGATGATCCAGTGGGCGGCCTTCGGCGTCGCCATGGGCGGCGCGTCGGCCGAGGTGCGCTCCCACGCGCGCCACGTGACCGCGGCCGTCGAGAATGATGGCGCCGCCGCCGTCATGCACGCCCTCATGCACCGCTGCGGGGTCACTGGCGGAAGGCGAGCTGAGCTCAGCTAGCTGTTGTGGCGCGTGGATGTCATCAGGTCGATGAGCCAGGGCATGGCGGAGGACGGGTTGGGTCCCTTTTCGTTCGGGGCGGCGGTTGGCCAGGCTTGTCGTGCTCGTTTCACAGCCTCGGGGAAGCTGGCAATCGGGAACTTCGTGTTGAGATCCTTGTCCCCCGTCAGATTGTTGATGCGCGCGAGCCTGACACACTCGCGCGTTTCCGTGTGCCCGTGTCTGTCGGTGGTATGCCACAGCAGCCACAGCTCAAAGCACGGGTTGGTAACGATTGCGTCAACGGCAGCGGAAGACCTACATTCCCGCAAAACCTCGTCAAGCTTGTGATGCTGATCGACATCGACGATGAGTATCGCCCGATCGAAGTCTCCGCGTCGCTCGGCTTTGCGGTACTCGGTAAATACTCGTGAAGGATCTTTGCCGATCGGCTTGATCGAGAAAGTTGCATGGCGAGGACGCAGGTGCTTGAGCAACAGCTCAAGGTACTGACGCTCAGTGACCAACCCTTCCGTGAAGACCGCGTAATGTGTCTTGAGCTGTTTTGTGTGACGGGATTTGGGAGAAACACGTCGTCCCATTGCTTCTCACTCCTTTTCCTCGGTGTGAGTGTTCAGGAGTGTGTGTATGAGCGAAGGAACCGTGTAGGGCACGCCGCCGAATCGGCCCTCGAGGTACTGCTTGACGATGTTGCTGCCCTTTTGGAGCGGGAAGTCAGCGAGGTTGAAGAGCTCGCTCGCTCCGTCGGAGCCCTTCTCGACGAACCACACCTGCTCCCACTTCTCCCTGTTGCCACGGCCTGCATCGAGCAGGGTCATGTCATGACTCGTGAATATCAGCTGGGCACCCGTCGTGTTGATTTCTGGATCTTCAAACCAGTCAATGATGAGGTGGGAAAGCTGTGGGTGCAGGCTTGACCCCAGTTCGTCGACCACAAGAACGCGGCCTTCGCGAAGAGCATCGACCACGGCTGTCCCTAGGGCAAGCCACGCCATGGTGCCGGTGGACTCGTCGGAGTCTCTCAGCTTTCCGCTGTCCCCTCCGTGACGGAACAGGAGGTTACGTGCGATGAAGTTGCTAAGATCGGTGGCCTCATCCGTGGAGTTGTCTGGTGCGTCTTCCTGGGAGTTGTCAGTAGCGTCTTCGGGCGCAGCCTTTTGCATGTGCGCGAATAGTCGAGCAAGCTGTGGGGGAAGGGCTTGTTCTTCGACCTCAATGTGCGTGATGCCCGTATCCGCAATCTGAGCGAGGGTCACCAGGTCATCCAGGCTCAGGCTTCGGTCACGCAGCTGTCGCGCGATGCGATCGAGGCGTTCACTAACCTCGCGATCTCCGACGCGGTAGATGTCAAAGCCCCTCATGATCCCTTCCCAGATGGGCTGGACGGTGGGATCGTCGAGTCGAGCGGCGCGCGATAGTGCGAGTTCGCGTGGGGCGACGCGTGGGATTCCGCTGAGGCCCTTGACGTTCCCGCTCCGGGAGCGTGTGTAAATCGTCTTCCATCGTGTGCTGACTTCGCGGAGGGACTCCTCAACGATGCCGTCGACGCTCGTGATGAATCGATGCTCATAGCGTCGGCCGTCGTGAATGAACTCCAGCTCGAATGTGGCGGGAGCTGTCGTGGTCTGCGGGGTGAGGGCGAAGGGCACTCGAGGGAATTGAGAGTGATCCAGCCAGGATGTTGCAGAGGACCCAATGGCCCCAAGCGTGTAGTGAAGCGCGTCGAGGACGTTCGTCTTCCCTGACGCATTGGCCCCGTAGATCCCGTCCACGTGGTGGATGTGCTCAGCCCATGTGGTGCCCTGCGGTAGGCGGAGTGTCTTGAGGGAGGAGCGCGTCAGATCCAGGGTCGCCTCGTCGCGGAACGACCGGTGGTTCTCAAACGTAAAACGCAGGAGGTGCATATCAACATGCTATCTCAAAACGCAGTATTCGATAAACTGTATCGAAAATCGATCGCTCAGCGAGACTATAGTGGCCGGACGTGGATCCTAGCGTGCGGGTCAACGCATGAGCCAGTCGCCCATGATCGCGAAAGCGCGGTCCAGGTCCCCGACCTGGCAGTGCTGCGCCATATCCGGATCCTGCGCCTCGTGGAACACCTCCACGTCAAGGCTGGCCGCCCCCGCAAGGATGCGACGCACGTCGGACAGGCGTGTGATCGGAACGTACTGGTCCGCGTCTCCCGCCATCACCAGGCAGGGCTGGCGGATCATGCCCGCCAGGGGCTCCATCGTGTACGCCCCCAGCGCCCGCAGCACGTCGCTGGGCCTGCGCAGCCCCATCAGGATGCGCGCCTGCTGCAGCTTCCATGCGAGGTCGGCGCTGGCGCGCGGGCCGATCGACATCGCGGCGTCGATCAGCCACGCGGGGCGTGCGCGCTCAACTATCGAGGCCGCGAGCGGGCGGATAGGCGCGGGCAGAGGCATCGTCAGCCCGTCCAGCAGTCGGTACATCATGTCGAAGGCAACGACGTGGCTGATGCGCGGAACGTGGGCTGCAGCTCGCATCACCAGGTAACCCCCGAAGGATAGCTCCAGGGCCGCCGCGCTCGTCAGGTCGAAGTAGTCCAGGACCGCGTTCGTTGGGAGCTCCCAAGCTGGCTCCAGAGGCATCCCGGCCAGCGCCGTGTGCCCCTGACCGGGGCCGTCAAAGGTGATGATGTCGAAGGGGCGGGAAGAAAAGTGCTCCGCGAACCCTATGATCTCCTCCGCATACCCGTCGAAGCCATTCATCATGACGAGGGTGGCAGGCGCCTCGGGGAAGCGGGAGCGGTCCGCTGAGTCCGCCTCCCAACGGATCGCTGTGAGTGCCCCGTCGCCGTAGGGAATCGCGTGTCGGCTGAGCGCCAGGTGAGCGTGGGAGGCGTCGAATTCACGCGACATGGCGTCGATGAATCGGCGCTTGCGCGGGTCGTGCTCGGGCAGGTAGAAGGCGGCTAGAGAGTACAGACGCCACGCGGCCGCCGCGTCACCCGCTGAATCGAAGCGCAACGCCAGGCGCTCGGCGAGCTGCGTGATCTGGCGAGTGCTGCGGATGCGGGGAAGGACGCGTGTCAATCGATCCATGCCCGGCCGATCCAGAATCGGGCCCAGGGAACGGTTCAGCTGGAGGTCGAACTGTTGGTTGCCGGTGTAGTGCGTGAACATGCTTCGAGGATAGAGCGCTTGGCCGAATGGCGAAAAGCACAATGACGAATGGAGTGTTCGATACCGGACAGCCCATCCGGTATGCGTAGGATAGCACCACAGATGCAGAGACATTGATCGGAGAAACATGTTCTTGCGAGCGGCCGACAAGCACGGACGAGACGCCGAGAAAACGCTTGACCTGCGCATCCGCAAGACACGGCGCGCAATCCGATCCGGACTCGTCGCCGCATGCCGTGCCAAGCCCTACGCGCGCGTGAGCGTCACCGACATCTGCAAGGCCTCCATGGTCTCGCGCACCACCTTCTACGACCACTACACCGACAAGGATGCCCTTTTGGCCGAAGTGGTGTCCTTCCTCCTGGAGGACATCACGCCGGCCATCGAAGAGATGTGGCTCGGCGGGGGAGACGGAGTCACCGTGAGCCGACACCTGGCCGACTTTTACGCCCGCAATGGGCATGCCCTGACCACGCTCCTGTCCGTTCACGGGGACGGAGACTGCGACCTCGGCGAGCGGCTGCGTCAGATGTGCCGGTCCGTGTTCAAGCGGTGGGCCGCCGGACGCATTGACGACCATGTCCTGCCCCTGGCCTCGGACATCTACGCCTCGGTCGTCCTTACCCTGATCGAGCGCGGATCCGCCAAGCCCCTCACGGACGAGGAGCTCGCCGCGATCGACCGTGCCCGCGAGCTGTTCATCGGCAGCTTCGGCGCTCAGTAGTCATCGGTAGATCCGTGACCAGTCGCAAAAGAGCGATAACGAACAGTGCGTTCGGTACCTGAGCGACGGGCGCTACCCGCCTGAGCGCAAGAGTACTATCGTTAACGCAACGTCGGCCCCAGGCCTCGTCAATGATGACCCAAGGAGAACCCATGACCACCGACCCCCGCGCCGCCATCGCAGCCTCCGACACCGCGCTCGGCATTGAGTTTGGATCCACCCGGATCAAAGCTGTCCTCATCGGCCCCGACCACGAGGTGCTGGCCACCGGCGGCCACTCGTGGGAGAACCAGCTGCGTGACGGGCTGTGGTCCTACACCCTGGATCAGGTGCGCGACGGGCTGCGCGACGCCTACGCCGCGCTCGTCGCCGACGTGCGTGAACGCTACGGAACGACCCCCACCTCCTACGGCTGCATCGGCGTTTCGGCGATGATGCACGGCTACCTTGCCTTCGATGCCGACGACCGCCAAATTGCGCCCTTCCGAACGTGGCGCAACACCAACACGGGACGCGCCGCAAACGAGCTCACGTGCCTGTTCTCCTTCAATATTCCCCTGCGCTGGTCCATCGCCCACCTTCACCAGGGGGTCCTGGATGGTGAGGATCGGATTGGCGAGGTCGCCCGCCTGACCACCCTGGCCGGTTGGGTCCACCACCAGCTCACCGGCAGGGCGGTTCTCGGCGTGGGTGACGCCTCCGGAATGTTCCCCATCGACTCGGCGACGCTCACCTACGACAGCTCCATGATCGAGGCGTACGAGGAGCTGGTTGCCGACCGGGTACCGTGGCGGCTGCGTGACCTCCTGCCGACCGTGCTGCGCGCCGGAGAGGACGCGGGGACGCTCACCCCCGCCGGCGCGGCTCTCATCGACCCGACGGGAACCCTGCAGCCCGGCATCCCCCTGTGCCCGCCCGAGGGAGACGCGGGAACCGGCATGATCGCGACGAACGCCATCGCCAAGCGCACCGGCAACATCTCGTGCGGCACCTCCGTGTTCCTCATGGCGGTCTTGGACAATGCCCTGTCCGGGCTGCACACCGAACTCGATATGGTGACCACGCCCGATGGCTCACCCGTCGCCATGGTCCACTCCAACAACGGCGCCTCCGAACTCGATGCATGGGTTGCCATGTTCGCCTCCTTCGCGCGTCTCATCGGAGCCGACGTGCCCACGCCCGCCGTCTACGACGCCCTCTACGAGCACGCCCTGACGGGCGACGAGGACGCGGGCGGGGTGGTCGCCTACAACACGCTCTCCGCCGAACCGCTTGTCGGCTTGACCGCCGCGCAGCCCCTCTTTACCCACACGCCGAAGGCGCGAGTCACCCTGGCCAACGCGGTTCGCGCCCAGCTCATGAGCGTCTTCGCGGCCGTGCGCATCGGTGTCGACATCCTCGCCGAGGAGGGCGTGCGCCTCGACTCGCTCTTCGCCCACGGCGGCCTGTTCAAGACCCCCCGTGTCGCCCAGCAGATCCTCGCCGACGCGCTTGAAATTCCCGTCTCCGTCGGCGATACCGCGGGCGAGGGTGGTGCCTGGGGCATCGCCGTGCTTGCCCGGTATCGCAGCGCATGCGTCGCGATGGCCGAGCGTGGGGGTGCGCCGCAGGCCCTCGTTGAGTACCTGCGAGACCGCGTCTTTGCCGACGCTTCCGTGACGACGCTGGCTCCCACCCCCGAGGGCGTGGCCGGGTACGAGCGTTTCCTGGAGGCCTACCGAACCGGCCTGGGCGGCGTCGAGGCCACCGCGCTCGGCGCACCCCTCCGGTGAGCGGCGGCGTCAAAGGCGCGTGAGTGGCGCGCGGGTGTCAGAGCGGGCGCATCAGTGGTGGCGCGGGTACGGGGTTGTGGATGGCGGCGCGACCCGGTAGCTGGCACGGTTAACCCGCCGATGCGCAGGTTAACCCACCTGGTGGAGCGTGGGCGCCCGCGCCCATCTGCCACCTTGTGGGTTCAGGTCGCCACCTCGTGGGTCTGCGTGCGGGACAGCTTCACGCGGGTGCTCGCCTGAGCCGCAGTTCAGCCTAGCCACCTCGTCGGTCTGCGTGCCGGAGAGAAACCGAACCGGCCGGGTGAGACGGTTGGCTCACCCGGCCGCAACCTCGTCACGCCCGCGAAACCCGCTAGGATACTCACATGGGTAAAGCTAGCCGCCGCAAGAAGGTCACCGATCCCGCCAAGCTCAAGGCGTACCGCCCGCCGATCCCCTTCGTCGCCCGCCCCTACGAGGGCCTGCCGAAGGAGATCGAGCTGGTCGCCATGCGCGAGCTCATCCCGGCGGCCACGCTGACCGCACGCACCGACGCCGACCACGGCAGCGTTGAGTTCGACTTCGTCACCCTTCTTCCCGAGGGCCATCCCGCCATGGTGCGCCCCGACGGGCGAATTCTGGTGGCTCTGCAGACGCGTTCGAACTCAGCGGACCTCAGCCACGACGCGGGCGCCGCCCTTCTGGCAGCGATCGCCGCGAAGGAAGCCGGCGACGAGGGCGTCATCTCCGTCGACGTGCGCGAGCCTTCCGAGCGCCTCCAGGACATCGTCGACACCGATGGTTTCACGGACATGAAGCTCGAAGAGGACTTCTCCTTCTGGTTCGATCCCGCCGAGGAGATCGACGACCAGACGCGCCGAGCGCTGGATCAGAACCGCGACGAGATCATCCCCACCGAACCCGTGCCCGGAGTCCCCGGCGCCTACTGGTGCGAGATGAACCGCAACTTCGTGCGCCTCCTGACCGACAACGAGGAGGCGAAGCTCTTCGACGCCCTGGCGCGCTTGGCCGCGCGGGGAGAGGCTAACGTCGGCGAGGGATCCCGATACGTCGGGTCTTTCCGCGCGTGCGGACTGATTGTTCCCGTCTTCGAGCTGCCCGAGGGTGCGAGCGCGACCGACGTTGCGCCGGGCACGCAGGCGCTGGCCAAGGCCCTCGCGGAGGCGCTGACCGTGACCGAGCGGCTGGACGACAAGGAGCGTCGCGCACGCCAGGGCCTGGTCTCGCGCGCCGTCACCATCCGCTGAGCGCGATTTTGCCTGTTGTTTAACTAGGCTTGTCGCTCACATTACGGGCGGCGGGGCGCACCAACGCCCCGCCGCCCGTAGAATGTTAGTTGTGAACTATCGCAGTGGGTCCCGTGGTTCCCAGCCTCAGCGCGTCGCCGCCGTCATCGCTGCACACAACGTTGGCCGCGTCGTCGCCGCCACCGTGCGCGCCTGCCGCGCCATCCCCGGCGTTGACCTCCTCATTGTCGTTGACGACGGATCCACCGATGACACGGGGCGCGCTGCCCGAGCGGCCGGCGCCGTCGTCGTGCGTCACTCCGTTGAGCGCGGCCGCGCCTCGGCCATCGAAACCGGCGTGAAGGTCGCCGCCATGCGCGACCGCCCCGACGGCCCGCCTCGACACATCCTCCTCCTTTCGCCCGACCTCGGGGAGTCAGCCGTCGAAGCCACCGCCCTGGTCGAGGCAGTCTCCGCCGGGCAGGCAGACATGGCGATCGCGGTGCCCGCGCGGGAACGCGAGTACTCCGGCTTCGGCCCCGGCGTCGCTCGCAGGCTCATTCGTCGAAAGACCGGCTGGTACTGCCACTACCCCCTCAGCTACCAGCGCTGCCTGACGCGCGAGGCCATCGACGCGGCCATGCCCTTCAGCGGGCGCTACGTCCTCGAGGCCGCCATGACCATCAACGTTCTGCGGGCCGGGCTGTCCGTCATGGAGGTTCCCTGCAACTTCGCCCACTCGGGAGCCGATCGCTCGCTGGGGTCCCTCAACCGTCCCGCGCGGATGGTCGATGCGCTGCTGGCCACCGTCTTCCAGGGGTTCCACTCCAACGCGCGCTCCAAGCGCCCCGCCGCCCACGAACAGGGCATCGGAGTGCCCTACCCGGCCCCCGCCTCCTCCGGTGATGACTCCGACGATGCCGCCGCGTCGCCAGCCGACGCGGCGCGCGTGAGCCGAGCTTCCGGAGCGCAGGCTGGCTCCCGCGACTCCGACAGCCCCGCATCGGGCGGTGGTACCCGGCCCGCGGAGATGGTTGGGTGAGGCACGCAAGCCGAGCGAGGATCCCGGGCATCGTCTCCGCCTGGGGTGTTCCCGCGGCGGTTGCGCTCGCGGTCGGCACCCTCTACGTGTGCTACTCGCTCGCCCAGTGGCGCGCCCTCGTCGTCCCCTCCTGGGACCTGGGTATCTTCACCGAGGCAATCCAGGCGTACTCGCGCTTCGAGGCGCCCATCGTTCCCATCAAAAGTCCGGGCTACAACCTCCTCGGGGACCACTTTCACCCGATCCTGGCGCTCCTCGGTCCGGTCTATCGGATCTTTCCGTCGGCCCTGACTCTCCTGGTTGCCCAGGACGTGTTGCTCGCGGTGTCGGTGCTTCCGATCGCGCGCCTCTCCCAGCGCCTGCTCGGCCGGGGTGGCGCCCTGCTGGTCGGCATCACGTACGGGCTGGGATGGGGCCTCCAGGGCGCCGTCGCCGCTCAGTTTCATGAGGTGTGCTGCGCCGTTCCGCTACTGGCCTTCGGGGGCGTCGCATTCGTGGAGAGGCGGTGGGGAGCGTGCATGGCGTGGCTTGCACCCCTTGTCCTCGTCAAGGAGGACCTTGGGCTGACGGTCTTCGTTGCCGGCCTGGCAATGGCGTGGCGGCGCCGAGGCCACGGCCGACCCGGCGTCCTGTGCTCCCTGGCGTACGCCCTGTTCGGTATCGTTGCTTTTGTGGTGACCGTTAAGGTTCTTCTTCCCGCAGTGAATCCGGCGGGAACGTGGGCCTACTCCCTTGACGGCTCCGCGACCGGTGCGGGCACCTCCACGGGCGGCGCGACCGGGGCGAGGTCCCTTCCCTCGGTCTGGGGAATCCTCGCCGATCCACCCGTGAAGCTGGTGACCCTGCTGGTCGCCGCCGCCGGGGCCGGGCTGGCGGGCACGTCCTCCCCCTGGTTTGCTCTCGCGGCGCCGACGCTAGCCTGGCGCTTCGCCGGTTCCGTCGACACCTACTACGTGTGGGACTCGTGGCACTACAACGCGGTCCTCGTTCCGATCGCGGCGTGCGCCCTCCTCGACGTGATGAACAGGTGGATTACGCTCGGGCACGAGGCGGGGTCAGCCGATCCACACCTCGGCAAGTCGCGCGCGGACGAGGAGGCGGCCCGCGACGGGGGCGATGACCCGGATGCCCCTGCGAGCCGCACCCGATGTGGCGGCGTCGACGAGGCCGATGCCGCCGGCCTTGAGGGAGGCCGCGCAGGCGCGCGTACGCCCGACGAGGCCGACCCGGGCGGAGACGGAACCGTATCATCCTTCGGCGTCTCCTGGCGGCGTGCCGCGTGGGTGGCGGCTCTCGTTCCGACCGTGTCCCTGGCCCTCACCTGGACGTCCCTGCCGCTCTCGCAGCTGCCCTCCCTCCGCGAGAGCCCCCGCATGAGCGCCGCCGAGGAAGCGATCGCCGCAGTTCCGGACGGAGTGAGTGTCGAAACCGACACGACGCTGCTCGCGAGGCTCGTGCCGCGACGCGAGGTGTACTGGGTTGGGACAACCCAGGCAATGGCGGAGCCGCCACAGTACGTCGTCATCGACGACAGCTCCTACGCGTGGGGTGGTGCGAGCGTCGACGCCCAGGCATGGGCGGCCGCCGCCCACCCCGGCCACACCTACGAAACGGTTTATTCCAAGCAGGGCTTCCGCGTCGCGCGACGCACCTCGTAAGGGTGGGCACCGACTGTTTGGGCAGCGACATGCCCGAGGCGCAGCGTGCATGGCCGTGGCGGGCGCGGCCGTGGCGGGCGCGGCTGTG
>ERZ773062.1031-NODE-1031-length-12421-cov-35.197639_pt1 | contig 12421 bp, 11 predicted proteins | sample MGYA00580626_ERZ773062 | MGnify/ENA primary metagenome ERZ773062 (study PRJEB29015, sample SAMEA2738003) | human oral metagenome | biome: human oral; feature: human-associated habitat; material: dental | place: China | collected 2058 ...
CTTGATAATCCCATTTTTTTCCACAACCTATAACTAATAATCCTAATAAAACTATGAGTAAAATAAAAATTTTTTTCATAATAATCTCCCCTTATTACTTTATTTTATTTCTATATTTATATTTTATATGAAATTTAAAGAAAAGTAAACAATAAAGAAAATTAAAAAAGTCTCTGAATTAAAAATTTCAAAGACATATATATTGATAGAAATGGTGGAGATGAAACACGACTTTTATTAGCAATATACAAAGAGAAAAGAGAGGAATTATATAATTAAAATTTGATTTTATGATATAATGAAAATAAAAAAGAGGAGAATTTATAATGAAAAAATTTGCTGAACAATATGATATTCGTATGTCACCAGATAGAATTATAATGGCAACACAATTTAGAAAGGAGCGTTTAAGAGAATTTTACAAGTATAAAGTAACAGCTATCGAGAGATATTTAATAGCAAGACTTGAAGAGGAAAAATACAATAATAACTTTGATAAAGCTTCTAAAATAGATAAAATTTTAAGTTCTATAATTGGTATTGCTGATTCAACTGACTTTATAAAAATAGAAGAATCAATAGCATATGATAATGAAAGAGAATTTCAAAGAGTGGTTTTTGAAATAAATACAACAAATATGGAACTTGCAAGATTTGGAATAGACTTAGAAAATGATACATTTAACATCATAAAAGCAATAGAAAATCAAATAAACTCATAACAAAAAGCCCAGCTAATAACTGGACTTTTTTTATTACATCTCATTTCTTAAAGTTTGTAAAAATTCTATATATCCCTCAGTGCCATACGAATAATCTCTATCATAGATACTATCCATTTTTTTATTTTTGTCCTCCATAACTCTATCTAAGAAATTATTAAAATCATCAACTTGATCCTCTCTTATAAAATTGCTTAAAAATGCTTCTCTTTCTTCCTTAGTTTTCAACTCATTAAATTCATTCATAGCAAGTATAATTGTTTCAGGACTTTCTATTTCTGCATAAGACATGACTGCATGGAAAACGAGCTTATTATTCTTATCCATCTTAGTAAGTTGAGTTTGATAGTCCATACCATATTCTTTTAACTCTTGTTCTCTTTCTTCTACTGTATCTGCTGTTGAGAGAATTTCATCAAGTTGCTCATTTCTTGCTCCATATTCAGCTAATTCCATAATACCACTAGCCAAAACAATTTTAGCTTTCTGTGGAGTATCTTCTTTAAATTCTCCGAATCTTTCAGTCTGTTCAGGATGTTTTTCAAAATATTCTTGATAATCTGTTTTTTCTTTTAGCACACTATCAAAAGCTTTTTTACCACTTTCATATAAAAGCCCTAGTCCAGCAAGTCCTATTTTTTCTATTGGCAATAACCCTTCATCTTGTTCAGCTTGTGCTTTTTCTTTATATTCATATTTCCATTTCTCTTTTAAATATTCGCTTGCTGTGTCAAGCCTGTTAGGTATATTCTTTTCAAATTTAATATTGTCTATACCTCTTGAAACTGCATTAGGAGAAGCTAAATACAAAGCTCCATAAACTATCTTTTGTATAGGAGATAAACTTGAAGACATATCTCTTTTCAAACCTTTAAAATTTTGATTGAAGAAACTAGCAACAACATTTTCTCCACCCATTGTAATTTCAAGCCCAGTATTATCAACTAGACCTGTCTTAATTACATCAATAACAGTATCTGCAACTTCTCCATGCATTAAGGCATCCATTTTAGCTTCTATCATTTCATCTTTTGATGTACCTGTTATTTTACCAGTTAACCATCCAACACCATATACAAGCCCTGCTGTTTGTAATGCTGTTGTCCCTGAATTTAAAATTCTTGAACTTGCTTTCCATTCAGATAAACCTGTAAAACTTGTTTTATTTAATGATAATTTACCATCATTTAAAAATCTATATCTTGTAAGACCATCACTATCAATATATGTTGTTAGTCTATCAAATGTTCTTGTTAATAAATTCATATTATACATTCTAAACATACCGTTAAAATTAGCCCAGTATCTGCTAACAAGACTATCTGTTTTTAATCCTACTGTATGTCCACTAAAAGCATTTAATTCTTTTCCGTTTATATCAGCAAATTGTTCAAATAAACTTTTCACAGTAGATGTATTACTTCTATCTTTTACAATATCTAATAGCCCTGTAACACTGTTTGTGCTTAGTATATCATCTTGAATAGCTTTCAGTTTTATATTATCATCTATGCCCATATCAAATAGGACCTGTTTCATAGTAGGTGTAACATCTTCTATTTTAAATTTTGTAAACTCATCATACATAGCATTAGCTGTAAAATATTCAGCCAAAGCTATTCTTTGTATATCAGAAGCTGTTTGCCCTTTTGCTCCAAGTTCTCCTGCATTTTTCAATATATTAGATTTTGTATGCCCTCTCATATCAATTTCAGTTTCCATAACTTTATCAATATAAGCCTCTATTTGTAATCTTTCAAGAGGGTTTGTTATAGTATCTAAGTCAATATTTTTAAGGTTTTGATACTTTTTGGCAACATTTTTAGTAGCCCTTGACATTTCTTTTGTACTTTGTAAAAATCCAACTCTTTCATTAAAGCCTAAATCAATAAGTCCTGAGTTGATTCTTTCTTTATTAGTAGCTATTTCTTTAAGGTAATTCAAATTTGATAAAAACTTATACATCATTAAGTTTCTTGTGTTATACATAGTCTTTCCACTGACTGACATATCTGAAAATTTTCTGGTAGATACATCAGCACCTAATTCAAATAGATGTTGAGTTTCATTTTCTATTGCTTCTTTTAATGTTTTGTTATTTTGTACATACATATTTTTTCCAGTTGAAGTATTATGATTGGCTTCTATTCTGTCATAATTTCCATTCAATCTATCTCTTAATGTATTAAGCCCACTCTTTTCATCAATAACTTGCTTATAAATTCTATTTAATGAATTTATTGGATCTACTTCTGCATTTATATCATCTAAAAAACCATCAAGCCAATTCATAGATTTTGTTTCATAGTTCTCTATAAATGTTAAATTTTTCTTACTTAATTTTTTGCCGTCTATTTCTTTTTGTTTTAACTTAAAATAGTCATCTATTTCTGCTAAAGGTGCGTTTTGAACTGCGACATCTTTCCAAGTTTTACTCTCATAATCTACAAGTTTCCCATTACCATTTCTTCTTATATCAAGAGTTGTCCCATTTATATCATTTCTTAATTTCTCAATAATATTATGGTCATTTAGTGTATATATTCCTGCTGTATCTCCAACCTTAAACTGTTTGGCTTGTGCTTCTGTCAAATAAACTTTCTTTTCAGTATTCTTTAATATACCATCAACCACAACTTTTTTTGCATTCAAGTCATCAGTATCTATTGCTAATTTTAAATTTGACATAGCTTGATTTTTATCATAAACAATATCAAAATTATAACCTTTTTGAGATAAATTAGATTCATATTTTAAATTAGTATATTCATTTGCAAGGTTTCTAAACTCATCAGCATAAGGTAATAAATTTTCAGGGACATCAGCATAACCTCTTATCATTCCTTTAAATGTTTTACCATTTATGTTATTTTCAGTTATGATAAGTTCATTTAAATCGCCTATACGAGAAAAATTAGCACTACCTCCATTTTCCATATGGATATATGCAAGTCTGCTTTTGTATTCAGCTGTTAATTGTTTAGAGTTTAGTTTAATCTTATTTTTAATAGGCTTCAATGTCTTACTCAAAGAATCTTTTGTATTTATATCATTAGTAATCTTTTTTTCAGGAACTTCTCCATTAAATATTCTTTCTTCAAATTCAACATTACTCTCTTTATTTTTAATTGTATTTTGTCTTGAAAGTTCTTCTTTATGGATTTTTTCTATTCTTTTTTCAGTTACATTAGTATAAAATTCATCTACTTCTTGAGAAAAATTTTTACCTCTTTCAATACCTACTGTTTCTCCATTCTCTAATCTTTCAGCAAGTTCTATAACTGCTCTTGGGTTAGTTGCTCCTGGTCCATATTTATCAACTTCATTTTGTATAATTTCTAGTGGAGTATTAGGAGTTTCTTCAACTGCATTTGATATTGTATTCCCAGATGCATCAACATCTGAATTTTTTAATTTATTTATTTTTTTAGAAATATACCTACCTGCTACTTTTGTAACTCCGTGTATTGCTACACTTGTTGCTGCACCATAGGCATAATCTTTTAAATCTTCTTTTGTAAAATCTTTAATTTCTTTGCCCTCTATTTCTGTTTTTTCCCAAGTTGTATCAATAGCACCTTGAACTAAATCCCAAGCTAAATTTTTAATAAAGCCTTGTGGATTATACCAGTTTGTAGGAGAAGCAACCCCCTCTAAAATATTTTGAAATATCATAATTCCCTTATCTATTTTAGAATTACTATTTAAAAATTTTGCTCTCTCTTCCCTATTTCTTTTTATATAATCAATAGATTCTTTTCTTATTTGTGAATTTTTCCAGCCATTCTCGGTAGTTTGTTTTTTATATTCTTGATATATCTTTTCATAATCATCTCCATACTCCATAGCAATACTTTCAGGATCAGGTTGATTAATAAAGTCCATTATTTGAGTTACACCTTTAACTAACCCTGTTCTTATTGGATTAGATATATTTCTTTCTATTCCTTGTACAAGTGGAGTATCTGCAACAGAAAAACCTTTTTCCATATTCTTTTTTCTTTGTTCTTGGAATTTTTTTTCTTGTTCTTCGCTCACAATTCCAGTCATTCCTTTTTTACCATTGAACACATCTTTTAAAATACCCATAATTTCTCCTTATCTTAAATATCCACCCATTTTATTTTTCTTTGTGTTTGAAGTATTTGTTTTTTTACTTTGTGTAGGTTTACCACTTTTCAAAACTTTACTTGCATTTATTAATCTTTTTCCCTCATCTGTACTAAGCTTTTTTAAATAAGGTTGCATTGTAGTTGAGTTAATATCTCTTGCTGTAAAGCCATCATCTTTCATAACTCCTATTATAAAACTTTTTAATTGTGCATCTGCATATACTGGGTCAGATGAAAATTCTTTTTTTAAATCTTCCCATTCACTATACCCATCATCATTCCATATCCAACCCTTTTCAGGTTTATTAATATTTATATTAGTGTTATTCCCTTTGCTATTTTTAGTAACTCTTTCAGCTTGATAAAGTTCTGGATATTCTTTACCATAAGCATAAGGAATAGGATTATCTTTATCAGCATATTGCTTTATAAAAGCATTTACTTTTAATTCTTTATCTGGACTATTATCATTTTCAAATAGTTTTTCTGCATAATCTCTAACCATATTCTTTGCCTCAACCTCTGACATTCTTCCGTTTTCTATCTGTGCATCAATATTCCTTTTTAAATTACTCATTTGAGTTTTATCAAATATTTCTACTTTATTAAAATTATCTAAATCTCCAGCAGAAGCCCAATCAAAATTACCCATACCATTTGCTATATCTTCATCTGTCATATCTCTACCATATCTCTTTTTAAATGCTTTTCTTACATCAGAATACTTTTCACTTCTTAAAGTTTGATCTATTTTTTGATTTCTTAGATATAATCTTTGCATTTGTTTTTCTGCTCTAATTCTTTCTTTTTCTATTCTTTTTTGTTCTCTTTGGTATTCATCTATCTGCGATTTAATACCTTTTAAGACTGTTTTAGTTTCTCCTTCAAATTGAACTTTTAAATAATCTCTTGCTGTTTTTTCATCATTGCCTTTGTAATATTCCATAGTAGTATCAACTAAATCATTTACAACTTTTTTATTGTCCATATAGGCTATAACTTTGTCTATTTCAATTTTCTTTTGGTCAAGTGACATAGAACTATTTTGAATTTCCATTATTCTATTATTAAGTCTTGCTACTTCTGTTCCACCAATATTTTTGCCTAGCATAACAATTTTTTCTTCTTCTGATAACCCAGTAAGTTTTGCTATATGCTCAATAGTGTCTCTCATATATGTATAATTTTCTTTTGCTTTTTCATCATCATTAAGACTATACTTAGCACCTATAATTCTTCTTTGCTCTAATGTAGCAAGTGCAATATCATTTTGTTCTTTGATATAGTATTGATTCCTTTTAACACTTTCTTTAACTCCCCAGTCTTTATAGCCGATATCAACATTATCTGAAAATGTTCTTTTCTCCGTAGAGTCAAGATACTTACTATTTAGAATTAAAGATTTTTTAGAGTTAATAACTTCTTTATAATCTTTTAAATATTCCTCAAATCTATCTCCATATTTATCATTTACAGTCGACCATTTTTCTTCAAACTCTAAATCTTTATTTTTCATAGCTAAATCAATTAAATTTTTTTCGTTGTTAATTTTTAATTGTTCGCTTTCCTTAGCTATTTTCCCTAAAGTTTCTATGAACATATTTTCATAAACTGGTATTTTAGATGGACTTTTAACAGATACGCCCTCAACATTTACTGGGTTAAGTAAAAATCTACTTTGAATATCAACTTGTATAGGGATAACATTAGCACCTGTTCTTTCTTTCATTACTTCTTTTTCTATAAATTCATTAGCCATTTATTCCTCCTATTCCACCAAAACCCTTTAAATCAAAGTTTTTATGTTTCCAATTTTTACTAAAATCATTACCATTGTTATAAGTACCTTGAATTTCCTTTACTTCTCCACTTGGCATTCCAGGTAAATTTGCCCCAGCTTTTCCCATTGCATAACTTTTTGCTGCATCAAGTACAGCTTGCGTCATTTTATTTGTCCCTACAACTTTAATATCCCAACCTTGATTAACCAAACTTCCTCCAGTTATATTTCCATTATCAATAGTTTGATTCAATTGTGCCAAATCTTTTCTTAATTGCATTTCTGCTTGTGAGTATGCAACTAAATAATTTTGATTTATTCCCTCTTGTGTCTTAGCATAACTTAATCCACTTTGATAATAATAATTATTTGTTTGATTTTGTAATTCATCTATTTCGTTCATTTGATTTTGTGCAATGATGTTCGCTTTATCCTTAGCCTCTGAATTAAGTTTATTGATACTGTCAGACTTTATAGAACTATCTTCAACATTTTTAATATCATTAAAAGCTAATTTATTTCTAACATTCATTACTTCTTGTTCTAAATTTTCTCTTGCTGATACATATCCAGCTAACAACCCTCTTAAATTTCCCTCTAATGCTCTACCTATTTCTCTCTTATTATATTCATATTGCATTTTAGCTTGTTCATCTTGATAACCTTTTATCTTCTTAGCAGTGGACTTATTGTATTCAATACTTTCTTTTAACTTGTTCTCTTGACCTTTTAATCCATTATAAATAGATTTTACTTCATCTCCTGCTTTTGCAATTTTCTTACCTTGCTTATATATTCCGTAACCTTGTGCAATTCCTAATGCAAGATTAGTTAATATTGAACCCATCATATTAATCACCTCTAATCGCTTACAATATCTATCTTTGTGTCTATACCTAAAATTTCAAATATCTTATTATTTTCTTTTGTAGTAATTTCTATATTAAAACCATTTAATATTGGGAAAGAAGTTTCTATTTTAAAGACATTAAATAAATCGTTCTCAATATCATTTTTTGTTACTACCTTATCATTTATTTTTATTCCTTTTATAGCTTCTCTATTCTCATTCAAGACTTTGATAAATACTCTCAAAACTCTTGAGGAATAATCATTGCTATAACTTCCACCTTTTTCGGTTTTCATATATGGTGGATTTATTCTTAAAATTGCCTTAGCAACATTATTTTCAGTTTCATTAAGTTTGATAGCTGTACCATCTACAATTCCTAAAATATGCATATCACAGAATATAAAATCATTTATAAGTTTATCTAATTTTAAAGAAAATCTTCTAAAAATTTTATATTCTAATTGTTCATAAAAATATAAAGTATCTGTTTTTTCTTCTTTAAAAGCTATCAAATAATTTTTATTGTTATATTTAAGTTTATCCAACCCAACAAATTTAGGTATAAGTTCATATTTTTCTAAATTTGTTGAACTATAAGTTTCAGTTCCTTGAGAGTTTGGAACTTGTTCAATACATCTAATCTCATTCGTATCGGTCAAGCAATAGAAAGTTCCATTTAATAATGTAGCTCCTTTTTTATAGCTGTACTTAGTCTTTTCGTTACAAGCAATTTCACTTGCAATAAAAACATTATATGTTCCACTCGTCAAAATGTTATTAGTTGATATAACATAAACTCCTTGTGATGTTGGAACGAATATCTTATCTCCTACATACATATCATATATTTCTGGATAAATATTATTGATAGGAGTAGGTTTAAAAAAGAAAGCACTATCTGTTTTTGTATCATTTCTAAAATCAAAATAATCTGATTTCTTAGAAAAATATAAATAACCATTACTTACAAAAACCATTCTATCTTGATATATTCCAACTGTTGTTGGATTTGAAATATTTAAAGATGTTCCATAATTTAATTCTCCTTTTATTTTGCCAAGACGCTCAGCTTTATAGTAACCTCCACCATAATAACTATCGCCACCACTAGAATTCGAGTTGTCAAGATCAATATAATTGTTTCCTAAAATATACCCTTTTTCTGTTATTCTTTGAAAGTATGAGTCTCCAAAACTATTTCTACCTATAAATATAGAATACTCTATTTGAGGTAAAAAATTTCTAAACACAGCAAAAGTGTTACCATCTTGTAAAAATCTTGGCTCAATATTTTCTTTACTTACATTAGCTCTATAAACTTTGTAAATTCTTTTTACTAATACATTAGCTCCAGCAATAAATATTCCATCATCTCTACCTTCTATCATAGGATTTTCAACTGTTCCTATAAGTCCTACTCTATAATCACTGCCAACTCCATAAATTCTATAAATGTCCAACTTGACTGGTTCTCTATCCTTAATTGGACATTTTAACAAACTTAAATAGTTAGACTTTCCTATTTCGCCTTTTTCTTTGTTAAACTCAAAAACTTCTGTTGTATCTCCAATTACAAATAATTTATCATCACACATTTTAATTATTCTTATATTTTTGCCTTCTATATTGTGAGTGTATAGCAAATTTCCAATATTTCCATTTGCTTTGCTATAAGTAGCAACTTTGTTATCTTTTGTTACTCCTACATAAAAATTATATTTTGTATCTATTAACTGTATTAAATTATGTTGAAAGTTAGTAGCTTCCAACTTCTTTGCTATCTTTAAATTACCCATTTCATTTATAATAAGATTCTCAATTTTTTGTGCAGATTGTTGATATATTTCACTTTCTCTTATACCTGATAATCTTTCTCCTACTTCACCATACACAAACATATTACTTTTAAATACTTTTTCCATTATTCTTCCTCCCAAAATTGAAAACCTTGTTGAGCAATAATATTATTTTTTAATCTTGTTACTTCTGCTTCTAGAATTTCTAATCTATTATTATAAGTATTAACTGCTAATGCCATTTTTCTTCCTGTCATAGCAACTATTAAATTGAATAAATTATCAGGTATTTCTGTAAAATCTATTCTTCTGCAATATTGTATTTTTATTTCACTCTCTGATGAATATATAAACTCATTTTCTAATCTATAACTTTTATTGCATCTAAGTACATTCAAACAATCAACAGGTAAATTAAATTTATTTTCTCCATCAACTTGACCTACTGTTGTCAATTTAGTAGTGATAGCATTGAATAGAAAAGCACTAGATGTCGCTATGTTGTCTATAACACTATCTAACATTTTTTCACAAATCTTATACATATCGCTTTTGTTGTCATTGTATGCATCATTTTCACCTAACATTAATAATGTTTCCGATATTATTTCTCCTCTATCCATTGCTACACTCCTTTTTGGGTAGGCTATACCTACCCATTATTTTATATTTTTTTTAATTTCCTCAACATCTTTTTTTAATTCAGACTGTTCTTTTTGAATTGCTTCCAATAAATCAGCCATTCTTTGCATAGTGTTTTTATACATTTCAAAAGTATTTTTATCTTTCCAAAGAAAATATAATAAAATAGCTCCAACTATGCCATATTCTAATAAAGTTTTTTCCATAGCACCACCTACAACCCAAGTATTTTTCCCCAATGATTATAATATTTTCTAGCTTCCTTAGTCTTATCAATTATTGCTTTGTCTTTGTAACCCTCATTCTTTAACTTAGGTTTCCAAGATGTTATACCAAAATATTTAACTGCTGCATAAAATCTTCTTACAGTTTTATCATCAACTCCTGTTTCTTTCATAATGTGTCTAAATATCCTATCTGCTAAAGTACGATTAATTCCAGTATTGTTGTAAACACTATATAAATAATCGTGGACCACTGCTGCATTAATATATTTACCAAATGGATTATATAACCATTGCAATGATTTAGGAACAGAGGCTCCATCAGTGATGAAACCTCTAAATACCTTAATATCATAACCATTAATAGAGTAAACATAATCATCTAACAGTATTGCTTTTCCGTTAGATAAAGGTTTAAGTATTAGTTTACTCTTTTCCATTTTTCCCTTCTTTTAATTTTTTGAATATAGGTTGTAACTCTTGAACTACTGCTTCTATTGTATTTTCATTTATAAATATTCTGACATGTGCAGGTAATTTAGAAACAAATTCTTGAACTGCTTTCTTTTTGAGCTCTCCAAGACCTTTGCCTCGTATAGCTAATTCTTGTTTCATTACTTCATTTCTTACTTCATTAGTTGCCTCTTCTTTTCCTTTATATCTCCAAGACAATACGAAATAAGTAGCCACTGAAAATACATATCCTAAAACTTGCCATAATAATTGTTTATCCATGCTTTTTACCTCCTAAAATTTTTATAATAACTGTCGGGCCCGACGATTTTACTATATGTTGTCTTTTATAAAATTAACGAATAAATCTACTACATCACTTTCAATAGAGAATTTTAAACTCTCATCTTGATTAGTCCCAAAAAATGGTTCAAGCAAAATATAAGTATCCTTAGATTTGCATATACCATAACCACCTCTAACATTGCTATCTTGAATTAATGTTATTCCTTTGGTATTTTCTTTCTTCTCAATTTCTGTTTCTTTTCCGTTAATAATCTTTTTTTCTTTTAAAATATTCACTTTATTTCTTATGTTGCTACCAAAAATATTCTGTAACCTTGCCATAAAGTTAGTTGCTAATTCCTTAGCTTTTTCATTCTTCCGATAAACTAAACATTCACATCCGTTGGCATCCCTATTAAGAGAGCCATTAAAATGAAGTTCTAAACAGAATTCATAATCATTTTTATTAAGTTCTTTTAAAACTTCGTTCATCTCTGGAATGTAAGCTTTATTAGGTTTTCTTTCATAAACATCAACAATTCCTGGTATTTCTCCTTTTATTTTCTCTGCTATTCTTTTCCAGTACTTGAACTCACTCAATAAAATTGGCGAGTATGCTCCACGACTTCTGTCATTATGTCCTATGATTAAGGCTACCTTATTCATTTATCCTCCTTATATATAAAAAATTATATTTAATAAAACTATTTAAAAAAAATGACACCGTAATAAGTCAATTAAAGAGTTTTACCAAAATTTAGCTTTTTGCTAGTGCATTGTGTATTTCTTTTCTTTTAGCTTCAAACTCTTCTTTTGTCAACTCTTTTGGGTTGACCTTTGTCTTGAAATAGTTTTCTGTGTCATAGACTGACTGAGTAAATGTTTTTCCATAACTAGCTAATACTAAAGATTTTTCTAAATTTAATTCTAAACCGAAATTATCATAAAAATACCAGGTTATTGGTTTTTCTTTGCCATAAACATTTTTTTCTGCTAACATAAAAGTTATATTTGAAGCTAATAATGTAATGTCTTTATCTCTACATTTTTGCCTATGCTCTTTGCCATCTACCTTATAATCAAACCCATATTCAAGTATTTTTGCTTTTATACTATCTATAGCACTTATATAATCTTGATATTGTTTTCCAGTGTCTAGCAACCACAAGTGTTTTTCTTTATCCCAATTTAAGTATTTTGAATTGCCTTGTGGTTTAGGTACTTTAATCAATTTTTTATCTTGAATAAACTCTCCCTCATCAAGTGTAATTTCAATATTATTAGCAACTCTTTCATCTCTTGTCATTTCTCTTAACATACCTTTTTCAAAAATTGGGTACTCAAATTTTTTATCATATATCTGCATATCATCTTGAAAATTTGGATACCATTCTTTTTTAAATTCGCTGATATCATAATTTAATACATCTATCAATTTCTCTTTTTTATAAATATAAATCATATTTGACCTCCTTAGTAATTTTAAAAAGTTTATAAATTGGAAAATCTAAACACAATTAAAGAAGAAAAATCAAAGATTAGTTTTACTAAAAT
>ERZ773062.1042-NODE-1042-length-12329-cov-9.943947_pt1 | contig 12329 bp, 7 predicted proteins | sample MGYA00580626_ERZ773062 | MGnify/ENA primary metagenome ERZ773062 (study PRJEB29015, sample SAMEA2738003) | human oral metagenome | biome: human oral; feature: human-associated habitat; material: dental | place: China | collected 2058 ...
AGGCGGGGCAGGCTGGCGTCGCGGGCGATCACCGCCTACGAGGGGGCGCTGCGCATCAGCGGGGTCGAGGGGGCGCCCCAGACCGCGGACTTCTCGCGCCTCATGGCCCTGTCGGCGTACACGAACGTCGGCTCGCACGCCGGCTACGGCATGGGGGTCATCGACGCGGTGGCCGTGGGGTGACCGGAGTGGTTCCGGTGTCTGCACTGCCGACGAGGAGGTCCGGAGTCCGGTGTGTTTTCCCCTGCCGGACATGTGCTACCACCCCGTGACCAGCGCGGAAAGACGGGCCCTTGCGCATCCCGATGAAAGTGGTCTGTCAAACCCATCGACACGCGCTCGCCGCAGTGCTAGGGTGAGAGGCACCGGATACTGAGAAAGCTACCGAGGAAGCAAGCATCAAAGGAGAGCATTGATGTTCCACACGCACTGGCGCGCAAGCGCCCCTATCCCAAATGCCTCCGCATTGATCGCGGCGCGCACCTAGCGGCGATAGCACAGGTTCCGAGGAGCAACGCCCCTGGCGTGGATTCACTAGAGTATTCAGGAGAAGAAAGGGATCCCTGATGAAAAGGGAGAGGTGCATCTACTTCATAATAGCTGCGATAACAATTCTGATCGCCGCTATCGCTGTCATCGAGTACACGCTGCACAGGAACGAGGTCTGGGTGTCGATCGCCGACGACTTCGTTTTCCCCGCCGCGTGCACGATTCTCGGGGCGATCACCGTCGCATTGGTCGGCGCGGCCACTGCATCACAAGTCTTGAACAGCAGGGGGAGAACAGGGGGCGGAACGGAGGCGCGGTCAGCCAGCCTGAAGAGTTGCACGTACAGAACTATCGTCATACTCACTATCAGCGCCACAGCTATTGTCGTTCTCGCGTACATCCAGTACAGAGATCAGAGCTGGGTCGGGATCGCCAAGAACCTCCTCTTCCCGCTCAGCTACACAGTGATCGGAGCGGTGATCGTGACATGGGTCGGCATCAGCATCGCCGACGAGTTCCTCGACCACTACAACGAACGCCTCAAGGACGGGCTCACAAATCGGAAAATCCACTTCGAAGGCGACCCTCAGACCATCGAGAGCGTCCGCGACGATCTCAAACGCTCCTCCCTGATCAATGTTGACAACTTCAGCACGGACAGCATCACTCTTGCTGAATCGGACCTTGCGATCCTGTGCATAGACAAAACCTACGGCAGTCCGTACGCCAAACCAGAAGACTCTGCCGCGAAACGAACCAGGAGGCTCTTCCGCGCATCGAAAGGAGGAAGAACAGCACCGAGCGAGGAAGAAACTTCGGAGTACAAGAAATGGAAAGCGCGCGCAACCGAGATGGTTGAGTCACTGTTGGCACAGATAGACAGTAGCGGACAAGGCACAGCCCTGATCGTGTACACCGACGGCTGGTTTGAGGACAAGACAAGGGACCGAATCGGAGCCCGCCCCTTCACCGCCCTCGTCAACACCCGCGGCCGCATTGTGAGCGACATCCATTCGCTGCTCACAACGCTTCCACCCCGTTCTTGATCCACGTCGTCCACTGCTGAGGGGTTAACGCAAAATGGACAATGTCCTCGTCATGCTGCAGACGAACAGCAACCAGGCGTATATCTATTCGTCGCCGCGCCTGCGCGAACAGATCGGCGCTTCCTTCCAGATCACTCTGCTCTCCCAATGGGTCGACGAGGAGGCGAAGGAACTGCTCGAAGTCGCCGAGGAAGAGGGAGGGGCCCTGCCGGGCTCCTTCTGGGTCTCCAAATCCTCCGGCAAGGTGATCGTGCGCCTCACCGGGAACGACGGGGAGCCCAAAACGCTCGCGCGCAACCTCATCGGCGCCGTCACGCGCCGCGCCTTCGAAGAGGCACCCGGCCTCGATGTGACCGGCGTGTTCATGTCGCCCGAGGACGAGGTCGGCACACACAACGGAATGACCGATGACGAGGCCGTCACACAAGACAGCTTGGACGCCCTCGACCGCGAGTTCAACACCTATTCACTCAACAGGCCTCCGGCCGCAGCGCGGTTCCCGCAACTCCCATTCCTGGAGCGCGCCAAGGATTCGGCCTTGCCCGCAGTGGTTCCACTCAGCGACCAGGACAGTAACGCCATCATCGAGTACGCGAAGAGACTCGAGATCACTCCCCCGGACCCAAAGGCGGGTAGCAAGACCAAGGCGGGGATATGGGCGCAGACCGATCGAGATCAGAAGACGGACGAAGGAGGCATTACTCTCTACTCCCTGCCGTCTCGGGTCAAACGGGCATGGGCGCGTTCCGCCCGATGCAAACAGATCCAGCAAGTTGCCCTTTATTGGACGAGCGGCGGAACAGCGCTTCCCGCGGATCCTGATGATCTCGAGAGACTCTTCCAGGACGGCGAGTCGGACGACTTCGGCAGCAGAAATACTGAGTCCAGCGCCCCGCTTTCGACGATTGGCGTTATCCACATCGACGGCAATGGTGTGGGCACTGTCACACGAAACCTCCACAGTGCTTTTCGCGCTGTAATGGAGGGCGGAGGCGAGGCACCAGAACACGATAAGAAGCAGGACGAGAGGACCGTTCAGCTACGGCACCAACTTGAGTTATATAGGAAACCCAATCCCGTCACCAGCTCCGAGGCCCACTCTTTCCAGTGGTTCATTATGGAGATCAACTACCGGCTCGACGCCGTAGTGAATCTGGCAATAGCAAAGTCCTGGAAGAAAGTCGCGGAGCTCGCCAACGATTCTACTGTTCCAGTTGTTCCGATCCTGGTGGGTGGCGACGACATTACAGTCTACGCGGCAGGCGATTACGCGATCCCCTTCGCCGAAGCGTACATCCGTCACTACGAAGAGCTCACGGATGCCGATCCCTATCTCAGGCAACTAGCAGCAGTGGTAAATGAGAAGGGCCCCAACACGGGCCCCGGCCCTCTCACTGCCTCGGCGGGCGTCGCCATCGTGGGGCGCAACTTCCCGTTCCACATCGCCTACGACCTCGCTGAGAAACTCGTCTCCCGTGGGAAGAAGCTCGGCAAGAAGAAGGGGGAGGTCCAGTGCTCCACACTCGACTTCCACATCCTGCGCGACACGACGGTCCTGGACCCGGACGACACGCTCAAAGAGTACAAGGACCGCACCCAGCGTCCTTTCCTGATCGGCCACTACTCCGAGGAGCGCGTCACCAGGGCAGCGCACGCCGAGCCCGGAGCCGCTGGCGGGACTGCCGGACCGAGCGCCAACGACGGCCAGTGGAAGCAGATCCTCAGGGCCGTGGCCGCTTTCAACGGCCAGGATCCGGACAAGCCGAGCTCGTCCCTCACCGATCCCTTCCCGCGCACGCGGGCGAATCGCATTATCAAACTCCTCGCTGAGGAGTACTCACAGTCGGCGGACAGACGCACTCCCAAAGACTGCACGGGATACACACTAAAGAAAGGCGGTAAGACCGCTCCGAAGTCGCTTGTGGATGAGTGCGCTTCCAGCGCTGAAGGATGCGCCGACAAGATAGAGCCATGCCCACACCCGCTGTGCCGGGCACTGCGCGAGTGGACGAACGCCGTGGAGAACACTCGTTCCGCAGGCGCACTTCAACAGGAGTTGCGGAACCTGCATGAACATGACCGCCTGCCGAACGACTCGTCTGCGCAGTCGGGCGAGAACGCAGCCCAGTCGATTCCCAACCTCCAACACCTCAAGTGGCTCCTGGACATCTTGGATTTAGCTGAGAACCTGCCGGCCGGGTACGTCCAGGCCTATTCCGCTCTCCACGAGACCGGCTTCGGAGAGGATGCAGCCAGCACATCTGACGAACCGGAGGCCCCACGGCCCAACGACGATCCGCGTTCCACCCCGTCCCCTGACGAAGGAGCTTCGAAATGACTGACGGAACCTCCACACCCCCGGCCGACGGACACGTCACGATCGTCTTCACGTCCGACTGGGGAGTCTCAACCGGTGTGGGCGAGGCGGGCCGCACCCACTCCACGCTCGAGAAACAGGGCGACCTGCCAGTGGTGCGCGGGACAGTAGTCGCGGGCGTCCTGCGCGAGCAGGCGATGATCGCAGCCCGCGCTCTTGACGCCGCTGTGCCCGCCCCCTCGACCGGCCGCAAGGATTCCGACTGCTCTGGGGGCGCCTCTGAGGGGGGCCCGTGGACCCGCTTCGCCAAGTGGCTGTTCGGGGACGAGGGGAACAATCCCCGTCACGTCGTTTTCTCCGATGCCCTCCCGGTTCGGTATTCTCAGCGAAACGGGGAGCTCAACCAGGAGCCGTACTCCCTCCCCGTCCACGATGCCGTGTCGCTCTCCATTGATCCGACCACGGGAGCCGCGCGCGACCGGATGCTGCGCTTCACCGAGCGCGCCGCTCCCGGGGTCCTCGCGGGAACCTACCGTTTCACCGACGAGGCCGGGGCCGAGCACTGCGGCTACGCGCACTTCCTGCTGGGCGTGGCCGGGCTGATGGTCCGAGGCATTGGCTCGGGCCGCAGCGGCGGCGACGGCGAGTGCACGGTGATCGCCGGTCCCGAGTGCGCGACTGCGCTCGCAGAGCCGAAGGAAACAACGGAGGGGAATAGTGCCCTGGAGGAAGTGGCGGAAGGCCAGAAGGACGAACCCGAGTACTCGTCTGACAGCCTTCGTAAGCTGGCTGCCGAGCTGCGGGAAGCACTATTCGCTCACCTGAACGGCCCATCCTTCGCGGAGCAGCCTCCCTCTTTTCCGGTTGGCGGAGCGGAGGACAACACCGGTCCACTCGTTTCCGTTGCTGCCTCCCGGCACGGCTCCGAGGCCACGGCCGCTCTCCACCCGGCGAGCTGGTTCGAGGCGACCCTCGACATCGTGCTCGACTCCCCCGTCGTGTCCTACGAGGTGCCGTTCTCGAACGAGGTCCGTTCCCTGGACTTCCTGCGCGGCACCGTGCTGATCCCCTGGCTTCACAGGAAATTGCGCGACTTGCGCACCCGAGCCGATGGGACTCCGCTCAATGCGAGTAACAAGGACCTGAGCCTTATCACGTCCGCGGTCGTCTCGGGCGATCTGCGGGTGTCGGACGCCCTCCCGGTCTACCAGGGCACACCGGGTCTGCCGGTGCCCCTGGTCTTCGAACAAGAAAAGGTGCCTGAGGACGAGGTACCCGCGGACAACGAGAAGGATCCCCTCCAGCCCGTCACCCTTTTCAACCGCCATATTGAAATCGGCAAGCAGCACTGCGGTGAGCACACCGTTCCCTCACGCGGCGCCTACGTGTTCCTCGACGAGAAACAGCGTCCCGCTGACACGAATGGCGTCGCAGCGGATGAGGGCGCTGGTCTATCTGGCGCGGCCCCGGCCTCGTTCGCTGGACGGATCGGGAAGCCCGCACTGATCGGACGACAGTCCACGGCCATCGACCCGCACGCTGGCGCGGCGTGGAAGAGCAAGTTGTTCCTGGTGCGCGCGCTGCCCGCGGGCCTGAGACTGCGGGCGAAGGCCGTGATCTCGCGGAGGCTCTTCGAGGCGCTGGCCGGGGCACCCGTTGCTGACGCCGATGGGAAGGCTCCCGCCCTCGACCTTAGGATTCGCGGGAAACACGCATACTTGGGTTCCCGCAGGCTCACGGGCACGTTCGGACAGGCCACCTGCAGCCTCGGCGCGTTCACAGAGTTCACCGCACCCCCATGTCCAGACCCAGTCCCCGACGAAACAAGGCCAGCGGACCCAAGCCCGGATAGCGAAGACGTTATTGTCTCGCTGTGGTTCACCTCGGATGTGCTGGCCCGCTCGAAGGAGCTGGGGCCCGGCGGGACCATGACGGACCTGGAACTGGCGTTCGAACGGGCAGGCGTGACCATCCCATCCGACGGTGTTCGCCAGCAAGGTTCCTCATCTTCAGACGGGCCCGATGAGCGCAAGAAGACGAAATCCCCAAGGAACCGCAAGCAGGTCAAGACCGCGATCCGTCACCGCAGGGTGGACTCCTGGTCGGCTGCCGATGGTGGGCCCCGGGCGACGCGGATGGCGATCATCGCCGGATCCGTGGTCCAAGTGAAGGTCCCGAGGAGCGATGTTTCGGCGTTGCGCGTCCTCGGGCGCATCGGTGTCGGCGAGCTGACTCCACAGGGCTACGGGCGCTTCGAGGTGAACCACCCGGCCCTGCGCGAACCGGTCCTGCCGCTCGTCAAAACGGAGAGCGAGTGCTTCACGGCCCCGGAGAAAAGCGAGGAGCCCGCGCAGGAAGGAGAAGGCCGATGACGATCTACCGCTACGAGATGACGATCCCCGTGAAGGTGGTGTCAGCGCTGCACTCCGGCGGCGTGGACAAGGTGCCCGAGCGCGAGTACGTCGACGAGGACGGCAGAACCGCCCAGCCCAACGAGTTCGTCCGCAACGGCCTGGGCGAGGCGGTCCTGCCCGGCCGGTCCATCAAGGGCGCGGTGCGGGCTGCCTTCGAGGAACACGCCGTTGCGTTGGGCTTCGCGGATCGTGCTGGTGAGGTCGACGAGCCGGCCCTGAAGAGCCTGTGGGGCGGTGAGTTGCGCCGCAACGTGGGAACCTCCAAGCAGCAGCGGGGATTGGGCTCGGACGCCGACCTGCCGCTGCGGGCAAGCGCCCTCACCTTCCACCACGCGGTCGTGTGGACGGACGGTGCCCTCCCCCACCGTATGAGCACGGCCATCGACCGCGCGTGGGGAAGCGCCGCCGACGGGGCGCTGTTCTCCTACGAGTACCTGCCTGTGGACACGACCTTCGAGATCCGCATTAGCGCCGAGGCGCGGGACGGGGACGATGCCGGTCCCACTACGCCGCCCCGGAACGAGGCCGACGCCCCGTCGACGGACAACGCCCAGTCCAAGACCGGCGGCAATGACTCCGTCAAGCCAGCCGGGCCCGAGCAGGTGGAGAAAGCCCTGCAGGCCATCGTCACGCTGTTTAAGGACGGCGTGATCTCGCTGGGCGGCCGCACGGGTTCTGGGTGGGGGCGGGTGGAGCTCGCCGCATCCGAACTGAACTACACGAAAGACCAGATTCCGCAGGCCCCACGGAAGCCTGGAGGATCCGTCAAGTCCGTGCTGAAACGACTCGTCGGCGAAAAGACAGCCAAAGTCCCGTTACGGACCGACGAAGCGAGGAAGGCCTCAGAACCACTGGCGTTCAACCTTGAATGGACTTCCCCCAGCGGCGTGTTCGTCGGGATCCCAATGCCGAAAGTCGACCCGAAGAAAAAGGACGAGAAGCACACGACCCCCAACGTGCCCGTCCGCAACTGGCACGTGGACGACGGGTTCGTGCGCACGCACGGGGAAGACACCTACCCCGACAATGCGCATGCAGACGAGGCCGCACTGTTGCTTCCCGGTTCTTCGATCCGGGGAGCGTTGAGGTCGCGTTGCCTCCGCATCGCACATGACTTCGTTGACGCCGAGGACGTGACGCGGGCGCTCCTCAACGAAGACGGCACCTCCAAAGGAGTTCACCAACAGATCGCAGCCGAGCCCAACCTGGTACGGTACCTGTTCGGAAGCACTGAGCACCGGGGGGCTGTCCGAGTTCTCGACTGTGAAGGCAGAGTCGAGGGCACCACCATGAGTAATGGAAGCCCCGAAGAAATAAAGGCCCTGGAACTGACCCGAAACGCTATTGACCGCGTGACGGGAAGCGCAGCACACAGCGCCTTGTTCTCCGAATTGTTGTACCCCAAAGCCGACTGGAATCCGATTCGGATCCAGGTTGATCAACGCCAACTGGACCGAAATATTCTGCTCGACCTCCGTGGCCGGGGAACGATCACGGACACCGACGACGACCGCGCCCGCGAAGATCCCTCAGTCGTAACGCGTTCACACGCCTCGCTGCTTCTGCTCGCCCTGGCTGTCTCAGACCTATGCGAGGGCACCCTTCCCCTTGGTGGGGGAACCGGCGGGGGGCTCGGCGCGGTCCAAGTGTCCGAAGTGGCGGTAGCGATTCCCGCTGGGAACGTTAAGGAGGCGAGTATTCCGTTCACCGCTCCTGAGGATACGGCGGACATCAACAGTGTCCGTGAAGCCCGCAAGGACTTCGCACAGTCTTTCCTTCATGCCGTCCAGCCCCACTTCGCACTCCCCGATGCACCGACGAAGGATGGGCTGTCTGCCGAGGACAGTGTACTCGCCGTGCTCCTCCCTCTCCTTTGTGACAGCAAGGGAAAATCGGCCAATAATAAGACAGTCGGCCGGAAGCGCCCGACTCTCGTGACCATTGAATGGGGTTCTCCAACGGGAGTTTTCGTCGGAAATCCGAGGATCGAAAAGGGTGCCGGAGACGCGAAGGAAAAGATAGAACCCGAGGAAAAAGCAAAGAAAAACATTCTCCTTCCGCTCCGCAGCAAGACCGGGATTGAACGCGATTCGGAAGAAAGTAAAGATCCTTTGTTGCTTCCAGGCACATCGATCCGTGGAGCCCTGCGCTCGCGGTGCTCGCGCATCGCACGGACGGTTCTGGCCGCGCAGTCTAAGGGTCAGGAGCTTGCGAGCTTCACGAAGGACGGCCGTCCCATTGACGTTCACGAGCAGCTCGCTGCGGACCCCAACCTGGTTCGCTACATGTTCGGCACCACCAAGTACAAGGGGGCGATTAGCGTGTACGACTGCGAGACCGTGCCCGGAAAGCTCGGAAGCCCGATCGAGGTTCCGCACGTCGCGATCGACCGGTGGACGGGCGGAGCGGTTGACGGAGCCCTGTTCTGCGAGCTGATCTATCCGAATGCACAATGGCAGCCGATCCGGATCGAGGTCGATGCCGAGCAGCTGAAGCGCAACGTACGAATCGACTCGGACGGCGGCAATAGTGTCGACAACGAGGCCGTCCTAAAGAGCGCCCGCGCTTCCTGGTGCCTGCTGTGTCTGGCCTTGGCGGAACTTTGCGCGGGCACGCTCCCCCTGGGAGGAAAGACGACCAGGGGTCTTGGCCAGGTAGAAGTAACCGGTATCACCATTGCACGCGCGGACGAGACCGTCATAAATCCAACTTCCTGTGCACGACTGAACGACGCGCATGACATTCTTAAGTACCTGAAGGACGAACCTAACGGCAGGGCCAACTACGAGGGCTGGAGCGATCGGCTATTTGGAAGCAAAAAGCCCGATGAGAGAAACAGCGACGAAACCGCGGAAGGAGATCAGCGATGACCGTCCCGCAGTATAGCGACAGCCTCGTTCCGTTCGAAGAGGCATTCTACTCAGTTGAGACCCATGAAAAAACACTTGAAGATGCTCTGGACAGGGCAAAACATACATTCACCAATCGCAGTGTCGCAGGAATAGTGTGGACTACAACGGGAACAAAACGTTTTCCCCGGTCGCAAAAGAAATTCGACGACGTGACGGAACTCATCGGACTTATCGAACCAGACATAACCTATGAGCTGCGCATATGGGAGGTGATAGAGCGCGACAAAGATGAGGAAAGCAACAAAGAGCGTTGCGAAGATAACGTTGCTCCGTTAGCCCGCGAATTGCGCTGGACTAACGGCTTAGGGACATCAGAGATCGTAGTGTCAACCGGCGGGCGGTCGCACGAGCCTTTCCTCCCGTGCATGGTGCACACGGTTAGATACCAGACGCATCCAGCCGAGGGCGTGCTTCCGGGGAATTCCCGATCCATAGCCGCGCTCGAGATATTCACCGGAGAAGACAGAAATGGAAACCTGGTCTACGCGGACCAGCTGATGATAGGAGCCTGGGAGTAATCATGAGGGGCAAGAAGGATCATTCAGACAGAATGCGCAGGTTTCATTCAAGCGTTAACAGAATCCCTATTCCGCGCGACTACATTTCTGAGCAGCTATCGACACACGCTGAACTGTCGGCGTTATACGACGACGCCGGCATTTCTGGAATTTCAACGCAAGACCGTCTTGATGTCAATAGGATTAGCGGTAGCGTGGAAGTGACGGTCACAACCCGCTCGCCTTTAGTGACGGGAACCCAGGATTCCGCCACTAAGGGTGAACCTGCCCACGCAAGAGTTTTGCTCGATGAGCATGGAGATCCATTCATCCCCTCAACGATAGTCAAGGGAATGCTCTCACAAGCATACGAACAGGTCACGGCGTCCCGGTTTCGAGTATTCGGAGACCATTCCGAGCGTCTCACCTACCGAGCCGACGCCGCCAGAGCGGCAAATCTGGAACCCGTTATTATAAGACGAAACGAAAATGGGTACACCGGACTAAGACTCCAGGACCCCTCAGGCCGCGCAAAAGCCGCAAGACTATTTACGCACGCAATTAAACGCGAGGTTATCGATAATCTGCAAAGAGTTACAGAAATTACTCCGAACAACAGTTTCCAAGAGATAGTGAATAACTTTCAGAACGGAGATAGGATTACATTTGCCGCTGAACGGATGGGGAACGAAGGTCACTATTGGGTTACACACGTTCAGCTAGAGAACGGCGCATGGATCAGGTTACAGGACTCGACCGGCGATTTCTATCCCACCCCCGATCCTGACGAGGACATGGTATATGAGGGGTATCTATACTTCACTACGGGCACGGAGGAACTAGGTGCAGGAAAGCAGCTGTTCCCCGGTTCTACCCACAAGCCGGGCAAAAACAACCCAGGCTCTCCTGGGAAAATATCCGAATTTGTCTTTTTTGCAGACAACATGACGGAGGTTCGAATCGACCGGTCAGTTGTTGAGGACTTTCAGACTATCATTGACAGTTACGCCTATGATGGTAAGGATAACGAAAGCGGCGACGTAGAGCACAATCGATTTGCGAGAGACGTTTCGAAGGTTTCCGAAAGAACACCGGGGGACGCATACGACTACTTGTCATTGGACGAATTTCTCGCATTTGCGGAGACTTCAGGAGGCGAGATCGTTGGACTCTATCCCACGCAGGTAGGTCGGCGAACCTACACAAAATCTCCTGACGCTCTGGCTCAAAGCGGTAAAGTGAGCCCTCCGAAGTCACACATAGAAGCGTCGGCTGGAGACCGGCTCTTCGGCTACACAAACTCACAGGACTCATTGCGGGGCCGCCTTTTCGTCGGTCACGTAACGCTATCAAAAGAAGCCATATCAACAAAAGAACTGGATCTTAAGCCCCTTCTATCACCAAAACCGTCGTCAGCTCGAAGGTTCTTAACGGCAAACAAGGAGTTTACGCAGAAGGACAGGATCTCGGGAGCCCCCAGAAGGACATACTATGACGAAGCACAGCTACTCGGAGGAGTTACCTATCCCTTCATGCGCCCAAAACTCCGGGATACCCAGTTTCCCAAGAGCGCACTGAACTCAGACGTCGGCGATGCCTCTCAAGACATCGGCAGTAATTCAGCCGTGAACCTTCATGTGGACAGTTGGATAGAGACAGGCTTCACAATGAAGTTCATTCTTCGTTTCGTCAGTCTCACAAGGCCTGAGTTCGCCATTCTCAAATGGCTTCTTGATTCCAAGGGCCTCTACATCGGAAATAAGGAGGGAAGTAGCGGTTACCTGCGCATGGGAACAGGGAAGCCGCTTGGCCTGGGAATTGTTCAAGTTGACGCGGTTCGCGATTCGTGGAAAGCCTACATTCCCGAAGACAACCTATCGGAATTCTACATGGAACTTACTGGATGCTTAGGCTATTCCGAAGATAGCGATTACGTTTCATTCTCTTACATTTCCGAAAGAGACTGGGATTTCACTGAAGACGAAAGAACCGCTTTTTTTGCTCTTCCGAATGTTCGGGCTTTCCGTCGAGTAGCCTCAGGATACGGAAGCAAAACAGAGGTACGCTACATGCTTCGTGATGAAAACAAGGTCAATAACCAGACCGGTTCGAAGACTGACAGGCCGAAGCCCGGGCGCGGTCTCGCTCCTCAGTTACTCAGTCTTGACGAGGGGTGGGACAATCCGCTTGAAATCAAGGATAACTGATTCCTCACCACACCCCCCTGCACAGCCCCACGTCGTCGAGCGCGACCGCCGCTCCCAGGATTTCGGCGCGCTCGGCGCAGGTGGAGCACAGGGGGTAGATGTGCACGACGTCCTCGGCCTCGTTGATCAGGGCTGCCAGCCGGGCCCGCATGGCGTTGAGGCCTGCGGCGTCCAGGCGCAGCTGGAACACGGACTCCTGGATGCGGTAGCCCCAGGACTGCAGGGCCTTGGCGACTCGGGTCCGGCGCCTGTTGGAGGAGATGTCGTAGGCGACTATGTAGATCACGTCTGCTCCCCTGCCTCACCGCCAGGTGATGCCCGTCCACTGGTAGTCGGGTTCGGCGATGGCGCGGGCCATCAGCTGCGCCTCGTGGTGGATGTGTCTGCGCCAACTGCCGCTGAATCCGGGCAGGGCGCCGGTGACCGAGCGTTGTGCGGTTGCCTCGT
>ERZ773062.1044-NODE-1044-length-12327-cov-5.818937_pt1 | contig 12327 bp, 17 predicted proteins | sample MGYA00580626_ERZ773062 | MGnify/ENA primary metagenome ERZ773062 (study PRJEB29015, sample SAMEA2738003) | human oral metagenome | biome: human oral; feature: human-associated habitat; material: dental | place: China | collected 2058 ...
AGATTGAAATAGACTTAGAAGCACAAAAGAGATTAATTGTTTTAGATGGAAAAGAGCCTGAAGAAATGACTGAAATGGAAATCTTAAAATATCCATCTGGTGATGATGTGTTTTTAACTGGTGATGTTAGATTTGCTGATACTATGGCAAATCTTAGCTTGGTTATAAAAATGTAATAGGAGGTAAAAATGGCAGATACAAATATAAGAGGCTACCATACCATCGCAGGTGCTCACGGCACTCTTTGGATAGATAATGAAAAAATAGCTGAATTTACAAAAGTAAATGCAAAGGTAACAGCTGATAGAAAAGATGTACAATTAGGCTTATCTGTGGATAGTAAAATTGTAGCTTTAAAGGGTGAGGGTAGTGTTACACTTGAAAAAGTATACTCAAGAGGAAAAAAAATACTTGAAAAATTAGTGAAAGGGAAAGATGTTAGAGTTAGAATAGTTACTAATCTAGCTGACCCAGATACACCAGGAAAACAAGAAGAAAGAATCTCTCTTGATAATGTTTGGTTTAATTCAATAGACTTAATCAATATTACAAAAGGAGAAGTTGTTGAGGAAGAATATCCGTTTGGATTTACACCAGAAGATTTAGCATATGAAAATGATATAAAATAGGAGGCTTAGATGTTAGTTACTGCAGAAATGCTACTTGAAAATAGTAAAAAGATAAATAATAAGGAAAGAGAAAAAGTAAAAATCTATGTGAAAGAACTTAATGGAGAGATTGAATGTGAGTTACTTAATAAAGAAGATTATTTAGATTTAATCTTATCAAAAGAAAAAGATAAGGATTTAGAGGTTATATATAATTCTTGTCCTATTTTTAGAGATGATAAATTAATAGATAGATTAGGTTGCAAAGCTAGACCAACACAAGTTGTAGCAAAAGTTTTAAAGGACCCAACAATCTATAAGTTATCTGATCTTATTTTAGTAGCTTCTGGGTATGGTGAAGTAGATTTGGTTAGACTAGCAGAAGAAACAAAAAACTAATAGAGAGCGACTGGAAATTAAGTACAGTCGCTCATTATTTAAATAGAGGGCATACTTTGGAACAACTTAGGAAACTTTCAGAAAAGGACTTGTTTTATATGTACCTTTTAAAAGAATAATGCTATAATATTGAATATTAAATTCATTTTAGGAGGAAAGATTTATGAAAAAAGTTTTATTAGGATTAATGTTATTATTCTCAGTTGTTAGTTTTGGAGCAACAAGGTATATCACTAAAAATGGTACATTCCCGTATACAAGAACCAAAGAACAATTGGATGATATCTTTATGTATGTTAATTCAAAGGATATGCCTGCTTTGGAAAAATATATGAACCAACTAATAAGTAGTGGTAATGGTGGATACTTAAAGTCAGGATTAGAAGTTGAAGTAGTTGAAACAGCTGATTTTGCTAGTGTAGTGAAAATTAGATTGGTTGGAGATACAATTCAATGCTGGACTGTTAGAGAAGCAATTCAAAGAAAATGAAACAAATTTATTAGGAGGGTATTATGAAGAAAATTTTATTAGGGTTATTTATTTTACTGAGTATTATTAGTTTTGGAAGTGTTAAAATTATTGATACAAAAAATGATTTAGGAAAATTGACAGGCGGGAAAAGTATAGTTTATAAGGATAATGTTGGTAGTTTACAACTAGATTTTGAAAATTCTAATTGTATTGCTATTATAGTTAAAACAAATCGTTCTGCAAGTGAGATAGAAACTGAAATCGGTTTTATGATAGATACAGGATATAACAGAAATCTTTCTTATAAAATCCAAAAAGATAAAAAAACTGTGAAATGTAGTGCAGATAGTGCTATAGATGCAGAAATAATTAAAAACATAGTATATGATATGGAAAAAGGTTACCTGCTTATGATTGGATATGTTGGTAAAGATGATAAAATGATAGCTATGAATATAAAATTAGCAGAAATTCAAAAAGCAATAAAAGAATTAAAATCTAAATAAGAATGATAGGAAATATATTGAAAATAAAAAATATTTAAGAGAGGTTTTATCCTCTCTTTTATTTTGGGTTATTATTTTTTTAAAAATTTTTCTTTTAGTTTTTTTAACTCATTTTCTTTCCATTCTTCTATTTCTTCAAGAGATGGTTTTGTTTCAGGTGAAGCATCTGAATTTATAAGAGAAAGCAATCTGTGTGCTTCATAACTCATTTTCTTTACATTATAATGAGAAATTAAATCTTTATAATCATTTGATAAATAAAAATTGACTTCAGAAAGAGGAATTGGTTTTGCTTGTTTTAAATCTTCTTCTACAATAGATTTTAAAAAACTAAAAACTGCATTAGAATAATCAAAGTCATAAGGGCTATTTGAACTTAAGTAATACTCTTCTGTTATATTATTTTTAATAATATAATTATTAGGAACATTAAATTCAGCATAATCTCCAATCTTAGTAATTTCATAACCAATGACTTTTAAAATTTCAGTTATGTAATATTGGATTTCTTTATGTTTATTTTTTAATGCTCCAATATGTAATAAATTTAGTTCGTTTCTATCGGAAGCTTCTAATTTTAATTTATCTCCAAATATATGCAAATAACTTTCTGGAATACTTTGACCTTTTTCATATCTTTGGATAGTTTTTAAACTAACATTAGTTAAATCGGCTACTTCCTGTTGGGTTAGTTTCCTTATTTTTCTATGTTCTCTAAGTCTATAACCTAATTCTGTATTATCCATAAATATCACCCCTTTTTTGTTATTATACATTAAAAAAGTCAAAAAAGAAAGAAAAAGAAAAAAAAGACTTGACAAAAGACATTTTTAAAATTATAATTAGGACAATTAAGACTTATAAAAAGACATTAAGAAGTTGAAATGAGGTGAGATAATGAAAATAAATAAGGAGAAATTGGAATTGTTATTAGCTAGAAAATGTATATCTGGTTATGAATTGATGCAAAAGGCAGGACTTCAATCTCATACATTTTCAAGAATAAGAAATGGTTTTCCAAATTTAAGACCTAAAACAGTTGGAAAAATAGCAATAGCTCTGGAAGTGAATGTAGAAGATTTGTTGGAAAAATAAAAATAGAGTAATCCAAAACCCTGAGAAAGTTTTTTACTCTATTTACAAAAAAGTATTCTTTAGTGATTAAATTATATCACAAAAGAATGCTTCTATCAATTATAATTTTGAAAGGAGTATTTTTTATGGAAAAACAAAACAAGAATTTGTTATTAGCATTTATTGAATTAGCAACAGAACAAGGAATTTTAAAGGATGATATTACAGAACATAAGAAGAAATTATTTAATCTTATGAATGATGTCGAAGTAAATTATGTTGGAGACAAGAGAATATTTGTACAACTTGAAAGAGCTATTATAGATGTAATAGAGCTAACACAACATAAGTACTTTGATTATGGAAAGATAGGAAATACAATAGATGAAGAATATCAACTTAGCAATTATGATCCTTTTAAAAGATTAATGGAGGTAGAAAATGAATAAATTAAATAATAAAAATGAAATAATAACAATAAATAATGTAGAACTTGGAATAAAAGAATATAAAAAAGAAAGAGTAGTAACTGCTTGGGATATAGCGAAAGTACACTGTAGAGAAGTTAAAAGAATTAATGAAATTTTTAAAAATAATATAGATAAATTTATATTAAAAGAAGATTATTTTTATTTAACTACAAATGAATTTTCTGAGTCGTTTAAAACGACTCAGGATTTTATACCTAATAATGTTAAAGAAATAGTTTTATTTACAGAAAGCGGATATCTAATGTTGGTAAAAACATTTACAGATGATTTATCATGGGATATTCAAAGACAATTAGTAAAAGGATATTTCAAACTTAAAGAACTTAAATCAAGTGTAGATAAAGATAAAAGACTTGAAATAATGGAAAAAAATGCAAATGTAAGAATGGCTAAAATGTTAAAATCTTTAATACCATTCTCAAAAAGTGAAAGATACAAAGAAATATTAGTATCAGAAGCAACAAAAGTTTTAACAGGTAGAGAACTAATCCCACCACCAGAAGTGGAAGCTAAAACTATAACTGCCACTCAAATAGCAGAGATATTAGGAGTATCTGTTCAAAAGATAGGTATCATTTCTAATAAATACAACTTAAAAACAGAACAAAATGGATATTGGGTTCATGAAAAAGCAAAGTACTGTAATAAAGAAATACCTAATTTCAGATATTTTGAAAGTGCAATAGAAGAATTTAGAAAATATGTTTAATCAAACACTAAGAGGAGTATAAAAGCTCCTCTTTTTTTATTGGAGGTGAGAATTTGGAGCATGTATTAAGTGCTAGATTAGAACTTAAAGATAAATTTACATCTGTAATATCTAAAGCTGAAAAAGGACTTGCTGGACTTTATCAAAAAGCTAAATCTATGAACTGGGAAAAAGTTAATACTGGACTTAATAAATTTGGTGCGGTTGCTGTTGGTGGACTTGCAGGGATAGGTGCTATCGCTGGCAGTTCTCTATCTGCTTTTGCAGATTTAGAAGATCAAGTTAGAAGAAATAAAGCTATTATGGGAGCAACAGCAGCCGAAGAAAATATGTTAATGGCTCAAACAAGAGAACTTGGAAGAAGTACAAGATTTACAGCACAAGAAGTGGCGCAAGCACAAATGTATCAAGCTATGGCTGGAATGAAAACAAATGAAGTGTTAGAAATGACACCAAAACTTTTAAAACTTTCTATTGCTTCTGGTGAAGATTTAGCTAGTACATCCGATATTCTAACGGATAATATGACTGCCTTTGGGATAGAGTTAAAAGATGTAGATCATTTTATGGATGTTATGGCCGCAACTGCAAACAATGCAAATACAAGTATTGCAGGATTAGGTGAAGCTTATAAGTATGTTGCTGCAACATCTAGAAGTTTTGAAAGTATGGAAGAAGTTAATATAATTTTAGGAACTTTAGCAAATGCTGGAGTAAAATCAGGAAAAGCAGGAAGAAACTTAGCAGCAATATATGCTAGACTTTCTAAAACTACTCCTGACATGGATGCAGCGTTAAAAAAAGTAGGACTAACTTTATATGATAATAATGGTAAGTTTAAAGGATTAAGAAAAATTCTTGAAGAAATGAAACCTGCATTAGCTAGGATGACAGATGAACAAAGAAACTATTTTTTAACAACTATTGCAGGAACAGAAGGAATGACACTTTTATCAACTTTACTAGAAACAAATAAAGAAGATATGGAAAAAGTCGAAAATGCTATCAGAAATGCAGATGGCGCAACTGAAAAAATGGCTAATGAAATGGGAAATACTACTAAAAATAAGATAGCTGAATTTAGAAGTGCCGTTGATGATTTAAAAATATCTATTGGAGAAGGTTTGGCTCCAACGGCAATAGATTTTATAAATAAATTTACAGATAAAATGGCAGAGTTAAACTCAAAAGGTACTTTTAACACAGAAAATGTTGAAGCCTATTTTAATAGAATATTTGCTCTTACAGCAGAAGCTATAAAAGGTTTTGCTGCATTGAAGGCAGCAGCTATGGCAGAAAAAATTTTCCCAGGAGCAGGTAAATATGTTATAGGAAGTTATGCTGCATATAGGGCAGGTGAATTTGTTGGAGATTGGGCAGGAGAGAAAATAGGAAGAACTAAAAATAAATGGGACTTAAGAAAAGAGTATCAAGCAAAAGGCTATACTTGGGATGAAGCTAATGCACAGGCTGAAAAAGACATAGAAACAATGGACTTGAGAAACAGTAAAACAGATACTGATGAAAATATAATGTATATAAAACAAAATATGTTAAAAGAAAAACTAAGAAATAATAAAAATTCTGGAAAAGGAATAGAGCAGTTGATGAAAGAAACAGAAGAAGATTTTAAAGAAAGAAGAAGAATTGCTAAATTAACTCCAGAAGAACTAGCAAAAGAAGAATCCCTAATAAAAAATAAAACTGCTAATTCTTTAAATAAACCTCTTGGGACAATAAATATAATCCAAAAAACAGACCTAGAAAAAGTTAGTGATAAATTAGGACTTAAAGCTCCTGTATCCCCGTTATCAACTACATTTTCCCCCCAAGTAAATGTAGAGATAGATAGAAACAAAATTCTTGAATCTAAAAAAGAGAATATCCCTACTATCTCCCCTATTATTAATCTTAAAAATGACAAAGATAAATTTGTAAAAGATAAAGCTTTAAATCTACCAGTAAAAGATATTTCTAATAAAAAAGAAGAACCTAAAAAAGAAATAATAAAAATAGCAACCCCTAATTATGATAGATTAACTTCTAAGTTAATCAGTGCTATTGAGGAACAAAGAAAAAACACAAAAACAGTAGTTGAAAATAAAAACTTAAATTATATAGTTAAACCTTCTGAAAAAATAAAGGTTCCAGAAGATAAGAAAAATAATAATGATATTAAAATACCTCCTCAAAATGTTACATTTTCTCCTCAAGTAAATGTTAATATGGGGGGAGTTGTGATAAAAAATGAAGTAGATATAGAGAAAACAGCTGAAATGTCTAAACAAAAAATAATTGCAGAATTAAGAAATTTTGTACAAATAACAAAATAAGGAGATGATGTTATGAGACCAACATTTATCCTGGTTAAAGATAGCACTAATACTCCTTTTTTCTTTGTAGTTCCACCATTAGATTTAAGGATAGAGAGTGACCAGGATTTACAAACTATAAAAATAATTGATTTAGGAGAGAAAACATTAATTGGAAATAGAAAAGCTGAAAAGATTAGTTTTTCTACATTTTTTCCAAGTATGAAATCTCCTTTTTTTAATTTTATTTTATCAACTACTCCTACCAATTCTATGGAAACTTTAAAGAAATTAAAAGATGATAAGGAAAAATTAACCTTAATTATTCCAGAGTTTAATATTTTCTTTAAATGCTATATCCAAACTTTATATTTTGCAGTAACTGAAAGAACTGGAGATATAGATGTAGAAATAACTCTTGTAGAAATAAAGAAAAATAAAACTTTAAGTGATGTAGCAAGAGGACTATTAGAGAGGTAAATATATGGAGAAATTAAAAATATATGTAAATGGAAAAGAGTATAAAAATATATTTACTAGGGTTATATGGAGTGGAGCAATTCATGGAACTGCAAGGAAGCTAGAAGTTGAGTATCTAGGAGATATCATAACCAATATTGGAGATGAAATTATATTTTCTTATGAAGATGAAAAAATGTTTTATGGTAGAGTTTTCCAACATTCTAGGAAAGGTGAAACTGATATAAAAAGTTTTTATGCTTACGACAATTCTATTTATCTGAATAAAAATAACTTTGTTAAAAACTTTTTTAAAAAGAAACCTTCTGAGATTTTAAAAGAAATCTGTGGAGAACTTAATTTAAAAATAGGTAAAATTCCAAAAGATGAAGTTACTTGTACTTATCCAGCTATTGATAGAACTGGCTACGAAATTATATTAAATGCTTACACTATTCAACATAGAAAAAATAAAAAGATTTATTCTGTTGTGAGTAATGAACAAGCAATAGATATAGTTGAGCAAGGAACTTATACAGATGTTCTTTTGACAAGTGCTGATAATATTTCAACATCTTCATATGAAGAAAGCATAGAGAATATGATAAATCAAATTGTTATCTATAAAGTTGAAAATGAAAAGCAGCAAATACTTAATAAAGTAGAAAATGCAGAAGATAAAAAGAAGTTTGGACTATTCCAACAAGTTATGGAATATGAAAAAGATGTAGACAATATAGCCAATGCTAAGGATATGCTGAAAAGTGTAGAGAAAAGTGCAAGGATATATTGTTTAGGAAATATCTTAATCCAAGCAGGGTATAACATTGGAATACAAGAACCTCATACTGGACTGATTGGAAGTTTCTTAGTCAAATCAGATACTCATATTTTTGAAGGAGAAACTTATTTTTGTAATATTGAGTTAGCTTTTGAAAATGTTATGGATAAGGTACAATTTGAAAATAAAGAAAAAGCTAAGAAAAGCAAAAAGCAAAAAGTTAAAAAAGCAAAAAAGAAAGACAAGATAGATGAATTATTTTCAGAAGGGTGGGATAAAAAATGAGTGAATTAGGAGTTTTAATTGGCGATATGATAGGTCAAGCCACAAAAGAAACATCTATCATAAAGGCTAGTGTAGTTACTCCACCACCAAACTTGACAATTGAATTTGATGGGCAAGTTATACCTAGTAAGCAGATATATTGTAGTAATTACCTATTACCCCACTATCATAGGGATTACACTATTGATGGGATAATAGATGAAATAAAAATAGATGTATCTAATTATGACTATAATAATAATACTCAAGATATAATGGGACATAAGATACCAAAATTAACTGGAAATGGGAAATATGAGGGTAGTGGAACATATAAATCTCATAAAGATATTTGGTTTGAAGATACTTTAAAAAAGGGTGATGAAGTGTTAGTTGTAGTTCTAGGAGTATATTATGTAGTTGTTACAAGGATAGTTAAAATGCCAAGTAAAGCAATAGAGGGGGTGTAATGTGGAAAAAGATTTCAATATTTTTCTTAAAAAAGCTAAAACAGAAGTTGAAGAAATGCCAACTTTTAAGGAATATGCAATAGACTTTAAAACTGGAGAATATATAAAAGATGAAAATAACGATATTAAAGTTTTAGAAAAAAATGAAGCCTTAAAAGTATGGATATTTAAAGCATTGAAAACTGAAAGATTTAGATATGCTGATGTACATAGTGATAATTATGGAAGTGAATTGGAGACTAACATCGGTACTATCTATCAAAAATCTGTAAAAGATGCATTAATGATTAATCAAATAAGAGATACGTTGTTAGTAAATCCATATATTTTAGAATGTTATAATTTTGACATTTCTAATGAAAATGAGTATGTTCCACAGATAACCTTTAATGTTAAAACGGTGTATGGAGAACTAGAAATGGAGGTGTAAAGTGAAAGATAGAATAGAATTAAGAAATAATTTTCTGGATAATCTTAAGAATCCACTTTCAAAAATGGAAGGTACTTTCAATTTTGATATTGCTGCCACTTTTGGAATTACAGCAGAAGAAGTATACAGAGAATTAGAATTCTGGGAAAAGCAGACTTTTATTGATACTGCAACAGAAGATGAATATGTTGATAAACATGCCTTAATGTTTGGAGTAAAAAGGAGATTAGGAACTAAGGCAAAAGGTACTGTAAAAGTAACTGGAAAAGCAAACTCTGTTATAGAAGAAAATACAATATTTTTAAACAGAGATGGGATAAAGTACAAATCTTTAAGAAAAGAATATTTAAGTCCAACTGGAATTGCAGAAATAGAAATAGAATGCTTATCAGAAGGAAAAATAGGTAATGCTGCAATAGGAGAAATTACAACTTTTGAAATTCAAAACAGTAACATTTATTCGGTTATAAATGAAAAAGAAATTATAAATGGATATGATAAAGAACCTAATTCTGTATTAGTTGCAAGAGCTAATGAAAAAGTTACAAGACCTGCTCACAGTGGAAATATTTACGATTATGAACAATGGGCTAAACAAGTTGATGGAGTTGGAAAAGTATTAGTAAAACCCCTTTGGAATGGAAATGGAACTGTTAAAGTTCTAATTGCTAATTATAATAATGATATAGCTGATTCTAGCCTAATACAGAAAGTTAGGGAAAGAATACAAAGCGATGATGGTAGACCTGTTGGAGCTGATGTAACTATAGAAAGCTTTAAAGCTAAGACTATAAACATAGAAGTTAATACTATATTAAAATCTGGATATGCTTTATCTGATGTGAAAGAAAAAATTGAATCTCTTTTGAAAGCTGTAATAAAAACTGGAAGTGCTACATTTGAAAAAGCTAATAAATCTATATTATCTATTAATCGTTTAGAGAAAGCTATTTTAGAAATAGATGGAGTAAATGATAACTTTGTAAAAGTAAACAATTCTAATTCTAATATAGAAATTCCAGATGATGAGATATTAGTAGTTGGGACAGTGATTATAAATGACCAATAGATTAATTAAAAAAGTCTCTAAAGTAGCTAGAAATACATTACAAGAAGATTTGATAAGAACACTAGATTTAATCTGTGAATATGCTAAAAATGATATACAAAAATACAAGGAGCTATTATTTATAGCTTTTTTTAATGAGCAACAAGTGGCAAATTATGAAAGATTTATGGAATTAGATTATAAGAATGGATGGAGTTTACAAGACAGGAAAGATAGAATTATCTACACTTTACTATCAAAAAATATCTTTACTCCGCAAGTTTTAAAGGAACAGGCTAAGATTTTCACAAATGGAGAGATTGAGGTTATTGAGAATTATGCGAACTATTCTTTTGTAATTAAATTTACTTCTATTGTAGGAATACCTGCAAACTTAGATAATTTCAAGAATTTTATTTACATTAATAAGCCAGCTCATTTAAATTTTAGTATTGAATTTAGATATAACACACATAACCAGGTAGCTTATTTATCACATAATTCTTTAAAATTAAAAACTCACAAAGAAGTTTATGACACTAGATTATATGAAGAAAATGAAGTTATTGGAAAGTATCATAAACATACAGAGATAAATAATTTTAAAAATGACGAATTAAAAAATAAGATCCATCAAGCAATTTACGATGAAAGGAGATAGAAATGGCAGAATATACTAAATATTTAAGATTAATGAAACCGCAAGGAAATGAGTATTATAATATAGAAAATTTTAACCACAATGCAGAGTTGATAGATAAAGAAACAGAGAAATTAAACAATGCTGTTACAGAAATTAAAAATGGAGCAACAAGAGAGAAAGTTGGAATAGTGCAGTTTGGAACGGAAGAGGGTAAGGCTCTTGAGGGAATGATGCTAGCAAGACTTGCTGGATGTGTTGGATATGGAGGAGACATTCAAACAGTTGGAGTTAAGGATATTAACTATATCTATTACGACAGAAATACAAGAAAGATGTACAAATGCTTAAATCAAAATAGTGATGTGTCTGCTAATGTAGCTAATTTTATTCCTCTTGATAATAACTCACTTTTAGATAGATTGGAAAATTTATACAAAATTGAAAATAAAACTGATTATGATATTCTAACAATTTTAAACAGAAAATTTGTTGTAGGCTCATTAGAAACATCTGGAATTGCTGCTTCAAAAACATTAATAGCTAATGGTTTTAGTTTTAAAAATTCTATAGTTATGGCTACTGCTAAAAAAGATAATTGTTCTGTTGCAGTTATACATAACGGAGATAATTTAGACTTTTCTACTCTAGATGCAACTAATGGAAATAACCAAAATGGTATTTGCAAAGTTGATTTCTTTATACTTTTAAAACAATAGAAATTTTCCAATTTCTACACATTTAAAAATCTGCTTGTAGTTGGAACAAGCTACCTAAATTTTAAATTTTTGAAAGGAGTAAAAAAAATGAAAACAATTAATTTTTATAAAAAAGATAAGTTAATCTTTTCTGTGTATGCAGAAAGTTTAGAAGATGTCTTAAAATCACCTCTTTCATATTTTCCTGCATATACAACAGATGTGATAATCACTGATGTATCTTATCAATACCCCATCTATAAAGATGACATACTAAGAGAAATGACAAGAGAAGAAAAGGTAAGAGCTGGAATAGATGTTACATTGGAAGATGGAGAAATCATAAAAGATAAGAAAATTATAACAGTGCCAAAACCACAAGGAAATCCAAAGTATTTAAGTTGGAATAAAGAAAAAGGTCTGTGGCTATTAGATAATGAAAGAGAATATCAAGACTATATGGCACTTATAGATGATTTAAAAGCTAAATCATTGGCTTATGGTTTTGATTATAAGGTTGATGGAAAAGAATACAGGCAAAAGTGTAGAGATAAAGATATAACTCTATTGGCTTCAAATGTAACTTTTATGTTAGCAGAAAAAACTCTTTTTGGAAAAGAAAAACCAATCACTTGGTATTTTGAAGATAATTTTGGATTAGAATTAAATTTAGAAAAATCTTTAATATTAGCTAGTTATGGAAAAACATTTACTCAGTCAGTATATGACACAGAACATCACTTTAAGACAAAAGTTAATCCAAAAGAGGTATCAAAAGCTGAATTTGAAAGTAAAAGAAAGGAAATACACTCTAATCTAGCAAAAGGTTAATTTTAAGAGTTTCTATTATTAAAGGTAGTTTTAATAGCTACCTTTTTTTGATGGCTTTAAATGGCAAATTACAAGGTCAGTTTAATAATTTTTATATAAAGGAGTTGATAAGTATGTACACTTTATCACAAACCA
>ERZ773062.1045-NODE-1045-length-12325-cov-12.484271_pt1 | contig 12325 bp, 9 predicted proteins | sample MGYA00580626_ERZ773062 | MGnify/ENA primary metagenome ERZ773062 (study PRJEB29015, sample SAMEA2738003) | human oral metagenome | biome: human oral; feature: human-associated habitat; material: dental | place: China | collected 2058 ...
AACGGTAGAGGCATAGCAATAGTTGATTACGAATTGGAAGTAGCTGCCGCTGGAGCTTTGCGCCGGCGGCTGCGAGTACGTTTGCGTTTTGGTTTGCTGTCGTCGCTATTAGTAGCGGTTGTAGCTTCTCTGTCAGCAGCAGCTTTAGCGGCTGTATTTGATGCGCCAGAGTCATTAGCCGCCGCGGCTTTTGCAGCGTCTTTGCCGTTTTGACCGTGGTCTATTTGTAGTAAACCAACGGCGCCCTTGTCAAGTTTGACCGATGGTTGTTTGGCAATTGGCTGGGTCTGGTCTTGCGGTTGCTTAGCGGCTTGGCGCGCGGCGCGATCGGCGGCTCGCTGTTCGGGTGTTTTTGGCGGCGTATAGGCGGGACCGGGTTTTTTGACGACTAGGTTTTCTGGCGGCAGGATTCGATTGGCGATATCGGCTTCAATATCGCTGCGGTTGCGGCTATAATTATCGCGCGTCCATTGGATAATCCGGCCGGTGTTGTCGTCTTGCGCAGTTGGCAGATTAAGTGTTTTGGCGCTAAAGGCCGGAGCCTTCTCGCCGTTGATAACCATGTTGATGATGAAGTTACGATTGTGCATCTGTAGCAGGTCATTTGGCTCGAACTGCGGCTCAAATTGTTTGGCGAGAATCGGACTGTCGTCGGCAGAGACGCGGAAGCTAATTACGGTGCCGACGTTGCCAAAGACTGCATCGCGAACAGTTTCTTCCATCTGGCTGATGTACTGGTTGGCGACGGTCAGGTTGAGACCGTATTTGCGCGCTTCCGACAAGATAGTGGCGAATGAATCAGTAGCAAAGTTCTGAAACTCGTCGACGTATAGGTAAAACGGCCGACGATCCTTGATGTCAGGAATATCGGAACGGCTCATGGCGGCGAGCTGAATTTTAGTAACCAAAAACGAGCCGAGAATACCAGCGTTATCCTCGCCGATGAGGCCCTTGCTCAAATTGACGACAAGAATCTTGCCTTCATCCATAATTTGGCGGATATTAAACGTTGACTTTGGCTGGCCGATGATGTTGCGGATGACTGGATTAGCGGTGAAGGCGCCGACTTTGTTGAGGACTGGCGCGATGGCTTCAGCCTGGAACTTGTCGGTCCAGCTAGCAAACTCGACATTCCAAAATTGCAGCACCACCGTGTCTTTACAGTAGCTGAGAGTGTCTTTGCGGAACTTTTTGTCGGTAAGCATGCGAGTGATGTCGAGCATAGTGGTCTCGGGCCGGTCTAACAGCGCTAAAATGGTATAACGCAAGATGTATTCGAGGCGCGGCCCCCAAGAGTCGCCGAACATGCGCTTCAGCACGCCGATTACTTCCGACGAAATGTTGGTTTTTTGCGACGGATTGGTTACTTCTAGCGGATTGAAGCCTAGCGGATACTGAGTGTCGGCTGGATTGAAGTAGACGACGTCTTGCAGCCGCGAGCCTGGTATAAAGCGCATATTATTGATAGCAAAGTCGCCGTGCGGATCAATGATGGCGTAGCCTTGCCCGTGGAAAATATCGCTCAAAGCAAATAACTCCAGCAAACCGCTCTTCCCTGCTCCCGTCTGGCCGATGATGTAAACATGGCGCGAGCGGTCGTAGCGCAGCATACCGAATTGATGGTTGATACCGCGAAAATTAGTCATGCCAAAGGCCGAGATATTCTCATCATGCGCTGGGTCGCCAGTTAGGACTGGCAGCTTCGGCGGCGGTTCGGCGGTTTTGGTGCTAGCCCAGACAATGTTCGGCGTTTCGACGTTAGTATGCGGCAAGTGATAGACACTAGCGACTTCCTCGATATTCATTAAATAGCCGCGATCGGCGAATAACCGGGTTTTGTACTTGGCGAGAGCCTCTTTGGCGAAGCTATCGTTCGACATCTTGAAACCGTTGAGATTGGTCGAGTTGAATTGCTTGAAAGTACCGATGATGCCTTGCATACGTAATTTGGCGTCGCTAGTGCGCTCGCCCAGGTAAGCAACGCGGACTTTGACTTGATAGCCGAGTTTGGTCGCCTTTTTTTCAGCTTCAGATATGCGGGTTTTGTCGCGCTCTGACAGTTCTGGACCGCTGGCGCCAGCTTGCTCGGGCGGTTGCCACAGAGCAGAAAATAGGCCAGCAATCCACTTGCCTATACCGTCGGTGCCGAATAGGTTGAAGCCGCCTGCTTTGACCGATTGAATCCAGGCGTCGGCTTCTTTGTGCCAGCTGTCGGCGACCGGGCGTACTAGCATCTGTATCCAAATTTCTTCGTCGGTATCTTCGAGCTTGGCGAGCGTGCCGGTGATGCCAGCTAGCGGGTCAACTTCAAAACTCTGAAAGGTTTTGATCGGTAAAAATTCCTTGTCGGTTAAGGTAACTTCTGAAGTATAGACTACGCTGTGGTGGCGTTCGTGAGCGACATAATCTTCTTCGGCCTTATGGATTTGTACTTGCGGGTATTGGGCGTAAATCTGCCCTTCGACGAAGCTTTGCAGCGATTTCGGCGTCCAAACGTAGAATTGAATTCGCCCGCCCACCGAGGCAATCTCGAAGCTTAGATGCTCCTGATAGCCATTGTTGGCTTTCAGCTCGCGGGCATCGCGCAAAATACCATGGAGGCTAGCGAACATTTGCTCGGCGGCCAGCTCGGACTTGTCGTTGGTCTTTGGAATCTCGAGGGTTAACAAGACGCTCTCAACGTTCTTTATTACATCAATACTGCGATAATTACGCCAAGTTAGATATAACAGCACAATAACCAACGGCCCCCAGACATACCATTGCAACAATAGAGCAATAACAGAAGTGATAAATGACATAACTATACTTTCATTATATCATACCTCTGTTATTTTTGCAAGATTAAGCGGATTGAAACAAAGAATTAGCGGGTTAGCCGGGCGCGTTTTTCTAAGCCTGGCAAAGCCAAACTAGTCACTAGGTTAAGTAGCGAGGCTGGGTGTATTATTGCTGCGGTTCGGCGATGGTGTAAGTCGCTTTGGCGACGCGCTTGAACATCGATTTGCTTTGCAAATTGAGCAGAATGGTTGTTTCTTTGACTTGGCGGCTTTTGAGCACGCGCCTGACGATTTCGTCGCGGTGAAGCGGCTCGCCTGCCTTGCGCAAAATATCAGCAATAATATCTGAAACGGTGCCTTTGCTGTAGCCCCAGCTGTCGAGGGCGTAAATGCCGCGACCGATTAGGACGAAGCGTTTGTCTTTGATGAGTTCGTTGTGGATAGCTTGAGTGGTGACATTTCTGCGCTTGAAGTCGCTTTCCTTGATGGCTTTAGAAATGTCGGAGAAATGCATTGGCTTGCCGTTGCCTGCCAAAATGACGTAGATTTTATCGCGGATGTTTTTAGGATTGACAGTTGGCCACTTGGCTAGACCCCAAACGTCTTTGAGATTGGCTAGTTTTTTGGATAAGCTGGCCAGGCCGCGGATCTGGGACGGACTTTCGAAAGTCAACATGCCGTGCAAGCTCTCGATGTCGATTGGCTGGCCGTGGTTTTTGATGGTTTTCACAATGCTATCAATGTCGCCGCGGATTTTCTTCTCATTACCGTTTTCGGCGATACTGATGCCCTGGTGGTAATTGTCGGTTTCGTTGATTATAACGAAGCGCGGCGATAACTCGCCGATAAAGGCAACGTGAGCTCGGGTATTGTTGGAAGCTTTGTCTTTCGAGAGGCGGTTGGCGACGTCTTGGACGCGGCCGACGCGGCCGTTTTCGGAAAGGTCGCGGATAATTAGGCGCTCGGCGTCGCTAATGGCGGGGATTTTACCGTCGGTGGCAGCGGTTTTGAGGCGGGCTAAGATGGCTTTTTCGAGTTGGCGGACACGTTCGCGAGTGATGCCGAGCAGCTCGCCGATTTGCTCAAGCGTTTCCCGGCGTTCGTATAGGCCGAAACGGCGCGTGATGATTTCGCGTTCGCGTTCTTGGTCTATGGTCTTAAGAATATCCTCAATTGCTGTCTTGATAGTCTCCACAGCAGGTGTACCGGTAGTTTCGGTCATGCGATCCTTATCCTTTTATCTCCACTCCCCGCCCCTCGAGAGTGATTTTAGTTTGATATCGTAATTTCGTATCTGATTATAATACATAGTAGTTAGATTGTCAAATCAAATACTAACTAATTATATTGTATCACAATATAGACGCTTATGGTAAATACTTTTTTGCTACTTTTTTTAATAAATAATAATGTCTAGGCTAACAATAATACCTATTTTTGTCAAAATTTAAGGTGTTAAGGTTGTGGTAGCGCTGGTTGATTTAGCGGTTTATCACAAAATATAATTGTTTATTGCGCAAAGCTTATTCAAAACACTAGTGAATAATTAGCTGATTAAACAGCTTAATCATTGTCTAATAATATCTGGACTTTTTCTGGCGTGGTTTGCGCCTGAGTTTCTGACTGGTCGCTGTTGATATGCTTGAGGGCGAATAGCGTAAGTGTGCGGCGAATTTCATCGCTGGTCGGTTTGGTACTGCGTCCACTGTCGTCGAAGCCGTGGCCGGCATTGGCAACGCGAATAAAGCGGCTGCTCGGCTGGTAGGCCAAGATACGCTGGTAGAACTTGTAAGCCTGCTCAATCGACACAATACTGTCTTTGGTGCCGTGGAAAAACAAAAACGGCGGTGGCGTTTTGGTAATCGGTTGGTATAGCGGGCTGGCGACGCGGGCAGTATCGACATTGCGGGTACCGAGGAATTTGTAAGCATTTGGGTTGCGCTTGGTGCGCTGTAATTGGTTGACCAGATCGGTGGTGCCATAAAAGCTGATCACGCCGCGTATAGTAATCGGGCTGTCTTGGCGAGTTAAGACGTAGTCGATAGCCAAGAGCCCGCCAGCGCTGTCGCCAAAAAGAATTACATTGTTGGTGTCGATGTCATAAGAGCTGGCGAGTTTGGCGATGGTATCGATAGCGCAGGCAACGTCGTTATTTTGTGTCGGATAATGGTATTTGGGCGCTAGGCGGTAGTTGACCGAGGCGACCGCAAAACCAGCCGCTGTCAAACTAGAGCCGTAATAGTCAAGCAGCGAATTGCGCTTATCACCCTTATGCCAGCCGCCGCCGTGGATATAAATAACTAGCGGGTACGGTGTCGTATGAGTATTGAGTAGGCTGTTGATCGGCGTGTACAAATCAAACTTCTGCTTGTCTTGGCCGGCGCAATACGGAATATCAGAGTCGACGTTAGCGACATTGCCCAGGCGTGGATGATCGTCGGTGCGGTACGACCTGTGAACATTTAGCGAGAAGACGACGATAATCATTACTACGAGCAGCAAAATCATCATCCAGCGGCGGACACGTCGGACTTGTTGGAGCTTGATTGTCATGCTTACTTCTTTCGCCGTATTTGGCGTCGCGCGGTCCTTTTTTGCGGGGCGTTAGCGAGCAATTCTACTGCTTGGTCGCGAGTGATGGTTTTGGGGTCGGTGTCTTTGGGGATTTTGGCGTTTTTGCTGCCGTCGGTAACGTATGGACCGAAGCGGCCGTTGAGTACCTTGATGCCGTCGCCAAAGTCAGCGATATTTTTCTCAGCTTCGGCTTTGAGCTTGGCGGCGTATAGTTCGCGCGCTTGCTCTTGAGTGACTTCGCGCGGGTCGATATCTTTCAGGCTGACGTAGAGTTTACCGATTTGAATATATGGTCCGAAGCGGCCGACGTTAGCCTTGATATCTTGCCCGTCCTCGGTTTGGCCGACTAAGCGCGGCAGCTCAAATGCGTGCAAAGCTTGCTCTAGGGTGACGGTTTCTATTTTGGCGCCTTTCGGTAGCGGCGCGAATTGCGGTTTGTCGGCTTTGTCGTCGCTTGATCCTAGTTGCAGCATTGGCCCGAAGCGGCCGAAGCGAGCAATAATTGGTTTGCCGGATTTTGGATCGATGCCGACTTCCCTGTTGGCGCCGACAGTTCGGCGGTCAATATTGCCAGATTGCTCAATCAGCGCGTGGAATGGCGCGTAGAATTTCTCGAGCATGGTGTTGCGCGCCAAGCGGTCACCGGCAATATCGTCGAAGTCTTTCTCGACGTCGGCGGTGAAACCATAATCAACGATGCGGTCGAAATGGTCGGTTAAAAAGCCGCTAATCAGCTCGCCGGCTGGTGTCGGCACGAGCTTGCCTTTGTTGGAGCCGGTCTTTTCTTGGATAATTTCGCGCTCGACCTTATTGTCGATAAGTTGCAATAAGATAACATCGCGCGGTATGCCTTCGGAATCGCCTTTTTCGGCGTAGCCGCGGGTTTGGATGGTGTTCATGATAGTAGCGTAGGTGCTTGGCCGGCCGATACCGAGCTCTTCAAGCTTTTTGACTAGCGTACCTTCGGTATAACGGGCTGGCGGCCGGGCGAAAACTTGGCGGGCTTCGACGCTGTGGCGCTGGAGCTGGTCGCCATATTTGACAGTTGGCAAAATTGTGTCATCTTTACCGCCGCCATAAACGCGTAGGAAACCGTCGAACAGGACGACTTGACCTTTGGCCTCAAAGACGAGCTTGTCGTTGGTTTTGCTTGAGTTATTTTGCTTTTCCCCGTCGTTAATACTAATTGTAATTGTCGTGTTCTCTAGCTTGGCTGGCGCCATTTGGCTGGCCAGCGTACGCCGGCGGATGAGGTCATAGAGGCGCTGGTCGTAGTCGCTGCCGCTGACTGATTCGCGGGTAATATCGGTCGGGCGAATTGCTTCGTGAGCTTCTTGGGCGCCAGCGGATTTAGTTTTGAACTTGCGGATATGCGAGTATTCAACGCCGTATAAACGTTTGATGTAATCGGCGCTGGCGGCGATGGCCTGGCTTGACAAATTGACACTGTCAGTACGCATGTAAGTAATGCGGCCCTCTTGATATAGTTTTTGGGCGCTGGCCATGGTAGCGCGCGAGCCCATGCCGAGCTTGCTGTTGGCCTCTTGTTGCAGAGTGCTGGTCGTGAACGGCGCGGCTGGGTTGCGAGTTGACGGGCTTTTACTGATATTGGCGACAGTGAAAGTCGCTCCAGCGAGCGATTCCAGAAAGGCGCGAGCCTCTTCTTCGCTGTCGAAGCGCTGCTTTAGCTCGGCTTTTAATTCTTGGCCGCCAGCGGCGAATACGGCAGTAACTTTGAACTGCGAACTGCCAGCGAAAGCGTCAATTTCGTGCTCGCGCTCGACTAGCAGCCGTACCGCCGGGCTTTGGACGCGGCCAGCCGACTTGCCACCAGGAACTTTCTGCCAGACAACCGGGCTAAGCTCGAAACCGACGATGCGGTCGAGAATCTGCCGGGCTTGCTGAGCTTCGACTAGCTTCATATCAACGGTACGCGGATGCTTGATCGCCTCCTCGATAGCCGATTTGGTAATTTCATGGAAAGTAATGCGCTTGGTGGTTTTGGGGTCAAGCTTTAGGACCTCGCACAGATGCCAAGCAATGGCCTCGCCCTCGCGGTCTTCATCGGTGGCTAGCCAGACGTTGGCCACGCCGACTGATTTGACGGCTTTCTTTAATTCAGCGATTACTTTTTTCTTTTCCGGGTCGATTTCGTAAGTCGTTTTGAAGCCGTGCTGGATGTCAATTGGCGGCGTGCCGTCTTTGGTTTTTTTGGCAATAGCGCGAATATGCCCCACGCTTGACAAAACATGAAAATCATTGCCGAGATATTTCTCGATAGTTTTGGCTTTGGCTGGCGACTCGACGATAACCAGATTCTTCATACTTATATAATAGTAAACCGATTTGCTAAAAATACCAAATTAGTGCTGGCTGCTGAGGATAATAAACCAAAGAAAATAGCCCGCCAGAAAGGCCTTGCGCCGAGGCTTAGAGCTCTGGCGGGCTATTTTCTGACGGGCTTAAAAAAGCCCTTTTCTGCCGAGGAGGGTCACTCCTCGGCGGTGGCAGTGTCGGTGGTGTTCACCTCCTCGGTGTCGCTGTAAAACTTGTCGGCCTCTCCCTGTGGGAGGAGATCGATAAGTTGGACCTGCTCAGTGAGCGGGCCGGTTAGAGCGAGCCGCTTCTCGGCCCGCTCAATTTCTTGCTCGAGGTGGGGAGCGTACCAGCAATACTGGCACCCGCTCCTCTTCAAAGAGGCCAGGTGTTCTCTGGCCTCTTTGACCAGCCCCTCGAGGCGCCGCCGCCAGGCGGCCACCTCAACGCGGTGGCGCTTCGCTTCGGTGGCGGTGTATGCTTTCGCTTTGACAAGATCCGTGAAGATCTCGTCCATCTGTTTGCGCGCATCGCGCGCAAACAGATGGTTCTTCTCGGCGCGGCCGGCCATGAAGCCAGCCGCGCCCAGGGCGACGACAGCGGCCAGGTCGCCCTGGCCGCCGATGATGAGGATGGCGGCGACGGCGGCGGTCGTGATTGCGACCGCCATCTCGCGGTGGTCGCGCAAGACGCGCGCCGCCGTCTCGAAAAGATGTCTCATTTCCCCTCCTTAGGGAAGTGTTTTCACTCAAAGCAAAAGGGCTACTTCTTGCCCTTTATTTACAGTACTTTGAGCAAAAAGCTGATATATATATCACATATGGACGGCGGTGTCAATAGTTTTGCAATAATTTACTATTTTTTGCAACAAAATAGCCAAAAATCTCTTTCAAGCCGCAAATCGCCAGTTTTGCTTGTTTATTTATCATTTCGGTGTTTTGATGGCCAGGCGCGCTTGATATATGAGGCCGTTGATTTAACTGCGAACGGTAGCGATACGGCGAATGCTAAATTGCCGATACCGCGAGCAACTCTGGCGAGTTGGCTCTGGCCGGTGGTTTCGAGACGGCTGCCGACTAGGTGGGCTAGCAATGAGCTGGTTTCGAGCGCTAGCGCCAATTTGCCAGAGATTTCCGGGCGTACAGTTTCATCGCCAGCTTCAACTATCGTTTTGGCGCTGGCAACGGCGTTGATTCCATTAAAAGCTGTGATGGCAGCGATTATTTCCGTTGGTGCGAGGTTTTTGTTTTTTTATCTCATAAAGGATAATGGCAGTGACAGCTTTGTCTAGCCCAGCATCCAGCAACGCGCCGAAATTGCTTGTCTGCCCTGTTTTGCGGGCGACGATGCCGTCTAGAACGTCAATGAACCGGCCAGCGGCAACCTGTGCGATACCAGCAGCGGTATCGATGCGTTTGGCGCCGCGCCATGCTAGAATCGCGCCAGCAATGCTCATAGCGTTGGGAATGGTGGGGATATCAGTCCGAGGATTGAATCTCAGTGTCTTTTCACGGGACTTAATAGGCATAATATCTAAGTCTACAATTATACGATGAAAATGACAAATTTGCGAAAAGCTTAAACAATATTAATTAGACAAGCGTCCACTGGTTGGCGCCGAGCGAGCGGATAGCGCCAGTTAGTTCAAGCATGGTTAGCGCAGTATTGAATTCGGTTGCTGGCAGCTGAGTAGTCTTTTGTAGCTGGTCGCCGTCGCGGATACCTTGAGCGAGCTGTTCGATGATCGCTGTTTCGGCAGGTGTTGAGCCGAGCGGCAGCTTGGTTTGGCCGGTTCGTACGCCTGGCATGGATTCTGGCGCGACAACCGACAAAATGTCGTCGAGGCTGGTGACGGGCGTGGCGCCTTGTTTGATCAGCGCGTTGCAGCCGGCGCTCTGCGGGCTGGTGATGTTGCCAGGTACAACGAAGACATCTTTGCCTTGAGCTAGCGCGTGGGCAGCGGTATTGAGCGTGCCGCTGCGAGCACTAGCCTCGGTAATTAGTACGGCGTCGGCCAAGCCAGATACCAAGCGATTACGTTCCAAAAAGCTCCAGCGGCCGAGGATGTATGGTTCGGTGTCATCGGTAGAATGTTCGGACAAGATTGCCCCGCCCTTTTCGACAATGCGCCGGGCAAGCGCGCTGTTGCTGCGCGGATAAATATTCGGTAACTGGCTAGGTACGATGGCGATAGTGGTGCCGCCAGCGTCTAAACAGGCGCGGTGCGCTAGCGCGTCGGTGCCTAGGGCCAGCCCGCTAACAATGATAAAACCGCGGCTAGCCAGGCCGCTGGCGAACTGATTGGTTACCTCGATGCCGTAGCTGGTTGGCTTGCGGGTGCCGACGATAGCGATGGTCGGCTGGCGTTGTTTAGGGATTTTGCCTAAGTAATATAATGCTTGCGGCTTGTCGTCAATATTAGCTAATACCTTGAGATAATTGCTGCTATCTGGTGATACTTTATTGATTTTCATACAAATTCCTGTTAAAAAGTATTGACATGTTGTCAAAGGTGTGCTAATATTGGGATGATTGATTGACCCGAGGTGGTGAATCAAGCACCTTATACCCCCTATTCTAACTTATGTTAGGTTGCGCTAAAAGGCGCACGGCAGTAATCTACCCTCCACTTTCGTGCCTAGACAACTTTTTAGCGTATACTAACCCCTTTGTCCAGCGGATCACCGTATGTGTGAGGTGGATCACGTATACCCGATAGGGTGGGACGAAGGGCAGAATGGCGCTAGGTGATGCCCACCCTTACCTAGCGCTTTTTTGTTATCTAATAATATTGACTTTTCGTCATAAAAATAGTATAATGGAAGTATGACCGCTAACGACTTTAACTACGATCAGATGCGCCGCGAGGAGTGCCAAAAACTGATTCCGCGAGTGTTTCATGTCGAGATGCCAGTCGACGAATTTTTGTTTGACGATATCGAGACGGGGCGCGATTCGTACGCGGTGATCTTCCGTAGTCGTGGTAGCGTGTATGCTCTGCTTATTGCCGAGAATGGTACCGAGCAGACGCTAGAGGATGTGCGCCGTATCGTCAAGAATATGGGTTTAACTGCCGAAAAGTTCTTGCCGCCAGAGGCCGACCCGCAGTATTTTTATCGCAATGGCGTGGAGCTTTTGAAAAGGGTTTATCCGTCGCTGCGCCGCTGGAACTACGACGACGTGTGGATGTATAGCCGTAAAGTGCCATATAGTCCAGCATTAGTCAAGGTAGCATCGGTTGACGGCGAGATTCGGCGCTTCAATCAGCGCGGCGCCTCGTGGCAGAAATTATTAAATTATTCGTTTAGAAAGGTTCAGGTACGCTATGAATGATATCGATAAAGTATTCCCAGCACGATTCAATCGTTTGCTTAAGCTAGCAGAGGTGCGTCCGCTGCAGTTTCGGCAGCAAGCGGCGGCCGTCTATGCTGCTTGCCCGCGCTCGCTGCGGCGGATGGCGCGGCGTTTTGATCGCAGCGTGCCGATGGCACTGGAGTTTTTCTTGTCTTGGCGCGATGATTGCCTGCCGCGATTACGTAAAATCGAAAGCGCGCCGCAGCAGAAAACGCTGATTAAGACAGTGAGCGACAATTTCTTGACAGATGATGAGCAAACTGCAACATTGTTGCAATATGTGTCGCAGCAAAGCCAAGCGGTTGAGCGAGTGCGCTTTGCGCTGCAACATTATGCAGAAGGCGAAAAGGCTTTGCACCGCTTAGCATTAGAATTTGTTAATCAGCCGGCAGAAGTTTGTTCGCAGCAGGTTGAAGTCTACGTAGATTATTTGCTCTACCGTGCGGTTGCTGAGGAATTCAGCATGACAATCCGCGATCCGCAGGCGCGATTGATTAAGCGTTCATTCCAGTCGAAAGTTGAGCGCCATCAGATTCGCCGGATGACGCGCCAAGCGCGGCGGCGTTTGAACGAAATCGATGGTTCTACTGCCGAGATTGAGCAAGCACAAAATGGCTTGGTAGCGCGGTTGTTTGGTCTGAAGATTGATTATGTGTCGGTGTTGGCGGCGCGGCAAGAGTATGAAAAAGCGTTGGCGCGTCTCGGTAAAAAGTCAGCCAATAGTCCGGCTAAGCGGCTAGCTCTCTACGAAAAAAAGACCGAGGACCTTCGCGCGGAATATTTGGCTACCGTGCCGGGATTGGCTAATCTGTCGGACACGCAAAAAGCTGCCAAAGAAATTGACGGAGTGTTGTTGGCGGTATTTGACCTCAGTAATGAGCAGCGCAACGATATCATGAGTTTACTCAAACGCTATCGCGAGCTGATTCGCGAGCGCGAGACACTGCTGACGATGATTGGCGATTAGTGTTACTTTGTTGATTTTGATTCTGGCTTTGGCTTGTTTTTGCTAGCGCTAGCGCTTTTAGCTAGCTGCTGTTTTTGCCGGCATTTTTGGCAAATACCCTCAAGCTCAAAATGGTGATTAATGACTAAAAAGCTGTACTTTCTGCTGAGGTAGCTGATGAGCTGTTCTAGTTCTGGGGTTTGGATTGGTGTAGCGTTTTGACAGCGGATGCAATATAAATGATGATGGTGCGGAATGAATGGCTCGGCTAACTCGTAATAGTTCTTCCAGCCGACGTGGACAACGTTAATGATTTTGAGATCATTGAACGCCACCAAGGCGCGATAAACGCTGG
>ERZ773062.1046-NODE-1046-length-12307-cov-11.716781_pt1 | contig 12307 bp, 12 predicted proteins | sample MGYA00580626_ERZ773062 | MGnify/ENA primary metagenome ERZ773062 (study PRJEB29015, sample SAMEA2738003) | human oral metagenome | biome: human oral; feature: human-associated habitat; material: dental | place: China | collected 2058 ...
GTTGGGGGTGAAGTTCCATGCGTAGAATGTTAACGGCAAAACTACAAAATCGTTCGGGAGTCCTCAATCGCTTTACAGGTGTCCTTTCTCGTCGTCAAGTCAACATTGAGAGTATCTCAGTTGGTGCGACGGAGAATCCTGATGTATCACGGATTACTATCATTATTGATGTAGCTTCACATGATGAGGTCGAGCAAATTATCAAGCAACTCAACCGTCAGATTGATGTGATTCGCATTCGAGATATTACAGATAAACCACACTTGGAAAGAGAAGTTATCTTGGTGAAGGTATCTGCTCCTGCTGAGAAGCGTGCAGAAATTTTGGCCATTATCCAGCCTTTCCGTGCAACGGTAGTCGATGTGGCACCAAGCTCGATCACTATCCAGATGACGGGCGATGCAGAAAAGAGCGAAGCGCTCTTACGAGTCATCCGTCCTTACGGCATTCGCAATATCGCACGGACTGGGGCAACTGGCTTTACCCGTGATTAACACTCTTCGAAAATCTCTTCAAACCACGTCAGCTTCGCCTTGCCGTAGGTATATGTTTTATTGACAACCTCAAAGCAGTGCTTCGAGCAACCTACAGCTAGCTTCCTAGTTTGATCTTTGATTTTCAGTGAGTATAAAACCCTACTTAAATTTGTTAAAACCGCCTAAGAGGCAATAAAAATAGAAAAGAGAGTAAACATTATGGCAGTAACAATGGAATACGAAAAAGATGTAAAAGTAGCAGCACTTGACGGTAAAAAAATTGCCGTTATCGGTTATGGCTCACAAGGGCATGCCCATGCGCAAAACTTGCGTGATTCAGGTCGTGATGTCATCATAGGTGTACGTCCAGGTAAGTCATTTGACAAGGCTAAAGAAGACGGCTTTGACACTTATACAGTGGCAGAAGCTACTAAATTGGCTGATGTTATCATGATCTTGGCTCCAGACGAAATCCAACAAGAATTGTACGAAGCAGAAATCGCTCCAAACTTGGAAGCTGGAAATGCAGTTGGATTTGCTCATGGTTTCAATATCCACTTTGAATTTATCAAAGTTCCTGCAGATGTAGATGTCTTCATGTGTGCACCGAAAGGTCCTGGTCACTTGGTTCGCCGTACTTTCGAAGAAGGCTTTGGTGTGCCAGCTCTCTATGCAGTTTACCAAGACGCTACTGGAAATGCCAAAGACATCGCAATGGACTGGTGTAAAGGGGTTGGTTCAGCCCGTGTTGGACTTCTTGAAACAACTTATAAAGAAGAAACAGAAGAAGATCTCTTTGGTGAACAAGCCGTTCTCTGCGGTGGCTTGACAGCTCTTATCGAAGCAGGATTTGAAGTCTTGACTGAAGCAGGCTATGCACCAGAATTAGCTTACTTTGAAGTGCTGCACGAAATGAAACTTATCGTTGACTTGATTTACGAAGGTGGCTTCAAGAAGATGCGCCAATCTATCTCAAATACAGCTGAATATGGTGACTATGTATCTGGTCCGCGCGTGATTACAGAGCAAGTTAAAGAAAACATGAAGGCTGTTCTTGCTGACATCCAAAATGGTAAATTTGCAAATGACTTTGTAAACGACTACAAGGCTGGTCGTCCGAAATTGACTGCTTACCGTGAGCAAGCGGCTAATCTGGAGATTGAAAAAGTCGGTGCAGAATTGCGTAAAGCAATGCCATTCGTTGGTAAAAACGACGATGATGCTTTCAAGATCTACAACTAAGATTGTGTGGAAAACTCAGCTGGGATACCAGCTGAGTTTGTTTCCTCATTTGGAAAGGAAAAGGAATGTTAACAGCAAAAGATATTGTCCGTGCTCATAAGGTATTAAAAGATGTTGTTGTCAATACACCGCTTGATTATGATCATTACTTGTCAGAGAAGTATGGGGCAAAGATCTATCTTAAAAAAGAAAATGCCCAACGTGTCCGTTCTTTCAAAATCCGTGGTGCCTACTATGCCATTTCTCAGTTGAGCAAGGAAGAGCGAGAACGTGGGGTTGTCTGTGCTTCTGCGGGCAATCACGCTCAAGGTGTCGCATACACTTGTAATGAAATGGAAATTCCAGCTACTATTTTTATGCCCATCACGACTCCTCAGCAAAAAATTGGGCAGGTTCGCTTCTTTGGTGGCGATTTTGTGACCATCAAGCTGGTAGGAGATACTTTCGACGCCTCTGCTCGGGCAGCTATGGAATTCACGCGAGTGGAGAATCGGACCTTTATTGATCCCTTTGATGATGCTCATGTTCAAGCAGGTCAGGGAACGGTTGCTTATGAAATCCTAGAAGATACAGCTCGAGAGTCCATCGATTTAGACCTAGTCTTGGTACCAGTAGGAGGCGGCGGTCTCATCGCAGGAGTATCCACTTACATCAAGGAAAGTCAGCCACAAATTGAAGTGATTGGGGTAGAGGCTAATGGTGCCCGCAGTATGAGGGCGGCTTTTGAAGCAGGCGGTCCTGTCAAGCTCAAAGAAATTGATAAATTTGCGGATGGTATCGCAGTTCAGAAGGTTGGAGCGACCACTTACGAAGCAACGAAAAAGAATGTTGAAACCCTCATTGGGGTTGATGAAGGCTTGATTTCAGAAACGCTGATCGACCTCTACTCGAAGCAGGGAATCGTAGCTGAGCCTGCAGGGGCAGCAAGTGTAGCAGCCTTGGAAGTGTTGCGTGAATATATCAAAGGAAAAACGATCTGCTGTATCATTTCGGGTGGCAATAATGACATTAACCGCATGCCGGAAATGGAAGAGCGCGCCCTTATCTATGATGGCATCAAGCATTATTTTGTGGTGAATTTCCCGCAGCGGCCTGGTGCCTTACGTGAATTTGTAAATGATATTTTGGGGCCAAATGATGATATCACTCGATTTGAATACATCAAACGGGCAAGCAAGGGGACAGGTCCGGTCTTGATTGGAATTGCCTTGTCCAATAAACATGACTATGCAGGCCTGATCAATCGAATTGAGCAGTTTGACCCATCCTTTATCAATCTGAATGGAAATGAAACACTTTACAACATGCTAGTCTGATCCTAAAAATATTTTAGCAAAAGTCCGCTTTTTAATTGCAAGCGATTGAGGACTGTGCTAGAATATAATATATTAAATCAAGGAGATGCGCTTATGTTTTTAAATTTCTTCTTTTTCTTCTTTCTCTTTTTTATCATTCTTTGTGTTTTAGCGGCATTTAGCTCGCTCTATGTCGTGCGCCAGCAGTCTGTTGCTATCATTGAGCGTTTCGGCCGCTACCACAAGACCAGTACAAGTGGGATGAATGTGCGTTTGCCTTTGGGAATTGACAAAATTGCTGCTCGTGTCCAGTTGCGTTTGCTGCAGAGCGAGATTATTGTCGAAACCAAGACTCAGGATAATGTCTTTGTGACCATGAATGTTGCGACCCAGTATCGGGTAAATGAACATAATGTCACAGATGCTTACTATAAACTCATGCGGCCAGAAGCGCAGATCAAGTCTTATATCGAAGATGCCCTGCGTTCCTCTGTTCCTAAACTGACCTTGGACGAGCTCTTTGAAAAGAAAGATGAGATTGCCTTGGAAGTTCAAAAGCAGGTGGCAGAAGAAATGTCGACTTATGGCTACATCATTGTCAAAACCTTGATTACCAAGGTTGAGCCAGATGCAGAAGTTAAACAGTCTATGAACGAAATCAACGCGGCTCAACGCAAGCGCGTGGCAGCTCAGGAATTGGCAGAAGCAGATAAGATTAAAATTGTGACTGCTGCAGAAGCCGAGGCTGAGAAAGACCGTCTTCATGGGGTCGGTATTGCAGAGCAGCGGAAGGCAATCGTAGACGGCTTAGCAGACTCAATTAAGGAGCTCAAAGGCGCCAATGTTGAGTTGACAGAAGAACAGATTATGTCCATCCTCTTGACTAACCAGTATTTAGATACCTTGAATAATTTTGCGGATAAAGAAGGAAATAATACGATTTTCCTTCCAGCAAATCCTGATGGAGTGGAGAGTATCCGCACGCAAATTCTTTCAGCTCTTAAAGCAAAATAAATATAGAATATTCAGAATTATTTAATTTGTTTGTTTTGGTTTTTCTAAGTTGACAAACTGTATAAAAACCATTATATTAGTATTCGAAATAAGTTAGAGAGGAGTAAGAAATGGCTAAATCAAATTTTGAAAAAGTAGAGTCAGTCGTTGGATGGGTTCGTGACAAAAAAATTACAGGTTACCGTATTAGTAAAGAAACAAACGCGCGTGAAATGTCAATTATTGCTCTTGCTCAAGGACGTGCAAAAGTAAAGAATATTTCTTTTGAAACAGCTCTTGGCTTGATTGATTTCTACGACAAAAATCATGAAAAGTTTGAAGACTAATCTTCGGAAAGTGGGGAAACCCGCTTTTTTATTTTGCGAATAAAAAAACAAGGCGGATGTATCTTTTTCCGTCTTGTTTGTTTGATTGGTTGTTTATTTCAAGAAGCGATGTAGGAATTCCTTGGTTCGTTCTTCTTTAGGATTGGTAAAGAATTCTTGTGGAGTGCCTTCTTCTGCGATAACGCCCTTGTCCATAAAAATAACGCGGCTGGAAACATCGCGGGCAAATTCCATTTCGTGGGTCACGACGATCATGGTCAGGCCTTCTTTAGCCAAATCCTTCATAATTTTCAGGACTTCACCGACCATTTCTGGGTCAAGAGCTGAAGTTGGCTCATCGAAAAGGATGGCGTCAGGATTCATGGAAAGCGCACGCGCAATGGCAACCCGCTGTTTTTGTCCACCTGAAAGCTGTTTAGGCTTGGCCTGCCAGTAGAGCTCTCCCATTCCCACCTTTTCCAGATTTTCTTTGGCAATCTTTTCTGCCTCAGCACGTTCTCTTTTGAGTACGGTTGTCTGAGCAACGATGGTGTTTTCGAGGACATTGAGATTTTCAAAAAGATTGAAACTTTGGAAGACCATTCCTAACTTTTCGCGGTAATGAGTCAGGTCGTAATTTTCATCCAAGACATTTTTCCCGCGATAGAGAATTTCGCCAGCAGTAGGTTTTTCGAGGAGGTTAATGGAGCGGAGAAAAGTTGATTTCCCGCTACCTGAACTTCCGATAATGGAGATAACTTCGCCCTTGTGGACAGTCAGAGAAATGTCTTTCAAGACTTGATTCTCTCCATAGGATTTTTTGAGATTTTTAATTTCTAAAATTGTTTGGGTCATTGTTTCAATTCTCCTGTCTGCATTTGATTGGCACCTGTTGTGTAATGATCTGTGTCAAACTTCCGCTCGATGAAACGTAGGATTCGAGTGATGGTAAAGGTCAAGACGAAGTAAATGACTGCGATAATGGTGAAGGTTTGGAAATACTGATAGGTCTGAGTTGCAATGGTATTTCCTGAGAAGTAAAGCTCCACCACAGAGATAACATTGAGGACAGAGGTATCCTTGATATTGATGACAAATTCATTACCCGTTGCAGGCAGAATATTGCGAACCACCTGTGGGAGGACGACTTTGCGCATGGTTTGGCCGTGGGTCATTCCTAGGGCAGTAGCCGCTTCGAATTGTCCCTTGTCAACGGCAAAGATACCACCGCGGACAATTTCACTCATGTAAGCACCAGTATTGATAGAAACGATGAAGATGGCTGCAGCCGTCCGGTCAATCGAAATGCCAAAAGCCTGAGCTGTTCCATAGTAAATAACCATGGATTGTACAATCATAGGAGTACCACGGAAGATTTCAATGTAAACATTGAGGAACCAACCGAATAGTTTTTGTAGGAAGGCTAAAGCCTTGTTTTTTGAAATCGGTGCTGTCCGATAAACCCCAATCAGCAAACCGATGAGGAGACCAGCGATCGTCCCTGTAATAGAAATAAGCAAGGTCAAACCAGCTCCGCGTAAAAATTGTGGCCAATTTTCCTTCCAAATCTTAAGGACTTTATTGAAGAATGTGTCTTCAGAATCGTCAGTATCAGTGTCCACCGGCTGATTCTTAATCATCTGATCCATCAGCTGAACTTGGTCATCCGTTGAGAGTTTAGCGATAGCTGCATTCGCTTGCTCGATTCGGCTGTCGTCTTTACGCATGCCGACGGCGATGGAGGCATCTTCTTCGCCAACTTTAAAGCCCTCTTTGAATTGAATCATTTTGAACTTAGAGTTGGCAGCTTCAGCTGTCAGAGCTTCGGGACGTTCAGAAATGTAACCGTCAATAACACCAGATTCTAGAGCTTGACGCATTTGGGCGAAATCTCCCATGGCCGTTTCTTGCTTGGCACCTGGCAGTTGAGAAATCAGATTGTAAAGATAGACACCTTGCTGGGAGGTGATTTTAGCATCCTTGAAGTCTTCAAGGGTCTTGGCATTGGCGTAGTTGCCGTCTTTTCGAACCAGCATAACAGGCTCACTGGTGTAGTAGCTGTTAGAAAAGGCGATTTCTTTTTTCCGTTCAGCTGTTGGGCTCATGCCAGCGATAATCATATCGATTTTACCAGAAGTCAAGGCTGGAATCAGTCCGTTCCAAGAAGTTTTCACAACGAGAGGTTTCTTGCCCATTTCTTGAGCAATCTTCTTGGCAATTTGGACATCGTAGCCATTGGCGTATTGATTTGTTCCTTCGATTTTGACAGCGCCATTCGAATCATCATCTTGGGTCCAGTTGAAAGGGGCATAGGCCGCTTCCATCCCAATTCTGAGATAATCATCCGCCTGAGCCACGGTAAGGGTTCCCAGACAGACGAGGAGGGCTGTAAATAAGGTTAAAATGAATTTTTTCATATTCTCTCCGAGTCTTTCTAAAATGGTTCTTTCTATTCTACCGAAAAATATTCGACTTTTCAATCCCGGTAAGCCCTTACTTGAGAAAAATGCTATAATAGGTAAAAGATTAGAAAAGGATTTTGATTTATGAAAAGGTACTTGTCAGGAATTTTCCTTCTTCTTTTGAGTTTGTTTTTTGCTGGGACAGTGTCAGCTTTAGACTATCAAATCCAGTCTTATAATGGAGATTTGGAGATCCACGCCGATAATACAGCCACTTATACAGAAGAGGTGACTTATCATTTTGATGATGATTACAATGGCCAGATGGTCTCCTTAGGATCGGCAGGAAAGATGCCAGAAGGCTTTGCTATTGATTCAGATCCAAAAGTCTCCGTGAAAACCAATGGAGTCGTAAAATATGACTTTGAGCCACGAGTTACAGATTTGGGAGATGGCTACGAAGTCAAGATTTACAATGCAGGTAAAGAGGGAGACACGGTTAAAGTAACAGTCACATGGAACTTGACCAATCTTCTTTTCCTCCATAAAGATATAGCAGAGCTCAAATGGACGCCGATCAGTGATTGGGAAGAGGAGCTGCAAAATGTGACGATTAAGGTCTGGGGCTTGGGAACCTGGTCCCTAACGGACATGTATGTTCATACAGGTTATTTTGGTCAATCGGCCACTATAGATAGAAATCGTGCGGATTATCGGATTCAGCTATCTCATTTGCCTAGTAGGAAGAAGGTCGAACTGCATGGATATTGGCATCGCCAAGCTCTGCATCAGGCAGCAGAGGATCCAAAAGCGACCGACTATCTACAGACTTTTCAAGCAGTTGAGAAAGAGATTGTAGCTAAGAGCCAGTTTTATCATCGCTTGGGGGAAGTTTATCTGCCTCTTATAGGCCTGTTTTTGCTGATGCTTTCGGGAATATTTTATCTGATTTTTCGGATGAAGATTCGTCCTAGCCAAGCTTTTCCTAAAGACGCTCGCCTCTATGAAGCTCCGCAAGATCTGGCTCCTCTCATTGTAGCGGCTAATATCTTTGCTGTGGATATGAGAGAAGTCGATCCGACCAGTGGTGGACGAGCGCATTTGAAATTTGAAAATTTGGTGCAGGCGACTTTGCTGGATTTGATGGATCGGGGCTATATAGAGCTTTTAGGAACTGCAGACAAGCCAATCCTGAAACCAATTCCTAAAAAAGGTTTGTCAGATTTTGAACGGAAATTCCTACAGATGGCATTTGGCGACCATAAACAAGCAGCTGTAGCAGACTTGTTTGAGTCTTACCAAATTTCAGAAGACCTTTATAAAAATAAAAAATCAGCAGATGAGGCACGAATTCGCCAAATTGGAAATCGGATTAAAAATCGCTTTTCAACGAATTTAAACATCTTGTCTGAACAAGTGCTAAGGGAAATTCAGGAGCTGAATTTGCTGGATCACTACCGTCCTTTAAAGCGAGGCGAAAAACTTCTGCTTTGGTCGGCCTTAACCGCTAGTGTACTTGCTTTTGTCTTGTCTCTCTTGACCTTTTTTGTCTATCTGATCAAGCTAGACGGCTTTATTTGGTTCTATCTTCCGCTTGCAGCTATTGCTTCAGTCTTGACTGTCCTGCTGGGCAGAGCCTTGCAGTTATATCAGCGGGATGGTGTCCTGAGCGACGAGGGAGCCCATGATTTTTATCTCTGGAATAGCTTTGCGAATATGTTGCGCGACATTGCTCGTCTATACAATACCGAGGTGGAGGGTCTTATCTTGTGGAACCGGCTTTTGGTCTATGCGACTCTATTTGGCTATGCAGATCGGGTCAGTCGGGTCATGAAGCTGCGCCAGATTTCTTTGGAAAATGCGTCTATGAATAGTTATCTACAATACAATCTTCACCCTATCTTCTATGCAAGTTCCCATAATTTTTCAAATTATGGACATCTTGCCTCGACCGCTAGTCATTTCTCTGTTTCATCGGGCGGCGGAGCAGGAGCTGGCTTCTCTGGTGGCGGTGGAGGCGGCGGGGGCGGAGCCTTCTGATAAAAAGCTGGCAAAAGCCCTTGAGAGAGCTTTTCCTCTCCTCCGAAATGTGGTATAATAAACGTTAAAGTTGTTTTAGGAGTTAGATATGTTTATTGTTGAAATTTTAAAGTCTATTATTTATGGGATCGTTGAGGGGATTACCGAGTGGCTACCCATTTCGAGTACTGGCCACTTGATTCTGATTCAAGATTTTATCAAGTATAAAAATGAAAATCCAGCCTTCATGGAAATGTTCAATGTAGTCATTCAACTGGGAGCTATCTTAGCGGTCGTGGTGATTTATTTTGATAAGCTTAATCCTTTTAAACCAGGAAAAACAGCTCGTCAAATTCAGCTGACATGGCAGCTCTGGGCCAAGGTAGTCGTTGCTGCTTTGCCAGCTGCAATCATCGGCCTTTTCCTAGACGATTGGTTTGAAGCGCATTTTTATAATCTGGTATCCGTTGCAATCATGCTGATTATCTACGGGGTTGCCTTTATCTATTTAGAAAAACGAGAGCAGGTGGAGCCGACTGTTACAGAATTGAGCAGACTTCCTTATCAAACAGCTCTTTATATCGGTCTTTTCCAAGTCTTGTCCCTCTTTCCGGGAACCAGCCGTTCAGGTGCGACCATTGTCGGTGGTCTTTTGAATGGTGTCAGTCGATCTGTTGTGACAGAGTTCACTTTCTACTTGGGGATTCCAATCATGTTTGGCGCAAGTGGGCTGAAAATCCTGAAATTTATCATCAAGGGCAATTCTTTAGGGTTCGACCAATTATTCCTTTTGTTGGTGGCTATGGGAGTGGCTTTCGGGGTCAGTCTTTATGTGATTCGCTTCCTGACAGACTATGTCAAGAACCATGACTTTACAATCTTTGGTAAATATCGGATCGGCCTCGGGGCTCTGTTGCTGGTTTATGGGCTAATCAAGGCTTAGGAAATTTTCCCAGCCTTTTCTTATTTGACCAGTTATTTTTTTGAAATAAGTTTAGAATTTTAGTATAATAGAAAAACTATGAAAGTATGAGGTTGATGAGATGGAAGTGAAACAGATTAATGATTCGACAATTAAAATCACCATCCAATTGGAAGATTTAGAAGAACACGGCATGGAAATTGCAGATTTCCTAGTTCCCCAAGAAAAAACAGAAGAATTTTTCTATACAATCTTGGATGAGCTGGAAATGCCGGAAAGCTTCTTAGATAGTGGGATGCTGAGCTTTCGGGTGACGCCTAAGCCAGACAAGCTGGATGTCTTTGTAACAAGATCTAAGATTGATAAGAATTTGAATTTTGAAGATTTGGGCAATCTACCAGACCTGGATGAGCTCAGCCAGATGTCTCCAGATGAATTTTTAAAGACTTTGGAAAAAAATATCTTTGAAAAGAGTAAGGATGATCTCGAAGCGGTTAAATCTTTAGAGGCAGCAGAGGCTGATCAGGAGGATTCTGCAGATTCTTCAGAAGAGAAGGAAGAAGAGAACCTAGACCGTTATGTCTATTATATTCTGTCTTTTGCTGACCTGCGCAGCGTCGTTTCTTTCGCCAAAACGGTTGACTATCCGATAGACCTGTCAGAACTCTATAAATATGACTCTGCCTACTACCTGACTATTTTGGTAGATTTGGAAGAGCAACCGGAGCTCTATCCAGCTTGGCTACTGGCTAAAATGCGGGAATTTGCTGAGGATACAGATATTACTCGTGCTGTCCTGCAAGAACACGGACGTCTGCTTTTGGTGACAGAAGCCATCCAACAATTGCAAAAGGTTGAATGCGTATGATTGCTTTTCCCTTAAAGTTCATTTTGGTGCTGCTAGCGACGTTTTTTGTCGGAGTTTTGCTGACTCCTCTAGTTCGGCTCTTGGCTTTTAAAATGGATGCAGTCGATTATCCTAATGCTCGACGAATCAATAAAAAGCCCATGCCGAGTGCAGGTGGGCTGGCAGTTGTGACGGCTTTTACCGTGGCGACTTTGGTCTTCATGCCGCAGATTGTTAGCGTCACTTTCTTTGAACAAACTTATTTTGATTATATTTGGCCAGTAGTGCTAGGAGGCTTGATTGTAGCCTTGACGGGTCTTATCGACGATATTAAAGAATTAAGTCCTCTGCTGAAGCTAGGGGGAATCATGCTGGCTGCCTGTCTTATTTGGTGGCTGACGGATTTCCGCTTGGATGATTTTAAGATTCCTTTTGGAGGTCCCCATCTCTTTTTCCCACCTTGGCTATCTTTCATTTTGACTATTCTCTGGATTGTCTCCATTACCAATGCGGTCAATCTCATGGACGGTTTGGATGGCCTTGTCAGCGGAGTCTCCATTATTTCCTTGCTGACCATGGGGATTGTTTCCTACTTTTTCTTACCGGGTCATAATTTATTCCTGACCCTGACCATCTTGGTTTTAGTGGCCTCTATTGCTGGCTTCTTTCCTTACAATTATCATCCAGCCATCATATATGGCGGGGATACGGGCGCTCTTTTCATCGGTTTTATGATTTCGGTCCTGTCTCTGCAAGGCTTGAAGAATGCAACGGCAGTAGCGATTGTCACGCCTATGATTATCTTGGGGGTGCCGATTACCGATACTTTTTTAGCAATCGTTCGTCGGACTTTGTCTGGTCAGAAATTTTACCAGCCTGACCGCCACCACCTTCACCATAGGCTCCTGTCCTTAGGATTGACACATCGGGGAACAGTCCTGGTTATCTATGGGATTTCGATGATTTTCTCGATGATTTCCCTCCTACTAAATGTATCGACTCGCATCGGTGGACTCCTCCTCGTAATTGGTCTTCTGCTGGGAGTAGAACTCTTGGTAGAACTAATAGGTGTTCTGGGTCCACAAAGGACGCCCTTGCTCAATATTTTACGTTTTATCGGGAATTCTTCTTATCGAGAAGAAGTTCGACAGAAAAAGCATCAAAAGAGCCACAAACAAGAATAATTCTAAACAAAAAAAAAGCCTTTTAGGCTTTTTTTTGATATACTAAAGAAAGCATAAATTGCCAAAAAGGAAAGGAAAACAATCATGTCTGTATTGGAAATCAAAGACCTTCATGTTGAAATTGAAGGGAAGAAAATTCTTAAGGGAGTCAACTTGACGCTGAAAACAGGAGAAGTTGCAGCCATCATGGGACCAAATGGAACAGGGAAGTCTACACTGTCTGCAGCCATCATGGGCAACCCTAACTATGAAGTGACTCAAGGAGAGGTGCTTTTTGATGGGGTCAATATCTTGGAACTGGAAGTAGACGAGCGTGCTCGTATGGGGCTCTTCCTCGCTATGCAGTACCCTAGTGAGATTCCTGGTATTACCAATGCAGAGTTTCTCCGTGCAGCTATGAATGCGGGCAAGGAAGACGATGAAAAAATCTCTGTCCGTGACTTCATCACGAAACTAGATGAAAAGATGGAGCTGCTCAACATGAAAGAAGAAATGGCTGAGCGCTACCTCAATGAAGGTTTCTCAGGTGGTGAGAAAAAACGCAACGAAATCCTGCAGTTGCTCATGCTAGAGCCGACTTTTGCACTCTTGGATGAGATTG
>ERZ773062.1050-NODE-1050-length-12287-cov-10.666694_pt1 | contig 12287 bp, 8 predicted proteins | sample MGYA00580626_ERZ773062 | MGnify/ENA primary metagenome ERZ773062 (study PRJEB29015, sample SAMEA2738003) | human oral metagenome | biome: human oral; feature: human-associated habitat; material: dental | place: China | collected 2058 ...
TCAAAATATAATATATGGTACAGGATGGTAGTTTTATCATCCTGTTTTTAAATTCCATACTTGCTAAACCAATTTTCAAAATGTCTTATACTTTCAAATTCAAAAACTTGCTTATACATATCATCCATATTCTGAACTCTTATTAGTACCGTTTCATCTTCCTTTATTCGCATAGATTCTATTGCTAAAATATTAAACATTTTTGTCATTCTATCGTACATTCTAACTTTTCTATGTAAAAAATAACTAATAAAACTGTCTTTATCTATTTTTTTATTTTCAATACTTCTTTCTTTCCTTTGTTCTAAATCTTCTCTTAGAAATGTAAAAATAAATCCTGAAACACTTGGACGTCCTCTTGATTTTTTGTTATATAATTTTTTTATTTTTAAGTTAAATCTATCTCCAAGTTCTTTTTGTATCGGTTTTAAAACCCATTTATCAATTTCTCCTATTTTATATTTTTCAGAGATATCAAGCATTTTTCTAAATTCTTCAATACTAACCCTCCAAATTCCAGTAGATTTAAATTGCTTCATTCTTCGATAAAATTCTTTTGCATAGCTTGATTTTAAACTTAAAAATTCTTTTAATTCAAATGCAGTAAAACTGACATTTAGTGCATTTAGAACCCAAGCAAATTCCTTATTAACGGCTATTTCAACTATTTTTTCTTCTATATCTACTGAATATCGAGTAAATAACACAAATTTTATAAAACGTCTTTCATCTCCAACTTTTAATTTAATACTGATTAACTTATCATACGTACTTTCAAGATCTTTTACAAAAGTTGCAGGTGTATTATCAGAATAGTTAATAAGTTTTTTTAATTTGTCAAAATGAAAAGTTATTACTTCTTCCTCTTTTTCTTTCATTCTGCTACAAATTGCCATCAAAATATTAAGTTCATTTGAATTAAAATTTCTTAATCCGATACTATTAAGATTATTATGATATTTAACTATTATTATTCATAAAATCATCTCCCTAGCTAATCATACCATATTTAAAAGTAGATATCAAAAAACACCTACTTTTAAAAATACTGAAAAACTACCTTTTATTTACTGAAAATCTCCGTTTTAATCTACTGAATTTCTACTTTTTATTTACTGAAAAACTACTTTTTTAATATGCTTAAATACATTAATTATAAGTGTTTGCGAGGAGGTAAAAAGGTATAACATAAAAAGTAAATATATAAAAGGTATAAATAAAAAAAGAAGTAGCAACTTTGAAAAATTTCAAATTAGATTGCTACTTCTTTCTAAAGTCTCAAAAAAACATTCAATACATTCTTTTATTTGGAAATATTTTTTATATAATTTTTCATATATTCTCTTTGAGGCGTATAATTCAAGGAAGTATTGATAAAAATAATAAGATTTTTTATAGTTTCATCTTTATAGAAATTTTCATCTTCATATAATATTATTGCAGTATTTTCATATTCTACTTTGTATAATCTTCCTACGGCACTAACTGATACATTATTTAAAAACAATTCTTCCCTTTCTTCTTCCAGAATTTTTTTATAAAGTTTAACTATATTTTTAGGAGGCTGAACCATAGCTTCTGTAGTTAATTCTATATCATTTTGTAATATGTTACAAATTGTACAACTTACAAATAATTTTTTATTAGAAAAATTTTTATCAAAAACATTTTTTAAAATTTCTTTTAATTCAGTTGAATCATAGTTTTTATTTTCTATATAGCTTTTAAAACTTCCATTCTTTTCTTTTGTAAATTTTTTTATATTAATTATTCCATTTGAATTATAAATAATTTTTGTAAAAGGTAATTTATAATCTGAACTCTTAATTTTTGAAGTTAAGGCGTATCTTTGATTTCGCAAGTTTATTATTTCCACATCTAATAATTCTTTTCCTTTAGACAACGTATAAGAAAAGAGCAATAAGTATAAGATTATTATTTTATTCATTTACTTCACTCCTTTAAAAAGATTTTCTTTTTCTTTATCACTTTGAACCTCTATTATAAATTGAGAATCATCAGGCATATATAATCTTCGCTTATCTTGATTCTTTCTTCCTACATTTTCCATATAAATTGAGTTAGCTTCAGATACAGGAACTCCAAAAAATTTATATATAATTTTTCCAGTATTTTTATCTTTTTCTATTTTAACTTGATCTTCGAAATAAACATACTTTACTTTTTTATCTACTATATTACCTTCTTCATCTGTTGTTTTTATAGTTTGTTCTTTTTCAAAATATCTATTTTTATTAAAATAAACATTTTTACCTAAAATATTATTGTTCATTTTATATGCATCTTCTGCTGCATGTCCAAATTCATGTTTATTTGCTGCAGATGTAGATGTTTTTTTTAGTTCTCCATTTTCATTAGAATATTCATATTCAGGTTGTGGATGAAGAAAAATAATACCATTCTTATTTCTATCTTCATTATTTTCGTCAGGAATATTTATATATGCTCCTCCCATATTTTTTAATTTTTCACTATCTCCTATAGATTGAACATAAACTTTATATTCTTTTTCTATAAGTTCTCTCATTGCTAATGTTTTCGCTATTTTTTCCTTATCTAGATCCGTTTTAGGTTTAGGTAGTTTTCCTTTCTTTTTTAAATATAAAATTGTATCTCCGTTTTCATCCAATTTAATTCCATATGTATCAAAAGTATCCGCTGATATATCTTTTGCTAATTCTTTTTGCGCATCAGAAGAAAGTTCTTTATAAACTAATTGTTCTCCTAAATAATTTGATAATTTTTCAAGATCTCCGTCTATTTTCCTAGTTCCATCATTATTTTTCTTTTCTTTTAGAACAACACTATCTCCAACATTAGTCCCAAGTTTACTAGTATCAATCTTCCCATCAGATGTATAAGTCATATTTTGATTGCTTCCCTTGTACTCTTCCTTGAAGTAGGCATTTGCAGCCTTTCCTGTGCTTTCCAGTCCTTTTTCATCTGTTCCAGTTGCTATCTGTCTTCCTGCCACTCCATTTACAATATGGCTTGCCTCTTCTGCAAGTGTTCCGATTAATCCTGCCTTTGTTGAGTTCTCTTTTGCATTTATGTTGATTATTATTGTATGTACTCCATCTTTTGAAACATATGCTGTTCCTGCCTTGTTTTTCATTTCAGGAGTATCTTCGCCAGTTGTATATTTTACATCAAGATTGTATCCTAAATCCTTGTAGGCATCTTTCCAAGCTGAAACAACATCTTCTGACTTGTCAGCTTCATTAAGTCTTTTACCTGCTATGTTGTTCACAGTTTCATTAAGCCTTACCTCCCTAAGCTGTCCAAAGAAGTTCCTGTTATCATCTCCTCTGTCATTTATTGATTCCTTTATTGCTGTTGTTACATCTGAGATTTCTTTTTTAGCTTTCCCAATATCCTCTTTCAGTTTACCAGGATTAGTAGCATATTCAATTGTCTGGCTCTCAACATTAATATTTGTGCTTCTATGAGTGTCCTTCGTTACTTCATTGGCTTTTTCTAAGTCCCTGTTTATTGGACTTCCTTCAGTTTTTGTGATTTCAACATCTCCAACTACTGTATTTCTTGTAATACCTTGCTTGTCTCTGCTATCCTGATTAAATCCAACATTGGTAATTCCTGGTTTCCCTCCAAGTGAAGCTCCTATTGAACCTCCTGTTGTTGTCATTGTATCATAATTTTGGATATCTTTTCCAGCATAAGTGTCAATCTTGAATGTAGAGTTTCCTTCCTTGCCTATTACAGCTCCTGTATTTTCAACTGTTCCAACATGAAGGTTACTTCCTTCTCCAACAACGAATGTACTTTGATTGTCTACGAATGCTCTATCTCCATTTGTTCTGCTTCCGTTTATGTTTACAGAGCTTGGCACTCCGTTGGCACTTATTCCAAGGCTTATTCCACTTGAGCTTCCAGTTGTCGTGCTTGTGTTCTGTCTTGAAATAACTTCCACTTTTCCAATGTTTCCAGTTACTTTTCCGCCTTCCTGGTTAAAACCGTTTAATACCATTGAGCCTGTGTTGTTGTGAACTTCATTTACATTCTTGAAATTTCCGTAGTTTTAAAAATATCTGAATCTCTATAAATTTTTCCTGTTCTTTCTCCGCCATAATAAACATAACTATAATTATCCCGCACATAAGTACTTTGAGCTAATGCTTTTCCTAATTTTTTTTCATCTGGGTTCAATTTACTAATCATCAAATTTCGTCTACCATTATGAGCATAGTAATTTAATGCTGTTTTAGGATCCGCATTTCTTAATAAATCATTCTCTGCTTCCAGTATTCCAAGCTTCCTAGCCATATTATCTTCAGCATCGACTTTTTGTATTTTTTTCTGAGCCTCTGCTGTAATTTGTTTCCCTTTTTCTTGCTGCTTATTATACTTTCCTCTTCCTTTATGTCCAATCTGACGTTTTGGTTGGGTATTTTTTTTCTGTTGCCTATCCATTTCATTATATATTTCTATATATTTTTGAGCTTTAACTAATTGTCATGCATAAGCTGCGTTTCCAGAACGTCGATCTAATTGTATTGAAAACTTAATATTAAAGAAAATTAATTTTTAAATTATTTGTTCAAAATTTGGGATACACTCCAATATTTTTTTAAAATTTCATTCGCTTCATCTGCAACATAAAGTTTTATTTTTTTAATTTGACCATTATAACTAATTTTTAGTATATCATCCATATCACAAATATTTCCTTTTGAATCTTTACTATCAACACAATCAAAATTGTTAAATATTTCAAAACTTATTTCTGTATTTTTTCTCTTTAATTTTATTTCAATTCCTTTCATATCCTTAAGATCGCTAGATACTTGCTCTTGAAACGGAGAAACATCGTAATTTTTTCCTGTAAAAATTTCATTTATTATCTCCTTTTCCTTACCTTCTATTTTTTGATTTTCTAAATATATTTCCGTATCTTTTTCATCAATATATTCTAAAATTTTATCTTTAATATTTTTAACATCAATATCTTCTTTAAAAGCGCCTAAACTTATTAACGTAATCAAAATAAATAAAAAACTAAAAAGCCAAATAGATATAAAAATTTTTGTAAATGAATTATTATTCATTTTGTGATAGCCCTCCACCAATTAAATGGATTTGGTAATAGATTTAAAAGTTTAGTTATGTTATTAGGAACTTTTTTTGAATCAGTAATTTTACTTAAATTTAATTGATTTTTATTGCATTTTCTAATTTTACATCTCCCCCTATATTAAAATTAACCATGTTTCATCAGTCCATGATTTAATCATAATCAATCTCATGAACAGTTCCACCAGTTTTTTCCATCTGCTCAATAGATTTTTTTAATCTTTCAATGTTTTTTTGACTATAGAAAGGGGCTGCATCTAGTTCAAACGGCATTTTTCTTTCACGAGTAAATTTTTTTGCAAAGATATTAAATGCTGTCCCTATTGAAATTCCTATGTCTTTACAAATTTCTTCCATTTCTTTTTTTGTATCTTTATCTATTCTAAAATTAACAACAACTTTTTCCATATAACATCAATTCCTTTCATTTGATATAATTATTATATCATTTAAAATTATTTTATCAATATTTTTAATAATATTTTTTTAAATTAATTACAATTTTTAAAATTTTTTGTTTAAAATAATTTTTTAGTTTCTTTTATTGTATCTTTCAGATATTTCATAACCCATATGAATAATAACGTTAAGTATTATTAAAAGTACCAAAATAATATAAAATTTATAAATAAAAAGTACTAAAACAATAAATTAAATAAAGTATTTTTTTGAGAAAAACTATAGTGTTTTAATTCTTATTTAACTAAACAAATTTTATTTAAATTTAAAAAATTAAGAATTTTATTCCCTTTTATTTATACCCTTTTTATATATATCTTTTAATTATACATATACTTTTAGAGCATTTTTTGAAAAAAATTGATATGCTCCTAACTATGATAAACATTGGGATTGCCTATTATTGAAAAAATTGTTTTTTGTGATTAAAAAGGTCATTTTGGGAAAATAAAAGGGGCAAAAAGGGAGAATAAAAAGGACATTTTGGGAATTTAAAAGGTCAAAAAGGGAAATTAAAAAGGACGTTTTGGGAAAATAAGAAGGTCAAAATTATTGAAATGCCCGTTTTAATATGGTAAAATAACTATAGAAAATAAATAAAAATGGGAGGACAATTATGGCAAATGAAATTGTTAAGTTTAACAATCAGTTTAATAATGTTGCTTTGAAAGGGTTTACAAGTCAGGAACTGAATTTATTAATTACCATTGCTTCCAAATTAAAGGAAAAAGAGGGGGAAAAAGTTACTTTTGATTTCTTTGACTTGAAAAAATATATCAAGCTGAATAAAAATGAAACAACAAAAGAGTTTATAAAAAATGTAATGAACGTCAACAAGAAATTATTAAAAATAAATTTTACATTCTACAATCAGAATAAAATAATCCAGTTTGCCTTATTCAAGTCTTTTGTAATTGATACGGATCTTCAGACTTTGGAAGTTTCCGTTAATGATGAATTTCTATTTTTGTTAAATGAATTGACTTCAAACTTTACACGCTTTGAACTGGAGGAATTTGTAAAATTCAAGTCTACTTATACAAAAGAATTTTATCGTAGAATGAAGCAATTCAGGCATACTGGAGTCTGGAAAATTTCCATAGATGATTTTAATAGACTATTAGGAATTTCTGAAAGCTATAAAATATCAGATATTGATAAAAGGGTTTTTCAGCCTATTTTAAGCGAACTTGGAGAAAAATACAACTTGAAAATAATAAAAAAATATTCAAAAAAAACAGGGCGTGGGAGAAGCAGTGTCAGTGGATTTGAATTTCATTTTAAAAAAGAAAATAGGAGAGTTGTTGAACAGGAAAACCTTGAAGAGATTAAACAGGCAGGATTTGACATAGAAAAAGTTAGGGAGCATAAAATAAAAGAAAAAATACAGAAGGAAGAAAAAAATAGGATAAATAAAGTATCCGATTTTTATTTGTACAGAAAAGTTAAAATGTACGACAGTTTTTATGAGCAGTACAATTATCTTGAAATTCTGGCATTCAATCAAAAAAATGATAAATTAAACGTAAAAATCAGAAATGTAGATGATAGCTATGTTCAGGACTTTACTTTTGACAGTTTCAAAAATTTTGAAAACTGGTTTAGGAAATATGCTATCTAACCTATTCAAAAATATCATCTAAAAAGCCCATATAACATCCATACAGCTCAAAAAATCAATTTTTGGTATAAAACTATGCCTTAAATGAAAATTTTAGCTTGTAGGGAGTATATGGGTGAATTTAGTATAATTAAAGTTTTTTGTATTAATTATTTAGAATGTATGAAAATGAGAGAAAAAATAATCGCTGTCTTTTACAACAACGATTATTTGAAATTTTATAATTCAACTCTCACTTTCAATTTCTAATTTAAAATTTTTCTGTATTAACTTTTTCTATTTTTTATTATTTTCAAGTAAATTATACAATTTTATTAAATCCTCGTTCAAAGAATAGTAATAAGTATCTAGAAACCAATCTTCAAAATATACTTCATTAGAAAAATTTAAATATTTATGCAAATCTGAATAAATCCTAAAATTAGAATTGAAATTAACTATAGATTCATACTCTTCTTTCTTAGAATAAATGTATTCTGCTACTTTTTCTATTTTTTTTAATTTATCTTGAAAATCATCTATTTTTTCCATCTTTTTTTTCATTTTTTCATATTCATGCAAATCTAAATAATAATTAAAATCTTTTGATAAATATATTATTACTTCTGAATCAATTATCTTTTTATTAAAAAATGTTGTTTCAGGAAGATCAGTAGTTGTAATTCTTGGAATAACTGATATACCCTTTGATAAATACATTTTTTTATCTAATTGTTTTACTAAATTTTTAATTTCATCACTATAATTTTTTAATTCATCTTCTTTTATAGTAAATTCTTTTATTTTATCTTTATCTATCAAAAGGGAGCAATTTGAAACCAAAAAATTTGATAAATTATATTCTTTAAGACATAAAGACAATTTTTGTTTCGTTTTTAATATTTTTATTTTTTCATCTTTCTCTATTTCCATATTTAACCAATTTTTATCATCTCTTATATTATTATTTATTCTAGCTATTTCTTTACAATTTACACTGATACCAATCAGAAAAAAAATAATTATTTTTTTTAAATAGTTCATTAGTATACACCTCTTTTTAAATTCTCTTTACCATGATTTATCATAGTTTTAACTTCAGTAGAGTTTGGAGTGGATGATTTTTCATATTTACTACCTTTTATTCCCGTTGTGTTAATCTCTTCTTTATTAGTTGGATAATCAAAAAACGGAATATTCAAATTCACAGTAGTTTGTGAATTTTTTTTTGCTTTATTCATTTTTTCTTCAAGTTCAATTCTAAAAAATTTGTAATAATCTGAATTTTTATCTTCTAATTTTTTTAATATTTCTGAATGTACAGTATCTATCTTACCCTCTTTATTATAAGCTGTAAAATTTTTATTTTTCAAATTATTTATAATTTTATTATAGAAATCATCTAATGAATCTGCTAATACAGGTACTTCAAATTTTCTTTCCCCACTAAAATGAATTCCATTTCCATCTCTATATATTTGATAATGAGGTGTTAATACTTCGTTTATGCCCTCTTGATTATGGGAACCATGATTCAATTCGTGTGAATAAGCTACATAGGGTATAAATGTTTCGTCTTGATCTCTTACTTTAATTAATCCTGTCTTTTTATCAATTCCATCATACACTTTATAAGAAATGTTTTTATATTTGTCTATATGATAGTCTATGCCTAGTATTGAATCTGAACCTTTTCCTTCTATTCCATTGTCTATCACAGCATCCTTAGGTGATACTGAATTCACATAGGCATTCCCCGGAGTATTTCTGACAAAAATTGTATTTTGATCCTTTATAACTCTTTCTATTAAATTATTTTCACTTGTATAGTTTTTTCCATCCCAAACTTTTGTATCAAATGTTTCATTTGAATTTTTAATTTCAGGTTCTCCATTCCAGGAATTTAAAATTTCTGCTTTATCTTCTCCTTTGTACATATAATTCTCATTAATAAAAGCTACCTTTCCAGTTATTGAATGTTTAGCTGAAGGACTTTTAACTTTTCCTTTTTCCCAAACTATTTGTGAAGATGATAATTTACCATCATTTCCAGCATACCATACAAAATCGTCTTCATCTATTACAAGTGGTCTATTTGTTAATTTTTGAGTATTTGCATAAAAATCTTTAAAAAATTGAGATTCCCATCTCATCTTATTAGCAATTTTATCAGTATCTTGAGCCACTATTCTTTCTAATGAAGCATTTTTTATTATATCCTGCGAAATTTGAGAATTATTTTTTAAATCCTCAATTGTTACACTAATACCAAATTTTCTGCCTATTTCTTTAACTTTTTCATCATCATTCAAATTTTTATTATTTAAAATTTCTTTTAAATTATTTTCTGCATTTGAACTTTTTAAAATTGTCCCTCTGATTATTTCGGGTATATTTTTTTCTGCTGTTGCCAAATCAGAATTAGAAATACCATATTTCTGAATTATTTCTTCTCCTATCTTTTTCTTGTTATCTCCGCTAGCATTTTTATAATCAGTTAGTTTATTCTGTAATTCACTTTGTAAATCTCCTGTAACACTTTTAGCTAAAAGTTCTTTACCTTCTAAATCCAAACTTTTTATAGAATTTGGCAAGTTATAACTTTTAATCCCTAACTTATCTTGTATTTCTTTTTCTAATTTAGAAATTAAGTTCATATCTTTTCCTACTTCTATAAAATTATCTTCGGCAGAGTGAACAACTTCATTTTGTTTTGCACTTCTATATATTCTAAGATAATTCGATATTTTTAACTTCTCTTCAATATCCTGATAACTAGCCAGCCTATCTTTTTGTTCCCTAGTCAATGTTTCACTGTTCCAGTTCAATCCTCCACCAGTTCTAGCAAGATAACCCTTATCCATTGCCTTCTCTATAAATCCTGAAGCTCTTGCTTCTCCAAAGTTGGCTAGTAGTTCTGTATCTTTACCAGTTACGTTATGTGTTAGTTCGTGTCCGAATACCGAATTTAAGTTAAAGTTGCTTACTGATGAAATATTGTCCGCATTTAGCCATATTGAGCCATCTTCAGCTACAAATCCTGCTGCATTCATTTTATTTTTGGCATTAGGATCATCTTGCGATACTTCTGAGTTGACATAGAAGTTAATTTCTAATTTCTTGCCGTTCTTTGCGAAAATTTCTCCATATTTATCCTGCATTTCCTGTGCTATCTGCTCTTTTGTCTTTCCTTTAGTGTCAATATAGCCTAGATTTCTTACAGTTTCCTGAACCCTTTCAGTTCTTAGGAAGTCAAGGAAGCCATTTTTTTCTTTAGAGCCGATTGTATTGAAAGCCGCTTTTGCCACAGCACCAACCGCTTCAATTTCATCCTTGGCTTTCCCAATATCCTCTTTCAGTTTAGCTGGATTAGTAAGATATTCAATAGTCTGGCTCTCTACATTGATATTGGTACTGCTATGAGTGTCCCTCGTTACTTCATTGGCTTTTCCTAAGTCCCTGTTTATTTGGCTTCCCTCAGCTCCTGCAATCTCAACATCTCCGACTACTGTATTTCTTGTGATTCCTTGCTTGTCCCTGCTGTCCTGATTAAATCCAACGTTTGTAATTCTCGGTTTTCCTGTTGAAATTCCAAGTGATCCGCCTGTTGTCTTCATTGTGTCGTGATTCTGAATATCTTTTCCAACATAGCTGTCAATCTTGAAAGTTGAGTTTCCTTCCTTTCCAACTACAGCTCCTGTATTTTCAAGCGTTCCGACGTGAAGACTACTTCCATTTCCGACAATGAATGTGCTTTGGTTGTCTACGAATGCTCTATCTCCATTTGTTCTGCTTCCGTTTATGTTTACAGAGCTTGGCACTCCATTTGCACTTATTCCAAGGCTCATTCCGCTTGAACTTCCAGTTGTGGTGCTTGTATTCTGTCTTGAAACAACTTCAACTTTTCCAATATTTCCAGTTAGTTTTCCACCTTCCTGATTAAAGCCATTTAATACCATTGAGCCTGTGTTGTTATGAACTTCATTTACATTCTTAAAGTTTCCGTTTGCATATACAGTTTCAACTGTATTCTGGTTGCTTTGACTAGCTGAAATGCTTCCGCCATTTCCAGTAGTCTGTATTTTATGCCCATAGCCAATTGTAGCTCCTGCATTTATTCCTCTGCTTGAACTGCTTGAGCTGTAGCTGTTATGAAGTTCCACGGCTTCCTTCTGAATGTTTGCCACGTTGTTGTAGATGAATGTTCCGCCCTGAGCCTGTGTTCCCTGATACGTTATGTTGTTTACATTATTGTAGGTAATGCTTGAATTTTCATTCATTGGCTTCAATGTAGTTACAGCCGCACCTTCAGTATGGGAGCTTGAACTGCTTTGTGAACGTGTAAATCCTGCATTTACTCCGATATTGGCGTAGAAGTTGCTGTTTGCCTGTGCGTCTCTTGCACCTTTTGCTCCTACGCTTCCGTTCACATAGTTTGTCTGTCTTGTCCCCTGATTGTCTGCTAATCCTTTAATTGTCCCAGTTACGGCGTTTACTGCTTCCATAGCTCCGCCTGCCGCATCTCCATTCTTGACTTGGCTTACAGCACCTGCAGCCTGTTTAATTCTATCCTTAATTGGGCTGTTTATTCCTGCCGATATTGTAAATCCGCTGCTCTTACTTGAAGTATGCACATCCCTTGTGTCAATTCTTGCACCATATTTTACATCGCCATTATTGATTTGGATATTTCCATATTCAAAGTTTGTGGCTGTAATTTCTGCACCCCTGTTTAATACTGAGCCATCTCCAACTTGAAAGTTTGATTTTGCATTTATTGTACTCTTTTCATCATATGTACTTTGTGATTTTCCATATCCTGCTGAAATTGTGCCGTGGCTTACTCCACCAGTAAATCCTTTGCTCTTGTTCTTTTCGTAGTAGCTGTTGTGCAGTTCCCTTGAGTCCGTTGTAACTTTTCCGCCTACAAAGGTGTTTTCTCCAAGAACGATGTTGCTTCCTATCCCTTCAACATTTCCTGTAATTACAGCATTCTTTCCAAGCTGTAAATTACTTGCAACGTTTTCTTCCTGATGAGATTTTATGTAATTGCTATTTGATGCAAAAGTGCTTTTATTACTTTGTCTTGATTCAATATCATAGGTGTTGATTACTG
>ERZ773062.1051-NODE-1051-length-12281-cov-10.442909_pt1 | contig 12281 bp, 8 predicted proteins | sample MGYA00580626_ERZ773062 | MGnify/ENA primary metagenome ERZ773062 (study PRJEB29015, sample SAMEA2738003) | human oral metagenome | biome: human oral; feature: human-associated habitat; material: dental | place: China | collected 2058 ...
TTTACGAGCATTTAAGAAAATATAAAAAGATAATTAGAAATTTATACTTTGTTTATATTAAAAAAAAGAAATAAAATCATAATCATTGTCGAGCATAGATTATTTTATTTGAAAGACATTGTAGACAAGCTGTGTGTAATAGAAAATAAAACTTTTAAAGAATACACGAAAGAATATTTTAGTGATGATTTCTTTGTAAGAGTTTCAGAAAAACATAATTTAAGAAATTTCAATGAAATTTTTAAGAGTGATTTCTTAAATAGACAATATGAAAAAGTAGATATGTTACAAAAAAATACTCCATCAAACTTTGTTAATGAATCAATAACATGTCTACATTTCAAAAAAACATACGATAAGAATACAATTTTTGATTTTAGTGTTTCTTTTAATACCGGGATAAATTTCATTATTGGACAAAACGGTGTTGGGAAAAGTACTTTTATCAATTTACTTATGGGAACTATAAAAGGCAAGGGAGAAGTTTTTTATAAGGGAGAAAAGCTCAAAAAACGGTACGAGAATATCTTTGCAGTCATGCAAGATGTTAATTATCAACTTTTCACAGAATCTGTATGGCAGGAAATTGGAACAGTTACAAAACAGGATAATTTGAAAAATGAAGCCTTAAGAAAGGTACATTTATTTAATAAAAAAGAAATGCACCCAAGTTCGTTATCAGGTGGTGAAAAACAGAGATTGTTGCTTGCTATGTCTATGGTAAGTCAAAAACCAATCATAGTGTTTGATGAGCCAACGAGTGGACTTTGCAAAATGCAAATGGATATTTTGATTGGATTTTTAAATCAAATGGTAGAGCAAGGAAAAACTATTATTATAATCACGCATGATTTTGAATTTATAAAACAATGCGATGGTGCAATATATGAATTTTTGAAATGAAATGTAAATAGATAGAACTATGGAGGTGTTGAAATGAAAGAAAAAAGTCCTACTGCAATATTGTGGGAGCTTGCACATGATGAACATCCAAAATTAAAGACATCAGTATTTATAGCGAGTATTGGTGTTTTAGCGGGGATTGTTCCATACATTGCGGCAAGTCGCATTTTAGTTTATTTAGTGAATGGAATTGAAGACAGCAAGGTTTATCTTATGTGGCTTGGCATAGGCTTGCTATCATATGCTTTGAAATCAATTTTATATTCTTTAGCATTATCAGTATCTCATAAAGCGACTTTTAGTGTACTAAAAGATATTCGTTTAAGAATGCTTGATAAACTTCCAAAGATGCCATTGGGAGAAATAATAAATATTCCAAGCGGTAATTTAAAGCAAATTATAGTCGATCAGGTCGAAAGTATGGAGAAACCTCTTGCACACTTATTACCTGAAATGACATCCAATATATTAGGCTCTTTGAGTATATTCATATATTTGTTATTTCTTGACTGGAGAATGGCGTTATTGTCATTAGTTTCTATTCCTTTAGGAATGTTTTTCATGGGACTTGTGATGAAAAACTACGCTGCTCAGTATGAAGGATCTGTAAAAGTTAGTCGTGAAATGAACTCGGCAATTGTGGAGTATGTTAACGGAATAGAAGTGATCAAAACCTTCAATCAGGATAAAAGGTCATATGCAAAATATAAAGATAAGGTTATTGCAAATGCAAAGTATTTCTATGAATGGATGAGAAGCTGTCAACTTCCTGTGTCTTTATCAAAAAATATATCGCCTACTACAATGATAACAATCCTTCCGGTTGGCTGGTATTTTTACATCAATGGAAGTTTGAGTATAGAAACATTTATAGTAGTTATTATTTTGTCGTTAGGAATTGCAGGACCTTTACTTGAAACGATGAATTTTGTTGATGGTCTTGCAAAGATAGGAACTATTGCAAATTCTATTAATTCAATTTTAGAAGGAAAAGAGCAAATTCATTCCAATGTTGATGTGAAAATAAACAAATATGATATTGCTCTGCAAGATGTGAAGTTTGGATATGAAGAAGGAAAGGAAATTCTTCATGGAGTGTCGTTAAACATAGAAGAAGGGACAACGATAGCTTTTGTTGGACCGAGCGGTAGTGGAAAGTCAACTTTGGCAAAACTGATAGCAGGATATTGGGACATAAATACAGGAAGCATAAAAATTGGTGGATATAATCTCCAAGAGATTCCTCTTAAACAGTTATATAGCTTAGTAGCATTTGTTTCTCAAGACAATTTCCTTTTTAATGAAAGCATTAGGGAAAACATACGAATGGGAAATCCAAGTGCAAGTGATAAAGAAGTTGAAAATATTGCAAAGAAGTCAGGCTGCCATGATTTTATTATGAATATGGAAAAAGGCTATGACACAGTTGTCGGAAGCAGTGGTAGCCATATTTCCGGAGGAGAAAGACAAAGAATCTCAATAGCAAGAGCAATGCTTAAAAAATCCCCGATAGTGATATTGGATGAAGCAACTTCATATATTGATCCGGAGAATGAGGTGATTATCAAAGAAGCTCTATCAAAATTGATACAAAATAAAACTGTTATCGTTATTGCACACAGGTTATCAACAATAACAGATGTTCAACAAATCTTTTTTGTTGAGAATGGAGAGCTTATTTCACATGGTAAACATAACGAGTTAATGGAAGATTGTGAGCTATATAAAAAAATGTGGAATGCTCATATTGGAGTAAAGGATGGTGAAATAAAATGCTAAGTGCTTTAAAAAAAATTTTAGATTTCTCAGGTGATGAGAAGAAAAATATATACCATTCTATATGGGTAAGTTTCTTGTTTGCAATTTTTCACATGCTTCAAATCAGTGCAATTTATTTTATAGTTAAAGCTGTTTCTGAAAAAGATATGAGTATGACACCTGCGTGGATTGCTTTGATACTTCTTGTTGTAAGCATAGTAGGCAGAAGTATTGCAAATTATTATTCACAGTTACAACAATGCCATGCAAGCTATTTTATGGTTGCAAATAAAAGAATTTCAATAGGGGAAATGTTCAAAAAAATTCCTATGGGATTTTTTAATGGAAACAATGGGGGAGAAGTCGTTGGTATTTCTACAACCGTTTTAGAAGATGTGGAAAATACGGCTGCGATGGTTATGGTAAATACCTTGTCGGGATTTATAAATACTATAATCTTTACTTTGATGATTTTAATATTTGAATGGAGAATAGGTTTTATTGTAACTGTCGGAAGTCTATTATATTTGGTTATTTTGTCAAAAATGGAAAAGAAGTCAAGAGAGGTTCTTCCTAAACGACAAATGGCTTCAGCAAAATTAGTAGATACTGTTTTAGAACAGATTGGAGGAATGTCTGTTATAAAATCCTTTAATTTAACCGGTAAAGGTGATGAGAAAGTTAGAGGTGCTATTGAAAATACCAGAAAAACAAATCTTGATTGTGAAAAGTTGTTTACACCTTACACGATTGTTCAAAATATTCTTTTAGATTTGTTCAGCATTTTAATCATAGGTGCAGGTATTTTCTTCTACCAAAGAGGAGAACTTTCGTTTCTGAATACAGTTATGACAATCATAATTTCATTTCTTGCTTTTTCACAAATTAAATTGGCAGGAAGTGCGACAACTGCCCTTAGGGTTGTTAGTGGCTCTATTGAACAAACCAAGAAATTAGAAGAATTTCCACAAATGGATATTGAAGGAAAAGATATAAAACCTGCTAATTTTAATATTTCTTTTGAAAATGTAGAATTTGCATATTCAGGAAAGAAAATTCTTGATGATATATCTGTTGATATACCACAAAACCAAATGACTGCAATAGTCGGACCTTCAGGAGCTGGAAAAACCACATTTTGTAACTTGATTGCAAGGTTTTGGGATATAGATAACGGGAAGATTAGTATAGGAGGACATAATATAAAGGAATATTCCTTAGAGTCATTGATGAAACAAATCAGTATGGTTTTCCAAAATGTGTATTTGTTCCAAGATACTATAGAAAATAATATAAAGTTTGCTAAGCCTAATGCTACCCATGAAGAAGTAGTAGATGCTGCTAAAAAGGCTTGCTGTCATGATTTTATTATGAACCTTCCTGAACAATACCAAACTGTTATAGGAGAAGGTGGTGCAAGTTTATCAGGTGGTGAAAAACAAAGAATTTCAATAGCAAGAGCTATGATAAAAAATGCCCCAATTATTATTTTTGATGAAGCCACAGCAAATGTTGATCCTGAAAATGAGGATAAATTACAGCTTGCAATGGAGGAACTTACGAGAAATAAAACTGTGATTATGATTGCACATAGGCTAAAAACTATAAAAAATGCAAATCAAATTCTTGTATTGGCTAATGGAAAGATAATGCAAAAAGGAACACACGAAGAACTAATTCAAACAGATGGTATTTACAGAAATTTTGTTGAAGCAAGACAAGTAGCAACCAAGTGGCAGTTATCATAAGCTGAAAAATATTAAAAACAATAGGAGGAAGTCATATGGGAAAACAAGATATGAAAACACAACTTTTAACAAAAAGTCCTAAAGATTTATTGTTTCAATTAGCTATTCCAGGAATTATAGGAATGGTTGTTATAGGACTTTATCCATTTATGGATGGAATATTTGCTGGGTGGATTATAGGGGATTATGCTATGTCTGCCATTAGTATATCGATGTCTTTAACAATAATAAATGGTGGTATATCAGCACTTATTGGAGTTGGTAGTGCGTCGATTTTGTCAAGGGCTATTGGAAAGGGAGATAAAGAAACAACGGATAAAATATTTGGAAATTTTTGTTATTGGGTAATTTTATTCTCTATAGTAATCACAGTATTAGGCTTGGTATTTGCACCTAATTTTCTGGATTTGGTAGGAGCAAAAGGAAATATTAAAGAACTGGGAGTTAGATATTTAAGAGTAGTTTTCTTTGGTTCAATATTTGTGAATTTTGCTCAAGCAGGCAATATGACAATGCGTGGTGAAGGTGCATTGAAGCAATCTATGATGATTATGGGAGTAGGTGCTTTATTAAATATTATTTTAGATCCTATTTTTATGAAGTTGATGGGAGAGTATGCAATTGAAGGTGCAGCCATTGCAACTGTAATATCTCAAATTGTACAGGCGATATTAACATTTCACTATTTTTCAAAGAAAAGTGCTTTTGTTGGTATCCATAAAATTCAAAAGAGCAAGGCAATCTACAGTGAAATGTTTAGTATAGGAAGTTCGGCTATGATGATGCAAATTTTATTTGCAGTACAACAAACATTTTTGTTCAAACAGGCTTTCGCTTATGGTGGAGATAATTGGGGAATTCTAATGTCTGCAACAATGAGACTTTATATGTTCTCATTTATTCCATTGTGGGGAATGAGTCAAGGGTTACAGCCTGTTATAGGAGCCAATTTTGGAGCAAAACAATATCAAAGAGTAAAAGATACTATGAAGATTTTCATGTATGGGGCAACAATACTTGCTGCTATTTCTTGGATACCATCCATGTTTTTCTCCGAAAAATTATTGTCATTGTTTAATGTGAGAAGTGAAATAATTGAAGCTGGAGTTATGAACTTTAAATTGTTCTATTCTACCTTTATCCTGTATGGAATTATGATTATGACTCTTACATTTTTCCAATCTATTGGAGATGGGAAAAAAGCAAGCATGATTGTAATGCTTAGACAACTGATTTTATTTATTCCGGCGATATTGCTATTGCCAAAGGTATTTGGAGGATTAGCAGTTTGGTGGGCTGAACCTATTGTAGATTTTAGTATGATTTTGCTCGGCTTGTTTTTAATGCTTAGCAGACTTAGAAAAATTGGAAAAGAAGAAGCGATAAATTGTTAAGTATCTTATTATCCAAAGGTGAAAATAAACTATTAGAAAGGTTTGATATATGAATATTAGTTAGATATAAGGATATATGAATATTAGTTCGATATAAGAATGAGGGAGGAAATTATGAAGAAATCTTTATATTCAATAATAAAAAATAGTAAGAACATTTTCTTCCCTTTTTTCGGTTTGCTTTATAGAAGATAATGAATCTACAAATTATATTGAAAAATTAAATAGTGTTTATAAAAGAACAAGTTTCTTTCGTTTTAGAGGACTTCTCATGCCAAGATGCAGGAGTCCTCCTTTTTTTGCCTGAAAACAAGCAGACAAAAAAAGAATGGAGGAAACATATATGCCAAAAGAATATTACCTTTATGTCAACGGACAAAGGGTTAAAGTCAGCGAGCAGATATACAAAGTCTACTGGCGAGAACGAGAACACGAAAAGTATTTGGAGCAGGTGGACAGAAAAAACCACTTGCTCTTTTTTTCATCATTGGATCATGACGGACACTTTGTAGATAATATTGTTGATGAAAGTGTTGATGTAGAAAAGATTGTTGAAACACAGATGATGATTGAAGCAGTTAGAAATGCTATATCAAGGCTTAATGCTGAAGAAAGAGATATTATTGAACGCTTGTATTTCAATGATGAAACGGTTCGCTCAGTGGCAAAGCTCAAAAGTATTACACATCCGGCTTTAATCAAAAGAAGAAACAAAATTCTTGAAAAGCTGAAAAAATTCATCGAAGAACTTTAAAACTTCGGTAACCAAAGGGGTCAAATTTTCCTTATGTAAAGTGAAGGGGAGTTTGACCTCCTTTACTTTCTTCGGTAAGAGATACGCCTGCTTATGGCAAATAGGAAAATGTAGAGAAAACAATCCCTTTCAAATATTGATCTTTGACAACTGAATAGACCAAGGTAGGACTTTATCTACTTGTGGAGAATTATGACTTACGCCATGACCTTTCTGCTGAAAGTTTTCGGTTTTATGAATACTGGTTAGCCAAGGATATAAGAAAGCGAGCGATAAATAAGAATACATAAAAAACAGAGGTGGCAATCTGTTCGGTGATACAAGTAGTGATAATGATACTTCAATAGTTTAAGCCGGCTCGTCTTAATAAGGGGCGGAGGTGAGATTCCTATGTTGCTGCCAAGCACCTACCAATGTCATAAAACTTAAAAATGATTTTTAACGAGGAGGGTTTAGAATGAATAACGAATTACTAAAATATAGCCTCCAATTATCTATGCTATCTATCTTGCTGTCCAAACATTTACTAAATGATATTGAATACAGGAAGATAAAGTTAAAACTGATGAAAAAGTACAACATTTCAACAGAATTATATTAATAATGTTTTGCAAGTGTGGTATAATAAGACTGCATAGAAAGATACAAAAAAGGAGGCGGATGCAGTGAAGAAAGAAGTAAAAGTTATTAAAGGTGATACCACACTGAAAAGAACTGCATCAGGCTGTGTTGAACGCTCAATAAAGAGAGTGGCAGCTTATTGCAGAGTTAGTACGGATACCGAAGATCAGATTAACAGCTATAATTCTCAGGTAGAACACTACACAGAATTTATACAGAAGAATAACGAGTGGACTCTTGCCGGAATATATGCTGACGAAGCGATAACAGGAACACAGGTTGATCGAAGAATTGACTTTCAAAGGTTGATAAATGACTGTATGAATGGCGATATAGATATGATAATTACAAAGTCTATATCAAGATTTGCGAGAAATACATTAGATACCTTAAAGTATGTAAGAAAGCTGAAAGAATTTAATGTTGCAGTTTTTTTTGAAGAAGAAAACATAAACACCTTAACAATGGACGGTGAGTTGCTTTTAACAATTTTAAGTTCAGTTGCTCAACAGGAAGTAGAGAACATTTCAGCCAATGTCAAAAAAGGTTTGAGAATGAAGATGGAAAGAGGAGAAATGGTCGGCTTTCAAGGGTGTTTAGGCTATGACTATGATCCGGAAACTAAAAGCATTTCTATCAATGAAAAAGAAGCTGAGATTGTAAGATATATTTTTAGAAGATACATTGAAGGTGTTGGCGGTATGGTAATTTCCAGAGAACTGGAAGAACAAGGATATTTATCGCCAAGAGGAAATAAAAGATGGACTGAAACAACTGTTTTAGGAATCATAAAAAACGAAAAATATAAAGGGGATCTTATGATGGGAAAGACCTATACGGTTGATCCTATTTCAAAGAGAAGATTGGATAATTTCGGAGAACAGGATAAGTTTTATATAGAAAACCATCACGAGCCAATCATTTCAGAAGAAGATTTTGAAAAAGCTCAAGGTATTAGATTAAGAAGGTCAAAAAACAGAAATACTGTTGCCAATAATGGTGGTAAAAGAGAAAAGTATTCAAGAAAATATGCTTTTAGCAGTATGCTTGAATGTGGATTTTGCGGTCATAATCTTTCAAGAAGAAATTGGCATTCGAGTTCAGAATATACAAAAGTTATATGGCAGTGTGTCAATGCCACTAAAAACGGAAAGAAGTATTGTCCACATAGTAAAGGGATTGAAGAAGAAGCAATAGAAAAAGCATTTATGGAAAGCTATCGTCAGGTATGCCATAATAATGTGGAAATTACCAATGAATTCCTTAAAACTGTGGAAGAAGAATTGAAAGACAACAGTTTAGCTAAAGACCTGAAGAAGATAACAAATCAACTTGATAAGATACTAAAGAAAGAAAAGGATCTTGTTGAGTTAAGACTGAATGAGTCAATCAGCATGGATATATATCAGGACAAGTATAATGAAATAGCTATTAGTAAAGAGAAACTACTTGCAGAAAAGAGGACTTTAGAGGTAACACTTACCGATGAAAAAGCATTGAAGAAAAGGCTTGAGGGATTTAAAAAATTACTTGAATCCAATAAATATCTTGAGGAATTTGATAGAGCTGTATTTGAAAGTATAGTGGATAAAATCATCATTGGTGGAACTAACGATGAAGGCGAAATTGATCCTGCAATGATTACTATCATATACAAGACCGGGAAAAAAGATTCTCAGGACGGGAGATTATTTAAGAGCAGAAGAAAAAATGCTAAGGAAGTCAATGAGAAAGCTGACAGTAAATTGTATCCTCAATCAAGCGACGAGGTTAATAATTTGTGTTCCTATCCTATGGACAACACATGTTGTATTGGGAGAGTTAAAGACAAAATCAAGTAAAAATCTTTTCAGGAAATTAAATGAGCATTCTAAAGAATTACAAGCTAAACAAGAGGAGATAATCAAGAAGCATAATTCATTAGTAGCACAGTATGAGGAGTTGGAACATCTGAAGGTTAATATGAATGATTATCTGGGCAGGGATAAAACAAAGAAAAAGGAATCAGTTGTTGGAGCCATTAAGAAATATAAAGTTGAAGAAAGGGAAAATTCCAAGAAAAAGAGTAAAATATTCAAAGAAGCGGAAAGATAAGAATTTGTCGGTGTGGTCTTCGGACTGCATCGGCTTCTTTTTTGTATATGGAATAAATTCTAAATTTATGGTAAAATATATGAAATGAAACTTCATAAACACGAATTAGAGGGGTGAATATATGAAGGTTAGCTATAATGGATTATGGAAAATACTAATTGATAAGAATATGAATAAAAAAGATTTGGCAGAAAAAGTATCTTTAGCACCGGCTACTATAGCAAAAATGGGTAGAGGTGAATTTGTCAGTATGGAGATTTTATATCGAATCGGCAAAAAATTGAATGTCGATTTTGCAGATATGGTTTCAATTGTTAATGGTGAGGAGAGTGAATAATATGAGTGAGGTTAAAAATTATTCAAGAAATAAGGACTTCAACGAGTCTACAAGAGTACAAATGCCTGCGTTGGTTCATTTATCTCGCCTGGGATATAAGTATTTCGGGAAAATAACTGAAGATATGAAGGGTATTAAGTATGATGGGGATACTAATATTCTTTTAGAAGTTTTTAAAAATCAATTTAAAAAGTTAAACCCTGATCATGCCGGAGAAGTTGAAGAAGTTTTAAGAAGTATAAGGCAGGAGTTGGACAATGACGATTTAGGCAAGAGTTTTTATAAGAGATTAGTGGCAATTTCTCCAACAAAACTCATTGATTTTGAAAACATAAACAACAATACTTTCCATTATACTGCTGAGTTTACTTGTAAAAATGGACAGGATGAATTCAGACCGGACATTACACTTTTTGTAAACGGACTCCCGCTTGTATTTATTGAAGTTAAGAAGCCTAATAATAAAGGTGGAATGGTTGCGGAAAGTACGAGAATGAATAACCAGAGATTTCCGAATAAGAAATTTCGCAGATTTATTAACATCACTCAACTAATGATTTTCTCTAATAATATGGAATATGAAACCTTGGGAGGAATAACACCTATTCAGGGTGCGTTTTATTGTACTGGAGCAAGAGATACAACAAAATTTAATTGTTTTAGGGAAGAAAATCCTGCTAACAGTGATATAGCTCCATTTATCAAAAACTTTCAGTATTTAGAGATAAATCAGGATATGGAAAAGCAAATATTATCAGATTTTAATTGCCAAGTAATCCATACATCTCCAGAATATCAAACTAATTTAAATGAGAATACACAAACAAACAGAATTATTACATCAATGTGTTCAAAACAAAGACTACTATTTCTTCTGAAATATGGATTTGCTTATGTAAGGATAGATAGAGAAATTGATGGTAAGATTGAGAGCTTAGATCAAAAGCATATTATGAGATACCAACAATTTTTTGCAACGCTTGCTGTAATAGAAAAACTGGATGAAGGTATTAAGTCGGGTGTTATTTGGCATACACAAGGTAGTGGGAAAACGGCATTATCCTATCACTTAACCTATGCCTTGACAGATTATTATGCCAAGCAGAACAAAGTAGCTAAGTTTTATTTTATTGTAGATAGATTAGATTTGTTAGAGCAAGCATCTTCAGAATTTGAAGCAAGAGGTTTAGTGGTCAAAACTGCAAGTAGCAGAAAAGAACTGATGGCTCAATTCAGAACAAACCAATCTCAAGACGGAAACAGTGGAAAAACAGAAATCACAGTTGTCAACATTCAAAGATTTGCTGAAGACAAAGAAAAAGTCGTGATTAACGATTATGACACAAATCTTCAAAGAATATTTATCATCGATGAAGCACATCGAGGATATAATCCGAAAGGCTGTTTCTTGGCAAATCTGTTTGATGCGGATCAAGAATCTATAAAGATAGCCTTGACCGGAACGCCATTGCTTAAAGAAGAAAGAGCTTCATGGAAAGTGTTTGGTAATTACTTGCATACTTATTATTATGACAAGTCAATTCAAGATGGATATACCTTGAAAATAATAAGGGAAGACATTGAAACTTCATACCGTGAAAAGCTTTCTGAAATTTATGACAGTATTGAGCATTTGGTTGAGAAAAAAGATATAAAGAAAAGCTATATAGTAGAACACGATTCCTATGTGAAAGAGCTTTTACGATATATTATCTCGGATTTGAAAAGATTCAGAGAAATTCAGGGAGACGATACATTAGGCGGAATGGTGATTTGCGAAACAAGTGAGCAAGCAAGGAAGCTATTTGCTTATTTCGATGAAATACAAGAAGAACTGAATTGCAACGCTTCTGTAAAAAGCAAGTTAAAAGCGGGATTAATTCTTCATGATAGCGATGATAAAGAGACAAGAAAAGAAATAGTTAATGATTTTAAGAAAAATAATACAATAGATATTCTTATTGTGTTTAATATGCTTTTGACCGGATTTGACGCTCCAAGACTAAAAAGGCTATATTTCGGTAGAAAATTGAAAGATCATAATCTTCTACAAGCTTTAACGAGAGTTAATAGACCATACAAAGATAATTTTTATGGATATGTCATTGATTTTGCAGATATTAAAAAGAACTTTGATGAGACAAATGAAGCTTATCTAAAAGAACTTAACAGGTTTAAGGATCCTGCTGAAACAGGCGATGGAAATACAATGGATACACTGAGCCAAGTTCTTGAAAGTCCTGAAGAATTAGTTGCAAAGATGAAAGAAGTAAGGCAAGTTTTATTTAATTATACCATAGACAATGCAGAAGATTTTAGCTCCGAAATATCAACAATAGAGGATAAAGAAGAGTTGTTAAAGTTAAAAAAGGTGCTTATATCTGCAAGAGATTTGTGTAATATTGTAAGAACTTTTGGCGATGAGGAATTGAAACAAAAATTTGAAAAACTTGAGATAACAAAGTTGCCTTCAATGATTTCTGAGGTTTCACATTGCATAGATATTATCAACCAAAAAGAAGTTTTCAGTATGCATGATGAAACGAAGCAAATTGTTAATAAGGCGATGGAGGATATAGAGTTCAGTTTCAAATCTATAAGCAAAGAAGAAATGAAAATTATATCTGGAGGCATTGAGATAAAGGAAAAATGGAAAAAAACCATAAATGAAT
>ERZ773062.1054-NODE-1054-length-12265-cov-25.407617_pt1 | contig 12265 bp, 6 predicted proteins | sample MGYA00580626_ERZ773062 | MGnify/ENA primary metagenome ERZ773062 (study PRJEB29015, sample SAMEA2738003) | human oral metagenome | biome: human oral; feature: human-associated habitat; material: dental | place: China | collected 2058 ...
GGGCATCATCTATGCGTCTTGCCACTGCTCCGATGCCTCCTACCAGGACATGTACATGTGGCAGATGGACTTCAGTTGGTCGCGTGCCGACGAGATCAAATGGGTCGGCGCGTGGGACGCAGCCACCGGAGAAAACGTCCAGTGGACCCCCTTCGAACTCTTCTCTCGTCGCAAGACCGGAGCATGGGCGCTGACCACGGACAACTATGGCAACCTGTGGGTTGGCGGCGACTTCACGCTCTCCCACATCGATCAGACGCGCACCCAGTGGAACGGTGGCTTCGCTCGCTTCGACAACCGTGACAACGATGCCCCGAGCACGCCCTCGTACGTGCGGAGCTCCTCCGCGACTGCCTCAACCGTGACTCTTGCCTGGGAAGGCGTCTCTGACGCCGTCTCCTATGAGATTCTGCGCGACGATCGCCCGATCGCCACGACGGACTCCACTAGTGTCGAGGTCCCGCGCGGCGGCGAGAACCGCTTCTTCGTGCGCGCCGTCGACGCAGCGGGCAACCGCTCCGCGACCTCCAGCGTCTACCAGGCCCCCGCCTTCGGTAGCGCAGACAACTCCAGCCCGGTTCTCGTCGACATGGGTGCCTCCTGGCGCTACCGCGACGAGGCAAGCGCCGCCCCTGCCGACTGGGCCCAGGCCTCGTTCGACGACTCCTCCTGGAAGACCGGCGCAGCCCCCCTCGGCTACGGTGATCGCTCCATCGCAACCCAGATCGCCTCACAGGGCAACCGCCCCGTGACGACCTACTACCGCACGAAATTCCAGGTGCCCGACGCGGCCGACCTCAAGGGGGTCACCGTGAGGTACCAGGCCGATGATGGAGCTGTCGTCTACATCAACGGTGTCGAGGTCCACCGCACCCGAATGGGTAACGGAATCGTCAGCTACTCCACGCGCGCCGACTCTGCCCCCACCTACGCGGCGGCCTCCGCGGCCCCGTCGGAGATCTTCGTTCCCGCCTCGGCCCTCAACACCGGCGATAACGTCATTGCAGTGGAAACGCACGTGAACTACATGCGCACAGCAACGGTGTCCATGCAGGCCTCCGTCTTCCGCGTCGAGGGCACTGCGGACGACAACGGTGGTGCGCGCGGGCCCTCTGCCACGGTCGACGACGCCACTGCGCCCATCGATGCGACCTCGGTCAAGTCGGGTTCGGTGATCTCCACCGGCACCGAATGGAACTACTGGACGTCGACAAGCGCCCCAGCCTCCGACTGGGCCACAACCGGCTCGCTCCAGACTTGGGCCCGTGGATCCGGACCGATCGGCTGGGGAGACTCCGACGCGGCGACAGCCCTCGACATTGCCAAGAAGGATCGTGCCGTCACGTACTACTTTGCCCGTGACATCGACCTGGGCGCAATAACCCCTAACACCGCCCTGACCGTCAAGGTTCGCGCAGATGACGGTGTCGTCCTTCGGGTCAACGGAACGATCGTCGAAACGAAACGCATGTCTGAGGGCAACATTACTCACACGACGTACGCGAATGCGGCCGTGACCGCCTCCAAGGCGGCGTCTGATCTGCTCGAGGTCACCATCCCTGCCAGCCTCTTGACAAGTGGTGTGAACCGAATCGGCGTCGAGGAACACCTCAACTACCGGGGTACCCCTTCGATGACATTCGATCTGAACGCGACGCTTGTCAAATAGGGGAGGAGTTGATCTTCTCCGCACGCCTGCGCGAGCGGCCTGAGTTCGCGAATAGGTTGCTGTATAACCTGTAGGGTGCGTTGATGCAGCTAGCCCCTGCCGTTTCGGCAGGGGCTAGTGCGTATGTGGCAAAAGCCTCCCGGGTTACACTAACCGAGTGGTTGAGCGATGGGGCTTAACGTGACACTATAGAAGTAACCATTTACGCAATACCTGTGAGAGTCTAATGAGATTTATGCGCCGTTGCCTGGCGCTTGGGCTGGCATCATTGACCGGCCTCAGTGTGCTGGCATTCTCCCCGGCTGCCCACGCAGCAATCGATCCGCTCCATGATGGTGCGAGCGCAGCAACCGCCGCTGCCTCGTGCTGGGAAATCAAGCAGAACAACCCAAGCTCTGCGGATGGAACCTACTGGCTGCAAACCCCTACCATGGAGGCGCCCGGCCAGTTCTTCTGCGATCAGACTACCGAAGGTGGCGGATGGGTCCTCATTGGACGAGGCCGCGAAGGATGGGAAACGTGGAGCCAGGGACGGGGCAATCAGGACAAGCTCAAGACCCGCGCGCGTACCCCCGGCGACTTTGATGTCGTGCAGGCTTCCCATCGGACCGTCAACGGGCTCCTCGGCGGTACGTCTGTGTCGGACCTCGAGGATGGCCTGATGGTCCAGCGCGCATGGAACCAACACGGCAGCTCGTACCAGACCGTGCGCATGCGCTTCCCGAAGATGCGCGATTTCATCTGGCCGTTCAAGAGCGCTCACCCCGTGGACGTAAAGTTCAATCGCGATTGGTGGGTTCGCGGAGGCATCGTGTGGTCCGGTTTTGGTACCAACACCGGTTGGGGCTACGTCAACCTCACCGCTTCCGCACAGAACAAGTACACGCTCGGCTGGAGTTACGGTCCCGCCGCCAGTTCCTGGCAGGATACCTCCTCGGCGACTTCGTACTTCCACCGCGTCGGCTCGATCATCGCCCCCTACGCCGAGGCCTACGTGCGCCCGCAGCTGCGCTCCACTGACTCCGGCTTCCGTACGATCGGCGATGGCGGCACAGCCGCTCAGACGCAGAAGGCCTCTGTGTCCGAATTCGCCACGCCTATGTCTTGGGGCGTCACCGGCAACCTCAACGGTTCCGTCAAAGAAGGCAACATCCAAGTCCAAGCCTTCGAGCAGATCGGCTCAACCATGTACGTGGGCGGTAATTTTACCGGCGTGCAAAAGGGCAAGAATGGACAGGAGATTGCCTCGTCTGGCCTCGCCGGCTTTGATGCGACGACGGGGGAGTGGAACGGCCAGAGGTTCTCCTTCAACAACCAGGTTAAGGACCTGGTTGAGCTGCCCAACGGGAAACTCCTCGTAGCCGGCGACTTCACTCAGGTTAACGGGGAAACCCACGTCGGAACCGTCCTGATTGACCCGGCGACCGGACAGATTGACCCCTCGTGGACCCTGCAGGCGCGCACCGGCTCCAACGGCGGTCGTGTCTCGGTCAAGTCCATCAAGATCATCGGCGAGCACATCTACCTCGGCGGCAACTTCACGCACTTTCAGGGCAATGGGTCATCCTGGGTGTACGCGCGTAATGGTGCACGCCTCGACATTAACGGCAAGCCCGACCGCACGTGGAACCCCGAGTTTAACGGCACTGTCATCGATGTCGATGTCGACGAGAACGAGTCCTACTACTACGCGGCCGGTTACTTCACGCGCTCGCGCAACCGAGTCGTCGAGAACGCAGGCCGACTGTCCACCGCTGCCGGAGCCGAACTCGACCAGTCCTGGACATTCCGTCACTCCTACCTGATCGGCAAGTATCAGCAGACCGTCACCGCTGCTCATGGCCGTGTCTACTTCGGCGGCTCGCAGCACTCTCTCTTCGGATACAACTCCGACACGATGACACGCACCTCGGGCTCGATCGTCATGTACAACGGTGGTGACCTTCAGGCCAGCACTCGTTCCGCGTCGGGTGTTGTCTACGCTTCGTGCCACTGTTCCGACTACACGTTCCAGGACGCCTATCAGTATCTGACGCTCGGCACCTCCTGGACTCGCGCCGACGAAATCCAGTGGGTCGGCGGTTGGGACGAGGCCACGGGGCGTCAGCTCGGATGGACCCCCTACCGACTGTCCTCCCAGCGCTCGTCCGGAGGATGGGCACTCGAGATGGCCGACGACGGGGCACTGTGGGCCGGAGGCGACTTCAACTTCTCCTACACGTCGATCACAGCAGGGCAATGGTCCGGTGGCTTCGTGCGGATGGCCCCACGTAACGCCACTGCCCCGGCAGTGCCTGAGAACCTGCGCGCCTCCGACGGCAACTCCCAGCAGGTGACCCTCGAGTGGTCCTCCGTTCCGGGTGCCGTTTCATACGACATCCTGCGTGACGATCGCCCGATCGCCTCGACGACCTCGAACACTGTCACCGTCCCCCTCGGCGGTAACAATCGGTTCTTCGTGCGAGCTGTTGCCTCTGATGGCCTGCGCGGCGCCTCGACCCCCGCCTACGTGGTCGATGCCAACGGTAAGCCGAGCCGACCCGCGGACGCGGCGCTGCTGGTCGACGAGGGCGACACTTGGGCGTACCACTGGTCGACCGACCCGGTCGCCCAGAACTGGACCCAGACCTCGTTCGATGATTCCTCCTGGAGTCGCGGTGCCACGCCAATCGGCTACGGAGGACCCGGGATCAACACGAAGCTGACCCCGGGCGCCGCTAAGAGCCGCCCCATCGCCACCTACGCGCGCGTCAACTTCACGGTCGCTGATCCAGCGGCTATCAGCGGCGTTGACGTCTCTGTCATCGCCGATGACGGTGCCGTGGTCTACGTCAACGGCACTGAGGTGGGGCGTCAACGCCTTAACCCCGGAGTGCTTGACGCCTCGACCTTCGCGAACGCGGCCGTCGCCACGCGCTCGGCCAACGCGGACCGCCAGAGTGTGTTCGTTCCTGCCTCCTCTCTTGTTGCCGGGACGAATACCCTCGCCGTGGAAACACACCTCAACTATCGATCCAGTTCGTCAATGACGATTAACGGTACGGTGAAGGTGGTCGCCAAGGGCAACGAGCCCGATCCTGAACCGCATCCTGACCCTCAGCCGGAGCCGCTGCCCGCGCCCGACATGTCGCTCGTGCCTGACCCGAACAAGCCTCTTGAGGCTCTCGATGTCTCCGGCATGAATCACGGTAACTTCATGTACCCAGGCCTGTATTGGAGCTACTGGAACTCGCAGGAATCTCCCGACGCCGCGTGGAACTCGACGGCCGACCTGTCCGGGTGGAAGCATGGTGCGAGCCCCCTCGGCTGGGGCGACGCTGATGCTGGAACGCCGTTCAATCTGGCGCCCGCCGACCGCCCCATCACGACCTACTTCGTGCGTGACGTCAACTTCGGAACCATCAGCGCTGACTTCGAACTCGTCCTCAACGTGCGCGTCGACGACGGTGCGATCATCTACATCAACGGAACCGAAATCCAGCGTGTGAACATGCCGGAAGGCCACGTGGATGGAAGCACTCGCGCTTCTTCGAACGTGGGCCTGGCGGCCGCAAAGCAGAACATCGCGCGCATCGTGGTCCCGCGCAAGGTTCTCATCGATGGCGTCAACCGTATTGCCGTCGAAGAGCACGCCAACTACGCGGGAGCCGCATCGTCCTCCTTCGATCTCAAAGCAAGTCTGCTGAGGTGACACCCATGACCGACACGTCAACCCCCACCAGCCATTCCCAGGAGCCTGAAGCCGCCGCCACGGTCAATGCCCTGGCGTTCGACCCCGCCTTCGACGCGATGGCGCAGCGCGTGCTCACCCACGGGCACGCCACCACGTGGCTCAACCACTGGTCCCTCCTGCACGCAGACTTCCGTGCCCTCGCACGCATGCACGCCGTCGGCTTTGACGGAACGCTGCTGCAGCTGCGCCTGCGCGCAGCCGGACACGAGGTCGCCCGCACCTCTGCCGACCTCGTCCTGCCCCACGTCTTCGACCGTCTCGATGATGGCTGCCGCATCACCCTGATCGGTGCCGTGCCCGAGGCCGGGCAGGCCGCCGCCGAGCGCCTGGATCGCTTCGACGTGCAGGTCATCGACGGATACGACGGGCTACGCCGTTTCAAGGCAGACCCTTCCGTGCTTACCGCCTTCGATCCGCGACTCGTCATCGTCGGCCTGGGGGCGGGGCTGCAGGAAGTCGTCGCTTCCGTCGCGCTCGATCTTGTTCCCGAGGCCTCCGTGTGTACCGCCGGCGGCTGGATCGACCAGTTTGCACGCGCTGCCGATGATTACTTCCCGGACTGGGTGCACGCCGCCCGGCTTGGTTGGGCTTGGCGCATTGCGCACGAGCCCAAGCGCCTCACTAAGCGCTACACCGTCGAAGCCCTCGACTTCATCGCCCACGCTCCCGAGCTCATTTCTCGGCTTGAAGCTATGGGCGGCTTCGATGATCTCGGACTGGTTGTTGGTGCCTCGCTTCGCTAAAGGAGGCTAGCGCGTACGCTCATGAGGAGGCCGGACCCTTCGGGGTCCGGCCTCCTTCGTATGCTGTGCGTTCGTGTCCGCGTCTGATTGCTACGTGTTGGGGTCCTTGGAAGACGCGTGGTGCGCCCTCTTGTCGTCTGTGCTGCGCTTTCGGGCAGTGTGTCTGCGTGAAGCGGGGAAGCCCTCGTTGGTCTCTCGGCGGCCTCGACAGTGGCGGTGCTGGTGCCGGCAGTGTGTGGTTGCCAGCGCGTCCTGGATAGGAACGGTGCCTCAGTACAGGCCATGTTCCTATCCGGAACGCTACGAACCATCCGGTTTGTCTTCTCCTACTCAGTTTGCGAGGCCTGCGCCCCCGTCGCGTCCTCTCTGGTCGAGGGGCTTGGTGTGCGTGTGGATAGGTGACGAGAACGCGGATAGGTTATGCGACTACGGATAGCCTATTGACCTATCCGCACGCCGATAAGCTATCCGCATTGGCGCATCCTATCCGCATCGCCAAGACACGGTCGTACAGGCTGATGATTGATGATCGCGGCCAATCCGGCTGGGTGATCACCGCGCAGAGACCGCATTCGGCATGTTGGCTGGCGTGAGCTGCGCTGTCACTTCTACCGCCGCGCGACGTTGTCTCCGGTCGTTCGTGGCTTCTGTTCGACCCTACTGGCAGCGTCACCCACAACTCGCAGTCGAGAAGATTGATGGCATACAGAGAGATGAATAGAAGCAACCTCCGCTCACATGGATGAACCCAATGAGAGGTTACGACTGCACCCTCATAGGGCCGAGTGTGCTGTTTGCTGCCGGAAGGTGCGCATAATGAGTCTGCGCTTCCGCCTAGGGAACAGCCGGGCACATCGGTCGGTCTGTGCATACAGAGGCTCAAGCGGCAGTCGATCGTGCGCGTGCGAGCATCGATGGGATCAGTCCGCCATCTTCTGGGCTAGCCCGAGGTCCGCTCCGTCTGTCAGCGGGACGTGCGCGGGTTAGGTGGAGCTGTTCGTCCCCTCGTCTCGATACGCCGTGGACCAGCGGCGACAGGACAAGCAAATGTGCGGGTCGTGAGTGTTGTGAGGTGCGCACAGAGAGAGTCTGAATCCTTCGGCGCATGGTGCGCAATAGTGCGTCAATGTCGCGCTTCGACCTGCTCGAAAGGCTCGATGATAGATACGGGAAAAGGATTATGTGGTGAATGGTGTAGCCCACATAATTTCCCTTAGGTGTCTGACAAATACGCGAAGGGTGAGCGAGGCAATGGCTACCTACATATAGGTGTCAAACTCCCACAGCGTGACTGACGTGTCGGAAGGGTGGAGTGTCGGGCATATGTGAGTTGTTCTTCATCGCTCCGGCATGTTTGTCAGGGTGACCTAAAAAAAGGGTTGGGCGCTTCTCTGGGTACTGCAGCGGGGCTTGCGGTGCGCTCCCGAGAGGGTGTGGTGGCCCCGCTGCGGGGGTGTGTTGGTCTGTGGGTGTGTTCGTGCGCGAGGACAAGCGAAGTGCCGGGGTTGGTCACTGGTTGATGCTGACGATGTTGTGGTCGGACTGCGTGAGAGTGGGGACTCTGGGTGTGGTTGCGGGGCCGGGAGAGAAAAGGTGTGGCCCGAGCCTTTCGGCTCGGGCCACACCCAATCACACACAGAAAAAACGCTTAGTAGGCGCCCTCGAGACGTAGCAGTGCGGGGACCGTCTGGAGCATGATCCACGCGTCGAGCGTCAGGGAGCGGTGCTGGGCGTAGGAGAGGTCCAGGTGGACGGTCTCATCCCAGGAGAGGTTCGAGCGGCCGGAGATCTGCCAGAGGCCCGTAATGCCGGGGCGAACGGCAAACTTTCCCATGACGCGCGACTCGTACTGAGCGACCTCGTTGGGGAGCGGAGGGCGCGGCCCGACGAGCGACATGTCGCCACGTAGCACGTTGAATAGCTGGGGAAGCTCGTCGATGGAGGTCTTGCGCAGGAAGGCCCCGATGCGTGTGACACGCGGATCGTTCGCCATCTTGAACATGATCGAATTTCCGGCAGAGGAGTCTGCTTCGTTGGCTTCCATGAGGGATGCCTTGAGCTCTTCAGCGTCCACTCGCATGGTGCGGAACTTGTACATGGTAAAAGTTGTTCCGTTGAGGCCGACGCGCTCCTGCGTGAAGAAGGCGGGGCCGCCGTCGTTCAGGCGCACCATGAGGGCGACGATGATCCAGAGTGGCGTCAGTAGGATGATGCCGATGAGGGCAGCGAAAAAGTCGCACATGCGCTTAATCGCTTTGTCGGCGGAGGCGGCAAGATCGGACGCGTGCTCGAACGCGAGAGCCGTCGAGGCGGCTCGTGCAGTGGGCTTCGTCAAAGTTGTCATCTGTGCGTCTTCCTTCTACTTCCTCAAACTCAAATGCTGCGTGATGGTTAGAGCGGTGAAAACCGCTCCGAACTGGGATATCTACTGGGTACATATCGACTGCGCAACTCAGTCACCGTTAGGTGTTAACTCTAGTCTATCCACATGGTTAGCTTGGTTGCTAACCAAAGGGTCAAGTACAAGCGAAAAATGGCTGTGATTTCGTGCACGGCGAGAGTTTTCCAGGAGCGCTAGAAACCTCATGTGACCGGCTGGTAGGGTGTTGACACCTTGGCAGAATGCATGGAAAACCACCGAGCGATAGACTGGTAGGCGTGTCGTGACTGGCGAACAGGTGGGCCACCACCGGGGAGCGACGCGTCGGCATCGATAGCCGCCCGCCTGGGCTTGAGGCCACTGCCAACCATCACCGGATGATCAATAGGAGAACCCCATGGATTCCCTCAATGACATGACACTGGCGCAGCTGGATCCTGAGATTCAGGCCGTTCTGGACGCCGAACTCGGTCGTCAGCGTGACACGCTCGAGATGATTGCCTCGGAAAACTTTGTTCCCCGCGCTGTGCTTGAGGCGCAGGGCTCGGTCCTGACGAACAAGTACGCAGAGGGCTACCCGGGTCGTCGTTATTACGGCGGCTGCGAGTTCGTGGATGTCGCTGAGTCCCTCGCCATCGAGCGTGCGAAGCAGGTCTTCGGCGGTGACTACGTCAATGTTCAGCCCCACGCGGGCGCGCAGGCCAATGCCGCCGCCCTGATGGCGATGGCGAACGTTGGCGACACCATCCTCGGCCTGTCCCTAGCCCATGGCGGTCACCTCACTCATGGCATGCGTCTGAACTTCTCGGGTAAGAACTACAAGGCTGTTGCCTACGAGGTTGATCGTGAGACCATGCGCATCGAGCCCGACAAGGTTCGAGAGGCTGCCCTCGCGGAGCGCCCGCGCGTCATCATCGCAGGCTGGTCCGCCTACCCGCGTCACCTTGACTTCCAGGCCTTCCGCGATGTCGCGGACGAGGTCGGCGCCGCCCTCTGGGTGGACATGGCGCACTTCGCCGGCCTCGTGGCCGCCGGCCTGCACCCGAACCCCGTCCCGTTCGCCGACGTCGTGACGACGACGGTCCACAAGACCCTGGGCGGGCCTCGTTCCGGCATGATCCTGTCCTCGCGTGGCGAGCAGTGGGGCAAGAAGCTCAACTCCTCCGTGTTCCCCGGCCAGCAGGGCGGCCCCCTCATGCATGCGATTGCCGCGAAGGCCATCGCCATGAAGGTCGCGCAGACCGACGAGTTCAGGGATCGCCAGCGCCGCACTCTCGAGGGCGCGCAGATTATCGCCGAGCGCCTCGGCGCCGACGATGCGAAGAATGCTGGCATTAAGCTGGTCACCGGCGGCACCGACGTCCACCTGGTCCTCGTCGACCTGGTTGACTCTGAACTCAACGGTCAGCAGGCTGAGGATCTGCTGCACGAGGTCGGCATCACCGTTAACCGTAACGCCGTCCCCTTCGACCCGCGTCCGCCGGCCGTCACCTCGGGCTTGCGCATCGGCACTCCCGCCCTCGCCACGCGCGGTTTCGACGCCGAGGACTTCGCCGAGGTCGCGGACATCATCGGCACGACCCTGGCCCAGGGCGCGTCCGGCGGCAACGTTGAGGTGGACGCCCTGCGCGCCCGCGTCAAGAAGCTGACGGACAAGCACCCGCTGTACGCCGGGCTCTGATCGTGAGGGCTCCCTGGGAGGGCCCCGCTGGGGTCCTGGATGGCAAGGCGACCGCTGCCGCCATTAAGGCGGAGCTGAAGGAGCGCGTCGATCGTCTGCGCGAGGCCGGGGTTGTCCCGGGCCTCGGCACGATCCTCGTGGGCGAGGATCCCGGGTCCGTCGCTTACGTTGCCGGAAAGCACCGTGACTGTGCGGAGATTGGTGCGGAGTCTATCCGCGTGGACTTGCCCGCAGACGCGACGCAGGAACAGGTGGAAGCCGCGGTCGATCAGCTCAACGCCGATCCTGCCTGCACGGGCTACATCGTGCAGCTGCCGCTGCCGCGCGGAATCGATACGAACGCCGTCCTGGAGCGTATCGACCCTGCGAAGGACGCGGACGGCTTGCATCCGATGAACCTCGGACGTCTCGTGCTGCGCGGCTCGGGGCCCATCGACTCGCCGCTGCCGTGCACGCCGCGCGCGGTCATCGAGCTCATGGAGCGCCATGGGATCGACCTGGCCGGCAAGAACGTGTGCGTCGTTGGACGAGGCGTGACCGTGGGCCGTTCGATCGGCCTGCTCCTCATGCGCAAGGAAGTGAATGCGACGGTCGATGTGTGCCACACGGGCACGACCGACCTGGCCGATCACGTGCGCCGAGCGGACGTCATCGTGGCAGCGGCGGGTTCCGCTGGGATGATTAGCCGCGACATGGTGGCACCCGGCGCGATCGTCCTCGACGTCGGCGTGAGTCGCGTGCAGAGCGAGGGCGGCAAGGCTCGCCTGATGGGCGATGTCGCTGACGGGGTGGATGAGGTGGCCGCCTGGCTGAGTCCCAATCCTGGAGGCGTCGGCCCGATGACGCGGGCCCTCCTCGTGACGAACGTCGTCGAGGCGGCCGAGCGTCAGGCGGGAATCAGCGTGAACTGACCAGCGCTGAGCGCCTCGTGACGCGAGGAGATCGCGCACGAACACATCGGAGGCGCGGTGAGGATGTCCATTCCTCGCCGCGCCTCCGCGTTCCTCTAGACTGAAGAAAACTCGCGTAAGGAGAAATGATGACTCTGACGGTTGTGACCGTGAACCTCAACGGCATCCGTGCCGCCCACAAGCGTGGCTTCCTCGACTGGCTGGAGGCCTCCGACACGGATGTGCTGCTCATGCAGGAGGTGCGCGCACCCGAGGAGATCTCCCGCGAGATCATGGGCGAGGCGTGGGACAGCGTGTGGGTTCCCTGCCGCATCAAGGGGCGCGCGGGCGTGGGCGTGGCCGTGCGACGCGGCCGCGCCCTCCTGGAGGGTGAGCCCCGCCAGATTCTTGACGATGCTGAGACGGACGTGGATTCGGGTCGCTGGCTCGAGGCTGTCGTTCGCCCCGAGGGTGGCGACACCCCCGTGCGGGTCGTCGCGGCCTACTTCCATTCGGGCGAGAAGGACACGCCCAAGCAGGAGGCCAAGATGGCCCACTTGCCTCGCATTGGTGCCCGTATGGCCGAGCTGATCGCCGAGGAAGCTTCGGGCGGCATTTCCTCGCTCGTATGCGGCGACTTTAACGTCGTGCGCTCGCAGGCGGACATCAAGAACTGGAAGCCGAACCACAACAAGCGCGCCGGCGTCCTCGACGAGGAGATTGCCTTCCTCAATCAGTGGGTGGACGAGGGCTGGCGAGACACCGTACGCGACCTGGCTGGCGAGGTGCAGGGGCCTTACTCGTGGTGGTCGTGGCGCGGTCAGGCCTTTGTGAACAACGCGGGCTGGCGCATTGACTACCAGTACGCGACGCCTGCCCTGGGGGAGCGTGCCCGCTCCTTCGAGATTGGCCGTGCCGACGAGTACGCGGAGCGCTTCTCGGATCATGCGCCGGTCTCGGTAACCTACGAGATCTGACGTTGTAACGACGAGGCCGTGGCCGGCCCGGGACTGCAAGGATCCCGGGCGGTCGCGGCCTTTCACGTGTGCGGGGTGCGGTGTCCGTGGGCGGTGGTTTGGTGTGGCTGTGGTGCCCGTGGGCGGTGGTTGGGCGTGGCTGTGGTGCCCGTGGGTGGCGGCGGGGCCTGGCCGGGCTTCGAGACGACGCGC
>ERZ773062.1057-NODE-1057-length-12229-cov-19.894365_pt1 | contig 12229 bp, 13 predicted proteins | sample MGYA00580626_ERZ773062 | MGnify/ENA primary metagenome ERZ773062 (study PRJEB29015, sample SAMEA2738003) | human oral metagenome | biome: human oral; feature: human-associated habitat; material: dental | place: China | collected 2058 ...
GTATAGTTAAGGAAATCAAAAATGATTATCCTGAATTCTTCTCAGCTGAAACAATCTATTCTATGTTTAAAACAGCTGTTGAACAAGAGATTAACTGGACAGAACATATAATTGGAAATAGAGTATTAGGTATAACTTCTCAAACAACAGAAGCCTATACAAAATGGCTAGCTAATGAAAGATTGAAATCATTAGGGTTAGAACCTCTATATTCTGGATTTAATAAAAATCCATACAAACACTTAGAAAGATTTGCTGATACTGAAGGAGAAGGAAATGTTAAGTCTAACTTCTTTGAAGGAACAGTTACTAGTTATAATATGAGTTCTTCTATTGATGGGTGGGAAGATTTTTAAGAAAAGCAAAAAAGAGAGAGGTAAAATGATGATTTTTTTAAATAATGAAAATATATCTATGACAGAAGCAATTGTAAAGACTACTATAAAAATAGCAATTAGAGATAAAACAAATAATAATTTAATTTCATCAGGAACAGGATTTTTTTTTGCTATACAAAATTCAGTTGACAAGAAGCAAGTTGTATTTTCTATATTAACAAATAAACATGTCATAAATGAAGTTTTAGAAAATGATCAAATTATAGATTTAAATATTCCTATACTAGAAAACGGAAAAAGAGATATATTTCCTATAAGTATAAAAAAAGGAGCTATCTTATTGCACGATGATCCAGATGTAGATTTAGCATTGATATATTTAAATACATTATTTGAAGATATTCATTTAAATTCTAATGTTATATCAGATGCAGTTTTTTTTACAGAAGATGATTTTCCACCAGAAAATATGAACTTTAGATTTATAGAAGACATATTGATGATTGGATATCCAATAGGTATTGAAGATAATTATAATCATTATCCAATTGTAAGAAAGGGAATAACAGCAACTAATATTCAAAAAAGATATAGAAATAAAAATGAATTTTTAGCAGATATAAGTATATTCCCAGGTTCTAGTGGATCACCAATTGTATTTTATAGTAATGGGTATACAATAAATGAAAATACAGGAAGTGTTTCAATGGGATTTCCCTATTCATATTTGATAGGGGTTGCATATTCAGGAGTTGTTCAAAATAAATTTAATGAATTAGAAACAATAAGTATTCCCAATAAAAATATTCTAGGAACTTTTAATAATAGTAGTATAAATTTGGGTTTTATAATATCTTATAAGGAAATAAAAAGGCTTCAAGAAAAATTGAATGAAAAAATAAAAAAAAATGAAGAAGTTATAGAATTATATAATGCAGAATAAAGGAGTCTTTAGCTAAAGTAAAACTTATTCCTTAGAAAATTGATTTGAAGATAATGTTAATAATGGTCTATAATTAAAATAAAAAATAGGTAGTTATACTTACTAGAAAACATATTAAAACAATAATTACTAAAAGTAAGATTATAAAAAGAAAATAAAGTAGCATTTTCTATAAAAGGTGCTATTAGAAAAAATAGAATTTTTTTTGTATTATTAATAAGTAATAATTAGTAAATAACAAATATATACTGAAGATAAAGGAGTGTTGAACTTTGTCTGGGAATCTCTAAAAAACTTTTTCTCATACATGTGGATTTATACAATTCTTACATGTGGCTATTTTGTAGTTGAAAAATATAATACAAAATTAAGTGTAAAGTCTAAGGAAAAGGTGATGTATATGTTAAAATTATTGGTTTTATTTTTAATGTCTGCTATTATACTCCAAGGAACTTCAATGTTCCTTTATCTTCAGTATAAATTTATAAAATAATACCTCTTTACAATGTCAATAAAAATGATAGAATTAGATTACTTGCCCTCAATTAAAGGAGATGATTATCATGTTAATATATCCAGCAATATTTCATAAGGCAATTGAGGGAGGCTACATAGTTGTATTTCCAGATTTTGATGATGGAGCAACAGAAGGTCAAACATTAGAACAAGCTATGGAAATGGCAGAAGACTATATAGGAACTTATTTATACGATGACTTTATAAAAGGAAAAGACTTACCTAAGGCAAGTAATATAAATGAGATATCAATAGAAATTCCAGAAGATGAAAAAGAATTCTATATTGAAGGGGAAAGTTTTAAAACATTGGTTAGCTTAGATATGATGAAATATGTCAATGAATGTAAAAGTGCAACTGTTAGAAAGAATGTAACTATACCTAGTTGGCTGAATGAAATGGGAAAAAATCATAATCTCAATTTTTCTAACTTATTACAAGAAGCTATAAAAAAAGAATTAGATATCGAATAAAATATATAAAAAGGGGGTTGTTGCAAATTTAACTTTGTAACAACCTCTTGTTTTCTATAAAGTTTGTTTTATTCTGTAGTCTAATTCTAAAAAGTCAATAATTCTAGCTTGTCTATGGATTTCTTTTCCATTGTAAAATAATATAACAACTGGTGCTGTATATAGATTCAATTGTCCTACTGCCTCAGCCATTTCATCAGCTTGGATATAGTAAGAAAGATAATTATTTTTATCTGTTATTTCTTTAACCTTTGGAAAATCTGCCTCACAGACAGAACAACCTTCACTTTTTATATATAATAAAAATTTCTCTTCATTTTTTATTTTTTCTAATAAATCATTATAAGTTTTAATTTTTTCCATAATAAGTTCAAACTCCTTTTATTAAATGTGTTAGAACACTCGTGGCTCTAGCACTCGTAGGGTGTTAGTCGTGAGTAGTTCACTTTATTGCTCTAGTCATGATAAATGTTGGAATATTCATCTCATGAAGTCTTCCTTCACCATCAGTGTCATCTTCAATATTAGTCAAGATAAAACCTGCTTTTAATTGTCCACCAAGTTGTTCACTTAGGTTATGTGAAAATTGGTAACCACAGTCCATTTTTTTTAAGAATTCTTTATGTTCTTCATTTTTCAAAGGATTAAATGGCATAGAAAAAACTACTTTTTCAAAATTTTCATCTAATATATAATTGATTATTGTGTCCAGTCCGCAAAGTAAAATTCCACCTTTTTTCAAAATTCTATAACATTCTTTGAAAACAGGCTCTACACTTTCAATATAACAATTGCTTACTGGATGAAAAATTATATCGAAACTTTCATCTTCAAAAGGTAAGGCTTTTGTCATATCAGCTTTCATAATATTTACTTTGTAATTTTCTCTTTCAGCAACCATTTTTTCACTTGCTAATTGCTCATCTGAATAATCAAGCACAGTACATTCAGCACCTAAAGCAGTAAATATAGGGATTTGTTGCCCACCACCAGAAGCAAGTCCTAATAATTTTTTCCCTTTAAAATCTCCAAACCATTCATGAGGAACAAATTTTACTGGTGTAAGCTTTACATCCCAATCTCCATTTAAAGCCTTGATATATTCTTCATGACTTATGGCTCTTCCCCACTCCCAATCTTCTTCTTTAATCCATCTGTTTATTGTTGCAGCATTAATATCTTGGTAATTCATTTTATTTTCCTCCCTACAATATAATTATTGTAAATCAATCCAAAATCTTTTCTTATTTTCACCATCAACATTTCTAATATCTTCCAATTTAGCATTGGCAGATAAAATAACTTTCTCACTGGCAATATTATCTTCATCACAAGTGATAAGAACTTTTTTTATTTTTAATTCTTTACATTTCTCTAAAGCAAGTTTTAACATCTGTTTGGCATATCCTTTATTTCTTTCAGTTTTTCTAACACCATATCCAATATGTCCACCAACCTGAGTTAGATATTCATTTAAGTAATGTCTAATATCTATCATTCCAACGATATAATTATCTTTTTCTCTTATTCCTAAATATGTTGATGAAGGAACAAGTCCTTCAGGGACTGTGTCTTCACTACTTCTCTTTTTTAATTCTTCAAGCCAATCTTCAATGGAAGAAAATCTATTTAAACCAGCTGAACCATTTATAAGAGGGCTTTCTTTTAAAGATTCTTCCTTATATTTTATAATTTCATCTGCATAAGATAAATCAGGTTTGACTAAAATAATTTTTTCCATAATGACCTCCTTAATTTATTAATATAAATATATCATAAATTGTGAAAAAAATAAATTTGTGATAGTATATTTTTAAGTTATAATTAAAATTTTGAGGAGGAATTTCTATGAGAAAAAATTTTAGTAAAAAAACAGTATTACTACCTTTACCAGTATATATTATAGGAACTTATGATGAAAATGGAAAAGCTAATGCTATGAATTTAGCTTGGGGAGTACAATGTGGTTATCATGAAGTTTCATTGAGTATAGCAAGAGAACATAAGACAATGAAAAACATTTTGTTGAAGAAAGAATTTACAATAAGTTTAGCAACTAAATCTACAAAAGATATTGCTGATTATTTTGGAATAGAATCAGGAAATAAAGTGGATAAAATAGAAAAATCAGGAGTACATGTAGTAAAAAGTGAAAATATAGATGCACCAATTATAGAAGAATTTCCATTGACTCTTGAATGTAAAGTTATAGAAATTCAAGACGAATTAGGGGACTATAGGGTAGTCGCTGAAATTATTAATACACTGGCAGATGAATCTGTCTTAAATGAAAAAGGTCAAATAGATGTAGATAAATTAGAACTTATAACTTTTGACTCAATAACAAATTCATATCGTGTACTTGGTGAAAAAGTTGGACAAGCTTTTAAAGATGGAGCTAAAATAAAATAATAAAAAAATCCCACAGAAAACTCTGTGGGATAAATATTGTATATACTTTTGGTAATTAACGTTTTGAGAATTGTGGGCTTCTTCTTGCTTTTTTCTTTCCGTATTTCTTTCTTTCAACCATTCTTGAGTCTCTAGTTAAGAATCCAGCTTCTCTTAAAGCAGCCTTTAAACTATCATCAGCAAGTACTAAAGCTCTTGCAACACCGTGTCTGATAGCTCCGGCTTGTCCAGAGTTACCTCCACCAACTACATTTACTTTAACTGCATATTTGTCTAAAGTTTCTGTTAATGCTAAAGGTTGTTCAACAATTCTAGAAAGGATTGCTCTTCCACCGAAATATTCGTCCATACCTTTACCATTTATTTCTACTCCTTGTCCACCAGGAATTAATCTTACTCTTGCTACTGAAGTTTTTCTTCTTCCAGTTCCTAAAAATTGAGTTATTTTTTCTGCCACTGTTCTACCCCCTTATTATAATTCTACCTTATTTGGTTTTTGTGCAGTATGAGAATGTTCTGTTCCTACAAATACTCTAAGTCTTGTTAGTTGTTGTCTTCCTAATTTGTTTTTTGGAAGCATTCTCTTAACAGCTAGCATTAAAAGTTCTTCAGGTTTTTTAGCTAAGATTTCTCCTAGTTTTCTTGCTCTTATTCCTCCAGGGAATCCAGAGTGATTGTAGTAAACTTTGTCATTTAACTTTTTACCAGTTACAACTAGTTTTTCAACATTAGTAACTACAACATAGTCTCCACCATCAACATGTGGTGTAAATGTTACTTTTTCTTTACCCATTAATTTTTTAGCAATTTCAACTGCTAATCTTCCTAAAATTTGTCCTTCTGCATCATAATGGTGCCATTCTCTGACAACATCTTCTTTTCTTTGCATAAAAGTATATTTTTTCACTTTTAAATCCTCCTAATATGGTTATATTTTTTAATATAACGCAACGGTCCTTTGTGGGAAAGGCTTACATCAGATTATTATAGTCTTTTTTTTAGATTATGTCAATATATTTGTTTAATTTCATGCTCTTTATTAAAAATATTTTCAGCTATAAGGTTTCCAGCCTTGTCATAAACTTTTACAGCTCTACTATTTTTATCTCTATCTTCCGTTTGCATAAGTTGTCCGTTTTCATAATATATCTTACTACTTACAGAACCATCTATGCTAGGTGAAAGCTCCAATAAAGTTTTTCCACTTGGATAGTACATAACAGCAGTTGTACCTTTTAATTGAATAGATGGTTTTCCACTTTTATATTCAGCTTGAATAGTATCAGAAGTTAGAAGATAAAGTGCAGTTTTTACTAAATTTTCTTTTGAGAACATATCTAAAAGAGATTTTTTTGCAGGCTCACCATTTATTTTGATGCCTTCATCTGAATTAGAGAAAACTTCTTTTCCATTTTCATGATATACAGCTATATCTGATTTATCCATAGAGAATAGTTTTTTACCACTTGAATAGAAAATAGTTATTTTTTTACCTTCAATTTTTGATAATAAATCTCCATTTTCATAATACACTTTTCCTGAAATTAATTTTCCTTGAGTGTAATTTAATTCAGAAATAGTTTTTCCATTTTCATAGTAAGTAGTTTCAGTACCTTCAACCTTGTTATTAATTATATTAATTTTTCCATATAGTTTTCCACTCGGATAGTATCTTTCTTGAAGTCCATCAGGTAGACCTTCTCTGTAGTTTCCTTTTATGATAACACCATTTTTTTCTTTATATTCCTGTTTACCATTAGCAAGAACATCATCTATATATAGGATACCATTTTTTCTTTCATAATTTTTACTTGTGCTTATATTTGTGTTTGTATTTTTTATCTCTCTAATTTCACCTCCTGAGTTACCACCAATATTATCTAGGTTGACACAGGCAGTAAAAATTAAAGCTAATAATATAATTCCCTTTTTCATAAATCCTCCTATAATCCCCCCTTATTTAATTTCTTAATCCAATTTTTTTATATCTGTAACTAAGTCAAAACCACCAACGATTTTATCCCCTTCTTCATTGTAAATAGTTTCTGAGTCCCCATTTATTTCGTATAATGGTTTACCATCTCTATAATTTAGAATACTTCCACCTTCTTTTCCTTTCATAAATGTATTTCCATTTTTAAAGAAAAACTCAGTTTCTCCCGTACTCTCATTTACTTTTAGTAAAGGTTCACCTGTTGAGTATAAATAATTTATGATCTCATCATTAGCATCTATCTTAGCAATAACTTCATTTCCTTTTACAAGTTCAAATGTCCCATCATCTAATTTTTTTAGAGTTGCACCAATGTCTGTTAGATTATCATCTCTCAATTTAGAAATTACTTCATTATTTTCATTATATAGAGTTGTTTCATAAGAGTTACCAATCATTAAAGGATTTCCATTTTCATGATAATAAATAGATTCTTCTTTTTCAGCATCATAACTTAAGATTAGACTTCCATCATCATAATAAAGTTTTATGTCATCATTTTCTGTAAAATTTCCTAGTAAATTACCATTCTTATAGAATAATTCTTTAGATGTCATTTCACCATTTACAAAAGTTTCTTTTGCCATGATACTACCATCTTCATAATATTCTTCAAATAATCCATCAGGCAAACCATTTACAAAATTTCCCTTTACTTTGTATTTACCTGTTTTAAATTCAAATGTTCCAGTAGCTTCTTTTCCATCAGCATCATACATAAGTCCATCTTTTAATTCATATTTTACTCCACCACAGGCAGATAAAAGCATTGCAAAAATTAATAATAGTGCTGATAATATTTTTTTCATAAAAAAACCTCCAATTTATTTTTAGCTTTAACTATATCACAGTATTACAAAAATTAATTTAATCTATTTTTTTAATATCTGTAATTTCCTCAAAAGCAGTAATTATTTTTTCACCTTCTCTATTGTAAATACTCCATTCTTTACCTTTAGATTCATATAGTAATTTTCCATCTTTATAGTAAAATCTGCTAATATTTCCATCTCTTTCAAAAAAAGTATTCCCATTTTTAAAGAGAGTTTTGTATATAGAATTGTCCAATTTCATTAATGTTTCTCCAGTTGAATAGAAATAAGTTGGAGTTCCATCAGCACTTATTTTACCTATAACTTTATTATTTTTAATAAGTTCAAATGAACCGTCTTCTAAATTTTTAAAAGTTATATCATCGTCTAAGCGAATTCCATTTTCCATTCTAGATAAAACTTCATTATTTTCATTATATAGAGTTGTTTCATAAGAGTTACCAATCATTAAAGGATTTCCATTTTCAAAGTAGATTGTAATTTCACCTTTTTCCTTATCAGATCTCATAAGAAGTTGACCATCATCATAGAAAATATCTATTCTTTTATCTTTTAAATAAGTGCTCATTAATTTTCCATTTCTGTAGTATACTTGGAAACCTGAAAACTCTCCATTCACATAAATATTTTTTCTCAAAATGCTTCCATCAGAATAATATACTTCTATTTCATTAGCTAGACCATTAATAAATTTCCCTTTAGATTTAAAACCATTAACTGTTACTTCAAAAGTTCCAGTGGCTTCTTTTCCATCCTCATACATAACTCCATCTTTGAATTCATATTTTACTTTCCCACAAGCAGATAAAGGTATTAAAAATAATAATAAAAGTATTAATAAAATTTTTTTCATAAATCCTCCTAAGTATAAAAAAGGATTAAAAGTTAAGAAACTTTTAATCCCCCCTTATTTAATTTTTTAATCTACTTTTTTAATATCTGTTATTACTTCAAAATTACTTATAATTTCTTCACCATCAGTACTAAAGAATTTCCATGTATTTCCTTTAGCTTGATATAATGGTTTTCCATTTTTATAGTTTAAAGTAAAGTTATTCCCATCTGATTCAAATAAAATAGTTCCATCTTTAAAGAAAATTTCTGATAATCCAGTAGAACTATCAAATCTCATTAATGGTTCACCTGTTGAATATAAATACGTTCCTATTTGTCCATTAGCATCTATTTTAGCTATAATTTTGTCATCTTTTACAAGTTCATATGAACCATCTTCTAATTGATTTAAAGTAGCACCCAAATCAACAGCTTGTTCATTATCAATTCTAAATAACATTTCATTATTTTCATTAAATATAACAGCTGAACCACCAAGAATAGCCATTAAAGGAACTCCATTTTCATGATAAACCACAGTTTCTCCTGTTTGAGGACTAACACTCATAACTATATTTCCATTTTCATAGAAAAGTCTTAAAGCTTCAGTTTCTGAGAAAGCACCCATTAATTGCCCACCTTTATAGTATAATTCCTCAGCCACATTTACTCCACCTACATAGGCATCTTTTAACATAATACTTCCATCAGAATAGTATTTTTCAAGTATTCCATCAGGTAAACCATTTACAAAGTTTCCTTTTACCTTATTTTTTCCTGATTTGAATTCAAAAGTTCCAGTTACTTCTTTTCCATCTCCATACATAACTCCATCTTTGAATTCATACTTTACCCCACCACATGCAGATAGTACCATTGCAAAAACTAGCAATAGTGCTGATAATATTTTTTTCATAAAAACCCTCCATTTTTTTAAATTAAATTAAATCATATATCTAAAATTTTTTAATTAATCTATTCTTTTAAAAATCTCCCTAATAAAAAATCCATATAATTATATCACATTATTAAAAAATATTAATAAAAATATTAATAAATTTTTTTTATAAAAATCTCCTTAAATTAATCTATTTTTTAATATCTTCAACTTTGTAAGAATTCATAATAATTTCGTCCCCATCTTCATTATAGAAAATAAGTACCCCTTCCCTTAATTCATGTATTGGTTTTCCATCTTTATTGTAGACAGTAAAATCAGTTCCTTTACTTTTATAAAGAATATTTCGATTTTTAGAGAAAATTTTAGTTTCAGAAGTTGTAGTGTTAGCTACATACATAGGCTCTCCACTTGAATAGAAAGAAATTAAAGAACCCATGTTATCATCGAACTTGGCTATAACTTTATCATCCATTATTACTTCAGAGAGACCATTTCCTAAATTTTTTGTTATTATATTTGAATTGACTTCTTTTCCATTTTCAACTTTAGGTAAAATTTTATTGTTTTCATTATATGTAGTAGAGTCTACACCTGTAAATATGAATGGATTTTCATTGAGATGAATAACACCAACATTGAAAATGTTGCTCTAAAATTTGTAATTTTACTAATTTTAGAGTATAATATATTTAAGAACTTTGGAAACTGAATATATAAGGTTGAGGTTAGAAAATGCAGTAACCTCGTAAAATATTCACTGCCAAAATTAAATGGTTTTGAACCGAGCCAACAGGACGTAAATGTTCTCAACGGAGAGCTTGTCCATTAAAGTCTTAAGGAAATTAGCTAGTATTTGAATACTAGATATTCAAAAGAAACTAAATAGTACTTAAGAACCTCGCGACTTTAGTCGTGAGAGGTTCAGAATATACTTCTATTTTTGAAACTATTCCATCTTTTACTTCATTTTTTATCAAAATACTTCCATCAGGATAATATCTTTCAAATAGTCCATTAGCCAAACCATTTACATATTTTGCTCTAGTTTTATAACCATTTAATATAAATTCAAATGTTCCAGTAGCTTCTTTTCCATTGGCGTATAAAAACCCATCTATGAACTCATATTTTACTTTGTCACAAGCAAATAATACTACTGTAGAAAGCGACAATAGAATTAATATTATTTTTTTCATAAAAATCCTCCAATTAATTTTTACTAAATATTAGCACTCTAAAAAAATACTGTCAAATAAAGAAGATTTTTTTCTGCTTCTAAAGCTTGAATTTTAAAGTATATATGGCTGAAAAAATTAGATGAAAAAAATAAAAAATATGTTAAAAAATGATCAAAAAAATTATAAATTATTACCTTATTTTGAAAGAATAAATTTTAAAATAAAATAACACTAAAAAACCCCGAAAAATCAAAGATAAACTCCCTAAAAAAAGCTTGAAAATCATTAAAAAATATGATAAAATTAACGCACTATAAGTTACTAAAATAAAATAACAGATGTAATAAAAAATGGGAAAATATAATTAGAATATACATTAGTTTTTTTACATAAAGGAGAGAGAATGAATAACAAAGAAAGAGATGAAAAATTTCTGAAATCTTGGTTAAAAAAGAAAATAAGTATAACAACTTCTACAGTTGTTAGTTTTTTAATTACTGGAGCTATAGGTGGAGGATCAGCTTATGGGGTAACTCCTGGAAATAAAGCAGGAAATGGTGGAAGTGTTAATTCTGTGGCATTGGGGAAAGATTCAACAGTAGATAATGATTCAGTAGCTGTAGGAGCTAAGGCTCATGCTTCACAAAGAAATAGTGCAGGAGTTATAGCAAATGGAGTAGCAGTTGGAAAAGAAGCAGTTGCTAAAGGCAGTGTTAGTGTAGGAGAAGGAGCATATTCAGAACATCTAAGTGTTTCAATAGGGTATAAAGCAGGAGCAGAAGGACCAAAAGGTTTGTGGAATAGTATTGCTATAGGATCATACTCTAAAATAGGAGAAACTGGAAAGACAACAGGTCAAGGAATAGCTATAGGAAGTGGAGCAGGACCAAATGAAGGAGCTTGGGCAAAAGGAGATCAATCTATATCAATAGGATCTAATACTGTAGCTTCAGGGGATTCATCTGTAGTAATAGGTGGAGATGACCTAAATAAGGTTGCTGATACAAATGCCAGTTATCAAAAGAAGATTTTTGATAAAAATGGAAATCAAATAGGTAGTACTACAACAGAAAATAAAACCCTGAATCAATTATTTGCTTCATTAACGGGAAGAGGAGAAATTTTAACACTTCAAGGAGTAAACCCAATTGATGGAAGAACATATACAAAATATAAGGGAAGTGAGGCTGGACAAGGATCAGTTGCCCTAGGGGTAAAAGCTGTATCTGGGGATATAGCTCTAGCTATAGGTACTATGTCTGAAGCAACAGGAATAAACTCAGTTGCTATAGGTACAGGTGCTCAAGCTCCACAAGCTAATGCTGTTGCTATAGGTGGAGGATCTTCAACAGTTGGAGTACAAGGAAGACAGGTAAATGATGCAAATGTAACTCTTTCAGATGGCTCTACTATAAATTTTACAAGTTTTGCAGGAGCAACAAAAGTTGAAGAAGGTAGTATGGTTTCTTTTGGTAGAAAAGGTAATGAACGTCAATTAAAAAATATGGCTCCAGGAGAAATTTCAGCTACAAGTACAGATGCAATAAATGGTTCTCAATTATATTCAGTTGCTAAAAAGCTTGGAGAAGGATGGAAAGCAGATGCAGGTGGAAATAAAATAGGAGCCTCAACAGCAACATCAGTTAAAGCAGGAAATACTGTAATTTACTCAGCAGGCTCTAACTTACAAGTTAAGCAAACTGTAGATACTACAAATGGTAAACAAACTTATGAGTATAGTTTAAATAAAGATTTAACAGGTTTAGATTCAGTAACAACTAAAAAGTTAACAGTGCCAGGAACAGGTG
>ERZ773062.1058-NODE-1058-length-12228-cov-3.642734_pt1 | contig 12228 bp, 13 predicted proteins | sample MGYA00580626_ERZ773062 | MGnify/ENA primary metagenome ERZ773062 (study PRJEB29015, sample SAMEA2738003) | human oral metagenome | biome: human oral; feature: human-associated habitat; material: dental | place: China | collected 2058 ...
ATGATAATTGCATTGATTCTATTACAGAAATCAGACGTGTTCCAAACCGCGATACCAATTTAAACCGAATCTATAAGGTAAATACAATTTCTCGCAGATTAGTGACTAAAGAAATCGACTTAGATACTGCTTATCAACAACTGCAAGACTTAAAAACATCTGAATACCCTCAATGGTTAAAAGATTTGGGATTCGTTCTTATGTGTGGTTTTTATACAGCCTTATATGGAGCAACCATCATTGAGATGTTAATTGCTGCAGTTGCGGGTCTTTTGTTACCCCTTATTTATAGACTCGATCCAAAGTTAAAACTTGGAACATTTATTCTAAACATCGTATCTATTATTCCTTGTACAGTTCTTATTATTCTTTTTCAACAGTACTTCTTCACAGATGCCAGAATTGGAATTTCAATCGTAGGACTTATCATGCCTGCAGTACCAGGAACGGCCATTACAAATGCAATTCGTGACACTTTACGAGGAGACTATAACTCTGGGATGGCGCGTGCTGTAGAGGCATTTGTTACTGCGCTTTCAATCGCAATTGCCGTAGCTATTGGCTTGGCTATTGGAGGGGGTGCAAATCCGTTATGATTTTTCAAGTTATTAGTTCTATAATTGCAGTTTATTTTAGTTGTATCGTTTTTGAAGCACCTAAACGTCTGATTAAATTTATTTCTGCTATCGGTGGTTTAGGTTGGTTTGTTTATCTTCTCTTTTTAGAGACTCAAGGTTTGCAAATTGCTACCTACTTTAGTGGTCTTACAGTTGCAATTTGTTCTCATTTAGCTGCTCGTTACTTTAAAGCCCCCGTAACAGTCTTCTTTATTCCAGGATTCTTTCCACTTGTTCCTGGAGCTGGGATGTATCGAACCGTATATTCATTCTTTATTGGAGATGTGGAAAAAGGACAATTTTATTTTGGTCAAACGATGACGACTGCTGGAATGATTGCATTAGCGATTTTTACAGTTGATTCAATTTTCCGCCTTTACTCTCATTGGCAATCTTCACGCCGTCAATCAGCAAACTAAATAAATGAACCAAAACTGCCAAAGATTTTCTTTGGTGGTTTTTTATGCTTACCGTTGGTTTGTATTTGGAAATGGTGCATTTTGTTATAGTTGCTATATTAGGGCACCGATGCAATCCTTGGTTTCTCACCTACTGATCCTCAATGAGTCTCTACGGAATAAATTCCTAGAGTCTCATATTCGCATCAGTTACTAATCGCTCTTATTCCTACCATAGAATCCAATGGGACTCTATCTTTGTTCATAAAATTGATGTACTCTAAACCTTCTAAATAGGGAAAAATATTGTGTTATTATTATATATAACTGATTTGATTATGAAGCTTCCCAATTCTCATAATTATTAAAATTCGAAAACTGTGTATGGACAGATAGCAGCTTCTGTGGTTCAATAAATATATTAGGGTGTCATAGCTCAGTTGGATAGAGCAAGCGTTTCCTAAACGCTAGGTCGGGGGTTCGAGACCCTTTGGCACCATACAAAAACACCGATGCAATGATATCGGTGTTTTTACCTTTTGTTAAATTAACGAACAATCTGTCCTGATTTTTGGTTCATAAATTCAAAAACTTCATCTTCATTAAATGGGTTCCAGTCACTTAAGTTGGAGTTCTCTCAACTTTTTTAGTATGGCATTATCTGATCTTAAATACTCATTTCATTCTAGCGTTCTAGTTCTGTCATCTCTTCTGTTTTTTCTTTGGCTTACGTCCCGTTTTGTTTACTCCCCCTTTTGTTTTCTCAACAATTGTATACTTATTTTTCTTGTATTGTACGATTCAGTTAACTTGAAAGCCCATATTCAAGAAAAACTTTATCTTTAGTTCATGCTTCATGTAGGACTTTATCAATTATTTCTTGTTTTAATGCTCGAGAATAATAATTATTTTATCTTTTCTTACGATCTCCAACTCATAACGATTAATCAATTTAATCATGTAGATAAGATTTCTTGTATGTATTCCAAACACATTTGAAAGTTGTGAATGCCTAAATCCTTGTTTTTTGAGTTCATAGATTTGAACTTTATCTTCATAAGTTAACTTCAAAATAAAAACACCCCAAAAGTTTGATTTTCTGGCTAACTTTTGGGGTGCACTTCAAAAAAGATAGTTATTTCTCTTAGTCAATAGCTTTTACAAATTCTTGTGCTATTCGTGTAACACTTTCGTATCCTTCAGTTGCAACTTTAGCAGAAAGAGCACTACCGATTCCTACCGCACAGGCTCCGGCTTCTTTCCATTCTTTAACGTTTGAAGCGGAAACTCCTCCAGAAGGCATTAAGTTTACTTCAGGAATTGGTCCATGGATAGCTTGAATAAAACCTTTCCCAATAGTTCCACCAGGAAATAATTTTACGATTTTTGCCCCTGCAGCTGTAGCATTCACAACTTCAGTTACAGTTCCACAACCAGGTGAATACTCGATTTGGTTCTCTAATGCGTACTTTGCAATTTCTTGTGAAAAATGAGGACTTACTAAAAATTTCGCACCAGCAGCTTTCGCTAGAGCAGCATGATCTAAATTCATTACAGTTCCTGCACCAACGATTACTTTTTTGTCGTCTTTGAATTCTTCGATCAATTCATTGATAACTTCATCTGCTTTTGGTGTTGAGAATGTAATTTCAATATTATAAATGCCTCCTCTAATCGCATATCGTGCAATATTTTTAGCATCATCTTTATCTTTCCCGCGAATAACTGCAAAGAAATAATTTTCTTTCAATTGTTCAACTAACATATTTGATTCGCCTCCAAATAATTGTACGCTTGTTCTAAATTATTAAATACTCCTTGACACATTTCATGCTCTAGTTTCATCTGATCACGATACAGAGTTTCACTTACAAGATACACGTCAATTCCAGCATTTGCAGCAGCTGTTGCTCCGACAATCGTATCTTCAAAAGCAATTGCTTCTTCTGGTTTCGTATCAAAAAACTCTAAAGCTGCAATATATATATCAGGAGCTGGTTTTAGCTTTTTCACATGATCAGCACAAACAATCACATCAAACAATCGATTAACATTATTTTTAGAAAGCAATTCATCGATTCGCTGTTGAGTTGATGAAGAAGCCAAAATAACTTTTAATCCTTTTACTTTTAGAATTTCAGCTATCTCTTTCGCAAACTTACCTAATTTAATTTCTCCATTATGTAATTTATCTTGGTAGTATTTTTCTCGAACAACTCTGATTTTTTTTGCTAACTCTGGATTATTTAGTAATGAAATAATTTTTGCATCATTTGATGTAGCACTTTTACCTGTTAAAGACTCAACAAAACCTTCTGGAACATCGATTCCGTATTCGCTAAAACCTTTCTTCCATCCGCTAGCATAGACTCTCTCTGAATCAACAAAAAGACCATCCATATCAAAAATTGCAACTTTTTTAGGCATGTAAGTACCTCCTAAAAATCATCATCTTCATCTGATTCTTCTAGCAATGATTTTTTCCAGATATATTCATCTGAGAATGTATATTTTTTCAATTCAGATACTGCTGTTTCTAAATCGTTTCCTAATAACTGTTGGTTAATACCTTCTAGAATCATAGGAAGGTTTGCGCCAGCAATAAGACATACATTTTCAGCACGATTCTCCTCTAATTTATTTACAGAAAGAACGGACTGATTAAATGGTGATGCACTTAATAAATCAGCAAAAATAAGAACAGATTCATTTACATCAAAACTAATTAAAGTTTCATATATCTTTTCTCCGAATTCTTCCACTGACTCACCAGAATGCAATCCAATCGTTGTTACACCATTGACATCACCAAAAATCACCTCAGCTGCATCTTTAAATCCAGCGGCTAATTCTCCATGAGTCACAATTAAAATTTGCATTATTTCCCCTCCATTATCGTTTCAATACATTGCTTTTGTGTAATCAAAATATCACTTTCAATTTTTCCAGCAAGAAGTGCCTTGCTAATTTTCTCCATTTCTGGATGGATTTTATAAATCTCTAATGAAGTTTCTTTGAAAACTGAATCTGTCAAGACTAATTTTTCATTGACTCCAACACAATCTAATTCAAATATTTTCGATTGTTTTTTTAGATTGTTGTATAGGGTAACTAATCCTACACTGTTCGTGCATCCTCCATCGACGATAGCAAAAGCAATTTTTTTATTCTTTTTGTATTTTGTTAATAAACTCAATATTGTAATGACTGAAGAAGTATTTCTTACTTGAGTTTTTCCATCTGCTCTTCCTTTTACAATTTTGTTAAAAACGAAGAAAAATACAAGTGCAAAAATGGTTAATACTGTTGTTAGAAAGGTTCCTTCAAAAAAATTATTAAGTAAAAAGAAAACTGCCACTCCTCCCATCAATGCAAAAATACTCTCAATAGTGATTCTGAACAACGTATTTCTTTTATTATTTTCCATATCAGAAAAAGAATAATCGCCAAATGAAACAATTGGCGTATCGAAATACGTAGTAATAATTTTATCAGCCTTAGAAAAATCCCCAATATAAATATTATGATATTTCTTTTTCTTATCCTCAATTTCTATCACATTAATATCATCTCTAATGCTCAAAACATCGGTCAGAAATGCTTGAATAAATTTATCCTTTTGTTTGTCCGAATTTCTTTTCTTTAACAAAAATCCATACCGAACAATCCAATCGTTTATTTGGCGACTATTTTCCATGATTCTACCTCTTATAAATCAAATTTTTTAAGCACATCTTCTAAAGATGTTTTGCCTGCTGAAGGAGTAGCTTGGAAATAAATATCTTTAACTCCGTAATTTTCACTAAGATCTTTAAGTGTTTGAGCATCTTCTTTATTTAAATGCACAGATTTTGTTACTAAGATATCTTCGTCATTCTTTTTAGCAATACCGCCAATATTTAATTCCTCTACTGGAACCCCATGTTTAACAAGATTTGCGATTGTTCCAACAGTTTTTGCAATTAAAATACAGCTGTAGTCCTTAAATTTATATTCATCCCAGTAGAATTTTGCTTTTTCTTCAGAGATGACAATTGTTTTTTGTCCAGTACGATTTCCTGCACTCTTATATAAATCCTTCATAAAAGGATCTTTAGCAACTACATCATCAACTACAAAGATAGAGTTCACTCCATTTCTTTGTGATAATGTAATCATTACTTGGCCGTGGATTAAACGTTCATCCACACGCGCTAAATTAACTTTTCCCATTAAAAGTTCCTCCAGATTATAGAATTCCAACAGATGCTAATACAATAAGAATTAATGTTAACCATAATAGTGCTTGGGTAACTTTAAGACCTTTCTTAACGAAGTAGTAATATACACCCATAACAACTGCTAACGGTAAAATACCAGGGATAATCTTATCTAGCAATTCTTGAATAACGAACTTTTTACCTGATAGTGTGAATTGTAAACTTGAAGTTACTTTGACATAGTTTCCAGCCAAAATCCCCATCATGAATAACCCTAAGATAGATAAAAGACTAATAGCATCTTTAACACCTGAACTATGAACTAAACTTGTCGCATTTCTACCTAAAGAGAAACCTTGACGAGCAAAGAATAAACCAACAAAAATTTGATAAAGAGCAAAACAAATGAATGGGAATAATGCGCCTAACGCACTACCTTCTTGGGCCCAAGGAATTGCAATTGCAATAAAGATATATTGTATTGTACCTGAGTCAATAGCATCTCCAATACCAGCAAGAGCCCCCATTAATCCGGCTTTTGTATTATACATTAAGTCGTCAGACATAGTAATTTCTTCATTTTCGTACTCTTGACGAGCTCTTTCTTTTTCCATTGAAGACATCAAGCCTGTGATAACTCCCCCACCCCAAGTTAATTGAGTGTTGAAGAATAATAATTGTCTCTTATAAGCTTCTTTTCTCTTCTCTGGATCTTTATATAATTTATTTAGGACTGGCATCATTGCATATAATAAAGATGCTGAAATGTAACGGTCAAATGAGTGTGGGATTTCATTTGCAAAGTGCCATCTTAAGTAAGATTTTGTAACATCCTTTTGAGTAATCTCTTCTGGAGCTAATGCTACATTTTTTTTAGTTGTTTCAGTATTCATAATCTATTCCTCCAATTAAAAATCATCGTCATCATCATCATCTAATTGAGTAGCTGATGATCCAGTTGAGCTAGAAGCTACTGGTTGGTTGTTGTTTTTTGTAACCATTACGAAGATTGAAGCAACAATCACACCAATAATTGCATAAGTAACCATTGTAACGTTTAAAGGTTTTAAGATTACACTCATGAAGTATGCTAGTAAGAAGAATACTAAGTAATCTTTACGTCCGATAACATAGATTGTGGTAGAGATACCAATTGCGGCTAGACCTCCACCGACTACTTCCAACACGTGAATTACTATAGTTTCTTTTAATTGAACAATTAAATCTGCAATCACAGGAGCTCCCCAATATAGAGCACCGAATACTAATGGTACGAATAATAAGAATGATGCAATAGTTGGATACCAAATGATTGAACGTTTAATGGCACCTTCATCCATTTTTTCAACGGCTTTATCTGTGTATTTTCCTAAGAATGTATTTAGGAAAAATCTGAATTGATATAAATAACTTCCTAATAAACCTACTGGAACTGCAACCCCGATAGCTGCTTCAGGAGTTAAATTTCCCAACAATGCAACCGGCACAGCAATCGCTGCAGCAATTGCAGGTTCTGATGGCATAGATCCACCAGGAGAGAATACTCCCATATAGATTAATTGAAGTGCTGCTGTAACAATCATCGCATTAGCAACATCTCCCATAACAACACCGCAAATCAAACCAGTCATTAATGGAGAGAAACGAAGTGTTAGGGTTGCACCACCACCAAGCCATCTTGACATAACAGCTGCTACCCATAGAGCAATTAACAAACTTTGTACTATTGATAATGTTTCCATTACCTTTTTCCTCCTTTATTTGTTAGAAATATAATCTTCTAACTCTAATAATTTTTCTTTCAAATAATTAAAATTAATTTCGATAGGTAATAAATGAACTTTCGCTTTGCTGTCAACAAACCGTACAACATCATCTATTACGGACTCATCATCTGGATAAATTCCCATTTGATGTAAGGATTGTGGTAAATTTAATTCTTCATAATATGGAATTAACTCATCAATCACGTTCCATTTATTTTCTAGAGCTAATTGATAGAAAATACCATAAGCCACTTTTTCTCCATGTAAGAAACGATGACTTTCATGAATATATTTTGCAATCCCGTCATGAATGGCATGAGCAGCCGCATTTCTTGCATATTTGTCACCTAATCCACCAACTAGACCTGCAACTGCAAACACAATTTCAGAACATTGTACAAATTCATCACTAATGACTTGGTTCTTCATATCTTCAATCGCTTTGTTTCCTTTTTCCATCAACACATCTTTGGAAATTTTAGCAGTATATCTAGCAAGTGTCACAAAAGCTTCCGACTGTAAGAAGTCTTGAGAAGTAATCAAATCAGATTCATACCATTTTGCAAGTGTGTCTGCAATACCTGCAACAAAGTATTCAACAGGCGAATCAATGACTAATCTTGGATCTGTTATAAAGAAACTTGCTTGTTGTAAAAAATGCTCTGTTTTTCCTTCGGAATCTCCATTTTCCTTATACATCACGGAAAGAGGAGTCCAAGGGGCACAATTGCTCGTCAATGTTGGAATCACACCAAACGGTACATTTGCTACATTTGCAGCATAACCAACCAAGTCTGTCAGTTTTCCACCACCAACACCAATAATAAAATCGCAGTGTTCTTTTTTAACTTTTTCTACAATTAAATCAGTCCCATAATAACTACATTCCCCTGTATACTGATGGAATACAAATCGATAGTTTTCTGTTGCTAGAAATTTCAAATATTTCTTAGCTTTTGTCCAAGAAATCGTTCCATGAACAATTAATACCTTTTTTGCTTGATGAGCATCTAATACTTTCACAACCTCATCGATAGCATCCACAGCATAACGATAATACTGTGGGCCAACTTTAACTTTTAGATCGTTAATCATTATGCTTCTCCTTTCACAAAAATACTTTCACTTTGAACAGCTCTTACTGGAAGCTTTCCTTCGACAATCACCTCGCAATCTTCTACACATTTTTCGCCCATTGCCTCTAAACATTCCATCGTATATGCTGAAGTATGTGGAGTTACCACAACATTCTTAAATGCAAGATATGGATGGTTAGCACGACCTGGCTCAACTTCTAGAACATCAGTCGCAAAGCCTGCAATTTTACCGGATTTTAATCCTTCTACAATTGCTTCTTCATCCACTAACGCTCCACGAGCTGAGTTTGAAATATATACATTAGGTTTCATCATTTCAATCTCTCTTTTGGAAATGAAATGATAATTTTCATCTGTAAGGTTTGCACACAAACAAATAACATCTGAATTGCAAATCAATTCTTCGAACCCTACTTTTTCTGCACCATGTTGTTCAATCTCTAACTTACTCTTATACGGATCATAGGCTAAAACTCTACATCTGAATCCAAATTTTAACGTTTCAGCAACACAACCACCCGTATTTCCAATACCAATCACTCCAACAACCTTATTATAAAGAGAATGTCCAATAAAAGAAGCACGCTTTTCCCATTGATCTTCTTCAACAGCATCCAACGCCCCGACCGTTTTTCTCATAACAGCTAACAGATTTGTTACGTTATTCCCAGCAACAGCTTCTCTTTCTACTAGAGCTGGAATGATTGAAACAATCGTATTGTGTTTTCTTGCAGCTTGTAAATCTACGTTATTATAACCAATACCGTGTCTTGAAATTAAGAGTAATTCATCTTTATGTTTAAAGAATTCTTCATCAAAGAAGGGTGTTACACTAGCGATAATAATATCGTAGCCTTTAAGATTTTCTGCTAATTCTTTTCCGGGAATTTCTTGTGGAAAATTAAAATACTCAACACTTCCAATTTTTCTTAATCGTTCTAAGTGGTTGGGGAATATTCTTCCGAAACTACTCGAATTAACAATTGCGATTTTATGATTACTCATGAAATTACCCCCTGAGTTTATTTCATCTTCATTTCGTGCCCACCAAAACCATTTCTTAAAGAAGAAACTAGTTTGTTGGAAAATTCATCTGCACCGCAACTACTATTTCTAACGAATAATGAGTCTGCGATGACTGGAGTTGGAACCCCTAGCCTCAATGCTTCTTCAATAGTCCATTTTGCTTCACCATTACTTCCGATAACCCCTTCAATATTTTCAAGTTTAGGGTCTTTACGAAATGCTTCTTGGGCCAATTCCATTAACCACGAACGTATAACTGAACCATTATTCCAGACTTTTGCAACTTTTTCGTGATTAAATGTGTACTCAGAATGTTCCAAAATATTAAATCCTTCTCCAATGGCTTGCATCATTCCGTATTCCACACCATTGTGAACCATCTTCAAGTAATGACCTGCAGAAGGTTGTTCTACAAATAGACAACCATCTTCAATTGCAATAGCTTCAAAGAAATCTTTCATCTGATCAAAAGCTACTTGATCACCGCCAATCATTAGGCAGGCTCCATTTCTTGCTCCGCTCATACCACCTGAAGTTCCACAGTCAAGAAAATAAATATTTTTTTCTTTTAAAGTCTGATAATTAATTAAGCTATCTTTATAGTAGGAATTTCCGCTGTCAATCACTATATCTCCTTCTTTCAGTAGATTTGACAACTTACTCACAACTCCATTTGTAATTTTTCCTGCTGGAAGACTAAGCATTACAACCCTGACGTCATCTAAAGAAGCAATCAATTCATCAATGGATTGTAGAACAGTTAAACTAGCTAACCGAGCCTTTTCTATAGATTCCGTTGATATATCAAAACCAACGACATCAAAATTACGTTCTTTAGCATTTAGAGCTAAATTCAACCCCATTTTTCCAAGTCCGATAATTCCGATTTTCATGTTGCAAAGTTTCCTTTCACATTAATTTTGCTTTTCTATTGCCTCTTCAAGTCCTTGCAAATATGAGATACCAATGGCACGGTCATAAAGCCCGTAACCTGGTCTTGCAACTTCACCCCAGATAGTACGTCCATGGTCTGGTCGAGCAATTCCATCAAAACCGATATCATGCAATGCCTTCACTATTGAATACATATCTAATGAACCTTCCTTACTCAAATGAGCTGATTCGAGGAAATGTTTGTCTCCAAGAATTTTCACATTTCTTAAATGAGCGAAATGAATTTTTTCTTTTAATGCATGGATAATATCTACTAAGTCATTTTCAGGATTTGCTCCAAGTGAACCCGTACAAAGTGTGACTCCGTTATAATCTGAATTCACTGCATTTACGATTTTAATGATATCTTCTTTATTCTTCGTAATACGTGGCAGTCCAAACATATCGAATGGAGGATCATCCGGGTGAATCGCCATTTTCACTCCATATTGTTCACAAACTGGAATCACACGTTCTAGGAAGTAGCATAAATTCTCAAATAATATTTCTTCAGTAATTCCTTTGTACATATCTTCAAGTTTTTGGAATTTTGCAAGACGTTCTGGTTCCCATCCTGACAATTGGAACCCTGATGTTTGACCACTGATAAGTCCAAACATTTGTTTAGGTTCGATTTGTTGTACGACTTTATCATCATATTCAAGTGTATGAGATCCGTCTGGTAATTCATATTCTAAATTTGTTTTTGCCCAACCAAAAATTGGTTTGAAACTATAGCAAATAACATTAACACCAAGTTCCCCTAGATTTTTAATATTTTCTTTATATACTTCAATATAATAATCACGTTCTGGTGTTCCTGCTTTAATTGAATCATGTATTGATACACTTTCAATTCCCGCTAAAGTCAAACCTTTCGCTTCTACTGCTTTTTTCAACTCAAGAATTTCTTCTTTGGTCCACAAATCTCCTGGTAATTTTTTCACAAGAGTTCCTACAACTCCATGCATATTTGGAATTTGTCGAATGTGATCTAACGTAATTGGATCATTATCTCCATACCATCTAAATGTCCATTTCAATGTCTTCACCTTCCATAGATTAATTATATAAAAGTTAACTTATACTAAGAGTATATCATTAATTATTTTTTTGTAAACCCTTTTATTAAAAAATATTTTTTATTTACTTTTTGTACCTATCTATGTTATTATTTCTATAGATAAGTAGAATTGGGGAGGACTCTCATGCAAAACATTTATTTACTTAACATTATCAAACAAAATAAAAACAAATTTAGTTCTTCAGAAGATACCCTAGTCGACTACTTCTTACAATTAAAGAACGATGAACTTGTAAACAAAACATTAGCGGATATGGCTAATGAAACAGAAATTTCTCAAACCACCATTTATAACTTCGTAAAAAAATTAGGATTTAACGGATTCCAAGACTTTAAGATTAAATTAGCTTCTAATTCAATTAGCCCTACTCAACCAGAGAAGTTTGTAAACTACACCGAGATTGATCCTTCAGATTCTTATATTGATGTAGCAAAAAAGACTATTCATTTCAATCAACAGTCTTTGGAAAATTTGATTAATTTCTTGGACGAAAAATCATTACGTCGTATTATTCGACTGCTTGAAAGGAGTCATGATGTATACTTCTTCGGTCAAGGAGGATCTTCAGTTATCGCATTAGACTCTTATCACAAGTTTCTTCGTACAAAGATGAATTGTCATTATGTTTCTGACTATCATATTCAATTAAGTATCTGTAGCAAGCTAACTAAAAGGGACTGTGTTTTTCTCTTCTCTCACTCTGGAGACTCTTTAGAAACCATTAATCTTGCCAAGATTCTCCAAAAGAACGATTGCCCTGTTATTTGTATCACTGGGAATCCAACAGGAAAAATACTAAAACTTGCAACAGAATCAGTTATCGCCTTCTCTCAAGAAGCAAAATACAGAACAGAGAGTTTGACTTCTCGTCTACTATATCAAACTGTGATAGATATCCTCTATACAATCATTATGTTTAAAGATGAAGAGGAAAATGAGAAAGTATTAAAGAAAATTCGTAGCGCCATCTCACTCTCAAAAACAAGCAAAGGTTAAGCTCTACTAACAGTGTTTGCCAAAAATGAATATCCCCCGGCTATGAAGTGCACCCCCAAAAGTTAGATTTTGTGTCTAACTTTTAGGGGTGCACTTCATAGCCGGGGGGGG